>Ga0371490_1000083_pt1 | contig 112729 bp, 104 predicted proteins | sample MB2SIPfraction_FD_207959 | JGI IMG/M metagenome (GOLD analysis project Ga0371490, IMG submission 207959) | Lab enriched peat soil microbial communities from McLean, Ithaca, NY, United States - MB28FN SIP fraction | ecosystem: Environmental > Terrestrial > Soil > Wetlands > Peat | place: USA... | reverse complement strand
TGCGCGCCGAGCTCGGGCTCGATCCGCCGCCGGCCGAGGACCGCACAACCCAACGAAGGAGAACAACAGAGCGCCGCGCGGCGTGACGCTCACCGGTGATCGTTTACAGGACGCTCAGGACTTGACCGCCTTCGTCCGTCTGATAGGAGCCTCAATGAGGGCGACCCTTGTTCTTTTCAGTCGTACCGTTGCAGTTAGTGTGCTGTCTTTGTCAGGAATGACTCTTGCCACTCTGACAGTGGCATCGTCGATCGGCGCAGCAGGGAGGAATGCTTCCCAGGTTTCTCTGTCGGCGACGGTTGTGAGGTCACCCTCAGGCGTCAAAGTAATGGGTGGGGCGTTCGACCAACCCCAGAGCGTCACGTCGGACGGGACTCACGTCTGGGTGGCGAACCTCGTTGGCAACTCGGTCACCGAGCTCTCGGCCTCGACCGGCGCCCTGATCAAGGTCATCCGAGGCTCGATCTGCGGGTTCTCCGAAGTCGAGGGCATTGCCACGGGCGGCACCCACGTCTGGGTGGCGAACCTCGGCGGCAACTCGGTCACCGAGCTCTCGGCCTCGACCGGCGCCCTGGTCAGGGTTATCGGCGGCTCAAGCTAGATATTGAGCTGCTCTGTGCGGAGAGCAGACCAGGTGGTTGATGTCGCCGCTGGCGCTTCATGTGTCTGCCTTCTCCGGTTCCCTCCCCTCCCAGCCGGTCGCCGGTCGGCGCTCCGTGGCCACCGCCGAGCGCGTCGCCTACGCGCAAGACGGCCGACCGGAGGAGCGCTTCGGGCTCGGCGCCTTCCTCGTCTTCAGCAGCAGGAGTCTCACCGGGGCCGGCCTCGTGGTGCCCGACGACCGCCCGGAGGTGGCCAAGCTGCTCGGTCCGTGGTGCGCAGCGCGCCGGGTCTCGACCATGGTCAGGCCGAGGCCGTCGCAGCTTCTCACCCTGTCCCCGGTCTTTGGCCTGTCTCCCCGTGCCTGTCCTTCTCTCCCCACCGCGCGCGTAACGCGGAAGCAAACGACGGTGCCATCAGGCCTCCATGACGGCGGCCGAGCTCACCGTTTACCGTCCTGACTGCTCGCGCAACTCCGCCGCCGCGGCCCGCGGGTCTTCGGCGGCACAAATGGCCGCCACGACCGCGATCCCGGCGATCCCCGTCGTGAAGAGCTCGGCCGTACGAGCCGCGGTGATGCCCCCGATCGCGACGCAAGCCAGAGATGAGAGCGCACAAACCGCCCGCAGTCCATCGACGCCGATTGGCGGAGCGGCGTCGGCCTTCGTGGGCGTCGGAAAGACTGGTCCCGCGCCGATGTAGTCGATCGTTCCCGGCGGGAGCGAAGCGGCGATCCTCGCCTCGGCGACGTTCGTCACCGACCACCCGATGATGAACCGCGGACCGGCGATCTCGCGCGCCGCCTCGACCGGAAGATCCGACTGGCCAAGGTGGACACCGTCGGCTCCTGCCGCCAACGCCACCTCGAGACGATCGTTCACGATGAAACATACGGGTGTGCCGGCGAGCAACTCGCGGAGCTCGCACGCTGTGTTGAGAAGTTCCCGCGTCGTCGCCCGAAGATCGCGGAGCTGCACAGCCGTCACACCACCGGCGACGGCGGACTTCACCGTCTCCGTTACGCCCCGCGCCCCGCAGGCGTCCACGTCGGTGACGAGGTAGAGCGTCGGATCCAGTGCGCGCCGGTTCATGCGGACGCAGCGCGCGTCAGCGCGGCCATCTCGTCGAGCAAGGAAACGGCGAACGTACCGGGGCCAGGTTCGCCGACGGCCGCGCGTTCTCCGGCCATCTTGAAAACCGCCGACGCCGACGCCGCCGCGAGAAGGGCGTCGCTCTCCACCGCGAGGAACGCCGCGACAAGGGCTCCCAGCGCGCAACCTGTCCCGGTGATCTGCGCGAGCAGCGGGCTCCCGCCAGGGACGGCGACGACGTCGATACCGTCGGTCACGTAGTCGACCGCGCCGCTGACGGCGACCACAGATCCTCGTTGCCGAGCAAGAGATGTCGCGGCGCTGAGCGCTTCCTCGGATCCCGCGAGCGAATCGACGCCGCGGCCTGCGGCCCGCGAACCGGCGAGGCTCATCACCTCGGACGGGTTCGCCCGCACCACAGCGGGGTGCAACTTGAGCAGATTCTCGGCGAAGGCTGTGCGGTGGGCGAGGGCGCCGACGGCGACCGGGTCGAGCACCCAGGGTCGGCCGTGCACGTCCGCCGAGGCGGCTGCGGCATGCATCGCCGCCTCCCGCTCCGCCGACAGTGTCCCGAGGTTGACGAGGACGGCCGCGGCGACCCCGGCAAAGACCCCCGACTCCTCGGCGTTCTCGACCATCGCCGGCGACGCCCCGACGGCGAGAAGAGCGTTCGCCGTGAACTGGGCGACGACGATGTTCGTCAGGCAGTGCACCAACGGCTGCTGCTCGCCGACGGCGCGCAGAATGGCCGGCACCCCGGGGTCGCCCCAGGTCAGCTCGGTCTGCATCGGTGACGTCCCTCCGCTCGTACGAACGAGATCAGGTTCAACAGGTATCTCTCAGCCTGGTGGCGCCAGGCACCCTGCGCCGCTTGTGAGCATAACCATGACTCCCGGAGGGCGATGCCGCTGTCGACCACGACGGTGCCGAGGCGAGCACTCCGATCGCACCGGCCACCGGGGCGCGGCGGCTTCCCGCAGGGCCGCGGGTGGGTAACAGGCCGGGACTGCCGTGTGTCGCTCGGCAACTATTCTGAGTAACACTCAGTGTTTCTCCACCAACCGACCTGCAACTACGATGCCCGACCTCCCGCCGAGAAGACGACCACCTCGCTCCGGTCGTGACGACGTCGCGACCCAGATCGGCGAGATCGTGGCCCGCATCTCCCGACGCCTGAGGGCAGCCTCGGCGAAACGCCTCGCGCCTTTCGGGCTCACCGACGGTGAGGCTCGCGCCCTGCGCATGATCGGGCGGGCCCATTCGCCGCTGCGGATGTCGGAGATCGCCCGGCGCATGCAGATCGTCCCTCGATCGGCGACGACCGTCATCGCGGGACTGGAGGGCAAGGGGCTCGTCGTGCGGGAGGTCGATCCCGCCGACCGGCGGTCGGTCCTTGTTCGCCTCACCGACGCCGGAGCCGAGCTCCATGCCGATATCGGTCGGGCCCGGGACGAGGCCGCTGTCGACCTGTTCAACCGCCTGGGGCGAGCAGACCAGCTCGCGCTCGTCGCGCTGCTCGGCGCGGTCGATGCGCCGAGTTTGTCCGCGGGACCCGAGGTTCTCCCTGCTCCCGTCGGTCCCGCCCCGAGAAGGGGGCAACCCCAATGATGCGGGGCGGCGGAGGACTCGGCCTCGGCGGGGCACGGGGCTTCGGCGGCCCGATCCGCTCTCTCATCCAGGATCGGACGGTGATCGGCAGCAAGGTGCCGAAGGGAACGACTCGGCGTATCCTGCGCTGCCTCGCGCCCTACAAGGGCAAGCTCGCGATCTTCTTCTCGCTGACGATCGTCGACTCGTCGATCGGGGTGGCCGTCCCGCTCATCTACCGGGCGATCATCGACACGGGAATCGGTCACCGAGACACACGGCTCATCGTCGTGCTCGCTCTCGTCATCGCCGGCCTCGCCATCGCCGACGCGGGTCTCGCCCTCGGTGAGCAGCTCTGTTCGACGCAGGTCGCCCAGGGACTCATCTACGACCTGCGCACCCGGCTCTACGCGCATGTCCAGAAGATGTCGCTCGCCTTTTTCACCCGCACCCAGACCGGAGCCCTCGTCAGCCGATTGAACAACGACGTGCTCGGTGCCCAGCAGGCGGCGACGGACATCTTGACTTCGGTCGTCGGCAACCTCCTCAGCGTCGTCATGGTGCTGACGACGATGCTCATCTTGTCCTGGCAGATCACCCTGGTCGCCCTCGCCTTGTTGCCCGCGTTCGCCATCCCGGCCCGCTACATGGGACGCCGGCTCGGGGCGATCGCCCGTGAGGGCTATGTGCTCGCAGCCGACATGAACGCGACGATGGCGGAGCGTTTCAACGTCGCAGGCGCACTTCTCGTCAAGCTCTTCGGCCGTCCCGGCGAGGAGGATTCGCTCTTCGCCGGGCGTGCCGGACGCGTGCGCGACATCGCCATCCTCCAGTCGATCTATGCCCGGCTCTTTTTCATCTCCCTGACGATCACCGCGGCACTCGCCACCGCCCTCGTCTACGGCTGGGGCGGGTCGATGGTCGTGCACGGTGTGCTGGAGCTCGGCACGCTCGTCGCGATGACGGCGTACCTCAACCGCCTCTACGGACCGCTCACCCAGCTTTCCAACGTGAACGTCGACGTGATGACGGCCCTCGTCTCGTTCGACCGCGTCTTCGAGGTTCTCGACCTTGCGCCGATGATCGTCGAACGCGAGAACGCCCTTGCGCTGTCGCCCGGCCCAGCGGCAATCGAATTCGACCATGTGGAATTCACCTACCCGAGTGCCACGCAGGTCTCCCTTGCCTCGCTCGAGTCCGTCGCCGTGCTCGAGAAGAGCGACGCCCACCAGGTGCTCTTCGACATCACGTTCCGCGCCGAGCCGGGGGAGCTCGTCGCGCTGATCGGCCCGTCCGGGGCCGGCAAGACGACGATCACGCACCTCGTCGCGCGCCTGTACGACGTCTCGGCTGGAGCCGTACGCATCAACGGTGCCGACGTGCGCGATGTGACGCTCGATTCCCTGCAGGCGAGGATCGGCATGGTCACCCAGGACGCCCACATGTTCCACGACACGATTCGCGCCAACCTCCTCTTCGCGAAGCCCACCGCGAGGGACGCGGAATTACGCGAGGCCCTCGCCGGGGCGCAGATCCTCTCCCTCGTCGACTCGTTGCCCGAAGGTCTCGACACGCTCGTCGGCGACCGTGGCTACCGGCTCTCTGGAGGCGAGAAGCAGCGCTTAGCGATCGCGCGGCTCCTCCTCAAGGCACCGGACGTCGTCGTGCTCGACGAGGCGACGGCGCACCTCGACTCGGAATCCGAGGCCGCGGTGCAACAAGCGCTCAGGACGGCACTCTCCAGTCGGACGTCACTCGTCATCGCGCACCGTCTTTCGACCGTGCGCGACGCCGACCTCGTCCTCGTCATCGACAAGGGTCGCATCGTCGAGCGGGGGACCCACGACGAGCTCCTCGCGCGCGGCGGACTCTACGCGGAGCTCTACCGGACGCAGTTCCGCCAACAGAGCTCCCCGGAAACCGCGCCCGGGGAGAGGTCCGAGGATCTCGACGAAGTGCCCTGGAGCAACGAAGAACCGGTGAGCCGTCCACCGTCCTGGGACGGCTGAGGGGCCAGCGCCTGGTTACTCCTCTTTCTGGAGCTCGCGGTCGATGTGGGCGAGCTGGCGCTTGGCCCGCTCGACTGGCGCCGACAGGTGCGAGGCCGCGGCGTCGAGGGCCTTGCGGAAACGCTGGTAGGCGTCGGAGAACGCCCCCTCGAGCTCGGTGGCGTCCTCCAGCATCGAGACGATGAACCGCCTCTGCACCTCGAGATCGGCCACCAGCGCGTCGCGACGTTGCTTCGCCTGCTCGAGCATTGCCTCGGCCTCACCGCGAGCCGCCTGGAGCACCGCCTCGGCCGTGGCCTTGGCCTCCCTACGGATCGCCTCGCCAGCCGCCGCGGCCTCCTCGCGCACGTGGGTCGTCTCCTTCGAAGCGGTGCGCCGGAGGTCCTCGGCCTGCTTGACGCGCGCGGCGGCCTGCGACTCGGCGTCGTGGCGCGTCGTCTCAACGAGGGCCGTGGCCTCCTTCTGGGCCGCCTCCACCGTGATTCTCGCCTCTTTGCGAGCCGCCTCGACGGCGGCCGCCGCCTCCTTCTGGGCCGCTTCGGCCGCGGCCGTGGCCTCCTCGATCTTGGCAGCGGCTGTCGTCTCCGCCTCCTTGCGGGTCGCCTCCGCGGCAGCCGTGGTCTCGCTTTGCAGGCGCGCCATTTCCTTCTCGGCAGAGCTCCGAATGTGCGCCGCCTCCTTGATCTTGGCGGCCGCCGTCGTCTCAGCCTCTTTGCGGGTCGTTTCCGCGTCGGCCGTGGCCGTTTCCCGCATCCGATCGGAGTCTTGCGACGCCGTACGGCGCAGGAGTTCGCCGTCCCGCTGCGCGGCCGCACGCATCGTCTTCACCTCGGCGGTAGCAGACTCGATCACTTCCCGGGCCTTGGTGGCGGCTTCCTCTGCCGCGCGCATCGCCGTTCGGAGAATCGTCGCCGCCGCCTCGCTTGCCATCGCGGCGAGCTCGGTCTCTCCGAGCTTGCTGAAATCGGGTGGGCTCTCGCGCAGCTTTGTCAGCTCGGCCTCCAGCTCCGAGATGCGCGCCCGCAGGTGGTGCTGCCGACCGTTGCCGTTGCCTTCCCGGTCCTCGACCGGCGCGCCAGCTGCTACCTCTGCAACGGGCCCACTGGCTGGCGGCTCGTTCCTCCGGTGTTCGTGCTCACCCTCCGGCGTGCCGCGGCTGCGCAGGCGAAACCGTCTGAGAGCGATGGGTGTCGAGTTCTGCCCGGTTTCCCCGGCGTTGCTCTTCTCCTTGGCGGCGGGTGTGCCGCCGGATTTCGACTCGTTGTCATGCGCGACCGACATGAGACCTTCCTTCTCGCCGCGTGCGTCGCGATGCGTTGACACGGGCGCGACCTTTACTCGCGGGGGTGCCGAACTCGGTTGCTTGTTCTCGCCGTTCCCCCGGCTTGAGCGTCGCGTGATCCGCCAGATCCCGGGGCACCGCCCACCGGAATCTCCATCGGACCTGCCTTCCTGCAACCACGCCTCACTGCCATGGCGACAACATTGCCAGTTCGCATGGTATAGAGCGCCTGGAGACCGGTCCAGCTGTTTGCGTCATTTCTTGGCGAATTTGCACCAGGAAACCCCTTGATCGCCGCGTCCATTCCAAGCGGTTGATCCCGGTCGTTCCGGCCCCGCCGGGTGGACCTGGCACCGCCGCCGTCGCTGCCGTCGTTCCGCCCCTGCGTCGCGGGCCGTGGCGCAGGGGGCCGGCAACGTTCTCCGGTGCCGACGATGCCGCGCACCAGGAGCCGCGACCTGTGACAGATAGTCTTCGACTGCCTGTCCGGGTCGCACCGCCGACGATCTGACGCGCTGGCGAAAGGTCGTGCGGCGGCCGGTCGGTGTCATTTCACAGTCAAGGCCCGCGCTCCGGGAGGGCCATGTTCTCAGGAATCGTCGAGGAGTTGGGAAGCGTCGAACGGGCCGACGCGGCGCGCCTGCGCCTGCGGTCGTCACTCGTCGTCGGCGACCTCAGGATCGGCGACTCCGTCGCGGTGAACGGAGTCTGCCTGACCGTCGTCGACCGTGGGCCGGACTGGCTGGAGAGCGACGTCTCCGACGAGACGCTCCGACGAACGACCCTCGGAGGTTTGAAAAACGGCGACCCGGTGAACCTCGAACGCGCTGTCCGTCTGCAAGACCGCCTCTCGGGGCATGTCGTGCAGGGCCACGTCGACGCCGTCGGTGAGATCGTCGCCGCGGCCCCGGATCTGCGCGTCCGGATCCCGGGCGATCTCATGCGCTACTGCGTGGAGAAGGGCTCTATCGCCGTCGACGGCGTCAGCCTGACCATCTTCGACCTTGACGTAGTGAGCTTCTCGGTGGCGATCATCCCGTACACGGCGCAGCACACGACCCTCGGCACGAGGTCGTCAGGCGACCCGGTGAATATCGAAGTCGACGTCACGGCGAAACAGATCGAAAAGCTGCTCGCGCCCTATCGCGGCGCGCCGACATGACGCGGCGTCCCGATGCTCCCGCCGACCCGCCCTCCGGACCGTCGACTGGCGCCGGCATCGTCGTCGATCACGTTCACAAGCACTTCTTCCACAACGGCCGGCCGATCATCGCGCTCGAAGACGTCAGCCTGACGGTCGCGGCCGGCGAATTCGTCAGCGTCATCGGACCAAGTGGTTGCGGCAAATCGACGCTGCTCCGCATCATCGGCGGGTTGCTTGCACCAGACGGCGGCAGCATCCGGATCGACGACGCGACCCCGGATGAGGCCCGTGCTGCCAAGCGCTTCGGCCTCGTGCCTCAGACTCCGGCACTGCTGCCGTGGCGAACCGTTCTCGGCAACGTGACGCTGCTCCGGGACGCAGGGCACTTGGCGCCGCGCCTCGGCCACCCGTCGGATGCCGCGCCCGACGCGGCGCTGCGCGACCCGCTCGCGCTGCTCGAACAGGTTGGGCTCGCCCCGTTCGCCAAGTCCCTGCCGCGCGAGCTCTCCGGGGGCATGCAGCAACGGGTGAGTCTCGTGCGCGCCTTCGCCCTCGGGGCGCCGATCCTGCTCATGGACGAGCCCTTCGCCGCCCTCGACGAGATCACGCGGGACGCGATGCGCTACCAGCTCCTCGACGTCTGGAGTCAGACCGCGACGACGGTCGTTTTCGTCACGCACTCGATCTCGGAAGCCGTCATCTTGTCGGACCGGGTCGTCACGATGGCTGCCCGACCGGGCCGCGTCGCCTCCGTCGAACGAATCGCGTTGGCGCGCCCGCGCACCGAGGACATGGAGGACTCTGACGCCTTCACCGCCCATGCCCACCGCGTCCGGACGTCGCTGCGGGCGAGTTTCGAAGCCGGGCAGCCGTGAGCGAGACCTACGAGCCGTCGCCGCCAGCGGCTCGGGCCGCCAAGCTCCGCCCGGAAACGGTTGCGTGGCCACGACGCGCGGCACGCAGTGTCGCCCCGGGGATCGTCGCCTTCGCCGTGCTCTTCGGCGGCTGGGAGTTCGGCGTGCGCGTCACCCACATCAGCGCGACCGAGCTCGTGCCGCCGTCGGCGATCTTCCGGGAACTCTGGCACGCGCCGGGGTTCTTCGCGAGCAACGCCTGGATCACGACCCAGGAGGCCTTCTGGGGCTTTGTCGTCGCCTTCGCCGTCGCCATCGCCGCCGCCGTCGTCGTCGTGCACTCGCGGGTGATGGATCGCGCCCTCACCCCGATCGTCGTCATGCTCCAGGTGACGCCGATCCTCGCCCTCGCGCCACCGCTCGTCGTCTGGCTCGGGTTCGGACCGCAACCGAAGATCGTCATGGCGGCGCTCATCACCTTCGTGCCCCTCTTCACGAACGCGACGGTCGGCTTTCGGGCGATCGACCCCGCGACATTCGAGGTGATGCGCTCGGTCAACGCCAGCAAGCCGGAGATCTTCCTCCGGCTGCGCGTCCCGCACAGCCTTCCGTACCTGCTCGCCGCAACACGGGTCTGTGTCGGCCTCGCCCTCATCGGTGCCGTCGTCGCCGAGTTCTTCGATTCCTCGGCCGGACTCGGCTGGATCATGGCCAGTGCTCAGCAGTACCAGGAGGCGAGCGTCGTCTGGGCGGCGATCTTCGCGCTCATCTTCCTCGGCGTCATGCTCGTCGGGATCGTCACGGTCCTCCAGCACCGCCTCCTGCGTTGGGCCGATGTCGACCCCGCGCCGGCCTAGCCAGCTCGGCGAGCCAGCTCCGAGACTTGTGCGCGGGAATCGTCCCTGCGACTGTGGGAGCACTCGAGGAAGGAACCGTCGTGCCCAGACCCCCCGCTCGGAGGACCGCCGCGGCGCAGCTGGCGCTCGGCTGTCTCGTCCTCGCCGCGACGTTCGCCGTGCCCGCAGGAAAGGTCGCCGCGACAGCAAGACCGGGGCGCCCGTCGAGCGGCGTGACCTTCCAGGGGATCTCCCGGGAAGAGTGCGCGGCAAACCGTCGCGCCGGCAAGATCGTCTTCGTCACAAGTTACAGCTACGCCCCGGCCGCCTCGATCGCCGACGTCGTCGTCGCGGCCCGCCGCGACTACTTCAAGGACATGTGCCTCGACGTCGAGCTGCAACCCGGGTTCAGCACAGACAACGTCGCCCTCGTCAGTGCCGACCGGGTGCAGATCACTTCGCTTGGCTCCGACAGCGAGGTGCTCGCGGCACGGGCGGAGGGTGCCAACCTCGAAGGCATCCTCACCTACGGCCACACCGCGATCTCCGAGCTCATCACGCCGGGCAACGAAGACATCACGAACCTGCGACAGCTCGACGGCACGACCGTCGGCATCAAGGGCGCCCTGCCCTACGAGGTCTCGGCGATGCTCGCGCGCCTCGGCGTGAACATCGCCTCGCTCAAGCTCGTCCAGGTCGGTTACAACCCCGTCATCATCGACCAGGGCCGCATCATGGCCCTGCCCGTCTATAAGTCGAACGAGATCCGCGAGCTGAACGTGCTCGGCGACAAGTACACGGCCTGGGACCCGACGAAATACGGCATCGCGGCGTCATTCGCCGCGCTCGTCGCCAACACCGGGTTCGCCCGGGCGCACCCGACGGCGGTAGAGGACTTCCTGCGCGCCGACCTCGCCGGGTTCTGGTGGGCTTACAAGCACCGCGACGAGGCCGTCGCCTACTGCGAGGACCTCGTGCCGCCGGAACTCGGCATCACACGGCCGGTCGGCAGATTCCGCTGGCGAGTCGAGTCGGCCCTCGTCGTCCGGAGCACACCGGCCGGTGAGCCGATCGGCGCGCTCGACTTCCGACTCATCAGAGCCGAGTACGCCCAGGACGTGCGCCTGCATCTCATCGCCGCCGGCGTGAACATCGACGCTGCGTTCGACCCGGCCTTCTTGGCCGCGATCTACCAGAAGACGACGCTCGTCTGGCCGAAGCGGTTCGCCTAGCAAAGACCCCATGTCGATTACCATTTAGCCTGCGATGTGGCCGAATCCCCGATCGCGGCGCGCCCTCGAAGAGCGTGGTGCCCGTCGGAGCGATGAACTGCACCACCTGGCGCTGCATGATCCCCTGACGGGGCTCGCCAACCGGACGCTCATCATCGACCGCGCCGAGCAGATGCTCGCCCGGTCGCGACGCGAGCAAACGCCGGCGGCGGCGTTCTTCCTCGATCTCGACGACTTCAAGGACATCAACGACACCCTCGGACACCGGGCCGGCGACCGGGTTCTCGTCCACGTCGGCCAACGGATCGCCGCGACAGTGCGCGAGCGCGACACCGTCGGGCGGCTCGGCGGCGACGAGTTCGTCGTACTCGTCGAGGGGGAGTCCCTCGCCCAAGGGGTCGAGCCGATCGCCGATCGAATCCTCGACGTCATCCGGGCACCGATCTCCATCCCCGAGAGCGAAGAACTCGTCGAGATCACGGCGAGCATCGGTATCGCCACGGGGGAGCGGCCCACAGCCGAGGACATCCTGCGCGACGCCGACATCGCGCTTTATCGCGCCAAGGCCGCCGGCAAGAGACAGTTCGTCGTCTTCCAGCCCGAGATGGAGATGGCTGTCCGACGACGCCGCCAGCTCGAACTCGACGTGCGCCGCGCCATCGCGGCCGAGGAGTTTTCGCTCGTCTTCCGGCCCGCGCCGCGACTCGACTCCCACGGCACGTGCAGACTGGAGACACTGCTCCGCTGGCACCACCCGACGCGGGGCGTGCTCGAACCGGTGCAATTCCTCGGTGAGCTCGAGACCTCCGGCCTCATCGTGCCTCTCGGCCGTTGGGTGCTCGAGACGGCCTGCCGACAGGCGGCAGGCTGGCACGCGCGGGGGCACCGCTTCACGGTCTCCGTCGCCATCTCGCCCCGCCAGCTCGAACGGCCGACCTTCCTCGACGACGTCCGGTCGATCCTGGAAACCACGGCGCTGCCCCCCGCCGTCCTAATGCTCGAGATCGCCGAAGCGGCACTGCTCTCGGACGACGCCGCACTGCGCGGGCGGCTCGAGACCCTGGCCGGGCTCGGCGTGCGGCTCGCCGCCGTCGATCCCGGCTACGCCTCCATCGCCTACCTGCGCCACTTTCCCATCGACACGGTGAAGATCGGCCGTCCCGTCCCCGAGGATCTCGCGCCGACGAGAGAGGCGCAGGCGTTCATCGTCGCCCTGGCGCAGCTCGGCGCGGCCCTCGGGCTCGAGATCGTCGGCGACGATCTCGCCCTCGACGCGACCAGCTCGGGCCCCACGGCCGACCGCCCCGACGACTGTCCGCGCCCGCTCGACGGCGCCGAGGTCGAGCCGTTTCTCGCCGGCCTCGCGTCGGAAGGCCGGCGCGCCCCGGGAGTACCGCCCGCGCCCTGCTAAGAGGCCGTGACCTTGCGCTTCTCCAGCTTGTCGGCAAGATGCGCCGGCAGCTCGGCGTAGTGGTCAAAGGTCACCGAAAAACGCCCCCGTCCGCCGGTGAGGGCGCGCAGATCCGCCGCGTAGTGCCCGAGCTCGCTCGCCGGACAGAGTCCGACGATCGTCTGCGAACCGTCGGCGTCGCTCGCGCTCGACAGCACCCGCCCGCGGCGGCTGTTGAGGTCACCGAGCACATCGCCCTGGAAGCGCGCCGGACAGAAGACCTCGACCCGATCGATCGGCTCCAACACCGTCGGTCCCGCCTGCTCGAAGGCGAGCGCGAACCCGAGGGCCCCGGCCATCTCGAAGCTCGCCTCCGACGAGTCGACCGTGTGGAATTTCCCGTCGTCGCAGATGACCCGGGTGTCGACGACCGGATAGCCGTAGATCCCGCCCTGGCTCATCGCGCGGCGCACGCCCTTTTCGACGGCGGGGATGAACTGCCGGGGGATGGCGCCGCCGACGATCTTGTCGACGAACTCGAAGCCGGCCCCCCGCTCGAGCGGCTCGATCCGCAGATGGACAACGCCGAACTGGCCGTGGCCCCCGCTCTGCTTCTTGTGCCTTCCCTCGGCCTCCGCCGGCTTCGTGATTGCCTCGCGGTACGGGATGCGCAGGTCCTCGGTCTCGAGGTCGACGGAGAACTTCCGGTGGAGCCGTTCACAGACCACCTGCAGGTGCGTCTCGCCCATCCCGGAGAGCACCGTCTGATGGGTCTCGTCGTCGCGGCGCACCCCGAAGGAGGGGTCCTCCTCTTGCAGGCGATGCAGGCCCGTCATCATGCGGTCCTCGTCGCCCGTCGTCCGGGGCTTGACGGCGATCGCCGAGGTCGGCGGGGTCACGGGCCGGAACTCGACGATGACCGGTGACGACTTCGGCGCGAGCGTGTCCCCGGTGCGGGTCTCGGCGAGCTTCGGGATGGCGACGATGTCGCCGGCGACGGCCTCCGCCACCGGGGCGGCCTCCTTGCCCCGCATCATCTCGAGGACGTGCAATCGCTCGTCCGAGCGCGTCCGCGTGTTCACGAGCACGATGTCCGGCCGGAGCGTCCCCGAGACGACCTGGAGCAGCGAGATCCGGCCGACGAAAGGGTCGACGATCGTCTTGAAGACCCGGGCGAGTGGCTGAGCCCTGGGATCGTCGGTCACCTCGATCGACTGGTCGCCCGCCCGCGCCTTCACGCGCCGGCGCGGCGGGATGGCGCAGACCGCGTTGAGGAGCCGGTCGAGGCCGACGCCGTTCCCGGCTGAACCGCAGAGCACCGGGAATACCGAACCGCCGGCCACGCCAACGGCGAGCGCCCCGGCGAGCTCCGCCGCGGAGAGCACGTCGCCCTCGAGGTAACGCTCCGTCAGGGCGTCGTCGGCGACGACGATCCCCTCGACGAGGCTGTCCCGCAGACGGGCCGCGGCTTCGGCCATCTCCGCCGGTACCGGGCCGCTCGCCGGCTTGCCGCCGTCGTAGGTGACGGCCTCGTCGGCGAGCAGGTCGACGAGGCCGCGGAATCCCGCCTCCGTGCCGATCGGCAGCTCGAGCGGCGCGATGCCGCCGCCGAAGGCCTCCCGTAGGGCGTCGAGGGTCCGGGGGAATTCGCCGCGCTCCCGATCGAGCTTGTTGACGAAAACCACCCGGGGCACCTCGCGCTCCGCCGCGAGCCGCCACACTGCCTCGGTCTGCACCTCGACGCCTTCCACGGCGCTGACGACGAGAACAGCGAGATCCGCCACGTCCAGGGCGAGCTCGACCTCGCCAATGAAATCGGCGAAACCCGGGGTGTCGATGAGGTTGACCTTGTGACCGTCCCAGGTGAGAGGCGCGATGGCCATCGAGACCGAGATGTGCCGCTTGATCTCCTCGGGCTCGAAATCCGAGACGGTCGTCCCGTCCTCGACGCGACCCTTGCGCGCCAGCACGCCCGTGAGGTGGAGGAGGGACTCGGTGAGCGTCGTCTTTCCGCTCCCACCGTGTCCGATGAGGACGACGTTCCGGATCTGGCCCGGCGACAGGTTGCTCAACGACGGCACCTCCTAGGAAACGGCTGGCGAGGTGACCGCATCGTAGGCGGAGGGTCGGGGCTCGGCGAGACGGCCTCGGGCGGGCCCCGGTAACCTCGCGCCGTGCAGCGTGGTGACCTCGCGCCCGACTTCACCCTTCCCGACGAGAAGGGGAAGACGCGCACCCTGAGCGAATTCCTCGCTGCGGGCCGGGTCGTGCTCTTTTTCTACCCGGCGGCGCTCAGCCCCGGCTGCACCGCTGAGAGCTGCCACTTCCGTGACCTCGGAGCCGAGTTCTCCGCTCTCGGCGCGGCGCGCGTCGGGATCAGCCACGACGACAGCGCCACCCAACGGCGTTTCGCCGAGCGCCACGGCTTCGACTTCCCGCTGCTCGCAGACGTCGACGGCGACGTCGCCCGGGCCTACGGGGCGCGTCGTGTCGGTCCCTTTCCCACGCGGCGCTGGACGTTCGTCATCGACCGCGACCGCCGCATTCTCGCGGTGATTAGGAGCGAGACCCACATGGCGGCGCACGCCGATCGCGCCCTCGCGCTCCTGCGCGAGAGGGCTACGTCCTAGCCGACACGGGGAACGGCGCCGCGGGGCAAATCCGCGACGACCGGCGGAGCAGGCCTGCTTCCCGCCAGCACCGAGGGCGGGGGCGATGTGGAAGGGTTATGGGCATGACTGTCGGCATCGTTGGCGGGACGGGACCCGCGGGACGGGGCCTCGGCGCGCGCCTGGCAGCATCCGGCTCCGTGGTCGTCCTCGGTTCACGAGACGCGGCACGGGCGGGCTCTGCCGCGGACGAGATCCGGGACCGCTGGCCCGAACGGGATCTCGAGATCTCCGGCAGGGCGAACGAGGAAGCCGCACGGGCTGACATCGTCGTCCTCGCGACCGTCTGGGATGCCGCCGTCTCGACCGCCGTCAGCCTCGCGCCGCAACTTGCCGGTCGGGTCGTCGTCTCGATGGCGAACGCCATCATCCGGGTCGGACCCGAGTTCCAGGCGCTCGTCCCGGTGCGCGGCTCGATCGCCGCAACCATCCAGGCAGCCGTGCCCGGCTGCCGGGTGACGACCGCCTTCCAGCACCTGCCGGCGGCACGCCTCGGCCAGATCGACACGGCCCTCGACGCCGACGTGCTCGTCTGTGCCGACGACGTCGACGCGGCGGAGGCGACCGTCCGCCTCGTCGAGTCGATCCCGGGCCTGCGGGGGCTGCGCGCCGGGTCGCTCGCGGCCGCCAACGCCGTCGAATCGCTCACCGCCGTGCTCGTCAACGTGAACGTCCGTTACCGGGCGCACGCGACGCTCCGCCTCGCCGGCCTGCCGCGACACGAGGAGGAAGCCGGACGGTGACGATGCGGCTGTACGAGACGGCACGGCGAGAGATCGTGCCGTTCACCCCCGGCCGTGTCGTGACGATCTACACCTGCGGGATCACGCCGTACGACGCGGCCCACCTCGGGCATGCCGCGACGTACCTCACCTTCGACATCTTGCAGCGCAGATTGCGCGACCTCGGTCACGAGACGCGCTGCGTGCGCAACATCACTGACGTCGACGACGACATCCTGCGCAAGGCGCGCAGCCTCGGCGTCCACTACCTCGACCTCGCCGCCGAGGAGACGGCCCGCTTCGACATCCAGATGCGCGCCCTCGGGCTGTTGCCGAGCTACTCGGAGCCCCGGGCGACCTCGGCGATCCCGGACATCCTCGGCTTCATCGGGATGGTCCTCGACTCCGGGCACGCCTACCAGGCCGGAGGCGGCGTCTACTTCGACGTCTCGTCGTTCGCGCGCTTCGGTCGGCTTAGCCATCTCGACCGCGCCGCGATGCTCGGCCTCGCCGCCGAGCGCGGTGGCAACGTCGATGACCCTGACAAGCGCGACCCGCTCGACTTCGTCCTCTGGCAGCCCTCCCTGCCCGACGAGCCGGCGTGGGACTCGCTGTGGGGACCGGGCCGCCCGGGATGGCACATCGAGTGCTCGGCGCTCGCGCTGCGCGAGCTCGGCCTGACGATCGATCTCCACGGCGGTGGCGCTGACCTCGTCTTCCCGCACCACGAGTGCGAGGCCGCCCAATCTGAAGCAGCGACGGGGGAGCCTTTCGTGCGTCACTGGATGCACGTCGGCATGATCCGCCTCGGCGGCGAGAAAATGGCGAAATCGGTCGGCAACCTCGTCTTCGTCGACGACCTGCTCGCCAGCTACGAACCGGCGGTGATCCGGCTGGCCCTCGCCGCCCACCACTACCGCGCGGGGCTCGACTGGGAGACGCGACTTCTCGACGAGGCGACAAACCGCCTGGCCGCCTGGCGGCGCGCCGGCGAGGGATCCGCCGCGCTCGACGCGGTGCGGGCCCGTCTCGACGACGACCTCGACACCCCCGGCGCGCTGCGCGCCATCGACGCCGCCGCTCAGGCCGGCGCCGGTGCCTCCGCCGCGGCGGCTCTCCTCGGCGTCCTGCTCTGAGCCTTCCCGGCGATCCCAGGCCGACCCATTAGGCTGTCTGCGTCGCGCCGCAGGATCATGCCGCGCCGTCGTCGGGCGCCACTTCGGGCGGAATCGAGGGAAGACGTTGCCGAGCCAGCCGTCGAAGATCACCGTCGCCGGTGCCGACGGATCGACACGCGCGCTCCCCGCCGAATCGACAGCCGCCGACTTCGCCGCCGCGATCGGCAGGAAGCTCGCCGCCGACGCCGTCGCCGCCGAGGTGAACGACGTGCTCGTCGATCTCGAGACCGTGCTTCACGACGGTGACGCCGTACGGATCATCACCGCCGACTCCGACGCGGGGCGCACCGTCCTCCGCCACTCCACGGCCCACGTGATGGCACAGGCGGTCGTGAAGCTCTACCCGGGGACGCGCTTCACGATCGGGCCGGCGATCGAGGACGGCTTCTACTACGACTTCGACCTGCCCGGCAAGAAGCGCTTCTCCGACGAGGACCTGCCGGCCATCGAGGAGGCGATGCGGACGATCATCGCCGAGAACCAGCCGTTCGTCCGCGAGGTCCACTCGATCGACGAGGGACTGGCGATCTTCGCCGACCAGCCGTATAAGCGCGAGATCATCGAAGGCGTCGCCGCGGCGCACGGCGGGGCCGATCCCCAGTTCGCCGCCGAGGCCGCTGAGGGCGCGGCGGTCGTGACGACGTACCGCAACAGCCGGGACTTCGTCGACCTGTGCCGCGGGCCCCATGTACGAGGGACCGGCCGTCTCGGCCATTTCAAGCTGACCAAGGTTGCCGGCTCGTACTGGCGCGGCGACGAGCACCTCCCGGCGCTGCAGCGGATCTACGGCACCGCCTGGGAATCCGAGGCGGAGCTCGCCGAACACCTCCACCGGCTCGAGGAAGCCGAACGCCGCGACCACCGCAAGCTCGGGCTGGAGCTCGATCTCTTCCACTTCCCGCCGGAGATCGGCAGCGGTCTGCCCGTCTTCCACCCGAAGGGCGCCCTCATCCGCCAGCTGATGGAGGATTTCTCGCTGCAGATGCACCGGACGCACGGCTACGAGCAGGTGTGGACGCCGCACATCGCCAAGTCGACGCTTTTCGAGACATCCGGGCACCTCGGGTGGTACGCGGCCGGCATGTACCCGCCGATGGAGATGGAGGGCGCGACCTACTACCCGAAGCCGATGAACTGCCCGATGCACATCCTCATCTACAAGCACCGCGCCCGCTCGTACCGCGAGCTGCCGCTGCGGCTCTTCGAGTTCGGGACGGTCTACCGCTTCGAGCGGGCCGGGGTCCTCCACGGGCTCACCCGCGTCCGCTGCATCACCCAGGACGACTCCCACATCTTCTGCACGCCCGAGCAGCTCGGCGAGGAGCTCAGCTCCCTCCTCGCCTTCGTCCTCGAGGTGCTGCGCGCCTTCGGACTCAGCGAGTTCGAGGCCGAGCTGTCAACTCGCCCCGAAAAGTTCGTCGGCGAGGTCGCCGAGTGGGACAGGGCGACGGAGGCGCTGCGCCAGGCCCTCGAGACAGCGGGCATTCCCTACGTCATCGCCGCGGGCGAGGGGGCTTTCTACGCACCGAAGATCGACGTGCACATCCGCGACGCTGTCGGTCGGCGCTGGCAGCTGTCGACGCTGCAGGTCGACTTCCAGCTGCCGAACCTGTTCGACCTCGGCTTCGTCGGCGCCGACAACGAGCGGCACCGCCCGCAGATGATCCACCGGGCGCTCTTCGGCGCCGTGGAGCGGTTCCTCGCCATCCTCCTCGAGCACTACGCCGGTGCCCTGCCGACCTGGCTGATGCCCGTCCAGGCCCGCGTGCTCCCGGTGCGCGACGCCAACGAGGCCTACGCCGCCCAGGTCGCCGGCCGCCTCGCCGCCGCCGGCTTCCGAGTCGAGACCGAAGAGGCCGCCGAGCCCCTCGGCGGCCGGGTGCGACGGGCAAAGCTCGAAAAGCTCCCGTACATCCTCGTCGTCGGTGACGACGACGCCCGTGACGGCTCGGTCGGCGTGAACGCGCGCGGCGCCGAGCGTGTCGTGCGCGGCGTCCCGGTCGCGGACTTCCTCGACCGCCTGGCGGCCGAGGTTGCCGGCCGCGGCCGGCCCGAGAACGGCGCGGCGTGACCCTCGACCACCTCTGGGCGGGCTGGCGGTCGGCCTACGTGGCGTCGGTCTCCGATGCCTTCGGTCCGCCCGAGGGAGCTGCACCTACCCGCGCGCAAGCGACGACCGCCGACGAATGCCTTTTCTGCCGGCTCCTCGCCGCGCAAGCGGGCGACGAGCACTACGTCGTCTTCCGCGGGCCGAGCGCCGCGGTGATCCTCAACGCCTACCCCTACGCGAGCGGGCATCTCCTCGTTCTGCCGATCCGCCACCTCCGCCAGTTGAGCGAGCTCACCGAGGCCGAGAGCGCCGAGCTGTGGAGGACGGTACGGGCCGCGACGGTCGCCTTGCAACGCGCCTACGACCCGGACGGCCTCAATCTCGGTGCCAACCTCGGGCGCGCCGCCGGGGCGGGGCTGCCCGACCACCTTCACCTCCACGCCGTCCCGCGCTGGGTCGGCGACACGAATTTCATGACGACGGTCGCCTCGGTGCGGGTGCTGCCCGAAGCCCTCTCCGACAGCTTCGACCGCATCGTCGCGGCGTGGCCGCGCTAACGGCGCCGCGCCGAGGTCGCCCCGCCCCGCAGGGGATCTCGCCGCTCCTGGTAGCGTGGAGTAAGCCGGGGCAGGAGGGGCCATGATCGACGGCCGGCGAGGCAAGAAGACCGACGCGGACATCGCCGTGCCACCGCAGCGCCGGCATCGCACGATCGGCGAGCGAGTCCTCGCCATTGGCATCGGCGCCGACGCCGTGACGACGATCGGCCTGCTGCTCGCGGCGGCGACCGCCGTACTCATCGCCTGCCACTGGTTCATCGTGGCCGTCGCGTTCATCATCGTCGGCGGGCTGATGGACACGCTCGACGGTCACGTCGCCAAGACGGCGGGAACTGCCTCGGCGCGCGGTGCCTTCCTCGACTCGGTGGCGGACCGCGTCGGCGATTCGTTCATCTTCGGCGGTCTCGTCTGGTACTTCATCCGGGCCCACGACCCCAACGCCGCCCTCGTACCGCTCGGCATCCTCGCGGCCGCCAACCTCGTCTCGTACCAGCGCGCCAAGGCCGAATCGCTCGGGTTCTCCGCCCACGGCGGGATGATGGAGCGGGCCGAGCGGCTTATCTTCCTCGGCGTGACCTTGTTCATCGCCTTCTTCCTGCCCGTCGTGCTCGTGCCGATGCTGCTTGCCCTGCTGGTGCTGACCATCGCGACCGGGCTTGGGCGCTTCCGGCGCGTCTGGGCCCAGGCGTCGGCGGCGACCCCGACGGCGGCGCGACACCCGGGAGAACTGACGCCGGGAGGAGCCCGCGCCTGGCGGTTGCGGCCAGGCGCCGATCAGTCCTGGCGGGGACGGCGCGATCTCGTGCCGCTCTCCACCCGCCTGCGCGTCGTGTTTGGGGCATCCGGCGAAGGCGCCTCCAGCCGGCGGGAGCGCTCGCGCCGCCGGCGCAGCGCGCACGCCTTCGGCCGCCGGTTCGACAGCGACCGCTGAGAGCCCTGCCGGGCCGCCACCGCCAGTCGCCATGAGCCCGGCGCGGGCGACGGTCGTCTCCCTCGGCTACCGGGGCGCCGCCGGGCTCCTCCGTCACCTGCCGCGCCCGCTGGGACGAGCTCTCGCGGGCGGCGTCGCCCTCGCCGCCTGGGCGACCGGCCGTGATCGCCGCGCCGTCGTCACCGCCAACCTCGGCCACGTGCTCGGACCTGGCACCTCCCCGGCGAAGCTACGCCGCACCGCCCGGCGCGCCTACGTGAACTACGGCCTGTACTGGGCGAACGCTGCCGGACTCGACGCCTCGGATCCCGACGTGCTCGACCGGCGCCTGGCGGTGCGGCACCCCCAACGGTTGTTCGACGCCACCAGTCGGGGGCGTGGGCTCGTCATCGTCCTGCCGCACATCGGGTGCTGGGAAGCCGGCGCCATCTGGACGGCGTCCGTCGGCTACCCGTTACTCACCGTCGGTGAGCTCCTCGAGCCGCCGGACCTTTTCGACTGGTTCGTCGAGACACGCCGCCGCGCCGCGCTCACCGTCCTCGCCCCGGGCGCCGCGACAACAGCCCGACTCCTCAGCCACCTGCGGGCAGGCAAGGCGATCGCGCTCGTCGCCGACCGCGACGTCATCGGAGATGGGCTAGTGACGGAGTTCTTCGGCGCGCCGACCCGCGTCCCGACCGGCCCAGCTGTGCTCGCGCTGCGCACCGGCGCCGCGCTCCTGCCCGTCGCCATCTACCTCGAGGCGCGGGGCCGCTTCACGATCGAGATCCTCCCCGAGCTCGACACGACGCGCTCGGGTGACCTCCGGGCGGATGTCGCCCGGCTGACGGGGGAGATCGTCGCATCGTTCGAGAAACTGATCGCGGCCCGTCCCGAGCAGTGGCACGTCTTCCAGTCGAACTGGCCCGACGCCGAGGGCAGCAAATGAGGATCGCGCTCGTCTCCGCCTACGACCTCGCCGTCCCCGGCGGCGTGCAGGCCCAGGTCACCGGGCTCGCCCGCGCGCTGCGCGCCGGTGGCCACGACGTCGTCATCGTCGCCCCCGGAACGCGGGCGACGGCACCTGCCGACCTCGAGGTCGTCACCGTCGGGCGCTCGCGGCGGATCCGGGCGAACGGCTCGTTCGCCCCCGTCGCGCCGACGCCAGCGGCGATGCGACGTACGCGGCATGCCCTGCGGGCAGCGGCGGTCGACCTCGTCCACGTCCACGAGCCGCTCGTGCCCGGGCCGGCCCTCGCCGCGGCGACAATCCCCGCCGTGCCGGTCGTTGGCACCTTCCATCGCGCCCGGGCGAGTGCCGCCTACGTCCTCTACGGACACGCGCTGCGCGGGGTCGTGCGCCGGCTCGACGACCGCGTCGCCGTCTCCGCCGTCGCCCGCGCGACGCTGCTCGCCGCGACGGGGCCGTGCCAGATCGACATCCTGCCGAACGCCGTCGACGTGGAGCGTTTCGCCGGCGTCTCGCCCCTGCCGACCGCGGCGCCCACCGTGCTCTTCGTCGGGCGGGTCGAGGCCCGCAAGGGTCTCGACGTCCTCGTCGAGGCCTTCAGCGGCATCGACGGGGATCTCCGCTTGCAGATCGTCGGCGACGGCCCCGAGGCCGCGGCCCTGCGCCGCCGTTTCGGCCGCGACGCCCGGGTCGAGTGGCTCGGCGCGCTCTCCGACGACGAGCGCGACCGTCGCCTCGCCGCGGCCGAGCTCCTCGTCGCGCCGTCCCTCGGTGGCGAGTCCTTCGGGGTCGTCCTCCTCGAGGCGATGGCGGCGGGGACCGCGGTTCTCGCCTCCGACCTCCCCGGTTACCGCCTGGCCAGCGACGGAGCCGCGGCCTTCTTCCCCCCCGGTGACGCCGCGGCGCTGCGCCGCGAGCTCGCTGCCCTGCTTGGTGACGCCGCGGCGCGCCGGCGCCTCGTCGCCGCCGGACGCCTCGTCGCCGCCCGTCACTCCTTCGCCAATCTCGCCGCGGCCTACGCGGCTCGTTTTGAAGCCGCCGTCGCGCGGGCCGACGCTCGGGGTCGCGGCCGATCCCGGACCCGCTGAGCGAGGCGCGGCAAAGCCCGTACACTCGGGACGTAATGCCCCCTGCCAAGGCGAATCGGACCAGACGCCCCACACGGACACCCGCAGCGAGCCGACAGATGACGCGCCCCGTGACCCTCTCACTGCGCACGGGCCCGCCGACAAGCGCGCCGTTGACCCTCGGTCGGGCGCGGGTGAGAGCCTTCGTGCGCATCGCTGAAGCGGCACCGGTCGTGGTGCTCGTCGCGGGGGCCGCGCTGGCGGCAACGAGCGCCCTGTCGGTGACCGTGCGGGTGGTCGGCGCGCTGCTCGTCGCGCTCGGCGTGATCGTTGCCATCGGTGATCTCGTCTATGGGTCGACGCGCCGTCTCGCGCGCGCCCTCGGCGGTCGGCTCGCCGACTCCGACCGAGAGGCGCGCCTCGTCAATTTGGCCGAAGGACTCTGTCTCGGATTCGGCGTCGCCGCGCCACGGATCCTCGTCCTCGACGACACCGCGCCGAACGCGCTGACGCTCGGCCGCTCGGCGCGCTCGGCGACGCTTTTCGTCACGGTCGGCGCGCTCGAGCTTCTCGACCGGATGCAGCTCGAGGCGGTCCTCGCCCACGAGCTCGCCCACATGAAGAGGGGCGACACCGCGGCCTCGGCCGTCGCGCTGCGCGCCTTCGGGTTCGCCTCGCTGCTCGGTGCCTGGGGGGCGGGTCTCGCCGAGCACGGCGTGGCGACCGACCGCGAGGCGCTCGCCGATCTCGCGGCGATGAGCGTAACGCGCTATCCGCCGGCGCTCGCCGACGCGCTCGAGGCACTCGCCGGCGCGCCGAGCGTGCGGCCGCGTTCGCTCCCGCCCAGTGTCGCCCGGCTCACGGCGTGGCAGTGGTGCGCGCCCTTCGCCCGCCATCCGTCGGGCCGTTGCCGGCCGGGCGAGCTCGACCTGTCGCTGCGGATCGCGGCGCTGCGCGAACTATGACGACGACGCCCCGTCGACGGGGCCGCGGCGCAACCTTCGTAGCGGGAAGGGAGTGACCGGTGTCAGGCCATTCGAAATGGGCGACGACCAAACACCAAAAGGGCGCCAAGGACAAGGCGCGCGGCAAGCTCTTCGCCAAGCTCATCCGGCAGGTCGAGGTGGCGGCCCGTGAGGGCGGCGGCGACCTCGCGGCAAACGCCAACTTGCGGACGATGTACCAGAAAGCCCGCGACGCCTCAGTGCCGGCGGACACGATCGAGCGCGCGATCAAGCGGGGGACCGGAGAGCTCGAGGGCGTCCGTTACGAGCCCGTCTCTTACGAGGGCTATGCGCCCTCTGGCGTCGCGGTGATCGTCGAGTGCCTGACGGACAACCGCAACCGGACCGGGGCTGAGATCCGCGCCATCTTCTCCCGCAACGGCGGCTCGATGGCGGAGCCGGGGGCCGTCGCCTGGCAATTCGAGCGCAAGGGTCTCGTCGGCATCCCACGGGCGACCGACGAGGACGCGATCATGGCCGTCGCCCTCGACGCCGGCGCGCAGGACCTGCGCGACGACGGGACGCAGTGGACACTCGTCTGCGAGCCGGGCGAGCTCCACGTCCTCCAGGAGGCCCTCGCGGCCGCGGCGATCCCCATCGACTCGGCGGAATCGCAGTGGCTGGCGTCGACGACGGTCGCGGTCTGCGGGGCGTCGGCCGCCCACAAGGTGCTCCATCTGCTCGACCTGTTGGAGGACCACGACGACGTGCAACTCGTCGCCGCCAACTTCGACATCCCCGACGAGATCCTCGAATCGCTCGAGGAGGTTTGACGCGTCGCCTTCCTCGTCGACAACGAGTAGCTACGTCGTAGCCTCGGCGTCGACGCAACCATCTTCACCGGCGCTCAGGGCGCGGCGCAGGTTCAGCATCATCGCCGACCCGGCGAGTGCCAAGAGTCCGATGCTGATCGGCCACCAGCCGCCAAGGTGGTTGCCGAAGTAGATCGCCGCGATGGCCGGTGCGACCATGCCCGAGAGCCCCCAGGTCAGACCGAGCGCTGAGTTGTAGCGGCCACGCAGGTGCTCGGGCGCGATCTCGTTCACGAGCGCCGAGCTCGTGGGTGTGAGCATGGTCTCCCCGAGGGCGAAGACGACCATCCCGACGCAGAGCGAGATGATCGTGACGGCGGCGGGCAACTCGAGCGCCACGTCGAGCAGCACCCAGAAGATGAACCACGACACGCCGGTGAGAGCCATCACGCGGGTCCGGCTGCGCCCCTGGATGCGGTTGAGCACCCAGAGCTGCGCCAGCACAATCGTCGATGTGTTGAAGAAGAAGATGACGCCGATCACGTGTACGGAGAGCTTCAGGTTGTTCACCACGTAGAGGCTGTATCCCGCCTCCTGGGACCCATAGCCGCCGATCAAGAGGACCAGCGAGGCGAGCACGATCTGCACCAGCCGCCGGTCGGAGAGGACGTGGCGCCACCCCTCGGCACGCTTCTCGGGGTCGTCGTGGTGGACCATGATCGGCCCGCCGTGCGCGCGCAGCGTGAAGAGAAGCATGCCGGTGGCCACCGTCACTCCGGCGTTGAGGAGATAGAGCACGGTGAAGCTGAACGGGTGGTGCAGGTCGACGATCGACGCCGAAATCAGCCCGCCGAAGCCGATGCCGAGGTTCACGAGCATGAAGTTGAAGCCGAAGGCCCGCTGGCGATGCTCTGCGGGAACGAGTCGGCTGAGCAGCGTGCTGCTGGGGCCCCAGCCGACCCCGCCAAAGACCGCGATCGCGAGACCGGCGACGATGGCCATCGACCGGGTGTGGGCGAAGGCCCAGAGCACGAGCGCGCCCCCGCCGGCGGTGTAGCCGAAGAGCGCCACTGGCACCGGGCCGAAGCGGTCGATCGTCGTGCCCCAGAGTGGGCTCGTCACGAGACCGGCGAAGGCGCACAGCGCGAGCAAGAGCGTCGCGAAGCTGTCCGAAAACCCCCGCACGTTGTGGAGGTACACCACGAAGAGCGAGAGGGTGAGCCCGTTGCCGATGCAGCCGAAGAACGTGCAGAGGTAGAAGCGGCGCAACGTCGCGTTGATCGTGGATCGAAAGTCGGCGGGAACGAGGCTGTCGATGAGCTGCACGGGACGAAGAGGCTAATAGGGAGGGACTCCCCGCGAGCTGCTCTGTCCGGCTGAGCTGCGGGGACCGTCGGCTCGCGCCGCTTCCAGCGGTGGATTGCCGGCCGATCCGGCATCCATACTCTTCGCCCGAGGATGGGTGGTAGCCCTATTTGCCGAGGTCTCATTCCCAAACTGGGCCACGAGCATCCCCCGCCGGGCGAGAGCCGCTCGATACAATCGAACGCATGTTTGTCCTCGGTATCGACCCTGGCCTGTCGCGCTGCGGCTTCGGCGGGGTCCTCGAGGAGCACGGCGCGCAGCGCGCCGTCGCCGCCGGGGTGATCACGAGCGACCCGGCCCTGCCCCTCCCGGCGCGGCTCGCCGAGCTCCATCGCGAGCTCGTCGCGCTCGTCGGTGAACTCAAGCCGGACTTGGTCGCCGTGGAACGGGTCTTTTTCCAGACGAACGCCCGCACGGCGATGGCGGTCGGGCAGGCGAGCGGCATCGCGCTGCTCACCGCCGCCGAGCACGGCTGTGCGGTCGTCGAGTACACCGCCAACGAGGTGAAATTGGCAGTCGCCGGCTACGGCTCGGCAGACAAGGCCCAGGTCCAGCAGATGGTGACGCGGCTGCTGCGGTTGCCGGCCGTGCCCGACCCGCCCGATGTCGCCGATGCGCTGGCGCTGGCACTCTGCCACCTCGCCGCGGGTCGTTTCACCGACCTCGTGCGTTCCGCGGCGGGGGAGGGGCTCGTCGCCCCCGGGGTCACCCGACGATGATCGGCTCGCTCTCGGGCGTCCTCACCGAGACGGACTACACCTCGGACTCGCTGGCGGCAATCGTCGTCGACGTTTCCGGCGTCGGCTACGAGGTCGTCGTCTCGGCGCGCCACGCCGCGGACCTCGGTCCGATCGGCTCGCTCGTCGCCCTCGCCATCTACACCCACGTGCGCGAGGGCGCGATCACCCTCTACGGAGTTGCCGACCGGGCCGAACGGCGGATGTTCGAGCTGCTCATCAGCGCGCACGGCATCGGCCCCGCGCTGGCGCTCGCCATCCTCGGCGTCCACCCGCCCGACTCGCTGGCGCAGGCCGTCGCCGGCGGAGACGTCGACGCCCTCGTCCTCGTGCCCGGGGTCGGGCGCAAGACGGCGCAGCGTCTCCTCGTCGAGCTCGCCGGACGCCTCGAGACGCTCGACACGCTGCCGGCCGGCGAGGCAGCGCCCGACGGCTCGCGCCCCGCCAAGGCCGAGGTGCGTGAGGCGCTCGTCGCGCTCGGCTACGCGCCCGACGAGGTGCGCCGCGCCCTCGAGCACCTGCCACGCGAAGGCAGCGTCGAGGAGCTCCTGCGCGAAGCCCTGCGGGCGCTCGCGCCGCGCCGATGAGCCCGCGCCGCGACGTCGCCGTCGAGCCCGACGGGTCACAGCCCGCCGTGGCGCGTTTCGCCGATGAGCCCGAAGAGGCGCTCGAGGCCGGGCTGCGGCCCCGGCGGCTCGCGGAGTTCGTCGGCCAGACCCGCGTAAAAGAACACCTCGCGATCGTCCTCGAAGCGGCCCGCCGCCGCCGCCAGCCGGTCGACCACCTGCTGTTCGCCGGACCGCCCGGCCTTGGCAAGACGACGCTCGCCGGCATCGTCGCCGGGGAAATGGGGGCCGGGCTGCGGGTGACCTCGGGGGCGGCCCTGCAGCGCGGCGGTGACCTGGCGGCGATCCTCACCGGGCTCCAGCCGGGTGACGTGCTCTTCATCGACGAGATCCACCGGCTCGCCCCGCCCGTCGAGGAGATCCTCTACCCGGCGATGGAGGACTTCCAGATCGACATCGTCATCGGCAAGGGGCCGACGGCGCGTTCGGTCCGTCTCGACGTGCCCCGTTTCACCCTCGTCGGGGCGACGACGCGCACTGGCCTCGTCACCGGGCCGCTGCGCGACCGCTTCGGCTTCGTCACGCGCCTCGAGCACTACACGCCGGACGAGCTCGTCGAGATCGTCCGGCGTACCGGCAAGCTCCTCGGTGTCGAATGCGCGCCGGAGGGCGCTGCCGAGATCGCGCGCCGCTCCCGGGGCACACCGCGCCTCGCGATCCGCCTGTTCCGGCGCGTGCGCGACTTCGTCGAGGTGCGCGGCGAAGGAGTCATCACGCTCGAGGCGGCTCGCGCCGGCTGCGAAATCTTCGGCATCGACGAACAGGGTCTCGACCGTCTCGACCGCCAGATCCTCGAGGTGCTCTGCGTACGATTCGCCGGCCGGCCCGTGGGACTCGCGACCCTCGCCGTGAGCGTCGGCGAGGAATCCGAGACGATCGAGGACGTCTACGAGCCGTATCTGCTGCAGGCGGGATTCGTCATGCGCACACCACGCGGGCGAGTGGCGGCCCCGGCCGCCTGGACGCACCTCGGGCTCGCCGTCCCGGCGGCCGAGGCGGAACTCGGCGCGGCGGCAGCCGACGAGGCGGCCTCGACCCTCTTCGACGCCTGAAACTGGCGAACACCTCCGGCGCAATTTCCGCCCCCGGGTCCGCGACTACAGTGCGAAACGCCCTTTCTCCTAGACGACGGGTGTCCCATGCCGATGCAGATAGTCAGTGCTCCTTTCGTCCTCCACGCGCTCGTTTTCGCCGCGACGGCCAAATCGAAGTCGAGTAGCTCGGGAATCTTGTTCTTCCTCCTCCTCATCGTCGCCGTCGGACTGTTCTTCTTCGTCCGACCGCAACGCCGGCGGCAACGCGAACTCCAGATGCAGCAGCGCGCCGTCTCCGTCGGCGACGAAGTCATCACGGCCGCCGGCATTGTCGGTCGCGTGCAATCGATGACCGACGACCGCGTGCGAATCGAGGTCGCGCCGGGCACGACGATCGAGGTTGTCCGCCGCATGATCGGCCAGCGCGTCGTGCCGCCGCAGGCACCGACGTGGGAGGGCCCGACCGGCGGCCAGTGGAACTTTCCCTCGTCCTCCGACGACCCCGGCCACCACGACGAGCCTCCGACGCAAAACCCAGGAGGTTCCTCCTAGGTGGGTCGTCGTCGCCTGCTGGCAAGCGTCGGGCTGACGAGCCTCCTGTGCTTCGGGATGCTCGGGCTCGCCGTCGGGTGCCGATGGTCCCCGCATCTCGGACTGGACCTCGAGGGCGGACTCTCCGTCGTCTACACGCCGACCCAGAAGGTGTCGTCGGCAACGCTGCAGAACGCGGCGAACATCATGAACGCCCGCGCCAACGCCCTCGGCGTCACGCAACCGAACATCACGACCCAAGGCAACGAGATCGTCGTGCAGATGCCGGGCGTGAAGGACCCCAAGCGCATCCTCGCCATCATCGGCACGACGGCGCAGCTTTTCTTCCGGCCTGTCCTCTGCGGCGCGCCGGCCTACAGCGCGCCGAAGACGAGCACGGGTAAGTCGAAGTCCGTCCGCTACAAGACGCCGCCGGCGTGCGCTGCGCCGTACCTCTACAGCTCGTCGTACTACACCAGCGCCGATGGCGGCGCCTACGACCCGGGGCCCTACGCCGTCGACCCCGTCTACGCGAGCTACCCGACGACGCCGATCACCGAGGACGTCAAGTACGAGCACCAAGACGTCATCTTCCCCGTGCCGGCGCACACCGGCGGCGAGGCTCCCCGCTACGTCCTCGGGCCGACGCTGGCGACCGGGCAGATCATCAAGAGCGCCTACGCGCAGGTGAGCCAAACCGGGGGCTGGCAGGTCCAGTTCACCCTCACCGGGTCGGGCACGACGGCATTTAACAAGATCGCCACGGCTTACTACCACGCGCTCGTCGCCAACGACCTCGACGGCGACATCGTCTCGGCGCCGCTCATTCTGGCGCAGACTTTCCCGGGTTCCGGTCAGATCACCGGGAACTTCACCTCCTCGAGCGCCTCCGCTCTCGCCCTCGACCTCAACTACGGCTCGCTGCCCGTGCAACTCACGCCGCAGAACTCGGAGGCGGTCTCACCGGCCCTCGGCAAGTCCTCGCTCCACGCGGGACTTCTCGCTGGCTTGCTGGGGCTCCTGCTCGTGATGATCTACACGATCTTCTACTACCGGGCCCTCGGCATCGTCGTCGTCACCGGCCTCATCACGACAGCGGCCTTCCTCTACGGGTTCATCTCGATGCTCAGCGCCTCGTCTTTCGGGCTCACCCTCGACCTGTCGGGGGTGACCGGCCTCATCGTCTCGGTCGGCATCACCGTCGACTCCTATGTCGTGTACTTCGAGCGATTAAAGGACGAAGTGCGCGCCGGGCGGTCCGTTCGGGCCTCGGTCGACAAGGGCTTCCGTAGCGCCTACCGCACAATCCTTTCCGCCGACGCCGTCTCGTTCCTCGGCGCGCTCGTCCTCTGGTACCTGTCGGTCGGCGCGGTGCGCGGCTTCGCCTTCATGCTCGGTCTCTCGACGCTCGTCGACGTGGCGACGGCGTATCTGTTCACCCGTCCCCTTGTCATCCTGCTCGGCCGCAACCGGGTCATCGCCAGCGCCCGCCACCTCGGCATCGGCCGGGGCCTCGCCTCGCTCGAGGAACAGCCGTGAGCCCCGAGCGGATCCTGCCGGGATCGGCCGGGCAACCGCCCGAGCCACCGCCCGTGCCGCCTCCCTGGGAAACCGACGAGACCCCCGAGCAGCCGCCGCGCAAAGAGCCGGCTCCGGTGGTCGCCGCGCCGCCGGCGACCGAGCCGCCGCCCCCGCCGCACACCCCGGCGGCTGCCACGGGCGAAGCCGCCAGCCCTCGCCGCAAGAACCACGGCCCGCTGCGGCGCTTGTACTTCGGCGAGACGCGCTTCGACTTCGTCCGTCACCGGCGGTGGTGGTTCGCGCTCTCGAGCGTCATCATCGGTGCCGGGCTGATCGCCCTCGGGACACGCGGGCTCAACCTCGACATCGAGTTCGTCGGTGGCAACGCCTGGACCGTCCAGACCTCGACCGTCTCGGTCACCCAGGCGCGCAACGCGCTCGCGCCGCTCGGCCTTGCCGGGGCGACGATCACGCAGCTCGGCACGCCGGCAAAGACGCTCGAGGTCGAGGCGAAGCTGCCGAAGGGTCAGACGAACGCGCAGTCGAAGCAGATGGAGAACGAGGTGAGCGACGTCCTCGCCAAGCTCGCCCACATCAACCCGGCAACGGTGAGCGTGGAGCACGTCGGACCGCAGTGGGGCAAACAGGTCACGAACAAGGCCCTCGAGGCGCTCATCGTCTTCGTCATCCTCGTCAGCGTCTACATCTCGATCTTCTTCGAGTGGCGCATGGCCTTCGCGGCGATCCTCGCCATGTTCCACGACATCCTCGTCACCGTCGGCGTCTACGCCATCGTCGGTTTCGATGTGACGCCGGACACCGTCGTCGCCTTCCTCACCATCCTCGGCTATTCGCTCTACGACACGATCGTCGTCTTCGACCGCGTCCGTGACAACGCGCACCACCTCGCCCAGCGCGACCGGATCGTCTTCTCCGACCTCGTCAACCTCTCGATGAACCAGACGCTGGCGCGCTCGCTGAACACCTCGCTCGTCGCCATCATGCCGATCCTCTCCGTGCTCGTCCTCGGCGCGTTCATTCTCGGCGCGACGACGCTCCAGTACTTCGGTCTCGCCCTCCTCATCGGCCTCACGACCGGGGCCTACTCGTCGATCTTCATCGCCTCGCCCCTCGTCGCGATGATGAAAGAGCGCGAGCCGCACTACCGCCAGCTCGCCGAGCGCCTGCGCAACCGGGGCGTCGGCGCGGTGCTCCTCAGCCCCACCGCCGTCGCGGCCGGTGCCCTCGGGCTCGAGCTGCCGGCGGCGACCCGTCGCGAACGTCTCGTCCCGCCCACCACCCGTCGCACCACCGCCCCACGCCGGCCCGAACCACCAGCGGCGACCGCGGCTGAGCCTGCCGCCATGCCGCCGGCGCCCGCCTCCCGGCCGGCCGGCCCGGCCCGGCCGGCCCGGCCGAAAGCGAATCGACCGGCCGCGCGCCGTCGTCGCAAGGGGGGCCGGCACTGATCGACGTCCACGCCGCGCGCGCCGAGCCCGACCGTTGGCGCCAGGCGCTGGCGCGCAAGGGCGCGGCGGCGATCTTCGACGAGTTCCTGGAAGTCGACCGCGCCTGGCGGCTCCAGGCGGCCGCGGTCGAGCAGCTGCGCGCCGCGACCAGGCCGAAGGGCCAACCCGACGAGGCGACCCGCCGGCAGCTCGCCGCCACGAAGATCGAGCTGAGAAGGGCCGAAGAGACCTGCGCGGCAACGGCGGCGCGCCGCGACGAACTCCTCGCCCGGATCCCGAACCCCCCCGACGCATCGGCCCCCGAGGGCACGAGCGACGAGGACGCCGTCGAGCTGCGCCGCGTCGGGGAGCCGCCGAGCTTCGCCTTCCCACCCCAGGACCACCTCGCCCTCGGCGGCTTCGCCGTCGACAAGGCGGCGCAGCTTTCCGGAGCGCGCTTCGCCTACCGGATCGGCGATGTCGCCCTCGCCGAGCTCGCGCTCTACCGCTACGCGCTCGACCGGGCGATGGCACACGGCTTCACCCCGGTCCTCCCGCCGGTACTCGTGCGCGAGTCGGCGATGTTCGGCACGGGATTCCTGCCGACCGACGAGGCGAACCTCTATCGCGTCGAGCCCGACGGCCTCTACCTCACCGGGACCTCGGAGGTCGCCCTCGCCGGTTTGCACGCCGGCGAGATCCTCGAAGCCGCTTCCCTCCCGCGCCGCTACACCGGCTACTCGACCTGTTTCCGCCGTGAGGCCGGGGCAGCGGGCAAGGACACGCGGGGGATCTTCCGCGTCCACCAGTTCGACAAGGTCGAGATGTTCGTCTTCGCCTCCCCGGAGGCGGCCGTCGCCGAGCACGAGGCGATCCTCGCCATCGAAGAAGAGATCATCGGCAACCTCGGGCTCGCCTACCGGGTGGTCAGCATCGCCGCGGGGGACCTCGGGCCGTCGGCCGCGAAGAAATACGACATCGAGGGGTGGATCCCGAGCCAGAGCCGCTACCGCGAGCTCACCTCGTGCTCGAACACGACCGACTACCAAGCCCGCCGGCTGAACATCCGCCTGCGCGCCGCCGACGGGCTGCGCCCGGTCCACACGCTGAACGGCACGGCGGTGACGGCCCGCACCCTCATCGCCCTCCTCGAGACGTTCCAGTGCGCCGACGGCTCCGTCGAAATCCCCGAGGTCCTCGTCGGCTTCGGCGCGCCGGCGCGCCTCGCCCCACCCGCCTAGGACCCCCTCGGCCCGAGCCGGTGCAGCGGCCCGGCCCCGTGCCCGAGGCCACCGGCCGCCGAGCGCGCCAGCGAATCGGTGACGAAGCGCTTCGCCGCCGTCGCGGCCTCGACGCACCCCGCGCCCTGCGCCAGGTGCGCGGCGAGCGCCGCCGAGAGCGTGCAACCCGTGCCGTGGACGTTCCGGGTCGCCACCCACGGGTGGCGCAACCAGGTGAGCTCGCCGCCGCGGCAGAGAACGTCGACAGCGTCGGAACCCGGCAGATGCCCGCCTTTCACGAGCGAGGCCTGCGCTCCCATCGCGCAGAGCCGGCGCGCCGCCGCGGCCATCGCCGCCTCGTCGTCGATGGTTCCGCCGACGAGCGCCGCGGCCTCGGCGAGGTTCGGGGTGACGACTGTGGCGTAAGGCAGGAGCCGGCGGTAGGCGGCGGCGGCGTCGCCCTCGACGAGCGACGCGCCCGAGGTGGCGACCATCACCGGGTCGACGACGAGACAGGGCAAGGCGCCGCGCGCCGCCCGGGCCGCGACCCGCTCGATGATCGCCACCGAGGCGAGCATGCCGGTCTTCGCCGCGGCGACCGGGAAGTCCTCGAGCACCGCGTCGAGCTGGGCGTCGACGAGCTCGGGGGGAAGGACCTCGACGGCGCGCACGGACTGCGTGTTCTGCGCTGTGACCGCCGTGACGACGAGCGTGCCGAAGACCCCGAGCGCGGCGAACGTCTTCAGGTCGACGGCGATGCCGGCGCCACCGCCGGAATCGGTGCCGGCGATCGTCAACACGACCGGGGGTGGGCCCTCGTCGGCCCCGCCGGGGCGGGGGACAACTGGCGCCATGGCGCCATCCTACGGGCACGCCGAAAAGGCTTCGGAAGACACGGGCCCGGCTGCCCGGTACGGTGGCGCCGATTGCCGCCCCCAGGAGGACCGTGACAGACGAACGGATCGACGAGATCTGCGCGGCGCTCGCCTCGCTCATCGAGCGCCTCGACGACATCGCCCTCGAGGCCCTGCGCGAGGCGGTCGAACGCGGCGCCACCGCCCGGCCCGAGATCGAGCGAACCGTTGTCCGGGCCCGCCACGCCCTCGAGCGGGCGTTGCACCTCCTCGAAGAGAGCTGAGCGGGCCGCTCGCCCCGGCGGCCCCGCGACGGCCATGATGGGGCGGTGGAAGAGCGCGAGCACGACGAGCGCCCCTGGGGCAACTACACCGTCCTCGAGGACGCGGCCGATCACAAGGTGAAGACGATCCTCGTCCGGCCCGGCAAGCGCCTCAGCTACCAGGTCCACGAGGGCCGCGCCGAGCACTGGTTCGTCGTGCGGGGCCGGGGCAAGGTCACCCTCGACGGGGAAGTGCGCGCCGTCGCGCCGGGAACCGCGATCGACGTGCCTCGGCGTGTGGCGCACCGCATCGAGAACACCGGCGAGACCGACCTCGTCTTCATCGAGGTCCAGCAGGGCGAGTCCTTCGACGAGGACGACGTCGTGCGGCTCGAGGACGACTTCGGTCGCGCCTAACTCATCTGTCGCCCGGCAGCTCGACGATCCTCGCGACAGCCTCAGGTGTGCGACGGCGTCGGCGCGCCCGGGGGACTGAGCGCGTTCAGCGCGTCGATCAGCTGGCGCAACCGGCCGTGGTGGACACGGTTGAACTCGAGGGCGATGCGCGGCAGGTCGACGTGGTCGTCATCAGAGCGCTCGACGGGATACGCCTCGGCCCGCCAGATCCCTCTCGCCGAGCAGATGTCGGCGAACGTCGCCGAGAGCGAGGCGAGCTCGAGGTCGCTCGGCGCGTAGCGCAGGCGGATGACCATCGCGTCGTTGACGAATCGGCGCGAGTGGTAGTTGCGATGGAAGCCGAGGATCTCGTCGACGGCGACGTCGAGGTCGTTCGTCACGCGGTAGAGGGACGCCTCTATCGGGTCGGCGAAGCCGCGCTCATAGACCTGGGTGGCGACGAATTCCTCCCAGCCCTGCCAGAAGCGCTCGCCGGGGCCGTCGACGAGCACGAGCGGCGCTGGCTCGGCTTTGCCGGTCTGCAGCAGCGTCAGCAGTTCGAAGCACTCGTCGAGCGTGCCGAAGCCGCCCGGCAGGACGAGGAAGCCCGAGGACTCCTTGATGAGCATCAGCTTGCGCGTGAAGAAGTACTTCATCTCGACGAGCTTGGAGTTGTCCGCGATCCACTCGTTCGGCTCGGCCTCGCCGGGCAGGCGGATGTTGACGCCAATCGCCATCGCCGCGCCGGCACCCTCGTTTCCCGCGGCCATGATCCCGGGACCAGCTCCCGTCACGACCATCCATCCGACAGCGGCGAAGCGGGCGGCGAGCTCGCGGGCCAACTCGTAGGTGCGGTCGGACGGCTCGGTGCGGGCCGAGCCGAAGAACGTCACCTTCCGCACGTCCCGGTAGGGGGCGAACATCTGGAACGCCTCGGCCATCTCGCCGATCGCGGCCCGGGCGAGCTTCAGGTCGAGCCGGCTGGCGTCGCCCCGCGTCAGCTCGAGGGTCGCCGTCACGATGCCGCGCACGACGTCACGGTCGTGGCCGATACCCGAGGTCGCCAGGAAGGACTCGACGAGCGCCGCGACCTCGGGGCTGTCCGCCGTGTCGGCCCGGCCGGCGCGCTCTCGGCGCCTGCTCACGCCGGCACCTTTGGGCGGCCGTAGAGCGTCGTACGCTGCTCGAGACGGCGGCCGAGCGGCTCGACGACGGCGCGGAACTCCTCTGGCGTCATCATCTGGCCGTGCGACGCGCCGGCGGACCGTGAGATGTTCTCGTCCATGAGCGTTCCGCCAACATCGTTGCACCCCGCCCGCAGCAGTTGCCGGAGTCCCGCGGTGCCCGTCTTCACCCAGCTCGCCTGGACGTTGTCGATCGCGTCGGTGTAGACGATGCGACCGACGGCGTGCATGAGGACGACCTCACGGAACGTCGGTCCGCGCCGGGCGCGGTGTGCGAGGTAGATGGGCGTCGCCATGTGTACGAACGGCAACGGCACGAACTCGGTGAACCCGTTGGTTGCGCGGGCAAGATCGCGGGTCGCGATGAGGTGGCGCGCCCAGTGGACAGGGAACTCGATCGAGCCGAACATGATCGTCACATTGGAGCGCAGACCGACCTGGTGGGCGGTGCGGTGCGCCTCGAGCCACTCCGCCGTCGTGATCTTGTCCGGACAGAGAACGGCGCGCACCTCGTCGTCGAGGATCTCCGCCGCCGTCCCGGGGAGCGAGCCCAGACCGGCCGCGTGGAGCCGCCCGAGGTAGGAGGCGAGCGGTTCGCCGAGCCGGCGCGCCCCCTCGGTCACCTCGAGGGCGGAGAAGCCGTGGATGTGGATCTTCTCCGAGACGGCCCGCACGGCGCGGATGACCTGGAGGTAGTAGTCCCCGTCGAAATCGGGGTGGATGCCCCCCTGCAGGCAGACCTCGGTCGCCCCCGCCCGCTCGGCCTCGGCGACGCGGCTGGCGATCTCGTCGAAGCTCAACAGATACGGCTGCCCGCGCAGGTTCAACGAGAGCGGGCCCTTGCTGAACGCACAGAAGCGGCAACGATACGTGCAGATGTTCGTGTAGTTGATGTTCCGGTTGACGACGAACGTCACGGCGTCACCGACGGCCCTCTCGCGCCGCGCGTCGGCGAGCTCGGCGACGGCCCGCACCTCCGCCCCCCGAGCGGAGAAGAGCGTCACGACCTCGTCGACACCCGGATCCTCGCCGGCTTCGATCCCGGCGAGCACGTCGGCGACGGGTCCCCGCGGCAGGGCGCGACTCCCGGCACGACGAGTCGGGACATCGACGGCCGGGGGGGCGACGTCGGAACCGGCACACCAGTCGCTGTCGCGCGCCAGGCCCTCGGCGTCGACGTGCTCGAGCACCGCCACGCGCATCGCCGGGGCGAGCCAGCGCTCCGGCTCGGCGACGTAGGTGGGATGGACGGCGAGACGCGGCGCCAGTTCATAGCCCGCGGCGCCAAGGTCCGCCTCGAGCACCGCGACGAGCGGCCAGGCCCGCTCCGGGTTCACCTCGTCGATCGTCACCGGCGAGATCCCGCCGAGATCGTCGGCCCCCGCTTCGACGAGGACGACCGCGTCGTCGACGAGGTTCGGCGGCGATTGCACGTGGACTTCGGCAGGCAGAATCAGCCGGGCCGCGGCGATCGTCCAGCGCAGCTCGTCGAGGGGACAAGGTGGCGCCCCGCGCAGCGCGCTCCCCGGTTTCGGGAGGAATCCCTGGACGAGGACCTCCTGGACGTGGCCGTAGCGGTGGTGCGCATCGGCGATCGCCCGCAGGGCGTCGAGCCGGTCGCGCCGCGACTCGCCGATGCCGACGAGGACTCCGGTCGTGAACGGGATCGCCAGGCGTCCCGCGGCCTCGAGGGTGGCGAGGCGACGCTCCGGCGTCTTGTCCGGCGCCGCGCGGTGGCAGGCGAGCCCGGCCGCGAGCGACTCGAGCATCATCCCCTGGCTGACGCTCACCGCCCGCAGCATCTCGAGCTCGTCGGCGGCGAGCGCCCCAGCGTTCGTGTGGACGAGCAGCCCCGATCGCTCGACGACGAGCCTCGCCGCCGCGGCGACGTACTCGACGGTCGAGCGGTACCCGTGGGTCGCCAGCCAGTCGCGCGCCACTTTGTAACGGTCCTCCGGGCTCTCGCCCAGGGTGAACAGCGCCTCGTGACAGCCGGCATCGCGCCCGGCGAGCGCGATCGCGAGCACCTCCTCTGGCGACAGGTAGGGCGCGGCGAGATGCGCCGGCCGCTTGGCGAACGTGCAGTAGCCGCAACGGTCGCGACAGAGCATCGTCAGAGCGACGAAGACCTTCGGCGAGTAGGTGACGCGCCGCCCGAACCGCGCGAGTCGCAGCTCGCCGCCCGCCGTGACGAGCTCGGCCGTCGGCGCGGCCAACAGCTCGTCGTCGCGTCGCGCGCCTGCCGGGCGCGCCAGGGTCACCTCGCGACCTCCTCCGGGTGTGCCGCGGCGCGGTCGATGAGCCAGACGACCCGTTCGCCCCGGATGTGTGAGGCCGGCAGATCCTCGCCGGCGACGATTCTCGCGAACGCGTCGGCCTTCTCGGCGCCGATGACCGCGACGACGACGAGACGCGACCGAGCGATTGCCTCGAAGGTGAGCGTCAGGCGCGCGAAGGGGTTCCGCCCCGACGGGTCGGCGTTGGCGATGACGAGCTTCCCGGGGGGCGCGTCGCGCCCGTCCGCCCCCGGGAAGAGCGACGCGGTGTGCCCGTCGGCTCCGAGTCCCAGCTGGAGCAGGTCGAATCCGCCGGCGGCCGCGACGATCGCCCCGTAGGCGTCGGGACCCGCCGCGCACGACATCGGGTGGAACCCGGCGAGCGCGCCAGCCGCCGCGCCGAGCGCGGCGCGGACCGTCCTGGCGTTGGCGTCTGGGGACAGCGGCTCGACGCAGCGCTCGTCGGCGAAGTAGCACTCGACCGAGCTCCAGGCGATGCCCTCTTCGCCGGCGAGACGGGAGATACAGGCGACGCCCGAGGCGCCGCCCGAGCAGCCGAGACGGAAGAGCGCCGAGCCGGCGGCGCGCATCTCAGCGGCGGCGAGGTCGGCGAAGGCGGCCCCGACGTCGGCCACCTCCCGCACCTCACCGATCACCCGTCACGTCCCCTCTAGTCGGCGTTGCGCCAGTGGCGCTCGGCGGACCCGATCAAGCGGTCCGCCGCTTCCGGTCCCCAGCTCCCGGCGGCATAAGGCACGAGCGGCGGGCTGCCGGCGGCGAAGGCCTGCTGCACCGGACGGACGATCGTCCAGGCGCGCTGTACCTCGTCGTCGCGGATGAAAAGCGTCGGATCGCCGACCATGGCGTCGATGAGCAGTCGCTCGTAGGCGTCGACTGTCTGGTGGGGAAAGCTCTTGAGGTAGGAGAAGTCCATCGAGACGTTGCGCACCGTGAAGGTCGGGCCCGGAACCTTGGCGCCGAACGAGAGACTGATCCCGTCGTCGGGCTGGATGCGCAGCGTCAGCGAGTCCCGCCGCAGGTCACGCGCGAGCTTGCCGGCGAAGGGCAGGTGCGGCGGCCGCTGGAAGACCATCACCACCTCGGTCTGACGGTGGCGGAGCCGCTTGCCGGTGCGCACGAAGATCGGCACGCCGGCCCAGCGCCAGTTGTCAACGTCGACGCGCATCGCGACGTACGTCTCAACGGCGGAGCGCGGCTCGACGCCGGGTTCGTCTCGGTAGGCGGGAACCGCCTCGCCGTCGATCGTGCCCGCGTCGTACTGGCCACGCACGACCTGGGAGACGGCTTGGCGCTCGTCGGGCACGACGACCGATGCAAGAAGCTTCACCTTCTCGTCCCGGATGACGTCACCCTCGGCTGCCGCGGGCGGCTCCATGAGCGTCAGCGCGAGCACCTGCATCAGGTGGTTCTGGACGATGTCCCGCAGCGCGCCGGCCTGCTCGTAGAACGCGCCCCGGCCCTCGACGCCGAGGCTCTCGGCGACAATCACCTGGACGTGGTCGACGTGACGCCGGTTCCAGATCGGCTCGAAGATCGAGTTGGCGAAGCGCAGGGCGAGGATGTTCTGCACCGTTTCCTTGCCCATGTAGTGGTCGATACGGAAGATCTGCGCCTCGTCGAAGTGACCGTGGATCTCGGCGGAGAGCTGGAGAGCGCTCTCGAGGTCCGTACCGAAGGGTTTCTCGACGACGAGGCGCGCGAACTGCCCTCCTTGCCCAGGAAAGTTGAGGCCGGCGTTTCCCAAACCGCGCACGACAACGGCGAACTGCGAGGGGACGGTGGCGAGATAGTAGAGGCGATTGCCCGCCGTCCCGCACGTCGCGTCCGCCGCGGCGAGTCTCTGGGCGAGGCGTTCGTAGGTCGCCGGGTTGCCGTCGTCGCCCGAGATGTACGAAAAGTGCGCGACGCGTTCTTTCCACTTGGCGGAATCGTCGGGTTGTCCCGCCTCGCGAGCACGCGCCTGGAACTCCTCATCGCTGAGAGGTGTGCGGGAGACGCCGATCACGGTGAACTCCTCAGGCAGCGCGCCCCGGGCCGCGAGACGGCTGAGGGCCGGGAGGATCTTGCGACGCGCGAGATCTCCCGAAGCACCGAAGATGACGAGCGCTAGCGGGTCGGGCCGACGCGGGCTCGCCGCGGCAACCTCCCCGGCGGCGACGTCGAGCCCGAGGTCGGCGGCGGAAATCTCTCTGCTACTCACGTGAATCCCTCCGCGGCGGTCAACGAGCGCCGCGGATCTTTGTCGCCTTCTCCGCGAGCCCGGCCTGCAGCTCGTCGAAGGACTTGGCGAAGGCGGCGACGCCTGCCGATTCCAGTTCTCCGGTCACGTCGTCGAGGTCGACGCCCACCTCGGCGAGCCCCGCGAGGACCTCCCTGGACGCGGCGGTGTCCGTGTCGACCGTCCGGGCGACGGTGCCGTGGTCGTTGAACGCCTCGGCGGTCTCGGGTGGCAACGTGTTCACCGTGTCCGGACCGATCAAGCCGTCCACGTACAGGAGGTCGGCATACGCCGGGTTCTTCGTCGACGTCGAGGCCCACAGCGGACGCTGCGGACGGGCGCCCGCGGCGGCGAGCGAAGTGAAGCGCGGCACTGAGAAGCGCTCGCGGAAGATCTCGTAGGCGAGGCGCGCCTGGGCGAGGGCGGCCTGGCCGCGTAGCTCACGCGCCCTGCCGGCGCGGGATGTCTCCGGCTCCGCCGCGGCGATCGCCTCGAGCCGGCGGTCGACCTCGGTGTCGACACGACTGACGAAGAACGAAGCTACCGAGGCCACTTCGACGAGCGAACCTCCGGCGGCGGCGAAACGTTCGAGACCCCTGAGGTACGCCTCGATGACCGCCTCGTAGCGCTCGAGAGAGAAGATCAACGTCACGTTGATCTTCTCGCCAGCGGCGATCGCCGCTTCGATCGCCGGCAGTCCCTCGGGGGTCGCCGGGATCTTCACGAGCAGGTTCGGCCGTGCCACACGGGCGCACAACGCCTGCGCCGCGGCGATCGTGCCCGCCGTGTCGTGGGCGAGATCCGGCGCGACCTCGACCGAGACGAAACCGTCCCCACCGCCGGAGGCGTCATACACGGGACGCAGGACGTCGAGCGCGCCGACGACGTCGGCGAGCACCAGCTCCCAGTAGGCGTCCCCAATGGGCACGTTGGCGGCAATGAGCCCGCCGAACTGCTCATCGTAGTCCGCGCTGGACGCGATTGCCCGCGTCATGATCGTCGGGTTCGAGGTGAGGCCGCGGATCCCCAGCCCGACGAGCTCCTCAAGGCCCCGGTCGCGCACGTAGCTCCGTTTCAGATCATCAATCCATGGGCTCTGGCCCTGCTCACGGAACAGGTCTTCGAGTTTGCTCACCGCGTCTGCCTCCAGCTGCCGCGAACGGCGGAAATTGTGCGGACACGACGAGACTACGGCAACGAGGCCGGTTGTCGCCGGACGGCGGAACGGGCGCGCGCCAGGGTTCCCGGCTCGTGCGGGCTCGAGGTTGGCGCCGTCCAGCCGAGGACACCGCCGGTGCCGAGACGAGCCGCCACGATGAGCGCGCGGTAGCCTGCGACAGATTCCGGGGTCGCGTCTTGCGAACCGCGACGAGAAAGGAGCGAGATTGACGGCAGGAGCCGATAACGACTCGCCGCGTCGCCGCGCCGCGCTCGGCGAGGCAGTTTCTCTCGTCCGTCGCTACGTGATCCAGGAGACCGTCGCGCCGCTTCGCCAGCTCGGGCGGCGCCTCGTGCTCGGACTTGTTGGCGCGCTCCTCATCGCCGTCGGTGCGGTGATCGCGCTCGTCGGGATGCTGCGCGCCCTCGAGACCGAGACCGGGCACACCTTCGCCGGACACTGGTCGTTCGCGCCCTACCTGCTCACGGCGGTGGCGGCGGCCGCCGCGCTCGTCGGCTTCGTCACCTTCGGATTCCGGGGGGTCGTCAAGCGGGGATCGACGACACACCGCCGGCCGGCGACCCGGAGGAGCGGGCGGTGACCGGGGCACCGACCCCCGCCGAGCGCGACCAGGACGGCGCCGGCATCACGCCCGCCGATCTCGAACGGCAGCTCCGGGCACTGTTTGGCCCCAATGCCGGTGGCGAGGTGAAGATTGCCGGCGTCGCCGCGGGCGCGGCCGCCCTCGCCGTGAGCGTGGCCGCCGTCTACCTGCTCGGGCGGCGCAAAGGCCGCCGGCGCGCCAGCGTGCTCGAGATCCGCCGGGTCTGATCCGTGGGCTCGATCCTGCATCGGGCCGCGCGCCGTCTGATGCGGCACGGGTTGCGGCGCGGCCTCGTCGAGGGCAGCGTCGTCTGGATCCTGGTCGGTGCCGCGGCCTGGGTCGTGCACTACGTCACCCGTCCCGAGACGCCGCTCGTTGCTCGGGAGAACTTGCGTCTCGGTGACTCCCTGATCGTCACGCACCTGCCAGGAGCGGAGGCGGGCCGCCGGGGGCGGAGGCGGGGCCGCGGGCAGACGAGGGAATCCTCGGACGGGTCGTGACCGGAGCCGAGCCGACCGACTTTCCCCGGCGCGGGCTTCTCGCCGAGGGCGAACGGGTCCTCCTCATCGACCACCGTGACCGGCGCTACCTCCTTCGCCTCGTCGCCGGCGCCTCGTTCCAGACGCACGCCGGCGTCGTCGAACACGACGCCCTCATCGGGCAGCCCGAGGGGAGCGAGATCGTCGCCTGGCGCCGCGACGGAGGATCGGGACCCGCCCGGCGCTTCCTCGCCGTGCGCCCAACGCTCGCCGACGTCATCGTGAAGATGCCGCGCGGCGCGCAGGTCATCTACCCGAAGGACCTCGGCGCGATTCTCATCGCCGCCGATCTCTTGCCGGGCGCGAGAGTCCTCGAGGCCGGTGTCGGATCGGGGGCGTTGTCGATGACGGCGCTGCGCGCCGGCTGTCACGTCACCGGCTACGAGCTGCGGGGGGACTTCGCCCGTCGTGCCCGAGCGAACGTCGCGGAGATGCTCGGCGACGACGCGCCCTTCGTCGTCGAAGAACGTGACGTCTACGACGGGATCGACGAAGCCGAACTCGACCGGGTGCTCCTCGACGTGCCGGAACCCTGGCGGGTCGTCGAGCACGCCGAGAAAGCGCTGCGGCCCGGCGGGATCCTCGTCGCCTACCTGCCGTCGATCACCCAGACCGCCGAACTGCGCGCCCGTCTCGACCGAGGCGCCTTCGCGCTGGCGGAGTCGTTCGAGATCCTCCGGCGCACCTGGCACATCGAGGGCCGCTCGGTGCGGCCCGACCATCGGATGGTCGCGCACACCGGCTTCGTCACGGCCGCGCGCCGCGTCATCGGACGCGCGCCGTCGAACCCGGCGAGCGACGATGCCGACTGACGAATTGCGACTCGCCAGCCGCTGAGCGGCTACGCCAGCCGGCAGGGTGAACTCGTCGGACTCGACGCGCGCGCCGCAACGCAAGTCGCGGTCGGCTGTTGAGCAACCCTTCTCGCCTCCCAGCGCAGCGACCGCTGGGGGTCGTCAGCGGCAGCTCGATCGGGGGAGATGCACGCTCCGGAGATGCTGGAGGTGCATCGGCGCGCTGTTGCTCGCTTGCTGAGAGCCATCGACCGCGGTGATCCCACGCGATGTGCCGTTATCGTCGCCGGGGTGCTTCCAGTCCAACGGGAGGGGGGACCCGATGGCTCCTGACAATCGGAATCACACCGATGTCCGCGACATGTACTCCGTCCACGAGGCGTTCCGACGTGGGCTCGGTGACGCACCGGGTCAACTTGCGTCGGTGCGCGACGGGGACGCGAAGCGTGCGCTGCTCCTCGCGGACTACCTCGGCGAGCTTCTCTGGCTGTTGCACGCGCACCACGCCGGCGAGGATGAACTTCTCTACCCGCTCCTTGTCGCGCGCGCGCCGGAGCACCGGGAGCTCTTTTCCCGAATGGATGCCCAACATCTCGCCATGACGTCGGGCCTCGAAGCGGCTCAGCACGCCGCGAGCCGCTTCGGGACATCAGGGTCGCTTGTCGACGGCCGAGCACTCGCCCTCGCCTGTGGATCACTTCTCGACGGGCTCTCGCCCCATCTCAGCCAAGAGGAGGAAGAGGTGCTGCCGATCGCGGCGCGACTCATTTCGCCGCCTGAGTGGGGCGCCCTCCCGGGGCACGCCTTCTCGCTGTACACCGGCACACGAATGTGGATGCCCTTCGGGCTGGCGATCGAGGCGATGCCCGCCGACTTGCTCGCCGGGATGAGAACCCATCTGCCCCCGCCGATGTCCGAGATGTGGTTCGGCGGCGGCTCCGACGCGTTCGTCGCGGAGATGGCGGCCGTGCGCGGGGGAGCGGCTTAACCCGACCCCGGCCAGGGGCCGTCGGCGCGCGAGGCGTCCGACGTCCCCTGCGCGTTGGCCTGTGCTTGCAGACCTGCCACCTCCCACCGCTCCTCGACGTGAGCGAAGTGCCAGATCGAAAGGGCGACCGCCCAGGTGACGACGAAGAGGCCGACGATCACGAAGCCACCGGTGTTGATGTTGAAGTTCTCGAAGAAGCTCCAGACGCCCCCGTTCCAGTTCAGCTCGGCGGGCAGCAGCCCGAGGATCTCGATCGAGCCGATGACGAAGGCCACCGCCACCGAGAGCCCGGTGATCGTGATGTTGTAATAGACCTTGCGAATCGGTCGGGAGAAGGCCCACCCGTAGGCGAAGTTCATGAAGCAGCCGTCGAGCGTGTCGAAAGTGCTCATGCCAGCGGCAAAGAGGATCGGCAGCGAGAGGATCGCGTAGAACGGCAGGCCGCTCGCCACGGCGGTGCCCGAGAGGACGAGGAGCGCCACCTCGGTCGCGGTGTCGAATCCCAGCCCGAAGAGCACGCCGATCGGGTACATCTTCCACGGTGTGTCGATCCGGCGCGACAGCCCGCCAAAGAAGCGGTTCATGAGACCGCGCTGGTTGAGCTGGCGCTCGAGCTCGGCGTCGTCGTACTTGCCCTGCCGCATCTCGAGGAAGACACGCACGATGGAGACGAGGATGACAACGTTCAGCGCGGCGATGAGGTAGAGGAACGTCCCCGACACCGACGTACCGATGATCCCGGTGATGTTGTGCAGCCCGGAGTTGCTGTTCTTCACCTGGCTGTCGAGCGCACGGATCCCGAAGTTCAACATCACGGCCATGAGAAACACGATCGTCGAGTGCCCGAGGGAGAAGAAGAACCCAACGCTCATCGGGCGCTTGCCCTCGGCCATGAGCTTGCGCGTCGTGTTGTCGATCGCCGAGATGTGGTCGGCGTCGAATGCGTGCCGCATGCCGAGGGTCAAAGCGAGGATTCCAGTCCCGATCCCGAAGATGTCGGTCTTCGAGAGGTGGTAGTGGTGCGGCACGGACGACAGGAGCAGGAGAAATCCGAGGGCGTAGAGCCCGGCGACCGTCGCTGCCATGCCCCCGAGGCGCGTCCATTCGGCGGGGGACAGGGCCCGGCGCGCCGCGGCCAATCGGGGCGTCACAGGGGCCGCGGCGGTCATCACTTCGGTCTGCTCCTCGTTGTCGGCGCCTTCAGGACCGATCAACTGCGAATGATTTGCAGCTTAGCGTCGCTCGCAGCAGCGTCGTCAACGCAACAAGCAACCGCCCTATGCTGGGGCGGTGCCCAAGGAAGCTTCTCTCCGCGCCGGCCAGATACTGAAGACGGAGAACCTCGAAGAGGTGCTCGATCTCCTGCACGCCCGGGGGGACAGGGTCACGACGCCGCGGCGCCTCCTCGTCCAATCGCTCCTCGAAGCGGGTGGGCACCGCACGGCCGAGGAGCTCGCGGCCGAGGTGCAGGGCCGCGCCCCTGACGTCCATCTCTCGACGATCTACAGAAATCTCGATGAGCTGGAACGCCTCGGCGTGATCGAACAGGTGCGCTTCGGTCATGGCGCGGCCACCTATCACCTCGCGGCGACCCGCCATGGGCACCTCGTCTGCAGCGAGTGCGGGACCACGACCGAGGTACCTGACGAGCTGTTCCAGTCGCTGGAACGCGCCGCGAAGACGCGCTACGGCTTCACGATCGATCCCCACCACCTGGCGATGCTCGGACGTTGCCGGGCCTGCTCGCCAACAGGGCAACCGCCAGGTACCTGAGCTGGGGGACCCGTCGATCGCGCCAACCACGAGATGAGCCCGCTCGGCTCGCCAACGGGCTGCGGACTAACGACCGGCGATCGCCCGGGACGACACCGCCGAGCTAAGCCCTTCTAAGCCTGCTCGATGAAGATGCACTCGCCAGGGCACTCCTCAGCGGCTTCGGTGACGGCGTCATCGAGTCCGTCTGGCACGACCACCATGCCCTGCACGCCACCGGGGTCGGTCATCACCGTCGCGCCGTCTTTCACATAGGCGAGACCGTCGTCTTGCAGCGTGAACACCGCGGGACAGATCTCCTCGCAGAGACCGTCACCAGTGCACAGATCCTGATCGATCCAGACCTTCATCGCGCGGCGCGCCTTCCTCTGGGGATTTGCCGACACCACAAGCGTAACGGTGTCGGAAGCGAGAAAGGCGACAGCACAACGTCGCCCCCCGCCGAGTCGGGGCGACCGTACCGAGCAGGCCGGAAGGTGTCAAGCAGCCGCGGGCGGCGCGGCTGACGCCGGCCTCGCCCGGTGTAGCGTCCCAAACCGTCGGGCGTCGCGGCGAGGAGGTGCCCCGGGATGGATGACGACACGATCGCTGAACTGCGGGCCCGCCTTCTCAACGCCGAGGACGAGGTCGCGGAGCTACGCCACCGGCTCCACGAGGCGCCGCAACGCGTCCGCGTGCTCGAAGAACGTCTTCTCGAGGTGAAAGGCCAGCTCGCCCAGGCGCTCTCGCAGAACGAGAAGCTCACCTACACCCTCCAGCAGGCCAAGGAGAACATCGGCGCCCTGCGCGAGGAGGTCGACAAGCTCACCCAGACGCCGAATGCCTACGGGACGTTCCTTCAGCACAACGAGGACGGCTCGGTCGACGTCTTCGCCAGCGGTCGCAAGATGCGCGTCGCGCTCCACCCGACGATCGAGCCCGACAGCCTGCGGCGCGGCCACGAGGTCGTGCTCAACGAGTCACTGAACGTCGTGTTGGCGCGCTCTGCCGAGCAGTCCGGTGAGGTCGTCACGGTCCAGGAGATCCTCGAGGACGGCAAGCGCGCCCTCGTCGTCGGTCGCGCCGACGAGGAGCACGTCGCCGAGCTCGCCGACGCGCTGCGCGGGACGCGACTGCGCGCCGGCGACAGCGTGCTCATGGACCCCCGTTCGCTGCTTCTCCTCGAGAAGCTCCCGCGACCGGAGATCGAAGAGGTCGTTCTCGAAGAGGTTCCAAACGTCACCTACGCCGACATCGGCGGCCTCGACGAGCAAATCGAGGCGCTCACCGACGCGGTCGAGCTCCCGTACCTGCATCCGGAGCTCTTCGCCGAGCATCAGCTCCCGGCGCCGAAGGGGATCCTCCTCTACGGCCCGCCAGGCTGCGGCAAGACGCTCATCGCCAAGGCGGTGGCGAACTCGCTCGCCCACAAAGTCGGGGAGCTGCGGGGCAACGAGAACGTCCGCAGCTACTTCCTCAACATCAAGGGGCCGGAACTGTTGAACAAGTACGTCGGCGAGACCGAGCGGCAGATCCGTCTCGTCTTCCAGCGGGCGCGCGAGAAAGCCGACGAAGGCGTGCCGGTCATCGTTTTTTTCGACGAGATGGATTCTCTTTTCCGGACGCGCGGCAGTGGCATCAGTTCCGACATGGAGTCGACGATCGTCCCGCAGCTGCTCGCCGAAATCGACGGCGTCGAGGCGCTGCGCGACGTCATCGTCATCGGCGCGTCGAACCGCGAGGACCTCATCGACCCGGCGATCTTGCGGCCCGGTCGACTCGACGTGAAGATCAAGATCGAACGTCCGGACGAGACGGCCGCGCAGCAGATCTTCTCCCGCCACCTGACGGCCGACCTGCCACTCAACAGCGAGGCCGTTGCCGAGCTCGGCGGCGGCGATCCCGCCAAAGCGGTCCGGGTGATGATCGAACGCACCGTCGCCGAGATGTACCGGGCCGACGACGAGAACCGCTTTCTCGAAGTCACCTACCAGAACGGCGACAAGGAGGTCCTCTACTTCCGGGACTTCGCCTCGGGGGCGATGATCGAGAACATCGTCCGGCGCGCGAAGAAGCTCGCCATCAAGCGGGTGCTCCACGGAGAAGCGCGCGGGATCTGCCTCGCCGACCTCCTCGAGTCGATCAAGCAGGAGTACAAGGAGAACGAGGACCTGCCGAACACGACGAATCCGGATGACTGGGCGAAGATCTCCGGCAAGAAGGGCGAGCGCATCGTCTACGTCCGCACGGTCGTCGACCACGGCGACGAACGCGGGGGGCGCGCCATCGAACGCGTCGGCACCGGCCAGTACCTCTAATTCGCCAGCGCGCAAGCGATTCCGGCCTGGTCGGCGGGCGGTGATCGCCCGAGCGAAGAGTCCACTAGGGTCGGCCACGTGGCGATCCCGAAGGTCTGCGGCATCGAGACCGAGTACGGCGTGCACGTCGTCGGCTCGTCAGATAGCAATCCGACGGCGGCATCGTCCTTGCTCATCAATGCTTACGCCGCCGAATCGTCGGGCCGGGTCGGCTGGGACTTCGAGGACGAGTCTCCCGGAAAAGACGCGCGCGGCTTCGTCCGCGACGCCGCCACCTCCCCCGAAGTCGAGACGAACCTTGTCAACACCGTGCTCACGAACGGGGCCCGCTACTACGTCGACCACGCCCATCCCGAGTACTCGACTCCGGAGTGCTCGACCGCCCTCGAGCTCGTCGCCCACGACAAGGCGGGAGAGATCGTGCTCGCCCGCTCGATCGCGGCGGCGAAGCGACTGACCGGTGCTGACGAGGCGATCGCCGTCTACAAGAACAACTCCGACGGCAAAGGCAACTCCTACGGCTGCCACGAGAACTACCTCGTCGACCGGGCCTTGCCCTTCGGTCGCATCGCGCGCGACCTCACCGCGCACCTCGTCACGCGCCAGATCTACACCGGGGCGGGCAAGGTCGGCTGCGAAGAGCCGGGGCGCTACAGTCCGGCCTTCGAGATCAGCCAGCGGGCCGACTTCTTCGAAGAAGACGTCGGCCTCGAGACGACGCTGAAGCGCCCGATCATCAACACCCGCGACGAGCCGCACGCCGACGCCGAGCGCTACCGGCGGCTCCACGTCATCACCGGCGACGCCAACCTCGCCGAAGTCGCGACGCTCCTCAAAGTCGGCGTAACGGCGATCGTTCTGCTTCTCATCGAGGACGACGCGCTCGGCTCGAACGAGCTCGTGCTCGCCCGCCCCGTCCGGGCGATGCACGCCGTCTCGCACGATCTGACGCTCGGCACCACCATCGAGCTCGCGTCGGGCGCGCAGATGACGGCGATCGAGGTGCAGTGGCGGCTCCTCGACCTCGCCCGTAAGTACAACGAGGTCCACGGGCTCGAGCTCCTCGGAGCCGACGGTGTCGGCGCCATCGTCCTCGACCGCTGGGAGACCGTACTCGCCGGCCTGGAGTCGAACGCCTCGACACTGGCTCGCTCCCTCGACTGGGTCGCCAAGCTCGAGCTCATCGACGCCTACTGCGCCCGCCACCAGTGCGACCTCGGCGACCACCGGGTGCAGGTCCTCGACCTGCAGTACCACGACGTCCGCCCGGAGCGGTCGCTGCATTCTCGCCTCGGCATGGAACGCGTCGTTGCCGACGCCGCGGTCGAGCGCGCCATCACCGATCCGCCGACGACGACGCGGGCGTATTTCCGCGGGGAGTGCCTGAAGCGCTACGCCGACTCGATCGTGGCCGCCAACTGGGACTCGGTCGTATTCGACCTCGGCGAGGAGCCGCTGCGCCGCGTGCCGATGATGGAGCCGCTACGGGGCAGCGCGGCGCGCGTCGCTACGCTTCTTAATCGATGCGGCAGTGCCGCCGAGCTCGTTGCCTCCCTCGGCGGTGAGGAGGAAGGAAATGCCTGAACGGGAGCTCAAGCGGCGCTCGGCACCAGCGCGCCAGACCCCGGATGAGACCGAAGAGGTGCCGCCGGGCTCGGAGAAGGGCGAGCGTCTCAAGGCCGAGATCGACGACCTCCTCGACGAGATCGACGACGTCCTGGAGGACAACGCCGAGGAGTTCGTGCGGAACTACGTGCAAAAAGGGGGGGAGTAAGTGGCCGGTACCCTCCGGCAACTAGGGTTCGACGCCGATGGCCCTCTACCTCTTCCCACCGGCTGACGACCCCGGGCCGGATTTCGTCGAGCTGCTGCGGCGCGCCCATCCCGGCGTGGCGCTCCCGGGGAGCGCGCCGGCGCTCGCCGAGATCCGCCAGGCGACGACCATCGCCGCCCTGCGCTACGCCGGCGGCGTCGTCATGGCGGGGGATCGGCGCGCCACCGAAGGTGTCGCCATCGCCCATCGCAGCATCGAGAAGGTGTTCCCCGCCGATCGCTACTCGGCCGTCGCCATCGCCGGCGCGGCGGGTCCCGCGATGGAGATGGTGCGACTCTTCCAGGTCCAGCTCGAGCACTACGAGAAGGTCGAGGGCGCGGCGCTGACGCTCGAGGGCAAGGCCAACCAGCTCGCCCAGCTCGTCCGCGACCACCTGCCGATGGCGATGCAAGGCCTCGGGGTCGTGCCGCTCTTCGCCGGCTGGGACATCAGCCGTCAGACGGGACGCATCTTCACCTACGACCTGACGGGCGGACGTTACGAAGAGACCGACTTCCACGCCACCGGCTCCGGCGGTCACGACGCCAAGACGACGATCAAATTGGGCTTCCGCGAGGACCTCACGCGTCTCGAGGCCGTCGAGCTCGCCGTGGAATCGCTCTACCAGGCGGCCGACGAGGACTCGGCGACGGGCGGACCCGACCCGGTGCGCGGCATCTACCCGATCATCGCGACGGTCGACTCGACGGGATTCACCCGCCTCGAAGACGACGAGGTCGCCGAACGGTTCGCCGCGATCCTCGCCCGACGCGGCCAGTCGAGCTCAGGCGGTGGCATGCCATGACGATGCCCTACTACGTCGCGCCCGAGCAGGTGATGAAGGACCGGGCCGAGTACGCGCAGAAGGGGATCGCCCGCGGCCGGGCCCTCGTCGCGACGGCCTACGCCGACGGCATCCTCATCGTCGCCGAGAACCCCTCGCGCACGCTGCACAAGGTGAGCGAGATCTATGACCGGGTCGCCTTCGCCGGGGTCGGCAAGTACAACGAGTTCGACCAGCTGCGGGTGGCAGGCATCCGGCACGCCGACACGAAGGGCTTCGCCTACTCGCGCGAGGACGTCGACGCGCGCTCGCTCGCCAACCTCTACGCCCAGTACCTCGGCCAGGTCTTCACCCACGAGATGAAGCCCCTCGAGGTCGAGATCCTCGTCGCCGAGCTCTCGCCGACAGGCGACCACCGCCTCTACCACATCGCCTACGACGGGACGGTCGTCGACGACGAGAACTGGACCGTCCTCGGCGGCGAGGCGGAGGCGATCGCTGCCCGCCTCGAGGAGGCCTTCGACGCGACGTGGAGCCTCGCCGAGGCGACGAAGAGCTGCGTGGCGTGCCTCGCCGGCCCGGAGAGGACCCTCCGCGTCGACGACCTCGAAGTCGGCGTGCTCGAGCGGTCGGCGGCGCGACGGGCCTTCCGCCGCATCGAGCGCGACGAGCTGGCCTCGCTCATCGCCGCCTGAAGCGGCCCTTGCGCGCCCCGTGGCCGCGGCTCGCGGCCCGTGTGGCCGGCCGCCCGGCGCGAGATTCGTCGAAGGTGGCCTCGACAGCGTCGCCGAGCAGGATCTCCCGGGCGCGCAAGAGTTGCGACGCGGCGACGAGGACGTCGATCTCGGCCGGGAACGGATAGGGCCCGTCGCCGGGTCCCTGCGTCGTCGCCGCGATGCCTTCGGCCTGCAATCGGCCGACGACGAGATGGCCGGCTACCGAGCCGACGACCGTCGTCAGATAGACGAATGGCTCGGCCCTCTCCATGCCCGAGGGTACCGCCCGGGGGCGCCGGTTCGCCCCGGAGGTGCCGCCGCTAGGTTGGCTCGTCGTGGAGCGACGCATCTTCGGACTCGAGAACGAGTACGGCGTCACGTGCGCACTGCGCGGTCAGCGACGACTCAGCCCCGACGAGATCGCGCGCTACCTGTTCCGCCGCGTCGTCAGCTGGGGCCGCTCTTCCAACGTCTTTCTCGAAAACGGGGCGCGTCTCTACCTCGACGTCGGCAGCCACCCGGAGTACGCCACCCCCGAGTGCGACTCGATCGAGGACCTCGTCGCCCACGACAAGGCGGGGGAGCGGATCCTCGAGGGGCTCGTCGAATCGGCCGAGGCGCGCCTCAAAGAGGAGGGGATCCGCGGCGTCGTCTACCTGTTCAAGAACAACACCGACTCGGCGGGGAACTCCTACGGAAGCCACGAGAACTACCTGACGGCCCGACGGGACGACTTCGTCCACTACGCGCAGGTCCTCATCCCGTTTCTCGTCACACGCCAGATCTACGCCGGTTCGGGCAAGGTCCTGCAGACCGCGCGGGGAGCCGTCTACTGCATCTCGCAGCGCGCCGAGCACATCTGGGAAGGGGTCTCCTCGGCGACGACGAGGTCACGCCCAATCATCAACACCCGCGACGAACCGCACGCCGACGCTGAGCGCTACCGGCGCCTCCACGTCATCGTCGGGGACTCGAACATGAGCGAGTACGCGACGTTCCTCAAGATCGGCGCGACGAGCATCATGCTGCGGATGCTCGAGGACCCCAACGTCGTGCTGCGCGACATGACACTCGAGGACCCCATCCGGGCGATCCGCGAGATCAGCCACGACACGACGTGCCGTCGCCTGATCCGGCTGGCGAATGGTCGCGAGGTCAGCGCCCTCGACGTCCAGTCCGAGTACCTCGGGCGGGCCGTCCGCTACGCGGACCGCCACGGACTGTCGGCGATGGAGAACCGCGCCCTCGCAATGTGGCAGCACTGCGTGGAGACGATCGAGCGTGACCCGTTGCTCCTCGTGCGCGAGTGCGACTGGGTGATCAAACACAACCTCATCGAGCGCTATCGCGAACGCCACGCGCTCTCGCTCGGCAACCCGCGCATCGCGCTCCTCGATCTCCAGTACCATGACGTCAGTCAGCGACGCAGCATCTTCTATCGACTGCAAGATCGCGGGCTCCTCGCGCGAGCTGTCGCGGATGCGGCGATCGCCGAGGCGATGGATGCGCCACCGGCGACCACGCGGGCTCGTCTGCGCGGGGAGTTCATCCGTCGGGCGAAGGAACGCCGGCGCGACTTCACCGTCGATTGGGTGCATCTCAAGTTGAACGACCAGACGCAGCGGACCGTGCTGCTGAAAGACCCGTTCCGGGCGCACGACGAACGCGTCGAACGCCTCATCGAGTCGATGTAGATCGGGGTTTCGTGGACAGTGACGGAATGAACGGGCACGAGGCGCCGACTGCCGACGCCGACGGGTCAGCCGACGCGGGTGCGGCTGAAACGCGCCGGGGTCGGCGTCGGGCCGCGCCGACGAGGTCCATCTTCTCCCGGCACCGCACGCTCTTCGAGACACTGATCGGACTGGCCGTTGCGATCCTCATCGCCTTCGGGGTGCGGACCTACTTCCTCCAGGCGTACTACGTGCCCTCGAGCTCGATGGAGCCAACGTTGCAGATCGGCGACCGCATCCTCGTCGATAAGTTCGACTTCAACTACCACTCCATCACGCCCGGCGACATCGTCGTCTTCCGCACGCCGCCGATCGCGCGCAGCAACTGCCTCACAGAAGACGGCGACCTCGTGAAGCGCGTCGTCGCCACCGGGGGCGAGACGATCCGCTCAAGCGGCAACGAGGTGTTCGTCAAGGCCGCGCAGCCTCACAGCAAGTGGGAACTTTTGTCGCAGAGCTATTTTCCGGACAACGGCCTCCACACGCCGCTCGGACAGGAGATCATTCAGTTGACCGTGCCGAAGAATGACTTCTTCGTGCTCGGAGATAATCGCACGGTCTCCTGCGACAGTCGGGTCTGGGGTTTCCTGCCGGGCCGCGACATCGTCGGACGCGTCATCGCCGTCATCTGGCGGCACTGGCACCCCGACCTCATCATCTTCTGAATGCCATCAGGGGGTCCTCCCCCGGTGAGCACTTCGGTTCTCATCGGTTCCCCACCGCAGGAGGCCCTGACACCATGTTGCACATCGGACTGGATCTTTGAAGACGCGGCTTCGACGTCGACGCCTGGCCACGCGACGCCGACGGCTTCGCCCATCTCGCCTGCAATGTCGACTGCCTCGGGGACGGAGCCCTTTCGGCCGACAGCGCCGTGGCCACCTAGGTCAGCCGGAAAGTGGCCTTGTAGACTGGTTTGTTGTGGGTCGTCACCACCCGACGAGGACCCGACAGTTCCTCGGCGCCGGCCGGCGTCGGCCGGCGTACGACGCGCCGGTGGCGCGTGCCGGGCACCTGACCAGTTGAGCCCGACCTTTCCGACAACATTTGTCGCGTCCGGCGGGCGACAGCCATGACGTTGAGAGGCGATGCCGCCGACCTCGCCGCGCGCGGGTCGGACGGCGTTGGCGCGCCGCGACAGGCCTTTCTCGCTCGGCGGAGGCTCGCGCTCGACCCTTTTCAGCAAGAGGCCTTCGACCTCCTCGACGAGGGCCGATCCGTGCTCGTCGCGGCACCGACGGGATCCGGCAAGACGCTCATCGCCGAGTACGCGGTGGCTCGCGCCCTCGCCCAGGGTGGACGCGCCTTCTACACGACACCGCTCAAGGCACTGTCGAACCAGAAATACGCCGACTTTGCCGCCGACTACGGACGGGAGCGCGTCGGACTTCTCACCGGCGACGTCTCGCGCCACGGCGACGCCGAGATCGTCGTCATGACGACCGAGGTGCTGCGCAACATGATCTACGCCGACCCTGAGCGCTTAACCGATCTGCGCTGCGTCGTCCTTGACGAGGTCCACTACCTCGAGGACCGCTACCGCGGCTCGGTCTGGGAGGAGATCATCCTCTCGGCTCCGCCGTCGGTCGTGCTCGTCTGCCTGTCGGCGACGGTCTCGAACGCCGAGGAGCTCGCTGGCTGGATCGAGCAGGTGCACGGCTCGAGCGCCCACGTCATCGAAGAACACCGTCCGATCGACCTGCGCAACCTCTACGTCGTCGGGAGGCGCGCCACCCACCGGCTCGAGATCCTCCCGACGTTCGTCGACGGGGTCCCCAACCCGGAGGCCGTGGCGCTTGACGCCCGTTCCCGGCCCCGGACGCGCCCCGGAACGACGTCCGCCCGGGCCGGTCGAACTGGGACGCGCTCACCGGTCTTTCGACCCCGCCACGCCGAGGTCGTCGAGACCTTCGCCGCGGCCGACCTCTTGCCGGCGATCTACTTCGTCTTTTCGCGGACGGGCTGCGACAACGCCGTGCGCCAGTGTCTCGAGGCAGGACTGCGACTCACGACACCGGAGGAGCGGCGGGTGATCCGTGCCGTCGCCGACGACCACGTCGAGCAGCTCTCCGATGCCGACCTGCGGGTCCTCGGCTACTCGCGCTTCGTCGAGGGGCTCGAGGCCGGGTTCGCCGCGCACCACGCCGGCCTCGTGCCGCCATTCCGCGAAACGGTCGAGGAGCTCTTCTGTCGGGCGATCGTCAAGGTCGTCTTCGCCACCGAGACGCTGGCGCTCGGGATCAACATGCCGGCCCGCTCGGTCATCATCGAGTCGCTGTCGAAGTTCTCCGGAAGCGGCCACGAGGACCTCACGGCGGGTGCCTACACGCAGCTCACGGGACGGGCCGGCCGGCGCGGGATCGACGAGCTCGGCCACGCCGCTGTGCTCTGGTCGCCGTACCACACCTTCGCCGAGGTCTGCTCGCTCGCCGCCTCGCGGGCGCGCCCCCTGCGCAGCTCGTTCCACCCGACCTACAACATGGCGGTCAACCTTGTCCGGCGTTACGCCCCCGATGACGCCCACCGCCTCGTGCGCTCGTCGTTCGCCCAGTATCTGAGCGACGTTCCGCTGGAGCGCCAGCTCGACGCCGTCCTCGGCCTTCTCGGCGACCGCGGCTACCTGGCCGGCTGGCGGGTGACCGCGTCCGGCGAGCGACTCGCCGCCATCTTCCACGACTGCGACCTTCTCATCGCCGAGGCGGTCGGGGCGGGGCTTCTCGGCGGGCTCGACGCCCCCAGCCTCGCCGCCCTCGTCTCGCTGTTCACCTTCGAGTCCCGGAGGGCAGCCTTCCCCGGGGAGCTGCCGACGGCCAAGCTCGCCCGCCGCGCCGGCGAGCTCACCGACCTGGCAAAGAACCTGCGGATCGACGAGCACAGCCGGCGGCTCGCCCGCACGCGCCCTCTCGACGCCGGCTTCGCGCGCCTCTCCTACGAGTGGGCGCGCGGCGCCGACCTCCGTTGGCTCGTCACGCCTGCCGGCGCGACGACGCGGCGGGGGACCGGCGGCGGGCTCTGCGGCGGGGACTTCGTCCGCAACATGAAGCAGCTCGTCGACCTGCTGCGCCAGCTCGCCCTCACCGAGGCCGGATCGCGCCTCGGCGACGTCGCGGGGCGGGCGGCCGACGCGCTCGTGCGGGGGATCGTCGCCGCCTCGACACCCGGTGAGCTCACCGACGAGGCAGACACCCCGCCGAGCGGGCGGGCCGAGCAGGCGACGGAGCCGATCCGCGACCGGCCGGGCACGGTCTCGTAGTCTCGACGTGGTGGCGCCCTACGCGAGCGAAACGTTCTCGGCAGACGAGCGCGACGTCCTGCGCCACTACATGACGAACCTCGACGGCCCGGTCTTCGCGCTCATGAACCTGCCCGAAGTGGTCTGCGGGGCGCTCTTCGCCCGCTACTCGCGGTCGGCGAAGAGCCTGCGGCGGCTCTTCCTCGACGAGTTCCTCGGCGATCTCGACGTCTCCGGCGACACGTCCATCGACGCGACGGTGGGGCTGCACCGGGCCGAGCAGCTCTACCAGCGGGTCTTCCTCGACTTCGGCGATGACTCGGTCGCCCAACTCGGCGGCGTCCACCTCGCCTGCGAACAGGCCTCCAACGTGCTCACCAAGGTCCTCGAATGGGGTCGTCTCATGGCCTACCTCGAGCAGTCGACGCGCTACGTCCCGTACGACTCGCGCCTGGCGACCGGCCACTACCGCTACTGGCGCGATCCCGAGGTGCTCGAGTCGGACCTCGGCGCCCGCTACGTCGGTGACATGGACCGGATGTTCGACACCTACACGGAGCTGCTGCCACTCCTCCAGGCCCATCTCGTGCGCGCCTTTCCGAACGACGGCACCGTCGCCGACCTCGCCTACCGCCAGTCGGTGCGGGCTGGCGCCCTCGACGCCCTGCGGGGGCTCCTGCCGGCGGGAGCCCTCTCCAACGTCGGCATCTACGGTTCCGGACAGTCCTACGAGCAGCTGCTGCTGCGCATGCGGGGCCATCCCCTTCCCGAAGTACGCGGCTACGCCGAGCTCATCTTGCAAGAACTCCGCAAGGTGATCCCGTCGTTCCTTTCCCGCCTCGACCGCCCGGAACGGGGAGGGGAGTGGACCCGCTACCTCGCCGAGCGCCGCGCGGAGATGGACGACCTCGTCGGCCGGCTATTCCCAGCCGAACGCAGTGAAGGTGACGCCGTGTCGGCGAAAGCCGCGGTGCGGCTCACCGACTTCGACCCCGCCGGCGAGGAGAAGGTGCTCGTCGCGATGTGCTACCCGCACTCGTCGCTCGCCGAGAGCGAGCTCACGAGCCGGATCCGCCGTCTCGGCAACGACGAACGCGCCGCCATCGTCGCCGCCTACGTCGGCAACCGACAGAACCGCCGCCACAAGCCGGGGCGGGCGCTCGAGCGCACGAGCTACCGCTTCGAGATCGTCTCGGACTACGGGGCGTTCCGCGACCTCCAACGCCACCGCATGCTGACGATCGAGTGGCAGGAGCTCTCGACGGACCTCGGCTACGAGGTCCCCGAGATCGTTGCCGAGGCGGGACTCGCCGCGGCATACACGGACTCGCTCGAGCGCTCCCGCGAGCTGCACGACACGCTGTTGGCGGCCTTCCCGCTCCAGGCGATCTACGCCGTCGCGCTGGCTTTTCGCCTCCGCTACTCGCTGCAGCTCAACGCCCGCGAGGCGATGCACCTCATCGAGCTGCGCAGCACGCCCCAGGGTCATCCCGTCTACCGGCGGATCGCTCAGCAGATGCACCATCTGATCGACGAGCAAGCCGGCCACCACGCCCTCGCCGCGGCGATGCGCTTCGTCGATTTCGCGGCCGACGGCCTCGGCCGGCTCGATGCGGAACGGCGCGCTGCGGCGCGAGGGACGGCGTTTCATGGCTCCGGCGAACTCGGCGACGGGGGCGGCGCGGACCCGCGACAAAATGCCTCCCGCATCCCTTGACTCTGCGCGCCAGGGGTGCATGATAGGTGGGTCCCGCTCGCTAGGCACCAAATCGGGAGCCTCCGTCAGTAGCTCCAGGTCGTCTCGGCGGGGCAGTTGCGCAGGACGTGGTCCAGGGAGCTGAGTAGAGAACGTCATTCGCCGATACAGGCGACCTGCGCTCGGGCGGGCGCGGAGGACGGCGCCAAAGGCCCCCTGGACCTGTCCCGCTCACGGGCAAACCTGCTGGATTCCGGGCTCGCGCGGCGCGCCGGAAGCAAGGGGCGCGAACGTCGTCGGATACTCGGGGATGTGCCGTATAGTGACCGCGCCCAGAGACCTCCCGACGGGCGCCACCGCCGGACGTCGTGGGCCGAGATGACGGCAACAGGAGATTGAGGAACCTGATGGCGAGCGAAGTTGACGGCGAACTCGAACCGGACGCCCTCGCGGACGGCGACCTCGAAGAGCCACCCGACGAGGAACTTCTCGAGGAGGACGACCTCGGTCTCGATGAGCTCGTCGCCGAGGACCTCGTCGACGAGGAGGAACTCGACGACACCGACACCGACGTCGCCGCCGAGGGGGAGGAGCCGCTCGTCGAGCTCGAGGAGGAAGACGAAGACCTCGACGACGACGACGTGGAGGCGAGTCTCGACGTCATCCTGAAAGAGCGTCTCGTCGTCTCCGACGAGGCCGACACGGAGGACGACAGCGAGGCCACCGACGCCGAGGACCGCGTCGACGGAACGACCCGGGTCCTCCCCAAGCAACCGGGCGAGTTCGTCTGCCAGTCCTGTTTCCTCGTGAAGAGCCAGACCCAGCTCGCGGACCGGAGGCGCAAGCTCTGCCGGGACTGCGTATGACCGACCCGCGATACGACCGAGGACGCGAGACGCGTCAGCTCACCGACGAGCTCATCGACTATGCGATCTACGCGCCCCTCGGGGCAGTGCTCGCGGTGGCCGACGAACTACCCGAGCTCGTGCGGCGGGGACGCGAACACTTCGCGCCCCGCCTCGCCCTCGCCCAGATGCTCGGGCGTGTCGCGGTCAACTCGGCCAGACGACGCGCCGAAGCGTTCGTCCGCCGCCCCACGGCCCCCGAACCGACCGCGCCGCGCCCGGAAGGCGCTGCCTCGCCGACCGAACCGACCGAGATGGCGCCGCGCGCCATCCCCGGCTATGACACCCTTCTGGCTGCCGAGATCGTCGCGCGCCTGGCGGGATTGACACGAAGTGAACTTCGCGAGGTGCGATCGTTCGAGATGGCCCACCGCGCCCGCAGGACCGTCCTCACCCGGATCGCCCAGCTCCTCGACGACGAGAGCCGCTAGATCCGGTGGCGGTCGACCCCGAGGGGGCTCGCCTCGGGAGCGCCCCTCGCGCCGCGTCGAACCGGTCGGGGTCGCCGGGGGAGGGCACAACGAGACCGCGCCCCGTGGATCCAGCCTTTCCGGCCGCGTCGGCGACGTGAGGACGACCCTCTGCGTCGGGGTCGTCGATGTTGAAGACGGCGCGCTGCTGCTCGTCCGACGGGGTCACGACCCTGCTGCGGGACGTTGGTCGCTCCCCGGCGGGCGGGTCGAACCGGGCGAGACCCTGCGCCAAGCAGCGGCACGCGAAGCAAGAGAAGAGACCGGGCTCACGCTCATCATCGGCGACCTCGTCGGTACGACCGAGCTCGCGACCGACAAGGAGCGCTTCGTCATCTGTGATTTTCTCGCCGAACGCCAGGACGCAGGCGAGATTGCACACGCGGCGAGCGACGCGGAGAATGCCGAATTCGTCCCCGTCCGCTCCGTTCGGAACCTAGACCTCGTTGACGGCCTCGCGGAGTGGTTGACCGTCCACGGCGTCCTCGTCGACTGACGCCCCCTCGGCCGGCGAAACCTCCTCGTCGACGACGACACCCGGCAACGAGGACCCCTCGTCTGCCAGCGGCGCGGGCGAACCGGCGGCCTCGCGCGGCCCGTCACCCGCTGCGGACGGTTCTCAATCGGGCGGTGTGGCACCGTCCCCGGTCACATCGCTCTCGGGGGCGCCGCTCTCACCCGGGTTCGGACCGGCGACGAGCTGCGCCTGCTCGACGACGAGCGCGCCGACCGGGGCGCTCGATCGTTCCCCGCTGGCGTCGTCCGGAGATGCCGACGGTGCCGCCGGCGCCATCGTCTCCGCGTCTGTCGCGGCCGCAGCGGACCCCGGTGACTTGGCGGTCCGTCTCCCCGAACCGGTTCGTGCCGAGCGCGGTGCTCGCGCCTTGCTGGCCGGCTTCAGCGGCCGAACGGGAACTGGTCGCGGCGGCGGCGGCATCGCCAGGCCGAGTAATCGCGCCAATGTGGGAATCCGTCCCGCGACAAGGGTCGCCGCCCGACGAACCGCGCCGGAGGGATCCTCGGGCAGCCCGCTGGGCTTGATGACGCGGCGCACCGGAGACGCCGCCGCCGCCTCGACGAGCGACAGCCAACGATCAACAGAGGTCGTCGTGGCCAGGGCGCTGCCCGCCGCTTCGCTCAACGGCTGAACGAGCGACGCCGGGATGCGAGCCCCAGGATCCGGCGGGCGGGTGGAAAGTCGCAAGGCGTGAAGGACGCGACCCTCCTCGAGCGCCCGGGAGATGTCGCTCTCCCAACCGGCGCGCAGCTTCGCCAGGCGGACCTTCAACGCCTCGCGGATTGTTCCGAGAAGCTCGCGCCCGTGCTCGTCGTGCGGCGCCGCCCCGAGGACCGTCGCCCGCAGCTCCCGCAGCGCCACCGTGTCGAGATGGGCGACGACCGCCTCGGCGCGGTCGAGCCAGACGGCCTGGCGGACCGATGAAAGGAGCTGCTCGGCGAGCGCGACGATCGCCTCGCTCGCGATCGCCGGTCGACCGGCTGCGGCGGCGGCCACCTGTTCGCTGGCGAGCGCCCGGCGGACCGCCGGCATGCCGCCCGCCGCGAGTTGTTCCGCGATCGGACGCTGCTCGGGCGGGAGCGTGGCGAGGTACTCGTCAAGGTGACGCGTCCCCGGCGTGAAACGCTCTGGCCGAGGGCGCACGCGCCGCGCCACGGGCGCAGCCAACGGCGTTTTCGCGCCCTCGCCGGACGCCGCCGCGGCACGCGGCGGTCGCGAGCCGACGAAACGGCCCCGCCGGGCCGCGCCCTCCCGCCCGGAACGGGTCGCCGACTCGTGATCCCGAGACGGTCGGCGGCGCTCGGTCTGGTCGGACCGCGGTCGACCCTCACCGCGCGGCCGAGAGGAGGCAACCCGGTCGCGTGGGCGGGCGCGGGCACTCCCGTCGACAGAGCGATCCCGCGCGCCGCGCCCGGAGCCCGAGACGAGTGACGTCGTCACGAGTTCCTGTTCTCCCGACTTCACCGGCACGAGCTCGATTCGCTCCTGCGACTCAGCTCGCTCCCGCGTCGGCAACACCGATACGATGGTGATTCCCTCGAGCTCGAACTCTGCCTCAACCCGCAGGACACTGCCGACTTTCACGCCCTCTTCCAGCAGCTTGCCCGCAATGACGCCTCGCGGCTCACGCGCTCCCGCGGCCCGCCACGTCCAGGTCCCGTCGTGTCGGGTCGAGGTCAGTTCGATCTCCAAACGCCTCGACACGAGAGGTCAACCTACCGCCTTCGCCGCCACGGCGGGAATCCCGCCGCCCGACGCGCCGCCTTTCTCTTGATCCCCCCACTAGTCAACGCCGCGCCAGGCGATTCGGCACCATATGCCACGACGCGCGCGCCGCGTCCCATCGCGCGCCATTTCCCGTGCCGAAGGCGTCCGACCACCCGCCCCCTTCCTCTGGGGCGCGCCGGCAGCGGCCGAGCCTGCTCGCCGCCGGCGCGCCCGGCGTCCGGGCGTTGCTGCCTCCCCACGACCGCCGCTTCTTCGGCGCGCCGCGCCACCCAACGCCGCCGCGAGGAACGCGCTCGCCGTTGCACGCCGATGATGCGAGTCGCGCCCGGGGCTTTCCCTTGTGTCGCGGCAAAGCGCCCAGCATCTTCTCCCGCCATGACACAAACGGCCTAACGCGCAATTGACACAATTGTGTTGCCAAACAACTCAAACGTGTCAGACGCGCCAAGGCCGCGCCTTTATCCTGGTCAACGCACTGACATCTCTGAAGCGTCACCGCACAAGTGACAATTTCTTTCTCGTCCGCGCGCGGGAACTGCCGGCCCAGCATTCATCGCTCCTCGCGGAGACGCTGGGCACCGGGTTGGACGAAGCCACGCCTCTCGGGTCGAGTGGCAACGCAGGAGAAATCGCGGAGCGATTCGCAGCACGATGAGCAGGAGTTCTGTCACCCGAGAGCATTCAGGTGCTCGACGGCGCCGACTTTCGGCACGAATTGCCGGCCGCACCATTGACGCCAACACTCACTCACAGAGACTCCTCGAGCGCAATAAGTGACCTTTTTCGTGCTTGACGAACCAACCGAAATATCACGCTACGTGAGCTAGCCGTCACACCATCTGATTTGCTTTAATCCTTTCGTGTCTATTGGCGGAAATGACCAGCGGTAGGGTGGGATCTCGCTGACACCGTCTGTTTCCGAGTCGACCGCCGTTAACGTCGCTCACCTTCGACACGAACAAGGAGACGTCCGTTAGATGAGGGTTCTCGCAATCGGTGCCCATCCCGACGACATCGAGTTCGGATGCGGCGGAACACTGCTCCGTCATCGTCTCGCCGGTGACGCCATAACGCTTCTCGTGATGACGTCGGGTGAACAAGGACCTGACGCCGAACTGCGAACCCGTGAGCAGGAACAGGCCGCCAGCCTCCTCGGCGCAGAACTTCGCTGGGGCGGATTCCTCGACGGCTCGGTTCCCGCCGACGGCGACGCGGTCCGGGTCATCGAGCACGTCATCGCGGCGACCGCGCCCGACGTCGTCTACACCCACGCACCGCAGGACACGCACCAGGACCACCGGGCGACGTCCGCGGCGGCGCTCGCCGCGGCCCGTCGCATCTCCCGGGTGCTCTGTTTCGAGTCCCCGAGCAGCATCGGGTTCAACCCGACGCTCTACGTCGACATCGCCGGCCTCGTCGAGCCAAAACTCGACCTGCTGCGTGCCCACATGTCGCAGGTCCTCCACCTCGGAAGCCTCGTCGACCTCGAGGCCACCGAATCACAGGCTCGCTACCGCGGTTTTGCAGCCCGTGTGCGCGAGGCCGAAGCCTTCGAGTCGCACCGGTTCCTGTGGGACCCCGTCGTCGTCGAGCGCGCGAGCCACGCCTCACTCGTCCTCCCCGATGTTCGCGACGGCGTCGACGCCGCGTCGAACAACGAACCCGCCTCGAACCAGTCCCAGTTCGGTCTGTTCGCCGACGGTGGTGAGCAGTCGTCATGACGAATCCCACGTTCCCAACGCGTTCTTCACAATCGTCCCAAGGAAGAAGAGGAAGCGCCATCATGAACTTCAGAAAGCACACGGTCCTCAAGGTCGCGGTGATCGGAGCCTTCGCTCTGTTCGCCTTTTCGGCGCTTCCCGCCGGGGCCTGCCCGAACTCGCCGGGGACCCTCAGCGCGAGCGCGTGCAACACCAAGGTCGTACTGACCTGGTCGGCGCCCTCGGGCGGTACCGCCGCCACGGGCTACGTCGTCTTCCGTTCGGCGAGCCCGACGGCTACGGCGTGGAACACGCCGACGGTCCCGTTGAACCTGTCAAAGATCCCGGCCGGTTGGACGATGATCGTCACGCAGGCGAACGACCTGACGGCGACGACCTACACCGACACGGGCCTCACGAACGGCACGAAGTACTCCTACGAGGTCGCCGGTTACGACTCCGGGGGGATCGGCTACCTGTCGAACCTCGCCGCGGCCACCCCGGAGAGCGGGCTCTGCGGCACGCCGACCCCGATCGGGGCCATCGGCGCCATTCCGGCCGCCCTGCTCCTCGGTGGCGTCCTCGTCTACCAGCAGCACCGGCGCCGCATCCGGCGGACGACCGTCGCCGAAACGTCGTAGACGAGACGACCGGTTGTTACCGGTCCAAGTACTCGGCCGCCCACCGCGGGCGCGCCGAACGTGAGCTGAAACGTGGTGACCGAGATGCGAAGACGACACCGGAAGATCATCGGGGGAGCAGTGGTCCTCGCGATCGCGCTCGCGCTCGGCCTGGTGGTCTCCGTCGCCTCCTCGACTTCTGCGGACCTCGTGTCGGCGTCCCCGAGCTGTCCTCTCAGTGGTGGCTGTGAGGCACTCCTCGGCTACGCCGGCACGACTCCCACCTCACCGACGATCGGTACGACGACGACCGTTTTCCTCCTCGGCAAATACGGGATCGGGGGCTCACCCGACCTCGTCCTCACCGGGCCGGGCGTGCACGAGTCGCTGGCCGTCGAGGCCACCGCGATCACGAAGCTCCCGTCGGGCGGGCTCTCCGCCTACAACCCCCAGTACGCGGGTCCGACCCCGAACGCGGCCAGCCACGCCGACGACCCGGGCGGCTGTGCCTACGGCACGTCCAACTGCCTGTGGGAGCTCTCCTTTACCATCCCGGCAACGGGGTTGCCCGCCAACGAGGTCTACACGGCGACGCTCACCGCCTTCGGCAGCAACGGCGCCGGGAACCAGGTCGCCTGGCGGGTCCCCTTCGGGAGCGTCGACTCGCCGTTCGACCCCGCCCTCGGCAGCTTCCTCGGGGCGCTGGTCCTCGGCTCACTGCTGCTTTTCCGTATAAACCGCCGCCGTCCGATAACGGCGGCCTGACACCGCCAAGCACAAAGCCCCGGCTCTTCGGGCCGGGGCTTTGTCGCGCCAGGATCGCGATCCGCGCCCGGGCCTCGCGGCGTCGCCCGGGCGATGCCGACTCGTGCTCCCTGCCGCCATCCTGACGGGCTCGGTTCTCGCCTGAAAGTCCACCCGCTGTCGCCATAGCCGACACGTCGGCTCGGTCGCTCACCGCCCCCGTCGGGATAAGTGAACGGACTGGTTTTCCGCAATCCCCCCTGCTGCTATTCCCTCTGTCACTCACTCCTCGTGGCGCGCTAATCACGGGTAGTGGTGAACCGTTATTCGTCCCGCAAGACGGAATCGCCTCGCTCAAGCAGCCTGCCACTCCTGTCGTTAGGAGTGACGTATGAGGCAGCTGTACGAGGACTGTCCGTCCCTTCAGCTGTCTCAGGAGTTGGTGAAACAAAGAAACACAAGCAGGTGCCGCAGTGCCCAGCGACCCGCAGGGTCGTGAATCACGGAGGTTTAGAACATGTCCTCAGGATCCATCCAGAGACCGGCCAAGCTGCACAAGCGGACCCGGTTCTTCTCACGCCGTTCGATCATCGTCTCTGCCACCATCGGCGCTCTTCTGGCCGGCGGTGGGGCGTATGCCGCGACGAGCTGGGTCGTCGGTCTGAACTCGGGATCAAGCGGAGAGGGTCAGTCCGCGGCGATCGCGAACCTGACCATCAGCGCCGTCGCGACGCCGGCGGCGAGCAACCTGCTCTACCCCGGGGGAAACGGTGACGTCGTCGTGACGATCGCGAACTCGAACCCCTACCCGGTGACCATCACCGCGCTGCAGCTGCCCACGAACACGACGTACGCGACCGGGTACACGACGAGCGCGTTGACCACAACGCAAACCGGATGCCTTTCCACGACGCCGAGCGACGTCATCTGGAACTACTCGACGGCGACAAGCGGGAGCTCCCACACGCTCACCACCGCCCTCACCGTCGCGGCCTCCGGCACGTTGACCGTCACTTTCACGAACGACGCGAGCATGACGAGCGCCGCCCCGGCCGCCTGTGCGGCGACGTACTTCTCGATGCCGGCGCTCACGGGTGTCACGGCAACGGGTGGCGCGGCGACGCCGACAACGAGTCCGGCAACTGACTCGTGGACCTCGTAACCCTGGAAACAGTGAACGATGTACGGAGGGGTCACAGATCCGATGGCGCGCAGACTCACGCTTCGATGGGTCCTTTTCGCCGTCGTTCTGGCTGTCAGTCTGGCGAGCGGGATACAACCGGCCGCCGGGACCAGCTGGACTGTCTCCCTCAAGACCGGCAGTGGGGGGGAGGCGGCTTCCATAGCCGCGTCTCCCCCCACCGGCGTCACGGCAACGTGCGTGTCGAGCACGGGATACACGATCAAGATCTCCTGGACGGCGCCGAACACGCATGTGACGAGCTACACCGTCTACCAGGCGACGTCGACGACGACGACCCCCGGCACCTACGCGTCTGTCAAGACGGGAGTGACCACGACCTCGTGGACGACCGGCACCCTTACGACGGGCGAGAACTACTGGTACGAGGTCGTCTCGCTGTTCGGAACCATCTGGACAAGCGCGAAATCATCGGCGACCGGCGAGACGACGATCAGCTCGACCAATCCCGAGTGCAAGCAGCCCTAGAGACCCCGCTCTCTTGCCCCTTCGCCATCTTGAGTCGGCAGACTTTCCAAATGCGCTGGTCGCGACCGACATGAAACGACCGCCGCGTCTCTAATATCGCCTCTCGATAGGGGATTGATTCTCGAACGGGGGGTCGGAGTGGCATTTCTGCAAGACGACAGCGCCACGCTGTCCAGGGAGAGAGCTCGCGAGCTAGAGGAACTGAGGCGCTGGTCCGACAACGGCCGAGCTGTGGCGATGCGGTCGCGCGTGCTCGCGAGACGCCTGCTTGCCCGCGGAGTGCCCCTCGACGACGTCGCCGAGGCGATCGGCATCTCACCGGCCGACGCGGCGGGCTGCTTGTTCAACTAGAACGCGGCCCGCAGCACCATTCCTCTTGCCGCGTGGGCGTTGGCACCGCCGGCAGGCCCCGACCGACCAGAATGCCATCGGCTCCGGGCCGTGGGGAAACTCTGGCGGCGCGTCCGCCACGACTCGACCGACGCCGACCGTCGCACCGTGGCCGTTCACCAAACGTTCCGCTCCGGCGGGCTGAACCGCGAACCCTCGGTGAAAAGGCTCGGGCCGGCTAACAGCTATCCTCACCGCAGAAACGAGCTGGCCACGTTCCAGGCGCGGGCAAGTTCGTGCACGGTTGCGAGGGGCCCGGGCTGGTCTAGGCGCCGCCCTCAACCCTGAGATAGATCGCGTGCCTACGAGGAAGAGCCATAGGGTGCGGCTTCGGGGTCCAGTTCCACATCGACGGCAACAACCCGATCGCCAACCCCTGGTCGGCGAGTGCCTAGGCACGCTCGAGGGCCACACGAACTGGGTGGCGGGCGTCGCCTTCCAACCCGGCGGCGATCTCCTCGCCTCGGCGAGCCACGACAAGACAGTCCGGCTCTGGGAACCGGCCAGCGATGCCTGCCTGCGTACGCTCGAGGGTCACGCCAGCTGGGTCCTCAGTGTCGCCTTCAACTCCACCGGCAGCCTGCTCGCCTCGGCGAGCGCCGACCAGACGGTTCGCGTCTGGGATCCCGCGAGCGGCGAGTGCCTGAAGACGCTCACGGGCCACGGCGGTTCCGTTTACGACGTCGCCTTCCACGCCCAGGGAGACCTCCTCGCCTCGGCGGGCGAAGACAGGACGTTACGGCTCTGGGACCCGGCGAACGGCGAGTCCCTGGGGACGCTCCAGGGCTGCACGGGCTCAGTCTTGGGGATCGCCTTCAGCCCCACCGGCAGCCTGCTCGCCTCGGCAAGCGCCGACAGGAAGGTGCGGCTCTGGAACCCAGAGACGCAGGAGTGCCTGCACACGCTTGAAGAGCACAATGGCCCAGTGTGGGGCGTCGCCTTCAGCCCCGACGGCAGCATTCTCGCCTCGGGGAGCGCTGACAAGACGGTGCGGCTCTGGGACGCGATGACGGGCGAATGCCTTCGAACGCTCACAGGACACACCGGCTGGGTCTACAGCGTCGCTTTCAACCCGGGAAGGCGACAGCTCGCCTCAGCGAGTGACGACCAAACAGTGCGGCTGTGGAATCCGGCCGATGCCGCCTCGCAGCGCACGCTCGCGGGCCACGCCGGCTGGGTGCTCGCCGTCGCCTTCAACCCCGACGGGAGCATTCTCGCCTCGGGAAGCGAGGACGGGACCGTACGGCTCTGGAGCTCCCTCTAACTCCTTCCGTTCCTGCCCGACATCTGTCGCGCCCTCTGGGTTCGTTGGACCAGTCGCTCCGAGCCCCGATCGACCGGTACAGTGCGATGCACCGGAGTCCTTCGCTCCGTCATCCCGCAACTGGTCCGCCTTCGGAAAGTCGGCACAGACGGAGATGATCAGCCCGTGAAGAAGGAGAACCGACGATGCGCTGGATCCTCCCCGAAGAGCAACTTCCTACGGCGTGGTTCAATGTCACGCCGCATCTTCCGGCGCCGCTCCAGCCGCCGCTGCATCCCGTGACCCGCGAGCCGGTCGGTCCGGACGACCTCGCGCCGCTCTTTCCGATGGCGCTCATCGGCCAGGAGGTGACGACCGATCCCTGGGTCGATATTCCCGGCGAAGTCCTCGACGTGCTGAAGGCCTGGCGACCGACGCCCCTCGTGCGCGCCGATCGCCTTGAACGCGCCCTCGGGACTCCGGCGCGCATCTATTACAAGGACGAGTCGGTCTCGCCCGCTGGCTCCCACAAGCCGAACACCGCGGTTCCCCAGGCCTTCTACAACCACACCGAAGGCACCACCCGGCTCGCGACCGAAACCGGCGCCGGCCAGTGGGGGAGCGCGCTCGCCTTCGCCTGCGCCTTTTTTGGCCTCGACTGCAAGGTCTATATGGTGCGCGCCTCGTTCGAACAGAAGCCCTACCGACGCGTGATGATGGAGGCCTGGGGCGCGAACGTCGAGCCCTCGCCGGTCGACGAGCCCGGACACCCCGGTTCGCTCGGCGCGGCGATCAGCGACGCCATCCGCGACGTGATCGCCCACGAGCACTCGCACTACTCGCTCGGCTCTGTGCTCAACCACGTGCTTTTGCACCAGACGATCATCGGGCTCGAGGCGAAGGAGCAACTGCAGCTCGCGGGGGAGAAGCGACCGGACATCGTCATCGGCTGCTGCGGCGGGGGATCGAACTTCGGTGGGATCTCCGCTCCCTTCGTACCGGACGAGGCGGTGGATCTGCTCGCCGTCGAGCCCACGGCCTGCCCCACCCTCACGAAGGGACCCTTCGACTACGACTTCGGTGACACGGCCGGGCTGACGCCGCTGCTCGCCATGTACACGCTCGGACACGATTTCGTGCCGCCCTCGATCCACGCCGGCGGGCTCCGCTACCACGGCGACGCGCCGATCATCTGCAACCTCGTGCAACACGGCCGGATGCGCGCCGTCGCCTACCCGCAACTCAAGGTGTTCGATGCCGCAATCCAGTTCGCCCGTACGCAGGGCACGATCCCGGCGCCCGAAACCGCCCACGCCATCCGGGCCGTGATCGACGAGGCCCTCGCGGTCAAGAAGACGGGGCAGGAGAAAGTCATCCTCTTCTCCTACTCGGGCCACGGCCTGCTCGACCTCGGCGCCTACGACGACTATCTCCACGGCAAAATGGTCGACGCCTAGCTCCGTCACCGTCCCCGCCAAGCCCGCTCCCGGACCCCGGAATACGTATCCCCGGGTTGAACTCGCCACGACGCCGGAGAGTCCGGTCACTCGCTGACGGGCACACCGCCGCGATGTTCTGATCCGAGTCGACACGTTCGCAACTTCCTCCCGGCCTCTTCTCCCGGCCCGCTATGGAAACCACCGAACCCGACCTTGAGGTCGAATCCCGCTACCTGCGGACTCTGCCGCCATCGGACGCGGACGTAGAATCTCGCCAGTGAGCCAACGGGAAGACGATGCCGCACACCTGCGCCGTCACCTGCGGCGCGTCGCCGCCGAGACGACGCTGCCAGCGGCCGACGTTCCGCATGCGCCGCTTGATCTGGCGACGCTGCAGTGGCTGAGGGCATGGCCCACCCCGGAAGAGGCTCACGAGCTTGTCCCGAAGTTCCGGGCCGTTCCGCAAGACGCCCACTGGCCGCTGGCGTTCGCGGCCTATTGCCTCGTCGACGAACTGGAGACTGGACGACCGGTTCTCAACCCCCCGAGGCGCATCGACAACGAGCTCGTTGCCCGGGGTCTCGCCCGCGTCACCCAGGACAAGAACGGCGACCACACCGTTGTCCTCACCGACCCCGGCAGGAGCTTGGCGCGCTTCGCTGTCGCGGCTCCGCCTCGACCTCCACATCTCCGGGCGGTGCACGTCCCGTACCGAGCAACTCTCCGTTCTCTTATCTCCGTGATGTGTCCGCCACCCAGACACAAGCCGGTTCGTTCATTCCTCGCCGCCCTGCGCGACCCCGCTCCGTAGCCTGTCCCGCCCCGGCGCTCGTCTTCCCCCTGGCTCCCACATCGCCGCCCGTAGGCACGCCTCTCGCGCGTCCCCAGCCCGCCCGAAACGACAATTTGACGCCTCTTGCATCTCTCCACTGCCCGGGCCGCTCCACACGACAAGCCTGCTCGGCCGCGTCCTTCGGCCCAATCCGCCGTCGTCTCGCTGCTGCTCGACCCCCAACACACCCGCCTCGGTCTCAGCCACCGACACCGTGAAGGTGCACCCCGCGTCTGTCTGATCGGGGAGTGCAGCCCAGCCTTGTTGCACCCCTGCGACACGGTATCCTTGAACCTTACATAACGAACCTTATCGGCGGTCTACCAAACTCCCGGCGGAAGCGCCGAAGCCCTCAAATCTCCATCTGCCAGTGCGCGAACCTCTCCACTGCGCCAAAACCCATCGCCTCGTTGATCGCGACCATGTGGGGGTTGTCCATCGCGTTCCATGTCTGGACGGTTTGGACACCAGGTAGTTCCCGCATCAGATTGTGGAGGTTGGCGATCTTGATGAGAGTGCCGAGCCTGTGCCCGCGGTGTTCCGGGGCGACGAGCGTGCCCCACTGGTAGGCAGTTTGCGGCCGCGATCGTGCGACGGCGATGTCGGTGTAGCCGACGAGGCGGCCGGATGCGATGTGGCGAACCCCGGTGCTCACGCGCATGCGGCCGCGGCAGACGGTCTCGTCTTCTGATTCACGCAGCCGCGCCCCGTCCCACCGTTCGGCCTCCATCGTCAGATCGCCCATCGGCGCATCGGTGCTGATGCGCCCTGCCAGGCGTGCGGCGTCTTCAAGGACCTCGCCGGGTGCGTGGTCGATCCACTGCAGGAGGTCGTAGCCCGTTGCGTGCGACCGTGCCTGCTCTTCCATTTCATCGAGCGCCTCGGGTTCGACCGCCTCGAGCCGCAGTTCCCGGCGAATCTCCACGAGGACCGATCGAGCGCCAAGGGCCCGAGCGAAGGACTCCCCCGCCGAAGTGCCGTCGAGCGGGGAACCGACCTCACCGACGAGCACCGAACGACCGGCCTCCCGGCATCTGTCGCGCAGCAACTCAAACATCTGACGTCCGTATCCATGGCGGCGCAACTGCGGCGGGACCTGGATCTCGACAGAGGAAAGGTGCAAATTGTCGGCCATCGGGAACTCGGTCGCCCCGACGACGACCGGCTTGCCGTCGTCGTCGCCGACGTAGAGGGCGGTTCTCTTCGAGCGCGAATCATCGGGCAACCGTCCGACGACCTCCTCGAACGGGTCAGCCAAAAGGCCCGGGTGGTCGAACGGGATGGCCACCTCGGTGATCGCCTGCCATGCCCGCGCGCCCGTCTCGTCGACGATCCTTGCGAAGTGGAGTTTCACAACAGCTGTCTACCGGTTGAGATCACCCCGTGCGAACTGCCCCGCTGCCTGCGAGCGGTCCGCATAGGCTGGGCCAACCCTCCCCTGCATGCGACGTGCGGGAGGCACAAGCTCTGAGCCCCAGGTGACGGAGCGGCGATGGCATTGCGCCGGTACAGATGGTGGATTGCGGCAGCAGCTGTCGTCACCGCGGCCGCCGGCGCGGGAATAGCGGTCGCCCTCACCAGATCCAGCCCCGCCAAACCGCCCGCGCTCTCCTCGCACACCTTCGGCAATCCCGCCGGAGGACTGCTTCGTCTCGACGCGACCCTCGCGGCGATGTTTGACACCGGTCACGCCCCTGGCGCCACGATCGTCAACCTGGCGTCGGTGGACTGCGGCCCCCCGGGAGTGCGACTGCGAGCAGGTATCGACCTCGAGTGCGGCCTCACCGCCTCGGTCGGCTCCGCCGTGATGATCGTCCAGATCAACGCGCCAAACGCCCGGCGATTCGCCATCGTCGAGATCGGCAGCGAGCTTGGTCCACTGACCGGCGCGGCCCGAGCCGCTGATGTGGCATGTCATGTTCATTCACGTGATCTCTGTGCACCTGAACCGCCAGCTTCCGAGTACCCCCTGAAAGTGCTCGGTGGAGGAACGATCCCCGGCCCGGGCACACCAGGCGTCCTGCCCTGCATCGGGGAACCGAGGGAGCGACCGAACGAAGTCATCCTCGCCTGCGCCGACCTGGACTCTCTCGTCAAGCACGTGTCGTGGTCGAGCTGGACGACACGGGGCGCCCGCGGCGTCGGAACGCTCGTCGAGAACGACTGCACGCCGTCGTGCGTCGCGGGCAGGTTCTACTCCTACCGGGTGACGATCGAGCTCGGACGGGCCGTCCCCACCTACTACGGGGTACTCTTCACGACCTACAAGGTGACCGCCGACTCCCCCATCCGACCGATGCACTCGGACACTCTGAGCGGGACTTTCCCAGTATCCCCGAATTGATGCGCTCGCATCGGCGGGCCATCAGTCGATCGAGGGCGCGTCTCGAGGGAGCTCGCCCTCGGCCCGGCCGTATAAGGATCTCTCAGCGTCCCTCGTAGCAAGCGTCGACGACGTGCAGCGCCTGGTCGAGGATCGCGAGGCCCTCGTTCGCCTCGGTCTCGCTGATCGTGCAGGGCGGCACGACGTGTATCCGGTTGTAGTTCGTGAACGGCAGGAGCCCGCCTTTCAGGCACGCGGCGACCAGTCCGTCCATCGCTGGCGACGTCCCGCCGTACGGCGCGACGGGTTCTTTCGTCTCGCGGTCTTTCACGAGCTCGAGCGCCCAGAAAACGCCGAGTCCGCGCACCTCGCCGACCGATCGGTGCCTTTCGGCAAGCTCGCGCAACCCCGGTCCGAGCACCTGCTCGCCGATCGCCGCCGCGTTCTCGACAATCCGCTCCTCGCGCATTGCCTCGATCGAGGCGACGGCGGCCGCGCACGCCAGCGGATGCCCGGAATACGTGAGTCCTCCCTGATAGACGCGCTCGGCGAAAGTCGCGGCAATGCGCTGTGAGATCACGACACCGCCGAGGGGGACGTAACCGGAGTTCACACCCTTCGCGAACGTGATGAGGTCTGGCGTCGCTGCCCAATGGTCAATCGCGAGCCAGCGGCCGGTGCGCCCGAACCCACACATCACCTCGTCGGCAATGAAAACGATCCCGTGCCGGTCGCAGATCTCTCGCACCCCGGCGAGGTAACCGGCCGGCGGGACCATGATGCCGGCGGTACCGGGGATCGTCTCGAGGACGATCGCCGCGACGTTCTCTGGCCCCTCGAACTCGACGACCCGCGCGAGGTGCTCGAGCGCTCGGGCGCACTCCTCTGCCTCGCTCGTCGCGTGAAAGACCGACCGGTACAGGTAAGGCCCGAAGTAGTGCACGACCCCGGCGCTCCCATAGTCGTTCTCCCATCGTCGCGGGTCACCGGTCAGGTTGATGGCGGTCGTCGTCGACCCGTGGTACGAGCGATAAGCGGCAAGAACCTTGATCCGTCCCGTGTGCAGGCGCGCGAGGCGAACCGCGTTCTCGATTGCCTCGGCGCCGCCGTTCGTGAAGAAGACCTTGTCGAGGTCGCCCGGCGCGATCTCGGCGACAAGTCGGGCTGCCTCGCCGCGCACGTCGTTGGCGAACTGCGGTCCGACGGTGCACTGCCGGGCTGCTTGCGCCTGGATCGCCGCGACGACCTTCGGATGTTGGTGCCCGATGTTCGTGTAGACGAGCTGAGAAGAGAAATCGAGGTAGCGCCGACCCTCGTAGTCCCAGACGTAGGAGCCCGACCCGCCGGCAAGCGCCAGCGGCGAGATGAGACCCTGTGCCGACCAGGAGTGGAAGACGTGGGCGCGATCGAGGGCGCGCACGCGTACACCTGCTTCGCGATCCGGCAGCTGCTCCATGGCGGGTGTCCTTCCCGATCGGTTTCCGTCCCGGCGCACGACCGCGCCTCGGACGCGACGAACCGACCGATCATGTCCTACGGCGAACCGAACCCGTCGTCAACGCGCCGGCACGACAACGGCCACGGCCACGGCCACGGCCACGGCCACGGCCACGAAGATCGCGCCCTACGGCGTCTCGTCGCCTCGCGGGACGACGGTGACATGGCTCTCACAGAGCGCGGCGATCGAACTCGCCGCCTCCTCGACCGATGCCACGGCGTCGTTGACGCTCTCTAGCAGTTCCACCATGTGCGCGCGCATCTGGCTGATGCGCTCCCGGGCCCCGGAGAACTCCCGGCTGGCGGACACCCAGAAAGCCTGTGCCTCGTGGCGGGATGCCTCCCGCAGAGCGAGGGCCTCGCTCCCCGCCTCCTGCAATCGAGCGGCAAGCGCTTGGGCCGTCTCCTTACGGAGCTGCGCGACCTCTTCCGTCGCCTTGACGCGCAACGCCATGATCTCTTCCTCGGCGGCCTGCAGCTTCAGCGAGACGAGCCGCACGGCGTTCGCGCGGATCTCAGCGGCGGCGTCCTTGGCCTGGCCGAGAATGCGGTCGCGCGTCTGGTTGGCGTCGAACAATACCGACTGCTGGCGCAGCCCGAGGGTGTCCGCTTTCAAGGCGGCGTCATCAGTCACCCGGACAGTCTCCGCGTCGAGTGGTGCGAAAGCGCTCACCGGTTCCGGCGGGCGCGGGGTCTCAGTCACGGCCACGGACTCCGGCGCGGCCGGGCTCTCGACGACGTGCTCGACGGGCATGTTCGGTTCCCTGGTCAACGCCTCAAGGTCCTCAATCGAGACACCGAACGACCGCAGCTGCTCGATGAGGGAATTCTCCTGTTCACCCACAAGTGGAGCTTAAATCTGTTCACTTATTAATACAACACTCGCAGCCCTCTCACTGGGGCGTTTCACGCTAGGTGACCGAGTATTCGCTTAGTGTGGCGATGATCCATTCATGTCATATCGGCTGAACATTCCCGCACGTTTGCGCCCATGTTTCCCGGTCTATTCCGTCAATGCTTCACCCGTGCGGAGCGATTGGCGGCCTGCTACGAAGCGGACGCCGCAGCAGGGGGCGGAGCGCCCCGGCAACCTCCGACGCACTGGCGAGAGTCATCCACGATTCGGGATCGCTCTCATCGCCCCGGTACTCCCCCGTCAGCACCCGGATCGCCCGCATCCCTGCCGCGACCGCACCGGCCACGTCCTTGTCGGGTCGGTCGCCAACGAACACCGCGTTCTCGGCCACGACGCCGAGGGCGCCAAGCGCCGCCGCGAAGGGAGCCGCCGCCGGTTTGCGCGCGCTCCTGCCGTCGAGCTCGTCGGAGTAGATGACAACGTCGAAACACGGCTCCATGCCGAGCGCGTGCAGCTTGCTCGCCTGGAGGGAGGGATCCCCGTCTGTAACAAGGCCAAGCGGCACCGCGGCGGCGAGCTCTCGCAGGCAATCCCCGACGCCGGGATAGGGCGACAGCACGCTGGGCCGGAAGTTGCGGAAGGCCGTGACGTACGGCGTCACCGGCACCGCGGCCCGGTCGAGCGCGGCGAGCGCGCGATCGATGATCCTGCCCCGGTCCGATCCCTCCGCCGCGACCGATCGCAACGCGTCGAAGAACCGTTCTTCCTCGATCCCGGGCACGCCGATTTGGGCGACGGTTCGCCAGGCCCCGTCGAGCCATTCCCTCTGGTCGTAGAGGGTGTCATCGAGGTCGAACAGCACGGCGTCGACAGGGAACCCCGCTTTGCTCGGCATCGCCCGCCCCTCCGTCAGGAAGGTGGTTCGCGCCCGACGAAGTCGGGCTCGCCGAGGCGCAGCAGCTCCCAGGTCGCGTCCTCGCCGAGCAGCTTCGCCACCCGCTCGGCAGTGTGACCGTCGCCATACGGGCACGGAACCGACGCCGCGTGCTGCTGCTGGGCGGGCGTCGTCAGCTCCCGCACCGCCGCCACCGCCAGCTCGAGATCCAACCCGACGAGGCGCGACGTCCCAGCTCGCACGCCTTCCCAACGCGGTGTGGAGCGACGGAGCACGACGACCGGCACACCAAAGAACGACGCCTCCTCCTGCAAGCCGCCGGAGTCGGTGACGACGACGCGGGATTTCGCCACGAGCTCGTTCATCTCCCGGAAACCGACCGGTTCGCGTAGAGCGATCCCTGCGCCGCCGAGGTCGCCCAAGAGGTGATACGCCTCGAGCCGGCGGCGGGTGCGCGGGTGGATGGGAAACGTGACGGTGCCGACCTCGCCGACGAGCCGGTGGACGAGTTCGACCAAGGCGCCGAGCCGGGCGGGATCGTCGACGTTCGTCGCCCGGTGCGCGGTGAACACCGCCCCGGACCGGTTGTCCGGCGCGACCTGGGCGACCCGAAGTCGGCGCAGGACGTCGATCACGGGATTACCGACCACGCGTACGGTCGCTGGATCGATGCCCTCGTCGACGAGGAACTTCGCGGCGAGTTCAGTCGGTGCGAGATGGAGCGAGGCACACGCCGCCGCGATCTTCCGGTTCACCTCCTCCATCGAGGTGGCGTTGAAGGAACGGAGACCTGCCTCGAGGTGCGCCACCGGCACGCGGTGGCGGCGTGCCGCGAGACAAAAGAGCGGCACCGTGTTCGTGTCCCCGAGCATGAGAACGAGCTCGGGACGGTTCTCCTCCAGTTCCTGCTCGGCACGCGCGAGCATCGACCCGAGGCGTGCGGGCGCGTTCCCCGGCAACGTCCACGTTTCGTCAGGACGCACGTCGAGTTCCTCGAAGAAGGCCGAACTCATCGCGGCATCGCCGTGCTGTCCAGTGGCGACGGTCCGGACGGCGAAGCCTGAAGCGACAAGCTCCCGCACCACGGGAGCGAGCTTGATGATCTCCGGCCGCGTTCCCAGCGGAACGAGGAGGCGCGTCAACCCTCGATGACTTCGTTGAAGTAGCGGAGCATCCGAACCCCGGGCCGGTAACGGAGTTTCGCCGGGTCGATCGGCCGCTCGAACACCCCGTTCAAGTACTGACCGACGAGATCGGCACCGGCAGCGAGCGACAACGCGAGACCTCCGGAGAACCGCGGGTTCACCTCGGTGAACATGATGTTGCCTTGCGGGGAGGCGAATCCCTGCACGTTCGCCGGACCCCGTACGGCAAGTCCTCGGAGCACGTCGGCGACGAGTCGGAGAAGACCCTCGTTCGCGAACGTCTCGCCCTGCGTCGTGATCCCACCCCGCGTTGCGAGACGCCAGCGCGCCACCCCACCGGCAAACGACCCATCACGTGCGACGAGCGCGTCAACGGTGAACTCTCTCCCTGTCAGTCGCGACTGCACGAGAGGATTCGGAACGTGACCGAGGGCCCAGTCGAGTTCCTCGCGGGTGTCAGCCCACATGATGTCCCGCGAGCCCCGCCCAAAGCGGGGCTTCACGATCCACGGTCCGGGAACGCCTTCGGCGGATCCGAGGTTCGTCGGTGGAACAGGCAGACTGACAGACTTCGCGGCCAGGTAGAACAGCCATTTGTCGATGCAGGCCTGAACGACGCCCCGTTCCGGGAACCACGTCGCGACGCCCTCATCGTGAAACAGCACACGATGGTCGGCGAGACTCGGCATTTCCTCGGACACCGTGGAAATGATCGCCTTCGCGCCCTGGTGGATGGCGAGCTTGCAGAGGAAAGACGAGAACTGCGGGTCGTCTGCGCTCGGGACCATCTGAGCCCTCTGCGCCAGCCGCAGCCCGACGGCAAGCGGATCGGAGTCCACGGCGACGACACGATGTCCCGCTTCGACGAGCCACTGGATCACGGTCACTCCCGCCGCGCCCCCGGCGCCCGTCACAAGAATGCAGGGTCTCTCGCCGCTGAAGGGCTGTGGCATCTCCTCCGGCACGACTGGCTCCGGCGCCACCTCCTCGGGGATAACGACTGATGGCGTCTCCGCTTCCTCCGGCACGACGACCGGCTCCGGCGCCACCTCCTCGGGGATAACGACTGGTGGCGTCTCCGCTTCCTCCGGCACGACGACCGGCTCCGGCGCCACCTCCTCGGGGACAACGAGAGGTGGCGTCTCCGCTTCCTCCGGCACGACGACCGGCTCCGGGGCCACCTCCTCGGGGATAACGACTGGTGGTGTCTCCGCTTCCTCCGGCACGACGACCGGCTCCGGGGCCACCTCCTCGGGGACAACGACAGGTGGCGTCTCCGCTTCCTCCGGCACGACGACCGGCTTCGGGGCCACCCCCTCTGGCGCGACGGTGGGAGTCACGCCCCATCGCCTCGCCAGATCGAGCACCGTGAACGCTCCCGCAGCTTCTGGTTCGGCGAAACTCGCGATGGTCTCGGATGGGCTCGGTGCTGCCTCGACCGTCGGCACGTTCCCGGCCGGGTCCGACGACATCGCGACAGAGGGCACGACCCTGGCTGGCGCCGGCGCGGTCCCGCCCGGAGGTGCTGGCCGGACGGCGGACGCCGTTCGCTCGATCGGCGCCACGGGCTCCGGCGTTTCCCGTCCGTACTCCCCGGCACGATCGGAGTAATAGCGGTGGGCCCAGATGCGCAGTTCGACGATATCGGCGTCGTCCGACGGCTCCCACTGATGGCGCGCGACGACCTCGGCGAGCTCTTTAAGCACCCGGGGGTCATGTTCCTCACCGGACAGGCGGCGTAAGGCGCGCACGTGTCTCCCGAGTTCCTCCGTCGCTGCCATCTTGATGCCGGCGATGCGCTCCAAGGGGTTGGGGCTCGAGAGAAGCTTCTTCACACCGAGCCGCGCGGTGCGCGCTCGCAATATGAACAGCACGACGAGGAGGATCACTACTACGAGACCAGCGGCGATCCCGGCGATCTCTTTGAAATCGAGCACTGTGTGCGTTCCGGGGACCTTCCAGTGCACCGTCGGTAGACGTAACGCGGCGAAGACGATCACGACGAGGCGCCTTCCGTCGCGACGCTCGGGATCGGGGACGCGCCGCGCGCTGGGAGCAATATCCAGAGCATGAGCACGAATCCTCCGAGCGTGAAAACGAAGCCGATCATGCTGCCGACCCAGTCGTGGAACAAGACGAGGCTTGAATTACCAGCGTACAGGCCGACGACGATGGAGGAACTGATCCTCAGAAAATTGCCGATGAAGACCGCCGCGACCGAAGACGCCACCGCGAGCGCCCGCCGACTGGTGGGCCGCGGCATCATCATGGCGAGGCAGGTCACAGCGAGCGCCGGGGCGAGCGCCGAGCACGACGGTGTGAGCGTGACCCAGAACGCGCCGTGGTGGAACGGCTCGAGGAGAATCGACGTGCCAACGACTGTCGGCACACCGTGGAAGCCGAGTCCACGGACGATGTTCGCCGTCGCGAGCGTCTCCCAACGCCGGACCGGATACTGGATCAGCACGTAGACGAGCGGCGTCACCACGACGACGAACGCCAGTCGCCAGCCGACTCTGAACCGTCTCACGGCGCCGCCCTCCGGCTCCGTCCCACGGCCTTCTCCTCCGTGCCCGCCCGCTCGAGCAGCTCGCCCGAACGGAGGGTCCGCACCCAGTGGTACGGCTTGTTCGTGATCCCGTCAATCCAGGCCTTGGAGCAGACGGCCATGGCGACGAAGAACAGCGGCAGGAAGTAGAAGATCAGCAGCGCCGAGCGCCGGGGGGCCTTGGCGATTATCAACCCCGCGCCCAACTCGAGAAGCGGGCCGAGGAATAGCAACATCCAGAAGATCGAGAGGTTGATCGCGCCGAGCATGGGCACGAATCCGATCAACCACAACACGAGGACGACGACCCCGATCGCCGTCGCGACCGGCATGTGGAAGGCGAGCATGAACATCGTCGTCTCAACCTTCTCCATCCGCGAGAGCCGGGGCGATTTCCACACCGCGCGGTGGTAGTCCCGCCACACCTGCTGGTGCCCCCGGGCCCAGCGGTAGCGCTGCCGGCAGTAGCGGTCGAGCGTGACGACGCCCTCCTCGACGTCGAGCGCTGTCACGTCGTAGCGGACGCGCGCGCCCTGCAGGATCAGCCGGATCGTGAGATCGGTGTCCTCGGTCACGCTCTCGGGATTCCAGCCGCCGAGCTCACGCAGGCTCGACGCCCGCACGGCACAGTTCGCACCGCCGTAGGCGGGAAGACGATAGAGGGACTGACGGCCGTACTCGTTGACGAAGTAGCCGGCGATGTAATCGAGCGCGACGAGCTCCGTGAGGGGTGACGCGGAGGCGTTGCCGATCTCGCATCGTCCCTGGACCGCGGCGACGGTCGGGTCGATGAAATGCCGGACCAGCCGCCTCACGCATTGCGGCTGCGGCTCATGGTCCGCGTCGAAGACGACAATGATCTCCCCGGTCGCCTGGGCGAGACCATCATTCAGCGCCCCGGACTTCCCCCCTCCGTAACCCGCTGGCCGGTGAACCACCGTGAGTCGACGGTCACGGGCGGCGATTTCGTCGAGCATCGCACCCGTGCGGTCGGTTGAGGCGTCGTCGACGACGATGATCTGTTTTCGTTCCGCCGGGTACTCGACAGCGAACAGACTGGCGATGAGCGTCGACACCACCAGCTCCTCGTTCTTGCAGGCAACGAGGATCGTGACCGACGGCTGGTACCCGGTGTCGAACTCGGGCATGACGAGATCGACCGGTCCGGTGCGCAGCGCGGTCATGGCGAAAGCGAGGTGCCGAAGGAAAAAGACGAAGAAGATCGCCTGCAGGGCGATGGCGATCGCCGCGATGACGACCGTGACGCCGAAGAGACCGGAGACGACAAGCAGCACGCCCAACGCCACGAGCACGCTCCATGGCGTGCGTCGGCGCGAATTCCCAGGGATCATCGAGACGATCTCCCGATCCCGACCCACGGGCGGCAGCTGCGTCATCGGCTAGCTACCGCCGGCGGGAACGCCCGCGGTCAACGACACTCGCCCGTCCGAGGTGCAGCGCATCGACGAGTGGCCCGCGGGGTTCGACGACGACGCGACTCCCGTACCGGCCTATTCCGCGCCTTTTCGCCCAGCAACGACATACCCGGAGCTTACGGCGCCGAACCGGCGCCACAGTGGCACAAAGGACGCGCCCGGCAGCAATAGCGGGACAGCTCGGGCACCGCCGAGCCGACCGACACGGTCGGCTCGCTCGAACCCTCCCCGCCGCCGACGTCCCCGGGAAGGCTCCGCCAACCGGTCGCTCAGGCTTTGCCGCCGACGTACTCCCGGAAGGCGTCGAGCGTCCGAGGTCCCCAGACCGTCCCCGGACCGCCGTTCATGAGAATCGTCACGCCCATCGCCTCGGCGACCTCCGGCTCGGTCGCACCGGCCCGGGCCGCTCCCCGAGCGTGCGAGGCGACGCAGGCGTCGCACTCGCGGGTCGCCCCGATCGCCAGGGCGATGAGCTCCTTGTGCTTGACACTCAGCGCTCCCTCGGCCATCACCGCACGGTCGAGGCCACCGAATGCCGTGTAAACGTCCGGGATCAGTCGACGCAGCGCCTGTCCCGGTTCCCGCAGCTCGTCGAGGATCTCGTGGGCATGGGTCATCGTGCCTCCTCGGAGACGCACTTCATCAGATCGAACTCGACCCGAGGGTAGCCGCCGACTCCTCCCCCACCCGGCCACGAGTCGTCGGCTCGTCGGACCGCCGACTCGTCCCCGCCGAGCGCGCTGGTCCGCCAGGGTACGCCGGTAACGTCGACGATTGCCAGATCCTCCGCTGCGCACGACGTGGACTCGCCGTCTCTTTCCCGGCCCATGCCGACGCGCAATCAGGCGACAGCGACCGACAACCTGTGACCGACACCCTTATCGCGACCGAAGAGGTCGCCCACCGGATTCCCGCCTTCTCGGCCGAGCGACGTCGCTTCATCATCGGCGCGCTGTTGCTCGGCCTGCTGCTCGCGGCCTTGGACCAGACGATCGTCTCCACCGCCCTGCCGACGATCGTCGCCGACCTCCACGGAGAGACCCACCTGTCGTGGGTCGTCACCTCGTACCTTCTCGCTACCACCGCCTCGACGCCGCTGTGGGGCAAGCTCGGTGACCAGTACGGCCGCAAGGGGTTCTTCCAGACCGCAATCGTCATCTTCCTCGTCGGATCGGCCCTGTCGGGACTCAGCACCAGCATGAGCGAGCTCATCGCCTTCCGGGCGCTGCAGGGCCTCGGCGGCGGTGGCCTCTTCGTCAGCACCCAGGCGATCATCGGCGACGTCGTCTCGCCCCGTGAGCGCGGTCGCTACCAGGGACTGTTCGGCGCCGTCTTCGGCGCGGCAAGCATCATCGGCCCCCTGCTCGGTGGGGTCTTCGTCGACGACCTCTCGTGGCGCTGGATCTTCTACATCAACCTGCCGATCGGCGCCGTCGCGCTCGGGGTCATCGCCGTGACGGTCCCGGGGGCGCTCACCCGCATCCGCCACGTCATCGATTACGCCGGCACGCTCCTCGTCGCGGCTGCGGCGACGAGCTTCGTCATGTTGACGAGCCTCGGCGGCACGACCTACCCGTGGCGCTCGTCGCCGATCATCTTCCTCGGCTTGAGTGGCGTCGCCCTCACCATCGTCTGGGCAATTGTCGACCGACGCGCCATCGAGCCCGTGCTGCCCCTTCATCTCTTCGCCAACCGCACGTTCGCGGTCGTCTCGGCGATGAGCTTCATCGTCGGTTTCGCCATGTTTGGCGCGACGGTCTTTCTGCCGCTGTTCCTCCAGTACGTGCGCGGCGCGACGCCGACGGATTCCGGACTGTCGCTTCTGCCGCTCATGGCCGGCCTCGTCGCCACGTCGATCGGCTCTGGCCAGATCATCACCCGCACGGGACGCTACCGGCATTTCCCGATCATCGGATCGGCCCTCACGACGATCGGGCTCTTCCTGTTGTCATTCCTCCACGCCGGTACGAGCTCACTCGTCATGTCGGCGTACATGGTCGTGCTCGGCGCCGGGCTCGGCTGTCTCATCCAGGTGCTCGTGCTCGCGGCGCAGAACGCCGTCCCGCACAGCGAGCTCGGCGTCGCCACGTCGAGCACGGTGTTCTTTCGGACGATCGGGGCCGCGTTTGGGACTGCGATCTTCGGCGCGATCCTCGCCAACATCATCGCCGGCAACCTCAAATCGGCTCTCGGCGGCCTCGCCCTCCCAGCGGGCCTAAACCTCGCCGGTCTCTCCCCTCAGGCTCTCCGGTCGCTCCCGATCCCCATACACCACGCCTTCATCGCCGCCTACGCCCACTCACTCGACATCGTCTTTTTGGTCGCCGTGCCGATCGCGGCCATCAACTTCGGGCTCAGTTGGCTCCTCCCGCAGATCTCGCTGCGCCACACGACCCACGGGGCACCTTCTTCACATTGACACTCGGGGGCTGGCAGGATTCGTCCCATGGAACGTTTCTTCGGCGGACTTGGTCGCGCGACGGTGCGCTGGCGGTGGTACATCATCGCCTGTTGGATCCTCCTCGTCGTCGTCGCGACGCTGACGCTCCCCACGCTCGGTAGTGAGATCAACAACGACAACAGCCACTTCCTGCCATCGAGCTCACCGACAATCCAGGCCTTCAACCTTGCGACGCCGCTGCTCGGCAATACGAGCGAGAACAGCATCGTCGTCGTTATCGCGGCACGGAGAAATACTCCCCTCGGTCCGGCGGATCAGGCCGCCCTCGGTCGAGAACTGGTCGCTGCCAAGAAGGTGCCACTCGTCCGCATGGCACGCTTTGTCGGCATCTCGCCGAACCGCCACGCCGCGGAGCTGCTCGTCAGCGCCCACGTCAACGCCAACGACATCGCCGGTGAGAAGACCCTCATCGCCGACCTGGAGACGAGCTTCGCGTCAATCCACGCGCCCTCGGGGCTCGAGATGCACGTCGCTGGGGCCGTCGCGACGAACGTCGCCAACCAGGCGAAGTCGGCGATCACCGGCAATCGCGTCCAGGACTTCTCGATCCTTTTCATCATCGTGCTCCTGTTCTTCGTCTTCCGCTCGGCCCTCGCGCCTCTCGTCACCCTCATCCCGTCGGCGCTCGCCCTCGTTGTCGCCAACCGCTTCATCGGCGGGCTCGGCGCCCACGGACTGCAGATCTCCGTATTCACCCAGCTGTTGCTCATCGTCCTCATGCTCGGCGCGGGAACCGACTACGGCCTGTTCCTCGTCTTCCGGGTCCGTGAGGAGCTGCGCGCCGGGAGAACGCCGGACGACGCCGTCGCGCACGCCCTCGCCCGCATCGGCGAGTCGATCACCGCCTCCGGGGGCACGGTGATCTTCGCCCTGCTCAGCTTGTTGCTGGCGTCATTTGGTATCTACAAAGACCTCGGCGTACCGCTCGCCGTCGGGATCGGCGTGATGCTCTTCTCGGGTCTCACCCTCCTGCCGGCGCTGCTCGCCGTCCTCGGACGGGCCGCCTTCTGGCCGTCGCCTGTTGCGCCGGGGACCGAGCGCGAAGGTTGGTGGACGAGCATCGCCCGCCGCCTCCTCCGCCGGCCCGGCGCGACCCTCGGACTCGGGTTGCTGCTCTTCGCCTGCTTCGCCTCCGCTGCCCTCTCTTACCGGTCAGGCGGCTTCGGCGGCGCCACCAGTGCCCCGGCGGGTAGCGATGCCGCGGCCGGCAACACGGCCCTCCTCCGCAACTTCCCCGAGGCCGCGACGAACCCGACGGACATCATCATGCGATTCGCCCAGCCGATCTGGGACCACCCGGGCGACGTCGCAGCCGGCGCGACGGCACTCGAGCGCTCGGGCGCCTTCCGGACGCTCGACGGTCCGCTCAACCCCACGGGCGTGGCGATCCCGCCCGCCGACTACACGAAGCTGCACGCGGTCTTCAGCCGTTTCCGCGTCCTGCCCTCAGCCGAGCCGGTGCAGTACCGCAAGCTCATCCCGCTCGAGGTCTACGAGATGTACCACGCGACGACGGCGTTCGTCTCCGTCGACGGCCGGACGATCATGTACGAGGTCAGCCTGCGCGTCGGCAACCCCGACTCCACCGCCGCGATCAACTCGGTGCCTCAACTACGCCGCATCGTCACCGCGGCCGCCGTCGCGGCCCACGCCACGGACAGCGGCGTCGCCGGTGATGCGCCGGCCCTCTACGACGTGGCGAACACCTCGAACCACGACCTTTTCCACATCATCCCGATCGCCATCCTCGCGATCGCGATCCTCCTCGCGCTCGTGCTCCGCAGCCTCGTCGCGCCGTGGTACCTCATCGTGAGTGTGGGCCTCTCCTACCTCGCGGCACTCGGCGTCTCGGTGATCGTCTTCCTCGACATCGGGGGCGAGTCGGGGCTGACTTTCGTGCTCCCCTTCCTCATGTTCATCTTCCTCCTCGCCCTGGGAGAGGACTACAACATCCTCGTCATGACCCGCATCCGCGAGGAGGCCCGCCGGCGCCCGATCCGCGACGCCGTCACTCACGCCGTCGGACGGACCGGGCCGACGATCACCTCCGCCGGGCTCGTCCTCGCCGGGAGCTTCGCCGTGCTCGCCATCGTCGGCGGTGGGGGCCCGAGCGGCAGCCAGGTCGAGGTGATGGGGTTCGGCCTGGCGATCGGCATCCTCATGGACACGTTCGTCGTGCGCGTGCTCCTCGTCCCGGCGACCGTGACGCTCCTCGGCCGCTGGAACTGGTGGCCGTCGCGCCTCGGACGTCGCCACGACTCCCATCCCGCCTTCACCGGCCACGATTCGTCACCCCTCGGACGCACCTGAACCCGAGCGCGATGCGTCCCTGGACCTTGCAGCTCGCCGGTCGGCTCGAGACGCGTGAACTCACCGCCGATGCGCTGCGCGACAACCCGCTCGGCGATTCGGCGACGCGTCCCCTGTGGGTCTACCTGCCGCCGGGATACGACGAATCATCCCAGCGCTACCCCGTCATCTACGTGCTGCAAGGCTTCGGAGGTTTCGTCACGCGTTGGGGCCAACGCGCGCTGTTCGATCTCACCGTGCCCGAGCTCATCGACACGGCTTTCCAGTCCGGCGCGCCGCCGTGCGTCGTCGTCTACGTCGACGCCTGGACCTCGCTCGGGGGAAGTCAGTTCCTCGACTCACCCGGGACCGGTCGCTACCACACCTACCTGTGCGAGGACGTCGTCGCTTTCGTCGACGGCGAGTACCGCACGACCCCCGAGGCGTCACATCGCGCCGTGATGGGGCATTCGAGCGGCGGCTACGGCGCGATCGTCGCGGCGATGCTGCGACCGGACCGTTTCTCGGCCTTCGGCTCGCTCGCCGGTGACTGCTGCTTCGAGCTCTCGCTCCTGCCAGACCTCGCCCGGGCGTACCGCGCCCTACGCGACCACTACGACGGTTCCTACGAACGCTTCTTCAACGCGTTCCGCCAGCGACCGGCGATGTCGGAACCCGACGACTTCGCGCTCGTCATGGTCTGGGCGCTCGCGGCCTGCTACTCGGCGGAGGACGACGGGTCGGTGACGCTGCCCTTCGACACCGCGACCGGCGCGGTGCGCGACGCCGTCTGGAGCCGCTGGCTCGCCTGCGACCCGGTGCGCATGGTCCCCCACCACGTTCCCGCGCTGCGTTCCCTGCGCGGCATCTGGGTCGACGCCGGACGACGCGATGAGCACCTCCTCGACGTCGGCGCCGAGATCCTCGTCTCCGAGCTCCGTCGGGCCGGAGTCGACGATCTCAGCTTCGAGCTGTTCGCAGGCAGCCACTACCACAACACGCACCGCTACCCGCGCGCCGTCTCCTACCTCGCCGAACGGATCAGCGCGCCGGCCTGACGACGAGAAGAAGGCACCAGGCCCTTGCCGGCGATGCCGAGCCTTGGCGCCGTCGTCGGCGTGCAACGACCCCGAACGGAGCGCGTCGTAAGGTGGGGACCAGGCCAAGGGGGGACATCGACGGTGTTGCACCTGGCGGCGTTGCTGAAGAACGGCGTGACCGTGCGCGAATTCGCCGTGCTCGTCATCGCTCTCGTCGTCGTGCTCGTCGCGATTTTCGTCGTCCTCGCCTTCGTCATCATCTCCCGGGCTCACCCTCGCGCCGAGAGGGTTGAGCGAGCGAGCGAGCGCCCTATCGATCCGCCAGAGCTCGTCCTGGCGCGACGGCTAGCCGCCGGGGAGATCGAGGAGGGCGAATACCGTCGCCGACTCGACGCCCTGCACGGCCGCGCGACACCACCTCCCAGCTGACACGAGCTCGGTGCTGCAGGGCGCCGCCGCGCCCCACCGCCTTGCCCGGCGGCGCGATCCCGCAGTTGCCAGGAAGGTGCGCCGGATCGCCGACGCGCCCCGCCTCAGTCGCCGGGCCTGGCGCGAGCGTCGAAGGTCGCGACGAGCTGGCGCGCGGCACGTGCCTCGTCGAGCCGCCCGACCGGCGTCGTGCGCGGGGCATCGGGCGCTGACTGATCCTCGCCGGCGGTGGCGTCGGCGCGGGCCTCGGCGGCGATGGCGAGCAGCGCCTCGGCGAGCGCGGCGACGGTTTCCGGGCTCTCCGTCTCGGTCGGCTCGATCATCAGCGCCTCTTCGACGACGAGCGGGAAGTAGATGGTCGGCGCGTGGAAGCCGAGTTCTAGAAGACGCTTGGCGACATCGAGGGCGCGCACGCCGGTTTCGCGCTTCAGGGTCGCCGCCGAGACGACGCACTCGTGCATCACCGGGCGGTCGTAGGGAAAGTCGTAGACGCCGCGTAGCCGTTCGCGCAGGCAGTTCGCGTTGAGCACTGAGGTCTCCGCCACCCGGCGCAGACCGTCGCGACCGTTGAGCGCGAGGTAGCACCAGGCGCGCAGAAGCACAAGCGCGTTCCCGTGGAATGAGTGGACACGGCCGATCGAGCGCGAGGGCGTCGCGAACCCGTACCCGTCGTCGAGGCGCACCGGCCGCGGCCCGGGGAGCAGGTCGACGAGGCGGCGGCCGACGGCGACCGGACCGGCCCCGGGTCCTCCGCCACCGTGCGGTGTGGCGAAAGTCTTGTGCAGATTGAGATGCACGATGTCGAAGCCCATGTCCCCCGGACGGACGACGCCGAGGATCGGGTTGAGGTTGGCACCGTCGTAGTAGAGGAGCCCCCCGACCCCGTGGACCATCTCGGCGATCTCGAGGATCTCCTCCTCGAAAAGCCCAAGCGTGTTCGGGTTCGTCAGCATCATCCCGGCGACGTCCGGTCCAAGCAGGCCGGTGAGTGCCGCGCGGTCGACGAGTCCCCGGCTGTCGGTGCCGACGGTCGCGACGCGGTAGCCGCCGAGGGTCACCGAAGCGGGGTTCGTGCCGTGGGCGGACTCGGGGATGACGACCCGGCGGCGCGCCTCTCCCGAGAGCTCGTGATAGGCACGCATGAGGAGCAGCCCGGTGAGCTCGCCCGCCGCGCCCGCCGGCGGCTGCAGCGTCGCCGCCGCCATGCCGGTGATGGCACAGAGGGCCTCCTCGAGTTCAACGAGCACCTGCAGCCAGCCCTGCACCCCTGCGGGCGGCGTCGCCGGGTGGACGTCACGGAAGCCCGCCATCGACGCCGCCTCGTCGCAAACCTTCGGGTTGTACTTCATCGTGCACGAGCCGAGCGGGTAGGCCCCGAGGTCGACGCTGTATTGGCGGTGCGAGAGCCGCGTCACGTGGCCGACGAGGTCGCGCTCCGAGACCTCAGGAAGCGGCACCGGCTCGGCGCGCCGGTGCTCGGCGGGCACGAGCTCCTCGGCCGACCACTCCGGTAGGCCCGTCGTGCGGAACGACCACGCCCGCCGCCCCGGGACCGACAGTTCGAAGATCGTCGGCTCGGTTGCCCGCCCGAGGAGCGGCGCCGACGCGGCGCACCCGCCGGGGGCGCCCGTCGGCGCGCTGTCGCCGGTCATCGGACCGCCTCCGCGAAGGCGGCAACGAAACCGTCGATCTCGAGCGCCGTGCGGCGCTCCGTCACCGCGACGAGGAGCCCGCCCTCGGCGTCCGTCCCCTCGAAGCCACCCCGTAGCGGGATCCCCGCCAGGTAGCCGTTGTCGAGCAGACGCTCGACGATCACCTCGGGGTCGACCGGCGCGCGCACGGCGAACTCCCGTAGGACGGGCGCTTCCATCACCGGCGTGACGCCGGCGATGCCGAGGAGCCGCTCGCGGCAGTAGCGCGTCCCACGCGCACAGCGCAACGCCACCTCCCGCAAGCCGGTCGTGCCGAGCCAGCCGAGCTGGATCGCCGTCGTCACGGCCATCAGGGTCTCGTTCGTGCAAACATTGGAAGAGGCCTTCTCCCGGCGGATGTCCTGCTCGCGGGCGCGCAGCGTCGTCACGTACGCGCGCCGCCCGTCGACATCGACCGTCTCGCCGACAAGCCGACCCGGCAGACGGCGGACGTGCTCGGCCCGGCAAGCGAAAAGCCCGAGATAGGGCCCACCGAAGCCCAGCGGGTTGCCGAGGGCCTGGCCCTCGCCGACGACGACGTCGGCCCCGAACTCCCCCGGGCTACGCAGCAGCCCAGCGGCGATCGGGTCCTGGCAGACGACGAGATACGCGCCGGCGCGGTCCGCGGCACGGCGCGCCGCCCCGAGGTCTTCGAGGCAACCGAGGTAGTTCGGGTAGGCGACGACGACCGCCCCGGCCGCCACCTGGCCCACCTCGTCGCAAGCGGTCACCCCGTCGCGCAAGCCGACGATCTCGATTTCGTGTCCGCTGCCGCGGGCGAAGGTCCGGAGCACCTCGACCCAGCGCGGGTTGACGCCTCGCGAGCAACAGACGAGCGGCGATCCCGTCGACGCGACGGCGAGGTTCGTCGCCTCGACGAGGGCCGCGGCGCCGTCGTAGAGCGAGGCGTTGGCGATCTCGAGTCCCGCGAGGCGGGCGACCATCGTCTGGTACTCGAAGAGCGCCTGCAGCACCCCCTGCGCGACCTCCGGCTGGTACGGGGTGTAGGCGGTGACGAACTCCGACCGGCCGGCGAGCTGCCGCACGACGGCCGGGATCTCGTGGTCGTAGGCGCCACCGCCGGCGAAGCAGATCGCGCCGGAGCCAGCGGCGCGGTTTCTCGCGGCGAGACCGCCGAGGGAAGCGACGAGATCGGCCTCGCTCATCGCCGCGGGCAGGTCGAGTCCGGCCAGGCGGATCGCCGCCGGGACGGCCGCGTAGAGCTCGTCGACATCTTCCAAGCCCAGGAACTCCAACATCGCGGCGATGTCCGCGTCGGTGTGGGGAACGAAGCTCCCCATCGTCTTGCCTACCGCGGCGCCAGGCCGGCGAGTCGCTGAAAAGGTGGTTTCACGACCGACGTCGACACCGCCGCCCCCCGCACTTCCACCTCGACCTCGGTGCCGTCGACGACCTCTGGCGGCAGGAAGGCGAGGGCGATGCCCCGCTCGAGAATCGGCGAGAAGTTCCCGCTCGTCACGACGCCGACCTCGGCGCCCTCGATGAAACAACGGTCATGATCCCGCGGGAAGCGACGCGTCGCCGACACGAGGCCGCGCAGCCGACGCGTAAGTCCAGCCGCCCGTTCGGCCTCGAGGGCCGACTTGCCGCGGAACGACGGCTTGTACCAGGCGACGACCCAGCCAAGTCCGGCCTGAAACGGCGTGATCCCCGGACCGAGTTCGCAGCCCATTAGCGGCAACCCGGCCTCGAGACGCAGCGTGTCGCGTGCCCCGAGCCCCGCCGGCAGCGCGCCGGCGTCGAGAACGGCACGGAAGAACTCTCCGGCGACGCCAGCCGGCACGGCGCACTCGACGCCGTCTTCGCCCGTGTATCCCGTCCCGGCGACGACGCACTCGACGCCGCGGTAGGAAAAGCGCCCCACCCCGAAGTGCGGAACCTCGGCCGCCTCCGTCGCGACCTTGGCGAGAGTCGCGCGCGCCCGTGGTCCCTGGACGGCGACGATCGCCCGGGACGATGTTGTGTCCACGCCGCCGACGACGGCGCGGACTGCGGCGGTGTTCGAGGCGTTCGGCATGACGTCGAAGTTCATCTCGTCGAGCCACCAGATGATGCAGTCGTCGACGACCGACCCGCTCTCGTCGAGCAGGTGCGTGTACTGTGCCCGCCCCGGCGCGATCTTGGCGAGGTCGTTCGTGAAGCACTCCTGTAACAGGTCATGGGCGCCACCGCCCTCGACCCGCACGGTGCCGAGATGGCTGACGTCGAAGACGACCGCATCCCGCCGACAGGCAAGGTGCTCGGCGATGGTGCCGGTCGGGTAGGCAAGCGGCATCTCCCAGCCACCGAACTCGACGAACCGCGCCCCGAGCGCCACGTGCTCGGCATACAACGGGCTGTGCTGCAGGCTCATCTGCCGACCGGCTAGCCGGTCATCGCCGTTGGGACGAGCACCGAAGGCTGTGTCGCGTCTCCCGCGTTGAGGAGCGCCTTCAGCTCGAGGCTCGCGCAGTCACGCCGGTAGAGCATCCGGATGTTGAGGTCGGGATAGAGCTCGCCGAGCCGGCGGAGCTTGGCGTTCTTCTTCGTCACGAGCTCCTGGCGCAACGTCGTCAGCTCGAGAAAGAGGTCGTGCTCAGGCAGGTAGAAGTCGGGTCGGAACCCGGAGGTCGGCCGACCACTGTCGTCCCAGCTGAGGACGAACTCGACCGGCTCGTACTCCCAGGCGACCCCGTAGAAATCGAGCATGTCGGCGAGGAACCGCTCCGAGGCGTGCGCGAACCTCACCGTGCGCTCCAACCGGTCCGGGCGGATGATCTTCTCCTGGGCTTTCTAGCTGCCCGCCCGGCGGCGCGGCAGCTCGGGCAGTGGCGCCGGGGCGCTGGCGGCCGCGGCCGCGGGGACGAGCACGAGGATCGCCGCGTCGACTTCGTCGACGACCGCGCCGAGCGGGACGATGTTGAAGACTCCCTGGCCACCGCGCAACAGGTCGATGATCTCCTCGCCCGAGCGAGCGAGCACGGTCCCCTCGGCCCCGAGGACGAGGTTCGCCGTCGCGAGCTCGCCGCCGGACTCACGCAGGCAGGCGATCGCCCGGCGGGCCTGGCTGAGATTGACCCCGGCGTCGAGGAGCTGCTTGATCACCTTCAGCTCGACGACGTCGCTGTAGGCGTAGAGGCGCTGGGATCCTGAGCCGTGGGCGTCGGCGAGCGACGGCCGTAACAGACCAGTACGAGCCCAGTAGTCGAGTTGGCGATAGGTGATACCGACGACCTTGCAGACCTGCGGGCCCCGGAAGCCTCCTTCGGATGTCGCCATCGCGTCTTCCTCCTCGCAGGCGCACGCTCCCGCGACAGATCGCCGCGATGACAGGCGCGTAACTACGCTGCTGTTATCAGGTTACGGCCCGTGCCGGGGGGGAGTCAACGATCGAATTCCCCGGTCGGAGGCCTTTTACGTCGTGAAGTCCTCCGGGCGGACCCGCTCGAGGAACTCGCGGAACTCGCCGACGATCTCCTCGGGGGCCTCGTCGGCATCGTCGTCATCGTCTTCGAGCACGACACCGGCCGACTCCATCAGGTCGTCCTCGACGTAGAGCGGTGAATGGGTGCGCGCCGCCAGCGCGATGGCATCGGATGGTCTCGAGGACAGCTCGAGCGCCCGGCCACCGACGGCGAGATGGATCTCGGCAAAGTAGGTGGCGTCGCGCACCTCGCTGACGACGACGCGCTCGATGCGCGCCTCGAGCGCTTCAAGCAGGTCCTTCATGAGATCGTGGGTCATCGGGCGCTGCACCTCGATGCCCTGGATGGCAAAGGCGATCGCCGTCGCCTCGGGTGCCCCGATGAAGATCGGTAGGGAGCGCTCCCCGTCGACCTCCTGGAGCAGCACGACTGGCGTGTTCGACTGGAGATCAACCCGCACCGCCGTGAGCCGCACCTCCAGCATGCTCCGAACTTACTCCGGGGAGTTGTCGGTCGAAACCGCGTGATCGAACCCGAAGACGGCCGCCTCGAACGGTCCCCGCTCGGCGGTGATCGTCGCCGGGTCGACGATGTGGATCGACGGCAGGTTGCGGTAGCGGTCGGCGAAGTCGAGCCCGTAGCCGACGAGGAACTCCTCACCCGCCTCGAGCCCGCAATAGCGGAGCGGGACTGGGAGGATCCGCCGCCCCGGTCGGTCGAGGAGCGCGCAGACCTCGACGTGGCACGCGCCCCGGCGTTCAAGGAGGTCGACGACGTAGCGAAGCGACAGGCCCGTGTCGACGACGTCAGTCGCCACGACGACGTCCTCGTCGGACACGTCCTCGTCGAGGTCTTTGAGGATCCGCACCCGGCGTTCGCCCGCCACGTATGACGACAGGGCGAGGAAGTCGACCGTGCAGGGGACCTCGAGCGCCCGGACGAGATCGGCGACGAGGAAGACACTCCCTTTCAGCAATCCGACGATCGTCACGCCCCCCGGGTGGTCCGCAGCGATCTCCCCGGCGAGCCGGCGGACGATGGCGGAGATCTCTTCGGCCGACAGTGCCGTCGTCGGCCGCGGGGTCATCCCCGACCGACGTCGTCGAGCGCCGCCTTCACGAACGCCTCGTGGAGCGACGCGCCGAGCGCGACGAGTTCTTTCAGCTCGGTGAGCGCGCGGACCCGAGCCTCGGGGTTGCGCTGGTAGAGGAGCGGCGTGACGACCTGGGAGAAAAGACCCGCCTCGCGTTCGGCGGCGTGCTTGAAGGTGCGTAGGTGCCGAGGCTCGATGCCGAACTTCCCGAAGGCGACGGCGAGCCGCACGACCTCGAGCGCCTCGCGCCGGTAGGCCCGTTCCCCCGCCACTTCGACCAAGCCGATCAAGCCGTAGCTGTCGAGCTCGGTGATGACGCGATCGTCGACACCGGCCGCGGCGGCGAGCTCGGCAGCGCTGTAGCCCGTCACCCGGCCGCCCGGGCCCGACGAACCGCCCCGCGACTTGCCAGCGGAGCGCCGCGCCGGTTTCGACCCGCTCGGGCTCGCCGTCGCGTCCGACCCCTCGTTCGCCGTCGGCGAGCCGACCCGGCTGACACGAGTGGCCCGGCGACGAGCCGGCACCGCCTTCGGCGCGCCGTCGACGCCGGTCGCAACCGCGTCACCGGGGACGGAAGGGTCGGCGGATGCCAACGGGCCCTCGGCGAGATCCTCGTCGAGCTGGCGCGCCGGAAGCTCCTCGCCGTCCCGTCCTTCGAAGAACTCGTCGAACTCCCCTGGGTCCGATTGACGGGCCGTCGCCGCGTCGTGGGCCGCCTCGCCAGCGACGAGCGCGCCCACGTCGTCGGGAGGATCGGCGAAATCCTCGTCGAAAAGCGACGGCGCGATCGGGCCGTTGCACGTGCCGCTCACCTGTTCGAGGCGGCCCTTGATCACCTTGAGCGGCAGGAAGTGCTCGCGCTGCTCGCGCAGGATCCAGCGCAGCCGCTCGACGTCGGACTCGTAGAATTTCCGGTAACCCGAGGCCGTGCGCTCGGGGTGGATGAGTCCTCGGCTCTCCAGGAAGCGGATCTTCGAGATGGTGATGTCGGGGAACTCCTCGACCAAAAGGTCGAGAACCTCACGGATCGACAAGAAGCTGCGCTCTGGGACACGCTGGCCCACGTGGGTCGTCACGTCGGTCGCGCCGCGAGAAAGACGAGCTTGAACTTGCCGATCTGCACCTCGTCACCACTCGCCAGCGGCACCGCCTCGATCCTCTCCCGGTTGACGTACGTCCCGTTCAGCGAACCGACATCGCGCAGCACGTAGCCGTCGGCCGTGCGAACGAACTCGGCGTGACGACGCGACACCGTGATGTCGTCGAGGAAGATCTCGCTGTCAGGATGCCTTCCGACGTGCGTCAGTTCGTTGTCGAGCACGAACTTCGCGCCGCTCTCCGGTCCCCGCTTCACGACGAGCACGCCCGTACCGACGGCGAGCTCGCCGACCTCGACGCCCAGTTCCTCGTCGCCGAGCTCCCCGGTCGATTCCTCGGGAACGAACGAAACCGTCGTGTCCGTGTTCGGGTTGAGCGCGACGCCGCAGGACGAACAGAAGTTCACACCCGGCGGATTGCGGTGTCCGCAGTTGTGACAGAACACCTCATTCACGGTAGCCGCTCGCGCATCGCTTCGCCTTCTGGGAAATTCGGGTCGAACAGGGTCACGTCGCCGTCAGCGCCCGGTACTTCTCGGCGTTGAGCAGGGAATCCATCTCCCCTGGCGCCGAAGGGGCAATCGCGCAGAACCATCCTTCGCCGTAGGGGTCCTCGTTCACCCGCTGGGGCGCGTTGCCGAGGTCGCCGTTCACCGCGACGACCTCGCCGGAGACGGGCGCGTAGATCTCGGAGACGGACTTCGTCGACTCGACCTCGCCGAGCGTGTCGCCCTTGGCGACCGTCGTGCCGAGCGTCGGGAGCTGGACGTAGACGACGTCGCCGAGGGCGTCCTGCGCGAAGTCCGTGATGCCGACGGTTGCCGTGCCGTCCTCGGCACGTAGCCACTCGTGGTCGGGCGTATAGAAGAGTTCATCGGGCGTGTCCACGGACGGTCATCGTAGCGAGCGGGGACGGCTCAGTTCGCGGCGAGGAACTGGCGAATCTCGGCCGCGGCGGCACCGGCCCGAGCGAGCGAGGAAGCTTCGTCGTCGCCCTCAGCGAAGACGTGCGTGAAGGGCTCCTCCGTGTCTGGCACGACGAGCGTCCAGCCCGAAGCGTCGATGACCTTGACGCCGTCGATGAGGACGACCTGGTCCGACCGGGCTCGCTCGACGAACCAGCGCATCACCGCGCCCTTCTGGTCGAGTGGCGTCAGCACCTGTTCGTGCGCGACGCAGACCGGCGAGATGCCGGCGCGCAGCCGTGAAAGCGGCTGCCCGCTCGCAGTGAGCATCGCGAGCATGTGGACGAGGGTCGCGACGGCGTCGTAGGCCGGCAGGAACTGCGGGAAGGCGAAGCCACCCTCGGTACTGGCAGCGAGCGTCGCGTCGTTCTCGAGCGCCACTTCCATCAGGTTCGCCGTGCCGATCTGCGTCCAGACGACTTCCGCACCGAGCTCGGCGAGCACCTCGTTCAGCCGCCACGTCGCGCTGACGGGAACGGCGACGCGGGCCCCGGGGGTCGTCTCGGCGACGAGGCGGCTCACGGCGAGGAGGGCGTCGCCGTCGGTCAGCACATACCCGGTGTCGTCGACGAGTGTCAGCTGTTCCCCATCCGAAGCGATCACCGCGCCAAGGTGCGCGCCCGACGAGCGGACGAGCTCGGAGACGCGTGCGGCGCTGACGGCGCGTTCGTAACCGAGCTGGCCGACGGTTGACACAAGCGGATTGACGACGAGCACATCCGCGCCAAGCGTGGCGAGCACGCTCGGCATGACGAAGCTCGCCGAGCCGTACGTGTAGTCGAGTACGAGCTTGCGGCGCGCCGCGCGCAATGGTCCTAGCTCGATGCTCCCGAGGAGCGCCGCCGTGTACAGCTCGACGGTGTGTGCCGGGTAGTCGATGGCGCCAATCTCGTCGCCATGGACACGCCGGAGATCCTCCCGGTAGAAGAGGCGCTCGATCCCCCGCTGGGTCGCCTCGTCGACGTCGAGGCCGTCCGCACCGAGGAAGCGGATCACGACCGACTGGGGATCGTCCCGGTCGAGTCCGACGGTGACGCCCCCTTGGTTCGAACCCGACCGGACGTGGAACCGCGTCAGCGGCAGCGTGGCGACCTCGAGATCTCTGACGTGCAACCCCGCGGCGTTGAGACCGACGATGGCCGCCAGCTTCAGCATCCGTGCCGAGCGTGAGGAATCGCGCGAGGTCGTCACGCTCGCGCCCCGTGGCAGCGTCGAGGCGTACGCCATCGCGACTCGTGTCGCGAGCTCAGGCGACAGGTCGACGTTGGCGAGTCCCGAGACCCCCAGCCGACCGAAGAGGGCGCGCGCGCCGCGTTTCTCCCAGATGATCGAACTTGTCACCGTGGCGTTCGACTCGACGATCTTGTACGGATAGACCTTGACGCCCGCCATGATCACGGCGTAACGGCCGATCCGGCAGTGGTCGCCGACGACCGCGCCCTCACCGATGTTCACGCCCTGGCGCAGTTCGCAAGAATGGCCGACGACGGAACTACGCGTCGCCGTCCCCGCGCCCACGTAGCAGTTGTCGTGCACCACGCTGCGCTCGAGCACGGCGCCTTCCCCGACGCGCACGTTGGCACCGAGCACCGTATAAGCACCGATGTGCGCCGCCGGCCCGATACGGCAGTTATCGCCGATCAACGCCGGAGCCTCGATCTCAGCCGACGGATCGATCTCGGCGCCTTCGCCGACCCAGACTCCGTCGCGCAGCGGGAAGGCGTCGACGTCGACCTCGACCCGATCATCGAGTATGTCCTCGTGCGCTTTCAGGTACTCGTCGAGTGTGCCGACGTCTTCCCAGTAGCGCTCCGTCGTGAACCCGTAGAGCGGGTACCCCGCTCCGAGCAACTCCGGGAAGACCTCCGCGGAGAAATCGACGGGACGATGCGGGGCGATGTGGTCGAGCACCTCGGGGTCGAGAACGTAGATACCGGTGTTGATCTGGTCCGAGAAGACCTGGCCCCAGGTCGGCTTCTCCAGGAACCTCTCGATCCTTCCCCGGTCGTCGGTGATGACGATCCCGAACTCGCGCGGGTTCTCCACCGGTTTCAGGGCGAGCGTCGCCACGGCGCCGGCATCGTCGTGGAAACGGACGAGCTCGCCAAGATCGATATCGGTCAGCACGTCGCCCGAAATGACGAGGAACCGCTCGTCGAGTTGCTCGCGAGCATTCAGCACCGATCCGGCCGTCCCGAGCGCCGTTTCCTCGGTGGCGTAGTCGATGCGCACTCCGAACTCCGAACCGTCCCCGAAGTACGTGCGGATCGTGTTCGCGAGGAACGCGACAGTGATGATGATCTCGTCGAACCCGTGCTTTTTCAGCAACGAGATGATGTGCGCCACCATCGGTTGGTTCGCTATCGGCAGCATCGGCTTCGGCTGGTTCGTCGTGAGAGGTCGCAGTCGAGTGCCCTCGCCCCCCGCCATGATGACCGCCTTCATCGCGACGTCTCCGTCGACGAGCCCGCAACCGGCTGCGGTGCGATCACGTCTCGGACCCCGCCGGGCCCCTACGACCAGCGACGAGTGCGGCGCGCGCTTGGGGCACATAGGTGATCATCGCGAGGATCGAGAGGGCGAGCGCCGGAACGACGATCACCCAGGCGGTGATCTCGACAGCCCGTGTCCAGCCTCCCGGGCCGTGGGCCAGCACGAAGAGCGGGAAGGCACACATGAGGCCGAACGTCCCGGCCTTTCCGAACCAGCTGACATCGATCCGCGCCGCGCCGAGGGCGGCGAGGACAAGGACCGCGCCGCTCACGAGAATCTCGCGGCCGACGACGACCGCCGCGAGCCAGATCGGCACGGCACCAAAAACGACGATAGAAACGATCGCGCCGACGAGCACGACCCGGTCGACCGTCGGATCAATGATCTTGCCGAGCGTCGTGACCTGATCATGGTGCCGGGCGATGTAGCCGTCGAGAAAGTCGGTGATGCCCATCAGCCCAAGGAGGAAGAAAGCGGCGACGCGCTGGCGCAACGGGAAGAGCGTCGCCAGAAAAGCACCGAATATCGCGAGCCGCGAGATCGAGATCACGTTCGGCACCGTCCAGATCCGGGCGAGCCGCGCGGCCTCGTCACGAACCGGGACCACGCTCGCCGCCCGCCCGTAGGTCGAAGCCACCGCAGCAGTCTAGAGAGGGTGGCGAGACCGAAGAACACCGTGCCGCGACGGTCCCCGTCGCTACCGTGCCGCGCCGGATCTCGCGACGATGCAGCATCTGGCATACATCCGACCGGACCTGCGCCCACGAAGGCTGCCCGCCTGGGCTGCCTTCCGGATTCGTCAGGATCGACGGGCGACCCGTCCGCTCGTCGTCGAGCGGGACTACCGACCGCGCAGGATGTTGCGCACGACGAGCGCCGCGATCGTGAGGATCGCCCCGAAAACAGTCGTCGTCCGTACCCGTTGCGCCGTGGCTCCCGCGCTTACCACCGCGTCGACGAGCACGTCCGCGTCCGCCTCGACTGGTGGCGGCTCGAGGCGTTCGACGACTTCGCGCGCGACGCGCGCATCCGGACGCCTCAGGAGGAAGGCTGCCTGCGCGACGGCGAACTGGGCATCCCGGCGGAATTCACGGGCAATCGCGTCGGCCTCGCGACCGTGCAGCCACTCACAGGGATACGGCTCTCCCTGCAACTGATCGTCCCACCAGACTTGGAGGTAACGACTGAATCGCGCGCTCGGATCCCGCATAACGGCTCAGTCTAGATACCCCACGATTGCAAGTCGTCAAGCAGCAAGCTCTTCTTCGCTGGACCAGCCAATCTTCTCCTTCTAGAGCTGTTCGTTCCGGAGACAAGCGTGGAGCGTGCCGACGCGCCGATTCGCCAGCTGACCGAGTGCCTGGCGATGGGTCTTAACCCGTGACCGGAGCTCGTCAGGCTCGTGCCGTGCTGCCGCCGACGTGCTGAGTGCAGAGAACGCCCACTGGTCGCAGATCTCGCCGACCGGCGGGGTTCTCGGCTTTCGACGGCACCGGTCGACCGGCAACGGCGAGCAGACCCCGGCTCCCGCCGAATCTCGCCGGCGCGGCAGTTGGCACTCCAACCGGAAAGGCGACGGCAATGACAACGGATGAAAAGCTCCTGACGTGATCAGCGAACGGATGATCCACCAGATCGAACAGGGGGCGATGGGCGACACGATCCGCAAGCTGACCGGGGCCTGGGCCTAGATCCGCTCACCAGGACAACCGCGCGGCGGCTTCTCGCCAAGTTAGGAGTCCGGGTAGGTCGGTCACACGGCTCGTTACGCGCGCGCCACACGGCACCCCGCCCATAGACTCCCGCCGAGGAGGACGAAGGTGGAAGCCGAGGGCCAGTCCGGGGGGGAGACAGCGCCAAGCTGGAGACGGGTGATTGTCTGGATGACCCTTGCCGTCGTCGTCGTAGTTGGCGCCGTCGAGGCCTTCGCCATCACTTCGGTCAACGTCCGTTCCGGTCCCTCCCAGGCGCTCGGAGCCTGGCAGCAAACAGGCCCCGGCCAGCACGCCGGTCCCCCGCCGCTCCGTCTCCTCGCCGAGTACCCAGCCTCCGCGGCGGACAACGTTCCCTACGACGCGACGATCATCCTCGACTTCTCCAGCCCAATCGCGACCCATACGCCAGTGCCGACACTTTCCCCGCCCGTCGCCGGTCAGTGGTCGCGACCGACACCGACGACGCTCGTGTTCCTGCCAGAAGGGAACCTCGTCCCGCTCGAGCAGATCACCGTCCACATTCCCGGTGGTTCCGCAGGGATCCGATCGACGTCGGACGCCACGCTTACCTCCTCATTGTCAACGAGCTTCACCGTCGAGGACGTCCCGGTACTCCGTCTCCAGCAGCTGCTCGCTGAGCTCGACTACCTGCCCGTGACCTTCACGCGCGCGAGCCCCGCCGGCCCGACCGGTGTGCCGTCCACCTACTCCTCGCCGATCACGACGACCGCCGCGCCGAGCGACCCGTCGTCGGCTCTCGCCGCCGAGCCGACGGCGGCGGACGCCATCCCGCTTTCGCCCGAGCAGGGGAGCTTCCAGTGGCGGTTTTCGAACACGCCCTACCAGCTCGCCGCGCAGTGGGTGCCTGGTGCCTGGAACGTCGTCACCCAGGGCGCCCTCATGGCCTTCGAGTCCGACCACGGACTCGACGTCGACGGCGTCGCCGGACCCACCCTCTGGGCGGCGCTCCTCCAGGCGGTCGCGGCACGCGAGACGACGAGCCGTCCCTACACCTATCTCATCGCGACCGAGACGTTGCCGGAGACGCTCTACGTCTGGCGCGCCGGCGAGGTCGTCTTCCAGACAGCGGTCAACACCGGAGTGGAAGGCGCCCCGACTCCGCTCGGAACCTGGCCCGTCTACCTGCGCTTCACGTCGACAACCATGAAAGGAACGAACCCCGACGGCACGAAGTACGACGACCCGGATGTCCCCTGGGTCTCGTACTTCTACGAGTCCGACGCCGTCCACGGCTTCCTCCGTGGCGCCTACGGCTACCCCCAGAGCGATGGATGCGTCGAGCTTCCTTACGCCAGTGCTCAAGCCGTCTTCCCACTCGACACGCTCGGCACGCTCGTGACGATCACGACGGGTCAGCTCTTCTCGGAGCTCGGCACCGCCGCCCCATCTGTCGTCGTCCTCCCGCCCCTGACGACCACGACGACCACGACGACGATCGTCCCCGAGGAATACCCGTAGTCCTTCTCCCGCCCGCGCCGCGCCACCTCGTGAGATGGCACGGCAAGCGTTCGCGGGCCGTTCCCCCGTCAACCGCCTCATTGACCACGCTCAGTGTTGGTCAGGTCCGCAGCTCTGTCTTCTGACATCACTCACAGTCGTCAGATGAACGCTCGCCGTGGTTTATCTGTACTATACACCACGCTTTGTGGTTGCCATCTAGCATCCCTTGACTAGGTCATCCTCTGCCCAATATAGCATCTGAAATGGACATATACATGTCTGTGCCGCTAGCACCGCTGGGTAGACGATGCCCCTATGGGGAAGCGGAGACCCCTCGGCGAGCACGGAGAGTGGCCACACTCTGAGTGGTCATCTGGCGAGCCCGCGTCGGTCCCGCGAGACAACGAGCGCCAGCTGGCGCGCCGCCGGACCCGACGGCTCGGCATCGGCGGCGGCGTCGCCGCGGCGGTCGCCCTCGCGGCGAGCCAGATGGCAAGCGTCGGCGGCACCGAAGCCGCGTCCTCCGTCCCGGTCACCCCCGCCAGCCAGCGCGCCTTCGTGCAGCTCGCCCGGCAGATGACCCCGGCCCACCAGGCGGTTCACGACCCCGCCTCGAGCCCCAAGACGACGCCGGGCTCCGGCACTACGACGTCCACGACAGCACCGACGACCACGACCCCGGCACCGGCGACGACTACGCCCTCCACAACGACGCCAGCACCGACGACCACCACCCCGGTGACGACTACGCCCTCGACAACGACGACGACGACGTTGCCGGCCACGACAGGTCCAACCGGCACGACGCCGGCAACGCCGACCGGCGCCTCACTCGCCTCCGTCGCGGCCGACGCCAACTGGATCGCCTCGGCTCAGCTGCCGGACGGTGCGCTCGCCAACTACCCCTTCAACGGGACCTCCGCCGCCATCGAGCCCTACGTCTCGAACTACGGGGCGATCGGCCTCGCCGCGGCCACAGCGGCCACCGGCGACCCCGCCTACGCCGCCGACGCCTGGTCCTGGCTCTTCTGGTATGCGGCGCACATGGACCCGGCGACGGGCTACGTCACGGACTACACCTTCGCGAACGGGGCCGAGACCTCGACCGGGACGTTCGACTCGACCGACGCCTACGCGGGGACGTTCCTCGCCGCCGCCTGGGACACCTACGCGGCGACTGACAACACGACCGACCTCGCCAAGCTCATCCCGGCGATCCAGCTGGCCGTGCACGCCATCGAGTCGACCCAGCAGTCAGATGGGCTGACATGGGCGACTCCGACCTACTTCGCCAAGTACCTGATGGACAACGCCGAGGTCTACGGCGGGCTCGTCTCCGCCGAGAACCTCGCCGACGCGGCCGGCGACACTGCTCTGGCGACCGAGGCGACCTCGGACGCGACCCGCTCGTTCGCCGGCATCCAGGGGTTGTGGAACACGACGACGAACTCCTACGACTGGGCCCGGGCCGGTGCGGACGCGAGCACCGACACGACGACCGACTGGGCTCTCCTCTACCCGGACGCCCTAGAGCAGATGTGGACGATCGCCTGGGGCGCCTCGACGAGCGCCCACACCGCGACGATCCTCTCGCAGTTCGCAGCTGACCAACCCGAATGGGACCAGCCGACCGCCACGGCCGAGGAACTTACCTCCGGGACGATCGGCCCCGCTCTCGTCGGTTACTGGCCCTTTGCCGCCACGGCGTTCGTCGTCGGCGGCGACGCGGACATCGGTCCGGCCGCGGCAGCATCGCTCCAGGCAGACGTCGACGCGACCAGCCAAGCTTGGCCGTGGAACACGGGCTCGGCGGGACAACTCATCCTCGCGCTGGCCGGCACCGGACCGGTCACCGCCTCGTAGCAACCTCTCCGGCCGCGACCGACCGGGAGAACCCGTCACAACCCGAGACGCGCCATACCGACAACTGGAACGCCCGTCGTCGATCGCCAGCGGCGGGCGGACGACGCCCGATTGGTCGCGAAAGGCACGTCGCCTCCCGTGAGTCGAGGCTGGCGCGGCCCGGTGCCGGCGGGGTCGGGTCGGCTTCGGCCGGACGCTCAGCACGTGGCGGCGCCATGTGATGGAGTGGGAACGCGACGGTTCATGGCGGCTCACGCCACGCCGTTCGCAGACGAGCGAGGGAGGCGGCGTGGAGGTATCGGTCGGGCCACCCGTCCTGTCGACGCATTTCAACGACGAATTCGTCGTATGCGAGATGTCGGCAGAGATGTCGAGTTCGAAAGAACAGGGGTACTTCGCCGCGGACACGCGACTCGTCTCGGGTTATCGCCTGAAACTCGGCGGGCTCCCTCTCGTCCTTCTCAACGCCGCCGCGGTCGCGGATCACGCGGCACGCTTTGAGTTCACGAACCCGCCGATCGTCGGGGCCGACAGTCGCGACGTGCCAGAGCACTCCATCCACCTCCGGCTCGACCGGACCGTCGGCCCGGGGGTGCACGAGGACTACGAGGTAACGAACCACGGACGCGACCCGATCCTCGTCGACCTAGAAGTGAGCCTCGAGTCGGACTTCGCCGATCTCTTCGACGTGAAGGTGCACCGCCGGATCCGGCGCGGTTCGATTCACAGCGTCTGGAACGAGAAGAAGGGCGTGCTCACGACGCGTTATCGGAACGGCACGTTCGACCGCTCGCTCGTCGTCGAGATCCACCGCGCCGGATCAGCTCCGGAGTTCGCGAACGGCGGGCTGTTGTTCCGGATCGAGCTCGAACCGAAGGCCTCCTGGCACACCTGCCTGTGGTGGATCGCCGTCCTCGAAGGTCGCGAACGCCGCGTCGCCCGTCCCTGTGACCAGCTCCTCGCCGGCGACGTCGGCAGCGAGGCGGCGAGACGACGCTGGGTCGGTGAGGCGACGATCTTCGAGACCACCAACGCGACCGTCACGTCGGCGCTGCGACAGGCAGTCGACGATCTCTCGGCTCTCCGGCTGCACCGCCACGACGAACTGGCCGCCGCGCGCGGCAATGACGACCCGGACGCTTGGGTCCCGGCCGCCGGAATTCCATGGTTCGTCAGTCTCTTCGGACGTGACGCCCTCACCGTCTCGTTACAGACCCTCGCCGTGTCGCCCCGTTTCGCGCTCGGGAGCCTGCGCGCCCTGGCCGCCTTGCAGGCCAACAGCTACGACGACAACCGGGACATGCAGCCAGGCAAGATCCAACACGAGATTCGCCACGGCGAGCTCGCCGCTCTCCACCTCATCCCGCACACCCCCTATTACGGAACGCACGACGCGACGACGCTCTACGTCCTCGTCGCCGCGCTCGCCTGGCGCTGGCACGGGGACAACCGGGAGTTGGCGCGCGTCCGGCCGCATGTCGATCGGGCGTTGGAATGGATCGCGCACGACGGCGATCCCGACCAGGACGGCCTCCAGGAATACAAGACACGCTCGCCGAACGGCTACTACAACCAGGGTTGGAAGGACTCCGTCGACGGGATCCTCATGGCCGACGGGTCTCCGCCCAAGCTGCCGATCGCGCTCTGCGAGCACCAGGGCCTCGTTGTCGCCGCCAAACGTGCCTGGGCCGACGTGCTGCAGGAGGCGTTCGGTGAGGACGCGACCGCGAACCAGTTGCGCGTCGAGGCCGACCGACTCGCGACGCAGATCGAAGAGCGCTTCTGGTGGGAGAAGGAGGGCACGTACTACCTCGGACTCGACGGCGACAAGCGCCCGATCGAATCCGTCGCCTCCAATCCGGGACACCTCCTGTGGCAACGCGCCGTCGATCCGGCGCGCGCGGCGAGCGTCGTGCTTCGACTCCTCGCCGACGACCTGTGGAGCGGTTGGGGCATCCGGACGCTCTCGGCCGACCATGTTGCCTATGACCCGCTCTCCTACCAACTCGGATCGGTGTGGCCGCACGACAACGCGATCATCGCCGCGGGTTTTCGCGCCTACGGTTTCGATGCTGAGGCGGCGCGGGTCGCCGCGGCGATCTTCGACGCCACGGCGATGTTCGCCTCGCAACGCCCACCGGAGCTCTTCGCCGGGTTCGCGCGCGATCCCGGCGGCTTCCCCGTCCAGTACCTCGGCGCGAATGTCCCCCAGGCCTGGTCGTCGGGCGCGCTCTTCCACCTCGTCACGATGCTCCTCGGGCTCGAGGCTGACGCCCACGCGCGGGTCTTGCGCGTCCACCCGGCGCTTCCCGAGTGGATGGACGAGGTGACCCTGCGACAACTGCGCGTCGGGGGTTCCACGATTGATCTCCGCGTCGCGCGCCGGGCCGACGGCGGCCATGTCATCGACGTGCTTTCCGACTCGCAAGGTCTCCAGGTCGACCTGGTCGAAAATCACTGAGGACAGCGGCTTCGACTCCCCCGCCGGTGTCGCGCGAACAAGCGCTCGCGGCACAACTCGGGGCGCGCGCTCACCCGAGCAAGCCGCGCCGGTCACGGCACGCGCCGAGCGACGCGGTCAAACTTCCCTGAGACGAAAGGGGTACCGCCCATGGGTGACACCGACGGCGATTCTCGGGTGAAAGAGGGCTTCGTGCCGTTCGCCGGGCACCGGACCTGGTACCGGATCGCCGGTGAGGGTGAAACCGCGGGGAAGCTGCCGCTGCTCTGTCTTCATGGGGGTCCGGGTGCCACGTGGCATCACATGACGCCCTACGCGGGTCTTGCTGAGGGTCGGCGCGTCGTCTGTTACGACCAGCTCGGTTGTGGAAACTCCGCGCTCGACGAGCCGCACGACCCCGCGCTCTGGACACTCGAGCTCTACCTCGAAGAGATCGACACGATCCGCCACGCCCTCGGACTCGAACGCTGCCATGTACTCGGACACTCCTGGGGCGGCATGCTCGCCATGGCCTACGCCACGCGGCGCCCCGAGGGTCTCGCCGGCCTCATCGTCGAGTCTTCACCCGCCTCGGTGCCGTTCTGGCTCGACGAGATCGACCGGCTGCGCAGTGAGCTACCGATCGACGTCGAAGCGACCCTCCGGCGTCACGAAAGCGACGGAACGACCGACAGCGAGGAGTACCAGGCGACGATGATGGTCTTCTACGACCGTCACGTCTGCCGCATCCGACCCTGGCCCGACTGGCTGCAGGCGACCTTCGATAGCATCGCCGCGAACCCCGAGGTCTACGCGACAATGAACGGGCCAAGCGAGTTCCACGTCGTCGGCCCGTTGAGGGACTTCGACATCACGCTGGAACTCGGCGCGATCGACGTGCCGATGTTGCTTTTCTGCGGCGAGTTCGATGAGGTCACGCCGGCGACCGTCAGTCGGGCCGCCCAGGCCATACCGGGATCGCAATTCGTCGTGATGGAGGGCTGTTCGCACATGTCGCAGGCAGAACGCCCCGACCTCACGCTCGGGCTTCTGCGCGGCTGGTTGGCCGGCGTCGAGGCCAGTCGCGCGCTGTTCAGTCGCGCCTAGATCCTCGCTGCACGCAACACCTAGTGCACGTAGACGTTGGCCAGGTGCCTGTAGGCCCTATAGAACCCGGACCCCTCGTAGACGACGACAAGCCCGTGCCGGCCGCGCCCGATCTCGGACGAACTCACCGTGCAGCGCCCGATGCCGCGCTCCAGCGTCAGCACGCACAGCGTCTTGCCGGCGAGATCGAGCCTGACGACCCCCGAGACGGTGCCACGACTGCCGTAGAGGTGCACCCGGAGGTGCACGGTCTCGTTCGCGGAGACGGTCCACGATCCAACAACGGTGACGAAGACCTGCGGTTGCACCCTGACGGTTCTCGGAGGTCCGCCAGTGGCCGCCGCGGGAGTGACCGTCAGCGTGAAGTACCAACTCCCGGAGTCGCCGAAGCCATCCCAGTCGGTGCCGGAGATCGTGTACGTGCCAACGGCGAGCTTGCCGGTCGTCGCGACCTTTCCCGAGGCGCTGACCAGAAGCCCGCCGCTCGACACAGGACTGAAGGTCACGCCACTGCCGCTCGTCACCAGCGTGCCCGTGAAGGCAGCGGACTGCGTCTCCACCACCGAGCCGGCCAAGGGAATCGCCTGGGCGATCGTCACCGGGTCGACCGTGAGGATGAATCCCCAGCTCCCCGTGTCGCCGAAACCGTCCGAATCGGAACCGACGATCGTGTAGGTGCCGGCGGCGAGCTTGCCAATCGTCGTGACCTTGCCTGAGGAGCTAACCAGAAGCCCGCCGCTCGACACAGGACCGAACGTCACGCCACTGCCGCTCGTCACCAGCGTGTCCGCGAAGTTTGCAGACGTCGTCGTCGTGACGGAACTGGCGATAGGAGCGCCTTGGGTGATGGTGACCGGGTTGACCGTCAGGATGAATCCCCAAGTTCCCGTGTCGCCAGAGCTATCCGAGTCGGTCCCCGAGATCGCATACGTAGCGGCGGCGAGTTCGCCGCTCGTCGTGATCTTGCCCGAGGAGCTGACCAGAAGGCCCGCGCCGGAGGTCTTGGTGACAGTGAAGGTCACACCGCTGCCGTTCGTCGCCAGCGCGTCCGTGAAGGAAGCTGACGCTGCAGTCGTCACCGAGCCGGCAACGGGCTCTTCTTGGCCGATGCTGCCAGAGGCTCCAGCGGTCGCCGAACCAACAAGCGCGGTGACGGACACGTCGACGAGCACGACCGACAGCGTTGCGACAGCAACAATCAAGAATTGGCGGAACCTCCATGGACCGTCTCGCATCGCGACCTCTCCCGTTCCTTGAAGAGCAAAGAGGCCCGGTTCCGCCGTCGCTCCCTGACCGGTTTCCCCTTACGAGCGCTACTCCGTTTGGATCGTCACTCGCCTTCCGCGGCAACGCGATGACGCATCGCACATTCCGTTGCCTGTCGGTTCGCATCAAGCCGGACCTAGTCGTCACGACGCTACCCATCACCAAGCTCACCGGGGTGGATGCCCGATGTGCGGCCTTGTCGAGAAAGCCCCAAGAATCAACGCCTCCCGGATGGCCGGGTCAGTCCGGACGCCATCGAACCGCGATTGATCGCCTTTTTGCGCCTCTACCTCAAGACTGACCGCGCCTAGGCCACGTTGTCGCGCCCCGCACCGCAGGGCACCGTTGGCAGAAGCCTTCGCTGGATGCGGTTCGAAGGCGTCGTGTCGTCAACAAACAGCCGGTCGCGCCGCCTCAGCTGGTGCGACCCGTCAGCTCTGCGGCTCGTAGCTGACGGTGAACAACCCGGTACCGGCGATCTGGCTCGGCAGCGCCGCCGTCGAGCCGTTGGCCCGCAGCATCTCGATGGCGTCGCTGTAGGCGAGGACACTCTGCGGGCTCGCGCTGACGTTGCTGAACGTCACGCTCCCAAAATCGGCGAGCGGGGCCAGTACCGAGCTACCCTGCGCGCCGGAGTCCTCGGCCACCCATTCGGCGGACGACCCGGCAAAGACGACGGTCTCGCTGGCGGTAGCGCTCTGGCCGGAGGTCAGGTCGGATACCGTCGCCGTCCACGTCCCGGCGGCAGACTGCTGCACCTCGGCGTCGATGAGGTCCCCGGCGCTCACCGTGAACTGGTCCTGCCAGGCGAAACCGAGCGCCCCGTCACTCCACACGGCGGAGTTCGACTGGGCGCCTCCCGCACAGGTCGATTCCGTGCCCGCCTGGAAGAGGTCCGAAGGATCTACCCAGCCGTTGACGCCGACCCAGTCCGAGGTGCTGCCGTTCGGCACAACGGCGCAATCGAGCGCCGGCACCGTCCATTCCGCGCTGACCTCCTGGTAGCCCCCGCTCGCCAGGACGTAGCCGGACCAGTTCATCGACGACAGGCCGGGCGTCGCGGCGACCGTCACCGGCGCGGTGGTCGTCGTCGTCGCGGGATCCGGCTTTACCGGCGCGTGGGCCGCCGGTAAATGCGCCGGCGCCTGCTTCACCGGGATGGTCGTCGGCGGGGTGGTCGTCGGCGGGGTGGTCGTCGGCGGGGTGGTCGTCGGCGGGGTGGTCGTCGGCGGGATCGTCGTCGGCGGGATGGTCGTCGGCGGGGTGGTCGTCGGCGGCACCAACGTGGTCGGCGTCTCCGAGGAGAGGGACCTCACCTTGGTCAGCGCGTCTCGGAAGTGCACGCGAAGCATGTCTTCCATCGCCTGTGCGCTTGTCACGCCAACAATGGGTGCCGTCACCCCCGTCTGCACGACGAAGTGTGGGTTCACCCGAGCGACGGTGCCAGAAGACAGGACGTCGGGTCCACCGACGCCCGCGATCTCGATCGCGGCAATCGCGACCGCAGCCGCGATCCCACCACCCATGCTGAAACGCCAGGCCTTGCGGTGCGAGGAGTTGAGATGGTGACGGCGTGGGTCGATCGCGGTCTCGACTGACGACCACTCTCCGTGTGACCACACTCCGTGTTCCTCGTGGCAGACGCGCTTGCTCACGACTGCATCGTCTACCCAGGGGTGTTACACACCCAGACACAGATACGGCCATTTAAGATGCCCTATTTGGCCCAAGATGATCTAGTCAAGATGCGCGGACGTCCGACCACTTTCCGTGGCTCTTCAACCCGCCGAAACTGTGGAGGAGAACACGGCACCACTGAGGGTGGTAGGAGGCAAACCACGCCCTGCTCTCTCGACCAGCCCGGGCGGTTCTCACAGGAAACCGGTCACGGTCCTGGTCCCGGACTGAGATGGTGCGGGCAGGCGATCGCTGGAGGACACACAGGACAATGCCTTTGAGGGCCTTTGCCCTGTCCGGACGATCGATTACCAGCGTCGCGTCAGGCACTTCGGGGGCGTATCCGACACAGGACCGCCATGCGGTGAAAAAGGGAAGGGGAAGGCGCGCGAAACGGGATCGCGCGGCTCAGAATCGCTCGAGCTCGCCCCCGTCGAACAGAGGTTCGATGCCCAACGCATCCCGGTCGGCCGCCATCTCCTCGTCGGACGGCACCGCTGCCGGGTGCGAAGCCGCCTCGAGGATCTGGCGCAGCAGGTGATAGTCGCTCGACAACGCGAGAAACAGGCCGGGGCGACCGAGCACGTAGTGCACGGCGCGGGCGATCGCTTCAGGATCGCCGATCGGCTCGTACCAGCTGCGGCGCTCAGAAGGACCATCCTGCGGCCAGCGCCTGCGGGCGACGGACTTGATGGTCTGTACCGCGACGTTGCGCTCCGCGCACACCGCGAGTAGCTCCTCCATGTCTGCCCGATAGCTCGGGTCGGCGCGCATCGTGAAGTTGTACGGCAACAGGACTGAGTCGTAGTCGAAGCGCTCCAGACTGCGGAGGTGCATCCGGGGGATCCGCATCCCGTGGCCGGTGACCCCGATGAAGCGCACGAGCCCTTCGTCGCGCGCGATCGTGAGTGCGGCCAGTGCCCCGTCGGACGAGTGGGCCTGCACCCACTCATCCTCCTCGACCAGGTTGTGCAGCTGGATGAGATCGACGCGCTCGACGCCAAGGCGCGTGAGCGAGCGTTCGAGCTGCGCTCTCGCCGCGAGCCCGTTTCGCTCACCGGTCTTCGTCGCGAGGAAGTACTCGTCCCGGTGGCCGACGAGCCACGGGGCGATGCGCAGCTCGGAATTCCCGTAACTAGCGGCTGTGTCGAGGTGGTTCACGCCGTACTCGCGCAGCACCTCGAGCACGCCGTCGGCTGTGTGCTGGCTGACATCCCCAAGCGCCGCACCACCAAAGACGACCCGCGTGCTCGAGTGTCCCGTCCGCCCGAAGTCCGCGTGCTCGATCATGCAGCAAGCCTATGGCCCGTCTCTGATCGACGGTGCTCCCTGTCGGGTCGGCTTCATTCACCAACGTAACGCGGGTGGCAAGTCTCAAGTCGCCAGTTCTGTCGCTAGTCCGAAACCCGCGACGACGGATTACCGTCTCGAGAATCCGAGGGACCCGCCAGACAGGGGCATTCCCCTAACCTGGGGACTTACCTCCGCCTGGTCGTTGTTTCAATACAACTGTCGCCGACCTCGAACGTTACAGCTTCGGACAAAACGACCTGTGTAAACGCTGATCAATAATCCGCGCGCTCCTGTTTTCGATCAGCATTCCCACCACAGCGCGGACTAAGCAGGCCCTAGCAATTCGGTTCGCGTCTCTAATCCGCCGATCTGGATCTACCCGGCAACGGTAAAGGAACCGGTCACAGACGTCGTCGGCCCTCCGTTGGAGTTGACCCATTGACCGAGCACATCCTCGGCAAACGGAACAACCGTATATTCCCCGAGGACGACCGTGGCAGGAACAGTGCAAGTGATCGACCACACCCCATTCGTGTTTGATCCTGACGTCAGATCGGCATACGAGTCGCAGAAGGATGTTGATCCAGGACTTGCCGCGGGCTGAGATTGCAACTCAACCGCACTTACACCAACCGGACTCGTCACTTCTGCGTTGACCGTGAAACTGTCTCCCGGAGAGACGGTCGAAGATGATGTCTCGACGGAAACCACGGTCGGAGGCGCGATATTCGTTAGCCCCCCGGTCACACTGAACGACCCTCGAACCGAAGTTGCCGGTCCCCCATTGGTATTTGTCCATTGTCCAAGCACATCTTCGGCAAAAGGAACGATCGTGTAGGTCCCACTGAGCACTTCGGCCGGAACCGGACACGTGATGGACCAAGTGCCATCCTCGGCTGTCCCGGAGCTCAAAGACGCGTATGAGTCGCAGAACGCCCAAACACCGGAGCTCCCGACGAGCTGGGATTGCAGTTCGATTGCCTTCACGCCGACCGGACTGGTGACGTCAGCGCTCACGACCAGAGTGTCTCCTGGCGACACGGTCGCAGCCGACGTGTTGATCGAGAGCACTGACGGCGGAGGAGCGTTTCCCAGTCCACCGGTCACGACAAAAGATCCCTGCACCGACGTCGCTGGCCCGCCATTTGTATTCGTCCAATTACCTCCCACGTCCTCAGCAAACGGCACAACCGTGTAGTTGCCATTCAAAACCTCGGTAGGCACCGTGCAGCTGATCGACCAGATTCCGTCCTCGTTTGTCCCAGAAGTGAGCGTTGCGTATGAGTCGCAGAACGCCCAAACCCCGGAGCTCCCGACGAGCTGGGATTGCAACTCAACCGCCTTCACTCCGGCAGGGTCCTCCACTTCTGAACTCAAGGTAATCATGTCCCCAGGAGAGACGGTCGAAGGTTGTGCGCTCACTGAGATGACCGTCGGGGGAGCAAGGTCGATCACGATTGCAGCCGAGTCAACGGCCGAGCTACCGTCCGAGCCGATTCCGGCAACTTCAAATGTTGTCTGGCCCGCTGGCGTTCCTGATGGCAGCGCCACGGATCCTCTGATGACTCCGGTCGAGCTCGCCGAAGATGTTCCAAGCACCAGCTCTTCAACACCGTCGAGCACATTCTCGGCGGTCACTGATCCGCCCACGAGTAGCTCGCTTGCCTCTGAATGTGGCTTGAATCCCTTCGCCGCAAACGAAATCTGACCATCGCGTCCGACGATTGACGATCCCATCAACAACGATCTCGACCCCGTTGAAGAACTCGCACTGCTTGGGCTCGCGTGTCTTGCCAGCACAGTCACAGATACTGCAATGTGGCCTATGATTCGCGGCTTTCTCCGGACGATCACCGAAAGCAAATAGGTGCGCGCCTTCGCTCCGGAGTTCTTCGGAACTACTACCGAGGTGGAGAAGTGCCCCGCATCGCAGGCCACCTTGGGGATGGCGCCGATCCGCGGCTTCGAACTAAGAACGCACGTCGAGTGCGAGGGGACTTCGCCCGTAAGATGAACGTGTCCACCGGAGGAAGAAAATTCGGTACGGTTCACGCGCAAAGTGACAACAGGCTTCGCCGCAGATACTTCTGTCGTCACAGCTCCACCGACAACGGTGACGTCCTAAGTTCCCTGTAAACGGGATCGGCCTGAGCAACCATGTCGTAAGCGCAAACACACGACAAGGAGGCTCAGGCCAATGAGGAGAGTACCGCCGTCCATGCTCGTCCGCGAGGAACT
>Ga0371490_1000082_pt1 | contig 113753 bp, 76 predicted proteins | sample MB2SIPfraction_FD_207959 | JGI IMG/M metagenome (GOLD analysis project Ga0371490, IMG submission 207959) | Lab enriched peat soil microbial communities from McLean, Ithaca, NY, United States - MB28FN SIP fraction | ecosystem: Environmental > Terrestrial > Soil > Wetlands > Peat | place: USA... | reverse complement strand
TTTCCGCGCCCTATTGCGCCCATGTGCTGCTCAAACCACCAGCAGAACGCTAGCTGCAGCAGCAAACCAAAGCCATTTGCACGGCATGAACTTACTCCAGGGAGCCCGGTCTTTTGCAACGCACACTTCTTCGCCTGTTTTTGTTGGTTGCCATCTTGCCTTTCTCTGCGTTGGCGCAGAAGGATTCCGCGTGGCTGCGCGTGGAGGCTGCCGACCCCGCCGGCGCTGCGATTGCCGGAGCCCGGATCGAGTTGAGGAACACCGCGTCGGGATTGAGCTGGTTATGCCAGACTAACGCCGCGGGGGCCTGCATCTTTGCGCAGCTTCCACCCGGCAACTACATGGTCCTGGCGGCGGCCTCGGGGTTTGCCGCACAAGCGCGACCGATTGCCCTCCTGATCGATCAACCCGCCACTCTCGACTTCCGGTTCGCGGTACAATCGGTTGTTTCCACCGTCGAAGTGCTCGCCGATGTTGCGGTGTTGAATCGTGTAGACGCCAGCATGGGCAGCGCCGTCTCGCAGCAGACCATCCAAGCTCTGCCTCTGGAAGGACGCAATGTACCGGACCTGCTGGCCAGCGAACCCGGTGTGCTCTATCTGGGCACAGCGCTCGATCCCGCGTACGATAGCCGCAGTGGAGCGACTCTGGGTGCTCGCTCCGATCAGGGCAACATGCAGCTGGACGGAGTCGACAATAACGACCGCATCTTCGGCTATGCTTTCACGGGCGCATTGCGCACCACGCTGGATTCGGTGGACGAGTTCCGGGTGACCACCGCAGGTTACGGTGCGGACAGTGGCGGAACCAGTGGAGCACAGATTTACCTGACCACACGCCGCGGCAGCAACCGACTGCATGGCAGCCTGTATGAGTACAACCGCAGCGGCATGGGCGAGGCCAACGACTGGTTCAACAAACAGGCGCAATTGGCCAGCGGCATGCCCAACCGTGCGGGAAAGCTGATCCGTAATACCTTCGGCATCTCCGCCGGAGGGCCCATCTGCAGCAACCGCGCATTTTTTTTTGCCAACTACGAGGGCCAGCGCACCGCCGAGAACCAGCAGCAGACCCTGATCGTGCCGACGCAGTCCATGCGCGCCGGTGAGCTTCAGTATCCGAGCAGCTCCAACATCACGGTTCTGCTTTCTCCGGCTCAAATTGCGGCCATGGATCCGAACTGCGGAGCGAATGGCAACTGTCCGTGGGGCCCTGGACCTGATCCGTTCGTTCTGGGGGTATTCGCGCAGTATCCTCAGGCAAATGGAGCAGTGGCTGGCGACGGGTTGAACACGGCTTCCTACACCTGGTCTGCGCCCGATCCTGCCGCACTGAATCTGGGCGTAGTGCGTTTGGATCTTCTGGCAGCGCACCAGCATCAGCTATTCGCGCGAGGCACGTTGCAGAGCGATGACGCAAGCGGCGCACCGCAATTTCCGGGAATGCCGGCCAGCAGCAACAATGCCGCAGACGGCAAAGGAGTGGCGCTGGGCGATCTGTGGAGCCCCTCGGCCGGGCTGACCAACCATCTGCGCTACGGATTCACGCGCCAGACCAGCGCCAGTCACGGAATCGGCCAGGGACAGTACGCCAACTTCTACAACATTGCCACGCCCGAGGCCGAGACCAGAACCGCGTTGCTGGCTGCGCCGGTGCAGAACCTGGCCGACGATTTGAGCTGGAGCAAAGGCGCACACTGGCTGCAGGCCGGAATCGAATACCGCCGGATTGCCCTCCACAGCCAATCCGACCAACTCTCCTACAATTACGGCTACACCAATGCCTATGCGTTAGAGGACGCCGGAATTGCCGGAAGCGGACAGAGTCTTGATCCGGGAGCTTACGGTTACCCCGCGGTTTCCAGCAGCTTCGCCAATGCCTACAGCTTTGCCGCCGCCAATCTGACCGGGCTGCTGGATCTGGTGACCGATCAGGCGAATTACAGCATCGATCCTGGCGGAGCAACGGCAACGCTGCTGGTAGAGGGCGCAATGCTCGACCGCACCTTCCGCAACAACGAATTCGAGGTCTACGGCCAGGACACATGGCGGGTGAGCGCGGCACTGACGGTTACGGCTGGCGTGCGCTACTCCTTGAGTCAGACGCCGTATGAGACGCACGGCCAGCAGGTGCAACCCACCGTCGACATGCATCAGTGGTTCGCCACGCGCGCCGCACAGGCTAAAGTGGGCAACAGCGTACAGCCGGACCTGTGGTTTGCGCCCTCTGGCCAGGCGCGCGGCCTTAAGCCTTACTGGCCCATGCAGAAACTCAACTTTGCGCCGCGTCTCTCCATCACCTTCTCGCCTACCGCCAAGGGAACCCTGTGGCGGGCACTCCTGGGCGGCGAAAGGCGCAGCGTGCTCCGCGCTGGAGCTGGGATCTACTACGATCACTTTGGTTCCGGCATTGTGCGGCTCTTCGATCAGGCGGGCTCCTTCGGCTTGAGCGAGAGCACCACCAATCCCACCAACGTGCTCACACCCGACACCTCGCCGCGTTTTACCGGCATCCACAACCTGCCGCAGATAACGACAGCTGCGGCCAGCTCGATTCAGTACCCCTCGCTGGCGCCAAACAATCCGCTCAGCAACGGCTTTGCCATCGCGCACGGTCTGGACGATCACATGAAGATGCCCTATGCCGAGAGCGTGGAGGTTTCTCTGGAACGCGAACTGCCGGGCGGCTTCGTGCTGGAGCTGGCCTACGCCGGGCGCTTTGGACGGCGGCTCCTGCAGCAGCTCGATCTGGCCCAGCCACTGGATCTGGTGGATCCGGCCTCGGGTCAGGACTACTTCACAGCCGCAACCGCTCTCTCCCGCCAGAAGGTTGCTGGCGCGCAGCAGATTGCACCAGTTCCCTTCTTTGAAGATCTGTTTCCCGATGCCGCGGGCGGTGGCCAGAGCGCGACCCAGGCCATCTACAACAGCGTGTGGTTTCCGGGCAACGAAACCGGCTCCCTCTACATGCTGGACATTCTTTGCACGCCCGGCTGCGGCGGCCAGACCAACCGCTTCTGGACGCGCCAGTTTGCCAGCCTGTACGCGTGGTCGGCGATGGGCGCCAGCAGCTACAACGCACTGCAACTCACACTCGAACGCCGCATGCACCGCGGCCTGGAAGCGAAACTGGGCTACACGCTATCCAAGTCCATCGACCTGGGCTCCGACGCAGAACGCACGCAATTCAGCTCCAGCACCGGAACCAGTGCGGGCAGCAGCTTCAGCGCCATCGTCAACAGCTGGAATCCACGCTTGAATCGCGCGCCGTCGGATTTCGATGTGCGTCATCTGCTCACCGGCAACTGGGTAGCGGAGCTGCCCGTGGGCCGGGGACGGCTCCTGCTGAACCGGCTCGATCGACGGGCAGACCGCGCGCTGGGCGGATGGAGCGTTGCGGGACTCTTTCGCTGGACCAGCGGCCTGCCCTTCAGCGTGGTCAGTGGCGCGGGCTGGGGCACCGATTGGGACGAAAAGAGCAATATGATTCAAACCGGGCCGATCCGCACCCATACACATCTTGTCAACGGCGCACCGGAAGCCTTTGCCAACCCGGTTACGGCTTTGGCCAATATGCGTAACCCCTATCCGGGAGAGGCCGGCCAGCGCAACAACTTCCGCGGCGACGGCGATCTGAGCGCAGACGCGAGTTTAACCAGGAGCTGGCGTGTGCACAAGGCTGGAACCGTCAAGTTTGGCTGGGAGGTGTTCAACGTTACGAACTCCGTGCGCTTTGACGTGAACCCCAACATCTCTCTGCAGAACATGACTAGCAGCGGCGAGTTCGGCGTGTACGGCGCCACGCTGACCAAGCCCCGGGTGCAGCAGTTTTCCCTGCGTTACGCATACTAGGTCTCTGACCGTTTGATTTTGAACCATTCATGGGTGCCCAGGGCCCGGGGCCCCTGCGGACAGGTCTTCGTCCGTGGGGTGGAGCTCTCGATTTTGAGACCTGGGAGCCGAGATGCCAAAGAACATATTCATGCGGTCAGAGACCTAGGGCGCGGCACGCTTACGATTTATCGGAGCCGGCGCAGGCCCACTGCTGCAACTGCGCGCAGAGCTCCTGCGCATCCGCCACGGAAACGCGCCAATCGGTCCGCTGCAACAACGCCGCAAGCTGCGCCCGCAGAGGCTGCCGGAGACCAGCAGCTTCCAGCAGGCTGCGGTCCAGCAGCAGTTGGCGGGCATCGCCGGCGGCCGTCACCTTGCCCTGATCGAGGATCACAATCCGCGTTGCCCATTGCCAGGCAAAATCCAGATCGTGCGTGGAAGCAACCACCGCCACGCCGGCGCGATGCAGCTTCTCCAGAGAGGTGAGCAACTGTGCCTGCGCCTCCGGATCGAGCGCTCCAGTGGGCTCATCCAGCAGCAGAACTTCCGGATGCATGGCCAGGGCTCCGGCAATGGCGGCGCGTTTCTTTTCGCCCCCGCTCAGTTGCATGGGAGCACGATGGCGCAGAGCTTCAATGTCCATGGCTTGCAGGGCCGCAGTAACGCGCTCATCCACCTGGCCGGCATCGAGACCGAGATTGACGGGGCCAAAAGAAACGTCCTGCTCAATGGTGGGCGCGAAGAGCTGATCGTCGGGATCCTGGAAGACCATGGCAACCGTCTGCCGCCATGGCAGCAGCTGTTTGCGTGTGTACCCCGCAGGCTGGCCGTGGAGAAGGATCTGTCCTCGCTGTGGACGCTCCAGCCCCATCAGCAGATGCAGAAGCGTGGTCTTGCCGGCGCCGTTGCGCCCCACGATGGCCGTCTTCTCACCGCGGCTGACCTCAAAATCGAGATCGGTCAACACGCTCGCAGACTGCGGATAGGCAAAGCAGAGCGCGGTGGTTTCCAGAATCGGACCGCTCACAAAATCCTCCCCAGAAGAATCACAGCGATGGGCAGCGCCAGAATCCATGCCATGCGCAGCGCGTTGAGCGGCGGACATGGGGCGCGGAGCGCCAGCTCGCCGGTATAAAGACGTGCGTCCATGGCGCTCTGCAAGCGGAGAGAACGGTCTTCCGTGCGCCCGAGCAAGGCCGCGCAGAGCAGCGCGAACGAGCGAATCTGGACGCGCCGCGAGACAAAGGCAAGGCGAGCCTGCTGCGCGCGATGAATGGAGCGTGCGGTGTCGCGCAGGAGATAGAAATAGCGTTCCATGAGGATGGCAAGATCGGCCAGAAAGCGCCACGCCGAACCGCTGGGCAGTTGTGCCGCCCACTGCACCGGCGAACGCGAGCCGAGCAGCAACGTACAGGAGAGCGAAGCAATGGAACGCAGCATGGCATCGGTAGTCTTGGCCAGAGTTGGCGGGTCGAGCAGAAGGCTGGGCGCCGAGCCATGATGTAAATTCACGGTGAGCGAGGCAACCACTGTACTGACGGCCAGAAATCCCGCCGGAGCGCACAGCAGCTTACACCACCGTTGGAGCGGAAAGGCGCGCGTGGCCAGCGCCACCACGGTGGTCAGCACCAGCACCATCCACGCACCGCGGCGGGCCGGCACACACTGCGCGGCCACCAGCAGCCCCAGCGAGAGCGCCAGAATCTCCCATGGATTCCAGCGGCTCACGGTTGCGGATCCTTTTTGATGCGGCTCAAGCGAAACAGGCAATAGGCTCCCAGCACGCAGCCGCTGGCTCCCTGCAGAGCGAAAAGCAGTTTTTCGCCGTTGGCGCTGGGTCCGGACCAGACTCCCGAGTACCAGGGGTGATAGCTCTGGTTGCCGCTGGCAACCATCTCCTTGGCGCGATCGTCGGTGCCCGCGCGCGAGCCTTCGCCGATCCACCACATGAACAAAAAGAACACCAACATGAGCGCCAGTGCGATCCTCTTGATTACCATTGCAGGCTCCATTGGCGCAGGGAGGTGCTGCGCAAGATCAGAACCGTGACCGCGGCCTCAACCATGCTGACCGGGACTTGCGTGACTGCAAAGACGCCCAGGAACTTGACCAGCGCTCCTGCAATTCCGTAGTGCGCATCCGGAAAGGCCAGCGCCAGCTGAAAGGATGTGACCGAGTAGGTGACGAGATTGCCGATGACCACAGCCAGGGCCAGAGCCAACTCGCGCTGCATTCCAAAGCGGCGCGCAAGGTGCATGGCGCCGAATGCCGCCCAAGGACCGGCGATGGCCATGGACATGAGGTTGGCGCCCAGCGTCGTGAGCCCGCCATGCGCCAGCAGCAACGCCTGCAACAGGAGAACCACAAATCCGATGGCGGCCATCACCTGAGGCGGCAGCAACGCGATGGATAATCCGATTCCTGTGGGATGGGAGCAGGAACCGGCCACCGAGGGCAGCCGCAACGAGGTCAGCGTCAGGGTGAAGGCTGCGGCCATGCCCAGTTGAAGCCGGTTGTAGCTGCCCTCTTGGCAGAGTTTCATGGTCTTTTTCACGCCATTGCGCAAGAATGGCAACGAGCTGATCCACCAACCGAGTGCATGTAGCGGCGGAAGATAGCCTTCGGCGATATGCATGAAGAATCCCTTCTGTTACATCTGTACAGCTGCATTGAACACAGTGCCGGCAACACCCTTGCCGGCAAGCCATGCGAGCAACGCAGAAATGGTCGAACAACCCGTCTCCAGCGCAACCTCCTGCCGGCGAACCAGAACGCATGTGCAGCCGCTGGTGGCGCAGGCCTCGAGCTTTTCTGGAACGCCACCTGCAGCTCCGCTCTCTTTGGTCACCAGCACGCCAATGTTGTAGCGCTGGATCAGCTCAAGAGTGTCCTCCATTGAGAACGGGCCGCGCGCGAAGATAGCCGTTGCAGGATCAAGACCGGCCTGCTGCAATGCGGTCCGGGATTCTTCGCAAGGCAAAAGCCGCACGTAGATCGGCAGACCATGACAACGGGCCTGCGCGACATAGGGCATCAGGTTTCTGGAACCTACCGTGAGCAGGATCGGACGGGCGAAGGCCGTTGCCATGCGCGCAGCCTGATAGTGACTGGAAGCAAAGTGCAGGCCAGCGTGATCCGCCAAACGGCTCGGCGGACGCAGCCAACGCAGATACGGAATGCCGGCATTCTGCGCGGCTGCAGCGGCGGTTGCATGCGCCTCCAGAGCGAACGGATGGGCCGCATCGACAAGCGCCACGATCCCATGCTCGCGGATCAGGGCTTCGAATCCGGACTGATTCAGGCGGCCGCGCCGCAGTTGAATCCCCGCAGATTCCGGCAGCTCCAGGGGCACCTCCGTGGCCATGGAAATGAGCACGGGAATCCGGGCCTGCGCCAGCGCGGCAGCAATGGTCACGGATTCGCTGGTTCCACCCAAAAGAAGAATCAAAGCTGGTAGCCTCGCGGGGTTACCATTTTCCCGTTGATCACGCGAGTGGAAGAAGAGCCCACCAGAACGATGCTGCGCATGTTGATCTCCGCGTCCAGAAACGAACCGAGGGTACTGAGGAGCACATGTTCATCCGGCGCCCCCAGAGCGGTGGCGATGCCCACCGGCGTGGAGGCTGCGCGATGCTCCAGGAAGATGGCGGCGGCCTGACGCAACTGCTCCACGCGCCGATGACTGCGGGGGTTGTAGAGCGCCACGGCCAGGTCGGCCTGGGCCACAGCGTGCAGGCGATTGACGATCTGCTCCCAGGGCACCAGCAGATCGCTGAGACTGATGACCGCAAAGTCGAGCATCAGCGGCGCACCCAGCCGTGCGGCCGCGGTACTGGCAGCGGTCATTCCGGGCACAATCTCGATCTCGACATCAAGCTGCAACGCCTCGGCCAACTCATAGGCAAGGCCGGCCATTCCGTAGATACCGGGATCTCCCGAAGAGACCAGGGAGACGACATGCCCCCCGGCTGCCAACTCCAAAGCCTGGCGGCAGCGCTCGGTCTCTTGCAGCATGGCCGTGGCAATCACCTGCTTGCCTGCGGTGAGGTCGGTGATCTGGTCAACATAGGCGCGATAGCCAACAATCACGCTGCTGGCGGCAATGGCGGCGCTGGCGCGCGGGGTGCGGTCAAGTGCATTGCCGGGCCCTAATCCAACCACGTAGAGCTTTCCTCTGCAATGGCCACGGTCACTGAGTCGAAGATGGTCTTGGGCAGTAATAGTCTTGTTCTCCTTCCTGCCAGACAGGCAGCGGGCTCGGCAACGGCGGCAACACCGATCTGTTGCAGCACGAATTCCGAGGGCGATGTGGGGACCGGAGCGCTACGGAGCTGCTCCGTCGAGATCAAGCGCAAGGGAATGTGCAGTTGTTCGGCGGCTTCAAGCAAGCCAGCCTCGTCGTGTTTGATGGCCACCGAAGCCAGCAGCCGAACCCGCTCGAGCGGCACACTGATCTGGTCCAAAGCCGCATGAATGGCTGCAGTAATCTGCGCGCAGGATGCGCCGCGGCGGCAACCGACGCCGACAATGAGTTGCTTTACGGTTTCTGTGGTGGTAGTGATGACGGGCTCAGCATCGAAGAGGTTGGCCACGCGCATGGCCAGTTGATTGGCGCCGCCTTCGTGCCCGCTGAGCAGGCTGACGGCCCAGCGGGCATGCACATCCATCACCACCACGGCCGGATCGCTGAGCTTGCTTGTGAGCAGCGGCGCAATGGAGCGCACCACAACCCCGCAGGGCGCGGCAAAGATCAACGATTCCCGAACCTGGAATAGATCGCGGACAAGATCGGCCATACGGACAAACGAACGGCCGTCGTACGCACTCGTTACCGACTCGTGAACCCAGCAATCGAGATCGGGAAACTCTCTGCGCAAGCGCGGAATCAAGGCCGCTCCTTGCGGCGAAAGCGTAATGAACGATGCGTTCATGGCTTCGCCTCTCTGTAGCCGTGCGAGAACGCGGCGTCGTAAAGCCTGGAGAACTCCGCGGGGCGTGCGATGGCCTCACCCACCAGAATCAGCGCGGTGCGGGTAATGGCCGCCTCGGTGATTTGATCCGGCAGTGTAGACAGGGTGCCGCGCACCACGCGCTCATCGAACCACGAGGCATGATAGACGACCGCTGCCGGGCACTCCGGTCCGTAATGCGGCGCAAGCTGTGCGCAGATGGTCCGCACCTTATCGACGGAAAGATAGATGCAGAGCGTGGCGCGATGCGGCGCCAGCAGCGCCAGTTCCTGCGCGGCCGGCAACGGGGTGCGACCGCTGGCGCGGGTCAGGATCACGGTCTGGGCAATCTCCGGAGCTGTGAGTTCGCACTGCAGCGCAGCCGCGGCGGCCTGAAAGGCGCTGATGCCGGGCACCAGAACGAACTCGATGCCCAACTCAGCCAAAGCGTTCATCTGTTCGCCAATCGCGCCGTACAGCGACGGCTCGCCGGTGTGCAGGCGAATCACGTCCACGTTGCGCTCGCGGGCGTCGCGGCAGAGGTTGACGATCTGCTCCAATGCCAGCGTCGCCGAATCATGACGCTCGCAGTTGGCGGGCAGTAACTCCAGAATCTGTGGATTCACCAACGATCCGGCATAGATGCAGATGGAGGCATTGCGCAGCAAGCGGTCCGCCTCGACGGTAAGCCACTTCGGATTGCCCGGGCCTGCGCCCACAATGTAGACCTTCATGGTTTCTCCATACGCCGCAGCACAATCACGGCCCGCAAAGGCTGTGGCAGGTTGGCCAACTCAGTTGGCGATGCCGGGAAGATGCGCTCGCCGGGCAAGGTCAGATCCTGGGCAACGGTAGCTTCCCAATCCGCGCCCAGTTCTGCGGCCAGCGCAGCAATCCATCGCTGCGCATCGGGACCACCGGAGAGAAAGGCCAATGCCCGCTCGCGTCTCAACAACTCGATATCGCATTGCGGACACTCGGCATGGGCGCTGAGAATGCGCACCTGCTCCCACTCCAGTCCCAGACGCGCAAAGGCCACCTGCACGGAACTGATGCCCGGAAGGATGCGGCAACTGGCGAGACCGAAGTGCGCGACGATGGGCGCGGCCAGGCTCGCCAGTCCGGGATCGCCCGTGACCAACACAACCATTCGTTGCGTCCGATGCTCTTCGATGGCGGCAATCGCGGCGGCGCGATGACCGGAGATGGACACCTTCACGGCATCCGTCTCCGGGAACAACTCGAGCAGCCGCGCAACGCCGATCACCACTTCGGCATTCTCAATGGCCGCCCGCGCTTCGCCGGTAACGCACGCGCGCGCCCCCGGACCGCATCCGGCAATCACGATGGGATTCAACGCCATGGCGAGAGGTCTCCTGCGGACGAGAGCCAATCGCCCTGCATGTTGATGAGCGCAACGGCAACGGCAAAGCGGGACTGCACCCGCTCTGCGATGGCGCAGCGAATACGTTGTGAGAGTTCGAAAGCAACCGCCTGGCGCTCGCCGGCCTCGATCCCCATCAGCACGCCCTCTACGGTGGGAGTTGGAGCGATCGAATGGCACGCAACGCGCTCGGCAAGCTCCTGCACGGCCGCCACCGGAGAGCCGGATCGCGACGAGTGCGTGTCCCAATCTCCCAACCAGAGCTTGGCCAGCTTGCCAGGATGCCCAAGGGCCAACACGGCTGCGATGGGCTTGCTCCGCAGATGGTCGAGCAGGAATCCCCACTCGTTGCCGGCCTCCACCACACTGTGCGGCGCAAGGGTCAGCAGGTTGCGCGCGGCCCGGGCGCCAATGTTGCCCGGCACCAGCACCGGAGCGGTAACGCCGTTGGCCAACGCTACATCCATGCCACAAGCCAGAGCCTGACGCATGGCTGGCAGACTGTAAGGGCGCACCCGGCCGCTGGTGCCAAGCACGGAGAGGCCGCCGACGATGCCCAGCCGCGGATTGAAGGTACGCGCAGCCACTTCGGCGCCGCCGGGAATGGAAACAATCACGCGGCATCCACGCGGCGACACTTCGCGCAGAGCGGCATCAATCATGGCCCGCGGTCCAGGATTGATGGCCGGCTCGCCCATAGCTAGCGAAAGCCCGGGCAGCGTAACCGTGCCCACCCCGTCGCCGGCGCAAAACTCGATTCGCTCCTCTTCCAGCAGTTGAATCTCCACGGAAACCGTCAGGCCGGTGGTCACATCCGGATCATCGCCGCCATCCTTGCGCGTGGCGGCTTCAGCTCCCAACGCCGTGCGCCGCGCGTAGAGCAGCGGCAGAGCCAGGCGCGCACCGTCGGGCAGAGGAATCTCAACCGGAGAGGCCACATCGGATGCGCACAGCAGAAGCATTGCGGCCTTGGCCGCTGCCGCCGCGCAACTTCCGGTGGTAAATCCCTCGCGCCAGTTCAAACCCGTCTCCTTACTTCCAATCCCGATGACCGATGCGCACGATGAGGACCGACATATAGCCGAGCCGGCCGCCCTCGATTTCGTCGAGCGCGCGGATGATCCGCTCGCCGGGCTGCTCTGCGTGGCTGACCAGCCTGGCATCCTGCAGCAGATCGCGCTGGCGCAGCAACTCAATTACGGTATCCAACCGGTGTGCAATCTTGTACAGAACCAACGTTTCGCATTGGTCCAACGCAGCCGCCACGGCATCCATGTCGTCAGCCGGCATCAGCATCAGGCGATCGTTCTGGGTAAGCAGCGTTTGGTCGAGCAACGCCGCAGCAGCCTGCATGGCGGAGATGCCGGATACGAAATGAATCTGCGACGGCTCGATCCGCTCGCCTATCTCTTCCATCAGATACGTGCAGGTGCTGTAGATCAACGGATCGCCGAGCGTGACATGGGCAACCGATTGGCCGGTACGCAGCCGCTCCACGCAGAGATCGGCCATCCGGCGCCAGCTGCGCGCGGTTTGCTCGCGGTCGCGCGCCATGGGATAGATGTGCTCGATTACCTCCTGGTGGCGCAGGTGCGGGCGCACGATGCCCAGCACCAGGCTTGCCTCGGAGGCCGAGGAACGTGGTGCAATGATGAGATCCACGCTCTCCAGAATCTTCAGCGCCCGCAGGGTCAGCAAATCCGGCGCTCCAGGCCCCACCCCGACGAGATACAGGTGCCCGGGAAGCGCGGTCTTGGTTGCTTCCAGCCCATTGATTGCTTCAGGTCCGTTTCTTTCTTCAGACATGGCCGCCTTCTTTCTGTGCCAGCTGGAGTACCGCCTGAATGCGCCCGAGGAAGATCCGATGGATCTTTGAATTCTCGGCCAGAGCGGAACGGCAGATCGAGCGTGCAGCTCCCACGCGATTACGCCAGGAATCGGGAGTATCGCCCATTACATCGCTGGAAATATGTTCGCCCGTCACCATCATGAAGGGGATGAAAACCACTTCCCCGCTGGCTCGCGCCAACTCGCGCGCCTCATCGAGCGGCGTCTCGCCAGGCTCGCCCTCAATGCTGGCTACCAACAAATTTTCAAATCGCTGCCGGGCAAGCTTCTGCAACTCCAGCAGCTGTACATTGAAGTGGGAGTAAGTGCGGTTGCCATGGCAGACCAGCACGTTGGGCACGCCGGGCTCAACATGGTGGGCAATGGCGTCCAGCGCGTCTTTGACCGCTTCTTCTCCTTCCAGCAGCGCCGCTCCATAGTAGAGTTGCAGCCCGTTGTGCCGGACGATTTTCAGGTTGTGATATTCCTCGCCCGGAGCGATGAGCAAAGGCTGCACCACAGCGCTGCGAAAACCGCGCGCCGCAAGGTCGGCATAGGTCTCCTCAAGCGTGGGGAGATAGACGCCCTGCTGGCGCTGGCTCTCAACAATCCTGCGGGAAAGATAGGCCCACACAATCTCATACTGCGGAAGCGCCGCGCGCACGTTGGCTTCGATGGCTTGATAAGCCTGGCGGGCCAACGGCGAGGAAGCGCCGAAAGCGGCCAGAACAATGGCAGGAGCAGCGCTCATTGGGAGGAGCCTCCGTTCAAATTGCAAAGTGCATGCAGCGCAGCTACTGCCAGGGTGCTGCCGCCGCGGCGGCCGGGAATTGAAATCCAGGGCACATCCAGCGACATCAACTCCTGCTTGCTCTCCTCTACATGCACAAAGCCAACCGGCATAGCCAGAACCAGCGCGGGGCGAATCCCCTCTTCCAGAATCATGCGGTTCAGCTCCATCAAGGCGACCGGCGCGTTGCCGAACAGCGCAATGCCCCCATCCAGAACGGGCGCGGCCTTGCGCACCGCAAACAGCGAGCGCGGGAGCCCGTGGCGACGGGCTTCGGCGGCCACATCCGTATCGGCCACGTGGCAATGAATGGATGCACCGGTGTAGTCCGGGCACATGCGGCGCAAGCGCGCCAGCGAGAGTCCCGCGCGAATCATGTTGGAGTCGGCAAAGATGGGCGCGCCTTGCAACAGGGCCCGGCGAGCGGCATCGATCACACCCGGCGAAAACCGTACCAGGCCAATCATGGTGAAGTCGGCCGTGGTATGAATCAGACGGCGCACCACGTCCCACTCCGTGGGCGAGAAGCCGTGCGCGGGAGCCTGCCTGTCAATAGCCGCCAGCGACTGGGCCTCAATCGCATCTCCATCCAGCGGCGAACGTAGCAGGGCGTGAATCAGCGCTGGCGCAGCGGCTCTGGCTGGCTTTGCGGCGTCAGAGGCCGTGGGCGACGATGGCTCCGGGGCAGGTTGCGAGGGTTGTACGTGGAACCAGGGCAGCAGTCCGTAGGCCCGCACCACGTTGCCGATCACGATGAGGCCCGGGCTCTGCGCCGTGCGCAGGGCCTCGCTCGCCAGAATGGTTCCGAGCGTAGCGACAATCTCCCGCTGCTGTTCCGTGGTTCCCTGGGAGATGATGGCGATTGGTTCGTCTTTCGAACGTCCGTAGTGGAGGAGTTTTGTGACCACATCCGCCACCAGCGACATTCCCATGAACAGCACCAGCGTCTCGGCGCCGTTCGCCATGCCGCGCCATTGCTCCTCGGTGAGTCCGGCGCCATTGCGACGGTGCAGGCTGTACACACCGATCGAAGCCGAGCCGAATTCGCGATCGGTGACGGGAATGCCCGCATAGGCAGGAACGGCGGAAAGGCTGCTGACTCCAGGAACAACCTCAAACGGAATCTCCGCCGTAGCCAGTGCGCGCGCCTCCTCGCCTCCGCGGCCAAAGATCATCGGGTCGCCACCTTTGAGGCGGACCACAATGTGCCCCAGCCGCGCCCAATCCACCAGCATCCGATTGATCTCCGGCTGCATGTGCAGGCACATGCCTTTGCGCTTGCTCACATCCACGCGCACGGCACCGCTGCAGAACAGATCGAGCAGTTCGCTGTTCGCCAGGCTATCGTGGATGACCACGGTTGCAGCGCGCAGGCATTGTGCGCCTTTGAGCGTGATCAGGCCGGGATCGCCGGGCCCCGCGCCCACCAGAAAGACCTTGCCCGGAGCTGCGTTCGCCGCCGGCATCGTCGGAAAAACTCGATCGGTTGCAAACGATGCGGTGAAGGCTCCGCGCCGCAGCGTAGCCGGCAATATCCAATCGCAGTCCTCCGCGGCGCTCGTGTTCAGCGCCCACGCCGAAGCTGCCCGCGCGTCCTGGCAGATATTGCGATTCAAAGCGGGATCGCTGGTTGCGGCAACGCAAAGCTCTGCGCCGGAGAGATGCTTCCGCTCATAGTGTGCGGCGATGCACTCCACGCGTTCATCCGACCATACCGGATCGTCGGAAAATGAAAGGGAGACCACCCGAACCTGCGCGCCGTATTCGAGCAGCACGCGGCATTGGCACGCGGCTACCGCTCCACCACCGGCGATGAGGCACATCCGGCCGTTCAGATTCAGCGCAACTGGCAAGAACATCGGCAATTCCGTGCGAGGCCGCAAACAAGTCTCGGGATGCCGAATTTCATCCGGGCAGAAGGGACCATGCACAGCGTCCACCACGACGCCAGCAAAGCGTGTCCATCAGGCAGGTCTTCTGACTCTCGAGTCAACCTACTCGCCCGGCCTTCCCACCCGCGCGCGGGCAGTGGCACATCAAGGGCTTTCGTCGTCGATTACAGCGGCGGGTCCGTGCGGGAATTCCACCCGCTTCCCTATTAAGCCCACAGAGGGCGCCCAGAGCAAGGCTACCACAGCCGGGACGCTAGGTCTCAGACCGTTTGATCCTGAATCATTCTTGGGTGCCCCAGGTCTCGATTTTGAGACCTGGGAAGCTGAGATGCCAGGGTGCATATTCATGCAGTCAGAGACCTAGTCAGGAACCATTATCAACGCGCACGCGGCCAAACTTGACAATCCGATTGCCGCTTTTGTGGATTTCATCCATATTGTCTACTATTCCAAGTTGTACTCGCGCCGGCGCAGGGAAGGATGCGACAAGCGTCGCCAGAGATCGCGTGGCACGAATCAAGAACGCCGTGGTATCCAGGTCAACGGCACAGCGCTTTCCATTTCAATCATTCGGAAAGGATGGTTGGACCGGTCAGCTTCCCTTGTTGCTCCTGACACGCCGTGCCGAGGAAACAAAGTTCGACGCCAGGCTGCGATTGGAACGGAAATGGAGATGAACGTAGCTTCCCAACACGTTCGCCGTGCAGTAGCCTTCCTGCTCGGTCTTTCCGGAACGCAGGGAACGCAGAGCATAAGCGGTTTGCGCTTCGGGTTCCGCGCTGATGCGCGAGTAGTGAAAACTGTGCCCCACGGCGCTGGTTCCCGCCGGTCCCAAAGCACAGGATCGAGTGAAGGTGGCCTCCACATAGCCAAACTTCACCAGGCTCTTCGACATCTCAATCTCCAGCGGCAGCACGCCCGCCATGGCGTGCGCCGTGCCATCGCAGAGGATGGTGCGGGCAAGATACATCATGCCGCCGCACTCGGCGTAGACCGGCCGTCCGGAGGCGCAGAAGCGGCGCAGTTCCTCGATCATGTCATGATTGGCGCTGAGCTCTGCAGCGTGCAGCTCCGGATAGCCGCCGCCGAAGTAGAGTGCGTCGAGACCCGCAGGAAGGGAGGCATCTGTGATGGGGCTGAATTCGATCAACTCTGCGCCCTCATCGCGCAGCAGCTCCAGATTGTCTTCATAGTAGAAGCTGAACGCCGCATCGCGGGCAATCCCTATGCGCACCGGGGAACCCTCCGCAGGGCTGGTGCGGGGCATCTCCGCTTCCCCGGCAACCGGCAACGGTGCGGCGTTGGCTGCTTCCAGGAGACGGTCCAGGTTGATATGCTGTTCGGCGGCATCGGCCAGCGCCTCCACTTGGTCCGCACTCCAGGCCTGCTCCCTGGCCTCATGCAATCCAAGATGGCGTTCGGGAATGGTCCATTCAGCGTTGCACGGGAACCAGCCCAGCACCGGAATCGGGAGCGTGCTCTCAATCGCATCCGCAAGCATCCGATAGTGAGCCTCACCAGCCACCCGATTCAGAATCACGCCTGCCAAGGGAAGATCCGGGTCGAAACTGCTGAAGCCCAGAACCGTGGCTGCAATGCTGCGCGAACAATGGGAGGCATCGAGCACCAGAACCACCGGCATGCCCAGCATTTTGGCAATCTCGGCGCTGCTGCCCTGCTCGCTCGAGCCGGAGACTCCGTCGAAGAGCCCCATCATGCCTTCGGCAATCAGCAGTTCGGCTCCCCGCGCGCCACGGTTGAGCGTGCGCGCATTCTCCAGAGGGGACAGCATCACCGAATCCAGATTGCGGCAGAGCCGATGGCAGACGCTGGTGTGATGCGCCGTGTCCAGGTAATCGGGCCCGCACTTGAAGGGCTGAACCGTAAGCCCGCGCCGGCTATAAGCAGCAGCAAGCGCCAGCGTAATGGTCGTTTTGCCCACACCGCTGGCCGTACCGGCAATGAGAAATCTCTTCATCGATCCGTCCCTCCACAAGCCATTCTACCCATCGCCGATTGCAGCGTGCAGTGCCGGGATTTGGAACTTTCGCAGACCGCTGCCCGTGGCATGCGGAACGCGGCTGCGCTTCTGGTATGCTCCAGCTAAGTGCTCAGCTGGCAATTATTATTTTTTTGAGGATCATGGCGCGAATGAAGCAGCAGTGGCAGCATGGCGGTGACGTCGGAAGGCTGGCTTTGCAGAGCGGACGGAGCGCGCAGGAGCTTTTGGACTTTTCCGCCAACATCAATCCCTGCGGATTTCCCCCCTGGCTGCGCGAGGTGGTGAATGCCGCGCTCTCCGATCTTTGCCACTATCCCGACTACGCATGCGAAGCCCTCAAGCAGGCCGCGGCCACACGCTACCACGTGCCCGCGAGTCACATCGTTGCCGGCAACGGCTCCAGCGAATTGCTCTTTGCCCTGCCGCGGGTCTTTGGTCACGACCGGGGCGTAATCGCCGAGCCATGCTACGGAGAGTACGAACAGGTTTTGCGGCGTCAGGGAGCGCAACTGCACCGGCTGGCGCTGCAGCCTGAAGACGGCTTCCAGCTCAATGTTGCCGAGTTCGATGAGTTACTCGCCAACCTGCCCGCTGCTGCCACGGTGATTCTGGGGCATCCCAACAACCCTACCGGCCGATGCCTGGAAGCCAGCGAAATCCGCGCGTTAGCCCAACGGCACATGCGGCACAGCTTTGTGATCGACGAGGCCTTTGGCGATTTTGTCGCCGGTTTTGAAAGCCTCGCCAGCGATCAGCCGGACAATCTGGTGGTGCTGCTCTCGCTGACGAAGAATTTCGCCATCCCCGGTCTGCGGCTGGGACTGGCCGTGGCCCATCCAGAGATTGCCCGGCGCCTGGAGATGGAATTGCCGCCCTGGACGGTGAACACCCTCGCGCAAGCCGTTGGCGAGCGCGCGCTTCTCGATCGGGAGTACATCGACGCATCGCGGCAGATGGTGGCACAACTCCGTGCCGATCTGATCGGGCGCATGAGCCGGATTGCCTGGCTCCAACTCTTCGACAGCGCGGCCAACTTTCTGCTCTTCCGCCTTTGCCATCCCACGATTTCCGCAACGGAGCTGGCTCAGCGGCTCTTCCAGCGCGGCATTGTGGTGCGCGACTGTGCCAACTTTCACGGGATGCCGGAAGGTTTTCTGCGCGTGGCCGTACGCACCGCCGAAGAGAACGATGCCCTGTGCGAAGCTCTGGAATGCGAATTGAACGGGGCACCTGCCATCGTGTGCAAGAAGCGCACTCCTGCCCTGATGTTGCAGGGCACCAGTTCGAATGCCGGCAAAAGCGTGCTGACGGCCGGGCTCTGCCGCGTGCTGCTGCAGGATGGATTCGACGTTGCCCCCTTCAAAGCGCAGAACATGTCGCTGAACTCGTTTGTCACTGCCGACGGAGGAGAGATTGGGCGCGCGCAGGCGTTGCAGGCACAGGCCTGCCGTCTGGAAGCCGATGTGCGCATGAATCCTGTACTGATGAAGCCCAACAGCCAGACCGGCAGCCAGATTCTGGTGCTGGGCCGTCCGCTGGCCAACCTGCAGGCCACCGAGTATTACCAGCGAAAACGCGAACTTCGGGATGTCGTGCATCACGCCTACGATCAACTGGCAAGCGAGCACGAGGCGGTGGTACTGGAGGGCGCGGGCAGCCCGGCAGAGGTCAATCTGAAGGCTCACGACATTGTGAACATGAGCATGGCCCTGCATGCGCAAGCCCCCGTGTTGCTGGTGGGCGACATCGATCGCGGCGGAGTGTTTGCTTCCTTCATCGGCTGCATGGACACCTTCGACGAGCGGGAGCGCCGCCAGGTTGCAGGATACGTGGTGAACCGTTTCCGCGGGGACGCTTCCCTGCTGACGCCGGCCTTCGAATATGTGGAGCGATTCACGCACAGCCCGGTGCTGGGGGTGGTGCCGTATTTTCATGATCTGGGCCTGCCGGAAGAAGATTCGGTGAGCTTCAAGCAGCAGCGGAGCCAGCCGGCCAGCGGCGACAAACTCGATGTTGCCCTCCTCGATATTGCTCTCATTGATCTGCCCCACATCTCCAACTTCACCGACGGCGACGCCCTGGCCCAGGAGCCGGACGTGGCCTTACGCGTGGTGCGCAACGGCGCAGAGCTGGGCACGCCGCATGCTGTAATTCTTCCCGGCAGCCGCAACGTTCCCGGCGATCTGGCCAGCCTGCGCGGGAATGGAGTGGCGCAGGGCTTGCTGGCATTGGCTGCGCAAGGCAACTGCGAGATCGTGGGCATCTGCGGCGGATTCCAGATGTTGGGCCTGTCGATCGACGATCCGCATGGCCTGGAATCCGGCGGCGACACGATGAATGGGCTTGGCCTGCTGCCCGTCCGGACGGTGCTCGCCGAAGAAAAAATTCTGCGCCGCAGCAGCGGCCGCGAACAATCGACCGGTTGCACGGTGCAGGGCTACGAGATTCATCACGGCATCACAGGCCTGGGGGATACGCAGCCCGTTTATGTGAACGAATGCGGAGAGCACCAGGGCGCATCGAGCCGCAACGGCCAAATATGGGGCTGTTATCTGCATGGCATCTTTGACAGCGACTCCTTCCGGCGTGCCTTTCTGGATCGCCTGCGGCAGCGCGCCGGAATCTCTCCGCTGGGCGCCGTGGTTGCGCCGTACGATCTGGAACCGGCGCTGGACCGGCTGGCTGCACGCCTGCGCGAGGCGCTGCCGATCGAGCGGATCTATCGGATCATGGGGCTCGCATGAGGGTTGAAGATCAGGTTGGCTTGGCCCTGCTTCTGGACCTGCTCCTGGGCGATCCCCGCTGGCTGCCGCATCCGGTGCGGCTGATGGGGGCGCTGGCACTGCGCCTGGAACAACCGCTGCGCCGCCGCATCCGCAATCAGCGGCTGGCGGGCGTGGTGGTTGTCTGTCTGGTTGTTGGAACCTCGGCGGGGCTGGCCTGGCTGCTGCTGGAAGCGGCCGGCAAGCTGGGTCCTACGGCGCGCGACATCCTGAGCATCGCGCTGCTTTATACCACCTTCGCCGCACGCGATCTGGCTGGCCACGCGCTGGTAGTCGGAGCAGCGCTGCGGAGGGGAGATCTGGAGGAAGCTCGCCGTCTGGTGGCACGCATGGTCGGACGCGACACCGCGCAACTGGATCAGCGCGGCATTGTGCGCGCAGCGGTGGAGAGCGTGGCGGAAAACACGGTGGACGGCGTTACCGCGCCCTTGTTCTTTGCCCTGCTGGGTGGCCCGGTCGCCGCCATCGCCTACAAGGCCGCCAGCACACTCGACTCCACCTTCGGTTACAAGGATGAGCGCTATCTCCACTTCGGCTGGGCCTCGGCACGGCTTGACGATGTGCTCGCCTGGCTCCCGGCACGACTCACTTTACCGGCCATGACGCTGGCCGCTGCACTGCTCGGCTTGCGTCCGCTGGGAGCCCTGCGCTGCGGGATCCGCGATGGCCAGAAGCACGCCAGCCCCAACTCCGGCATCTCGGAAGCGGCGGCGGCCGGAGCGCTGGGCGTGCAGCTGGGCGGCCCGCTCTTTCGCCAAGGCGTGCTCTGCTCCGCTCCTGCCATCGGCGATCCCACGCAGGAACTGCACCTGAAGCACATCCGCCAGATGACGGCGCTGATGCTTGCAACGGCGCTATGCTTCTATGGCGCCGGCTGGTTGCTGCGCTACTTGATCCGCTTCTGAGCCCTCGCAGCAGGCTTCACGTCCGTCGCCACGGTCCGTAAGGATGCGCCAGACCTTCATGCCGTTGCGAGCCAGTTCCTGGCGGAGATCGCTTTGCCGGTCCTCCGATAGCGCGCCCTGCGGGAACAACATGATCTGCAGGTCTCCACTATGGGCAATCGCCGTGCCAAAGGCCCCCAGGCCGCGGGCAATCGCGCGGACCTCCAGCAGCCTGGAGATGGGGTGATAGCGCTGATTGATGTCGGCGCTGCGCTCGGCAACCGCACCGATTCCGGCCAGATCGGAGCCCTGGGCGGCGCAGCTGAAGCGTGCCACCAAGTTGTTGAATTCAGCGATTTCAGCCGGCGTGTAGGCAGGCCGCGAAAGGCAATCGGTCTCCACAGGACGCACTCCCGCAGCCAGTTCGACCAGTACTCTATCGAAACGCGGACCGGAGCCGGGCAGCTCCCGGTGCACCTTTCCTTCGCAATGGCGAAAGAGGACAAGCTGCGCTCCGTACATCGTCGCATCGCTGTTCTGTTCGGCCTGGTGCGCCAGCCAGGCAACTTGCGCCGGACTCAGCGTTCGTCCGTGCGCGCGCGCTGCAACCCGGATTGCCGCCACGCAATCGGCAGTCGACGATCCCATGCCGCGCGAGACGGGAAGATCGCTCGCCATGCGCAGATGGCCTGCAGGAGGCGAACTGGAAAGGCTCTTCCAAGCCAGTTCAAAGGCACGCAGGCTCTTCCGCTTCCAGTGCGGGTGCACGGCCAGGCCGGCGCCAGCAGCGAATTGGAAGCAGGCGCGCGATCCGAGTTCCGGAACGGGGATGGAGATGAGCACGGCGTGCTGCTCGTGGTCTTCCTCGATCACTCCCTGCAGAAACTCACCGGCATGTCCCATAGCGGAAGCAACCGTACTGGCGGCGCTCTCCGCAATCTCTTCATGGCAACACAGGGTCATGTTGAACAGTGCTCTCAGGATACACGCGCGGGAGGGGGCCGAACACGAATCCTGCTCCCTCCCGCGTCGCGTCTGCGCAGCGGCAGCGTCCAGGAACTTTGGATTCACTTCGTAGCTTGCGCTTCTGGACGCTAGCCTCCATCTCGTTATACAGTTACATGCGTCGAACCAGCACCTGTCGGCCGGGGGTGGATTTGCGGTGATGCTGATTCCCAAAAGCCGCATACGCGTTGTTGCCGTCGCCCTGTTGTTGGCGGCCGGCATGGGGGCAGTAAGCGGCTATTTTGGGGGGCGTCTCCACACCCGCCAGAGTGCGGAGGCCCAGTTACGCAGCGAACTGGCCATCCACTCGGGACATCTGAAACTGCTGATGGACGAGTCGCGCTCACTGCTGGACGCCATGAATCGCTCTGCATTTCCTTATTGCTCCGCGCAGGAGATGGCCTGGGCCCGCGATCGCGTTTACCACTCCGTCAATCTGCGGGATTTTGGGCGGATGCGTTCCGGCCGGATGGAATGCTCTGCCCTTTACGACCGGCAAAAGCTCCCCGACACGTCCTTCCAGCCGACCTTGATCCGCCCGGACGGGATGAGCATTTACCGGAATCTGCCGCCTTATTCGCCCGGTTGGAATGCCGTCTACATCCTGCAGTTCGGCCAGGCTTATGTGGTGGAAGACCCCAACTATGTCGGCCGCTGGGCGCCCCGGGGACAACGGGTTGAGACCAGCATGTACGACAGGCGCACGCGCAGATGGATGCGACCTGCCGGGTTGCCACCCTCTACACCTGGCGCCATCATTGATCGCGACGCGCAGGGCATCGTCGGCGATACGCTGTTCCTTACCGGATGTGTTCCCAGCGAACAGATCTGCACCACCGTCTACGGCTCGTTTTCAGATGCGTTGGCAGCAAACACCAGCGAGTTGGTGATTGACTCGGCCCTGGGAGGGCTCAGTTGCGCATTTCTGGTTGTGCTCTATGTGCTGTTGTGGGAACACAAACAGAGCGTAGGCCAGCAGTTGCGGCGCGCCATCCGCAGCGGAGATCTGCATTTGACCTACCAGCCGATCGTTGAACTGAGCAGCCGGCGCATTGTGGAAGCCGAGGCGCTGGTGCGCTGGAGCGATGAGGACGGCTATGCGGTCAAACCGGAAGAATTTGTTCGCGTGGCCGAGGAGCAGGGATTTATCAGCGAGCTGACAGCCCTGGTGGTGCGTCTGGCTTTGAAGGATTTTGCCGAGGTTTTGCGCAACCACCCGGCTTTTCGGCTCAACATCAACATTTCAGCATGGGATCTGGAAGATGAAAACTTCCTGCCCATGTTGGAAGACGCTCTAGACAAGGCCCGGGTCGCCCCGCAGAGCCTCACTTTGGAGTTGACGGAGACCTCGACCGCCCGCAAGCAGATCGCGATGAAGGCGATCCAATCGCTGCGCGAACGCGGCCACGGCGTGCAGATCGACGACTTTGGAACCGGCTATTCAAGCCTCGCTTATTTGCATGACCTGCATGTCGATGGGATCAAGATCGACAAGATCTTCACCCATGCCATCGGCACCGAAGCGATGACCGCCGAGATTCTGCCCCAGATTCTTTCCATGGCCGAACACCTCGGCTTGCAGGTGATCGCGGAAGGAATCGAAACCGAGGAACAGGCGTCGTTTTTCGCCAATCGAAGCACGCCAGTACTCGGGCAGGGATGGCTCTTCGGCCGCCCTGCTCCAGCCAGCGAGTTTCTTCTGCGCCTTGAAGCGCACTCCTCCGCGGGCAGATAAAACTGCTCACTTAACGAATCCCGATGCCGGAACTGCGCGGTCCATGCAGAATGGAACGGACCGGGCCTAAACCCGGCACGCTATGGGAGAGGATTGACCTCGCGGCCGGCAACCAGGACGCGCGGACGCGCGGGTGCGGCGATGAAATAGGCAATCTCGCGATAATCGCCAAACTCGTGGATGAGTAGATCAGCCTGCTTGCCCACTTCGATGGAGCCGATCGACGATCCCAAACCCAGGCTCCAGGCCGCATTGATGGTAGCCGCAGTGAGCGCTTCCGCCGGGGTCAGGCCCATGTGCAGGCAGGCCAGCGAGAGAGTAAACGGCATGGAGGCAATCGGCGACGAGCCGGGATTGAAGTCGCTAGCCAGCACAATGGCCAAACCGTGCTCCACCATGGCTCGTGCTGGCGGATAAGCGGTGCGGGCCAGCGCAAAGACCGAGCCGGGCAACAGCACCGGCTGTACATGCGCAGCACGCAAGGCGTCCAGCATCTCCTCGGTAACCGTCTCCAGATGGTCGGCCGTGGCAGCGCCCAGTTCCGCAGCCAGCGCAGCTCCGGTGCCGGAGCGAAACTGCTCGGCGTGCACGCGCAACTCCATGCCATGAGCACGCGCAGCGGTAAGCACCACGCGCGTCTCCTCCACCGTGAAGGCGTGATCGTCGCAGAAAGCATCGCAGAACCGCGCCAGACCTGCGGCAGCTACCTCGGGGATCAGCTCCTCGGCAATCCAGCGCACGTACTCCGCGCGGCGGTCGGCAAACTCGGGTGGAACGGTGTGCGCGGCCAGCAGCGTGGGCACAATGCGAATCGGCCCTTCGCCGTTGAGCCGCTGAATCACCCGCAACATGCGCAGCTCCGCCGCGTGCTCCAGTCCATAGCCGGACTTGGCTTCGGCGGTTGTGGTGCCCGAGCGCAGCATCCAGTTGCGATGCCGGCGCGCGGCAACCAGCAGATCGTCCTCCGAAGCCGTGCGGGTCTGGCGCACGGTGCTCAGAATGCCGCCGCCGGCCGCGGCGATCTGCTGATAGCTGGCCCCGGCCAGGCGCAGTTCGAACTCCGCCGCGCGGTTGCCGGCAAAGACCATGTGGGTATGCGCGTCGACAAAGCCCGGCGTCACGCAGCGGCGCTCGGCATCGACGAGCACTGCGTGCGGCGGAATGTTGGATCGGAGTTCGGCGTAAGCGCCGGCAGCGGTAATGCGGCCGTCTTCGATGAGGATGGCCGCGTCCTGGATCAGGCCCAGTTCGCGCAACTCCGCGCCTACGCGAGGGCGCGCGGGGCCGGCCAGAGTGACAAGCTGGCCGATGTTGACGATGGCGACCGATCCGCTCACGATTTCTTTTCCAGCATAGGCATGGCAATGCCGCGCTCCCGCGCCGTTTCGCGAGCCAACTCGTAGCCGGCATCGGCATGGCGTACCACACCCAGGCCGGGATCGTTGTTCAGCACGCGCGCTATCTTGCGCTGAGCCATCTCCGTGCCATCGGCAACGGTGACCTGGCCGGCATGCAGCGAGTAGCCAATGCCCACGCCGCCGCCGTGATGGAAGCTGACCCAGGTGGCGCCGGAGGCAGTGTTGAGCAGCGCATTCAGAATAGGCCAGTCGGCCACCGCATCGGAGCCGTCCAGCATCTTCTCGGTCTCGCGATAGGGGCTGGCCACGGAGCCGGTGTCCAGATGGTCGCGGCCCATGGCGATGGGCGCGGAGATCTCGCCCTTGCGCACCAGATCGTTGATAGCCTCCCCCATGCGCGCGCGTTCCCCGTAGCCCAGCCAGCAGATGCGCGAGGGTAGTCCCTGGAAGGCGAAGCGGCCCCGGGCCAGATGCATCCAGCGGTTGAGAATCTCATTCTCCGGAAAGAGTTCCAGCGCCAGCCGGTCGGTGCGGTCGATGTCCTTGGGGTCGCCGGAGAGGGCCACCCAGCGGAACGGTCCCTGGCCGGTGCAGAAGAGGGGACGAATGTACTCGGGCACAAAGCCGGGGATCAGGAAGGCATCCGCGCAGCCGGCATCGAAGGCAAAGCGGCGGATGTTGTTGCCGTAGTCGAAGACCACTGCGCCCGAGCGCTGCAGAGCCAGCATGGCGTCCACATGGACCACCATGGATTCTGTTGCTCGTCGAATGTGCTCGACCGGATTGCTCTTGCGCAGCTCGACTGCCTGCTCCAGTGTGAGACCCTGCGGAACATAGCCATTCAGCGGATCGTGAGCGCTGGTCTGGTCGGTCACCACGTCCACCTGCACGCCGCGGCGCACAATCTCCGGCAGCAGGTCGGCGCAGTTGCCCACCAGCCCCACGGAGAGAGCGCGGCCTTCGCGCTGCGCGGCCTGGCACAGGCGCAGCGCCTCGTCCAGATTCTCGGCGATCGTGTCGCAATAGCGGTTGGCTACGCGGCGCTCGATGCGGCTGCGATCCACCTCCACCACCAGCGCCACGCCGCCATTCAGGGTAATGGCCAGCGGCTGCGCGCCGCCCATCCCGCCCATGCCGCCGGTGAGCACCAGCTTGCCCTGCAGCGTGCCGCCAAAGTGGCGCTCGGCAAGGCTGGCAAAGGTCTGGAAGGTGCCCTGCAGAATGCCCTGGGTGCCAATGTAGATCCAACTGCCGGCCGTCATCTGGCCGTACATCATCAGGCCCTTGCGGTCCAACTCGTTAAAGTGCTCCCAGGTAGCCCATTTGCCCACCAGATTGGAGTTGGCGATCAGGACGCGAGGCGCTTCTTCATGAGTAGGAAAGACGGCCACGGGCTTGCCGGACTGCACCAGCAGGGTCTGATCGTTTTCGAGCTGCTGCAGCTCGCGCACAATGGCGTTGTAGCACTCCCAGTTGCGCGCGGCGCGGCCAATGCCGCCGTACACCACCAGATCGGAGGGCCGCTCGGCGTTCTCCGGGTCCAGGTTGTTCATCAGGCAACGCAAGACCGCTTCCTGCTGCCATCCCTTGCAATTCAGCTGCGTGCCGCGTGGTGCGCGGATGATTGAAGCCGCGGTGGCTGCCATACCTTCCTCCTGCCGATACACCGCGGGCCATCAACTTTATGTCCGCGTGGTCTGGAAAACAAACCTTAGAATACTCCCCGCAGGGCGCGTTGTGCTGGAACCGGACCGGCATGCAAAACCCGAGCTGCGCTGGCGCAAAACCCGTACCCTGCAACCCGCTCCACAGCCCTACCGGTTGCCGGATCGAGCCGGGAATCGTATCCTTTTTTTCGTGCCGAATACTTTAGTTGAATGCGTTCCGAACTTTTCTGAAGGCCGCGACCCGGCAAAGGTCGATGCCATTGTTGAAGCCATGAAATTGCCCGGCGTCTTTCTGCTTGACCGCGAGATGGACGCTGACCACAACCGCTGCGTCATTACCCTGGTGGGCGAGCGCGAGGCGGTGCTGGAAGCCGCCATTCGCGGCGCCGGCAAGGCGGCCGAACTGATCGACCTGACCCACCACCAGGGCGCGCATCCCCGCCTGGGCGCGGCCGACGTGATTCCTTTCATTCCCATTGAGGGCGTCACCATCGAGGACTGCGTGGCCATGGCGCGCCAGGCCGGCGCCGAAATCTGGAAGCGCTACGGGATTCCGGTGTACCTCTACGAAGCTGCCGCCACCCGGCCCGAGCGCCAGAACCTGGAAAACGTCCGCCGCGGACAGTTTGAAGGCATTCGCGCCGAGATTGCCACCAACCCCGCGCGCCTGCCGGATTTTGGTGAAGCCGCGCTGCATCCCACCGCCGGCGCCACCGTGGTGGGCGCGCGCAAGTTCCTGATCGCCTACAACATCTTCCTCAACACGCCCAACCTCGACGTGGCCAAGAACATTGCCAAGGCGGTGCGCTTCTCCTCCGGCGGCATGCGTTTTGTCAAAGCCGCGGGCTTCCTGGTGCGCGGCATGGCGCAGGTTTCCATGAACCTGACCGACTTTGAGCAGACTCCGCTGCACCGCGTCTTTGAGCTGGTGAAGCGCGAGGCGGCGCGCTACGGCGCCGTGCCGGTCTCCAGCGAAATCGTCGGCCTGATTCCCAAACGCGCCATCGAACAGGCTGCCGAGTGGTTCCTGCAGGTGGAAAACTTCGACTCCTCGCTGATTCTCGAAAATCGCCTCTCGGCCGTGGTCAGCGGCAAGGTGGCCGTGGGCGGCCTGCGCGCCGGCATTGAGCCGTTCATCGAGCAACTGGCCGCGCCCACCGCGGTTCCAGGCGGAGGCAGCGCCTCGGCTGCCAGCGCTGCCATGGCTGCCGGGCTGGCGGGAATGGTGGCCGCCATGTCGCGCGGCAAAAAGGCCTATGCGCAATACCAGGACCAGCTCAGCCAAGCCATTGCGCGGCTGGCCGAGTTGCGCGAGGAGCTGAAGGCGGCCATCGATGAAGATGCCGAAGCCTATCGCGAAGTGGTCAAGGCCTACAAGGCAGCCAAGGAAGCTGCCAATGGCCCGCACCTGATCGCGGTTGCGCTCCAGCTGGCCGCGGCCGTGCCCCTGAGCGTGGCCGAGCGTGCGGCGGAAGTGGCGCGGATGGTTGCCGAACTGAAGCCCATCACCAGCCCCAACATGGCCTCCGATTTGATCACCGCCACGGCCCTGGCGCATGCCGCCATCAGTGGAGCGGTGGCCAACGTCGAGATCAACCTGGAATCGCTCCAGCCGGATACGCCTGAGGGCGAAGCCTTTGTGAGCAAGGCGCGGAGCGTGGTTGCGACGTTGAAGGCCAGCGCGTAATCTCAATCGTTTGCAGGCCGGGCGGGCGCAATCCCCGCCTGGATCTGCAATTTGTTTGTGCAGAAGAAAGGCCGCACATCCCTGGGATGTGCGGCCTTCTTCTTTGCCTGGGTGCCCCTGGTCTCGATTTTGAGACCAGGGATAGCATGATCTCAATGAACATCTTCATGCGATCAAAGAATTAGCTGTGCATGCCCTTCCATTCGGCGTAGGGGCCCTGGAAGTCTTCAATCTCATGGTCGTGGAAGTGCCACAGTCGAGTAGCCACTTCGTCGATCAGGTCGTGATCGTGGGTGACCAGCAGGACGGTGCCCTCGTAGCGCTGCAGAGAGATGTTGAGCGCGTTGATGGCCTCCAGGTCCAGGTGGTTGGTGGGCTCGTCGAGGATCAGGATGTTGGGCTTGGTGAGCATCAGCTTGCAGAAGAGCAAGCGGGCCTGCTCGCCGCCCGAGAGAGCCTTGGTGTTCTTGGAGCCATCTTCACCGCGGAAGAGCATCTGGCCGAGGATGCCGCGAATATCTTCCGTGTGCGCGCCGGGGTCCCAGCGATGCAGCCAATCGGCCACGCTGAGGCCGTGCTCGATCATGCCGGTCACGTCCTGCGGGAAGTAGCCAACCTGCGCCTCGTGTCCCCAGAAAACGCTGCCGGCATCGATGGTGAAGCCGGGATCGGCAAGGCCGGGGAAGTTGGCCAGCAGGCTCTTCACCAGGGTAGTTTTGCCGGCGCCGTTGCGGCCCATCAGGCAGATCCGTTCGCCGCGCAGAATGTTGGCGGTGAAGGTATCCACCACGCGGGTGGCGTCGTAGATCTTGGTCAGGCCCTTGATTTCGAGCACGTGCTTGCCGCTGGGGCGCAACTGATCGAACTTGATGAAGGGGCGCTGGATGTTGGAGCGGGCCAGTTCGTTGGTTTGCAGGCGCTCCACTTCCTTGCGGCGGCTGGTGACCTGCGAACTGCGCGTGCCGGCGGCAAAGCGGGCGATGAACTCGTTGAGCTGCGAGATCTTCTTTTCACGCTGCGCGTTCTGGCTCTCCAGCGTGGAGCGGATCTGGGTCTTGGCCATCACCATGTCGTCGTAGCCGCCGGTGTAGGTGATGATGGTTTGGTAATCGATGTCGGCCGTATGCGTGGTCACCGAATTCAAAAAGTGACGATCGTGGCTGATCACAATCAGCGAGCCGTTGTAGTTGTTCAGGAAGTCCTGCAGCCAGTGGATCGACTCGAGATCAAGGTGGTTTGTAGGCTCGTCGAGCAGCAGCGCCTCGGGCTTGCCGAACAGGGCCTGCGCCAGCAGGACACGCACCTTCTGGCCGCCCTGCAGCTCGCTCATCTTGCGCTCGTGCAGCTCTTCGCCAATGTCCAGGCCATCGAGCAGAACGGCGGCATCGGCCTCGGCGGTGTAGCCGTCCTCGTCGCCGATGATGCCTTCCAGCTCGCCCAGGCGCATGCCGTCGGCGTCGGTCATCTCCGGCTTCTCGTAGATGCGGTCACGCTCTTCGAGTGCCGCCCACAGGGGCTTGTTGCCCATGATGGCCGTGTCGATGACGCGATAGGCGTCAAAAGCGAACTGATCCTGGCTGAGGACACCGAACTTGCGCGGGCGGACGACCGTGCCCTTCTGCGCATCGATCTCGCCGGTGAGGATCTTCATGAAGGTGGACTTGCCGGCGCCGTTGGGGCCGGTGAGGCCGTAGCGGCGGCCGTCGACAAAGCTGACGCTAACATCCTCAAAGAGAATCTTCGAGCCGTAGCGCATGGACACATTGCTGACGCTGAGCATTTTTCTTCTTTTCCTGTTTTACTGGAGGCCGCGGGGACGCAAGGGCGCAGCGACCAAAAACTTGTGGAGTTCAAGCAGGGATGGAGCGCACAGGGGCAGCCCCGGAGGTTTTCCTCTTCTAGTTTCTCATAGATGGGTGGCCAGGTGGCGGAGTGGCAATGTGGCTGTGGACCGGCAAGCTGACATTCAGGGTCAGAAAACGTCGGCGAGCTGGGCAAAGGATGCGAATTCGAGCAGTTGCTGGCCCTCGGGCGGCGAGGCCAGTTCGGCGTGCTCCAGTACCCAGGTGTCCTTGTGGAAGAGGAAGACGGCATTCAACCCGGCTTCAAGAGCGGGGTTGATGTCGCTCTTGGGACTGTTGCCAATCATCCAGCCACTGCGTAGCGGCACACGTTGGCGCGTCATCACATCTGCATAGGTCTGGGCGTCTTTCTCGGCGACGATTTCGACGGCCGAGAAATACGGTTGCAGGCCGGAGCGGGAGAACTTGTCGGCCTGCTCGGCGTGATCGCCTTTAGTCATCAGAATCAGGCGATGGCGGGTGGAGAGATCGGCAAGCGTCTCCGCCACGCCGGGCAGCAGCTCAATCTCCTGCTCGGCAATCGAGCGCGCAAAGCCCTCAATCTTCCGGCTCTTCTCGCTGCTGAGGGGCTCGGGACTCAGGCGCTCAAAACAGCGGAGCAGGGAGCGGGTAAAGCTGGGCAGGCCGTAGCCGTGGGCGCGGATGGTTTCGCGCTCGCACTCGTTGAGGGTGCTGCGCACGGCGGCCGGCGTGTACTTGTGGTGGTTCAGAAAGCCAATGAACGCGGCGATGGCGCGCTCAAAGTAGATGTTGTTCTCCCAGAGGGTGTCGTCGGCGTCGATCAGCAGGGTCTGGGATGGGGCGAATTGGGGCATGTCTTTATTTTAGCGGGGCATGGCAGGGAGCGGAACGGGGCGGGTTCCGCGTTCTTGCTTCTCCCGGCCGGTACTTCAAGAGCGCTGCGTCTGCCTCCCACCCTGAGATTTTCTGCTCGGAGAGAACCGCGTGGCAGCATCCCTGCTTCCCAGGTCTCAAAATCGAGACCTCGGGCACCCTGCGATTCATGGCTGGGACGGATTTCCGGTGCGGATTGCACCGCACGCGGGCTACTTCAGTCCGGGATGGGAGAGCTGGTCGGACTCCGGGATCAGGCGCAGATAAACCTCTGACGGGATAGGGGTTTGCCAGTGATTGGTGGCGCGGGCCACCAGCACGAAACCGAAGAAGAGAAAGGCCAGCAATCCCACAAAAGCGAGCGGGGTAACGGCGCGGCGATAGCGCGGCAGAGATGCGGCCGGATTGGACGCGCCACCGCCCGCGGCAGGAAGCGAGAAGCGCAGAGCGCCCTCGGCCGGACAGCTGGCCACGCAGGCCATGCAGGCCGTGCACTCCACGGAGCGGATCTGGACCAGCTTGTCGACCGCCAGACCGGCCGGGCAGACCTTGGCGCAGTGGCCGCAGCCGGAGCAGAGCGAGGCTTCGCGGCGGACCTTGAGCGGGCTCGCCAGCGAAACCAACCCCATGAGCGCACCGTAGGGGCAGAGATAGCGGCACCAGACGCCTTCCACCACCAACGACAGCAGGAGCAGAACGCCGACCACGATGACTGCCGTCAAGCTCATGTGGCGGAAGAAGTTGAGCATCTTGACGTCGGCCAGCAGGCCGTAGGGAGTCTGCAGGAAGCTGGAGAGCATTTCGGCGCTCATGCCGCCGATGATGACCAGAAAGAAGGCCAGGAGCAGGTACTTGAGGCCGCGCAGAGGAATGTCGAGTGCGCCCGGGAGGCGGAAGTTGCGGCCGAAGAGGGTGCGGCCAACCTGCGCCAGATGCTCGGAGAGCGTTCCCACCGGGCAGAGCCAGGAGCAGAAGGACTTTTTGGCGATCAGGCTCATGGCCACAAAGGCCATGAACAGAAACATCGCCGCAGGATGAATCGCCGGAACTACGCCCGTCGAGAGAAATAGCTTGAAGTTCATCAGTCCAGCAATGGGCAGCCAGCCCTCGGCACCGGCGGGGCGCGGCACCGCCAGCCCCTGGCCGCCGCGCTCGTAAAAACGAACCCAGAGATAGAACTGGAGGCCCAACCAGAGGTTGAGCGCGGCAAAGAGGTACTGCACCGCGTGGCGGGTGCGCTGGAAGCGATCGGGGGCGATGCGGCGGATGAGCTTCTTCCTGGGCGCGACAGCAGCGGGGGTGGGGAGGTTCGCCATTTGGATTCCTTCTATCGAAAAGGCTAACGGCTCGGGCCGCGGGCAGCTATGACTTCTGTCACGGTGAACTGCCAGGGCTACGGAGCCCAAACAGGGTGAAACGGCTGCCGTAGCCGGCCTGAATCCTGGCCCGATTTCCACCGCATGATTTCATCGAGATTTTTCCTGTGACCGCTTGACAAGCCCGATAAAAGGGGACCAATATCTCGGCAGTCATATATGGAAGAGCTCGGGAAGGTGGAGTCTGGCCTTCCGAAGCGCATGTTGTCAGTGGAAGTTTTCACCCCGGAAGGTTGAACGCTCAACGCGCCGTTGAGCCGGGTAAATGCGAGACTCGATTTACCTGGTCCTTCGCATTCACAGATGACGAACGGCGGTTTCGGCAGCAGCCGTAACCGCCCTGCAGCGCTGAAGATCCGCCGTTGCGGACAGGAGCCGGGCTCATGGTTGTAACCCTCCTATATCGCGGACTTCGCATTGTCGGCCTTCACGTAGGAACCCAGAACGCCAAGCGCTACTTTGCGGCTGGCAGCACGTTTGTCGAACTGCATCTGGACCATCTGAGCATTCTCTGCCCCCTGAGCCCACGCTTCTGGGAAGACCGGCCGGAGATCCTGGATGCGCGGCTGTGCGGGTGGCTGGAGGCAAAGCTTCATCAATGCGCATCCGGCGTGGCCGTGCCCCATCTGGCCCTGGTTCCCGCCGGGCCGGGTGCTTTCCGCATCTCATCGCTAGCTATGGCTCCAGCTACTGCGTCAGCCGCATTGGTCCACGACTCAGCCACCGTCTGAGCCCACGGTTCACGTCCCGGAACCGGCGAGGCCGTCTTCATTTTCAGCGTGCCCTCCTCAGCCGGTCAAACGGAGCAAGAGCACGCGCAGAACAGGAGATTGCGATGAAAACACCCCGTGCGTCCATCTCCCCCCAAGAAGCCACCGAAGCGGTCTATTCCGTACTGGACACCCTGTCGTTCATCCGCCGCCAGGATATCCGGATCGATCGCGCCCCCCGGGACCCGCGGATCGGCCTGCTGGTACAGGTGGATGTTTTTGGAAGGCCGCACACGCTGGCCTGCGCCCTGCATGCGCGCGCCTTCCCGGAGGGACTGGATGCGGCGCTGTTCGACGTGCACTCGGCGGCCGCGGCGCTGGGCGGCTCTGCACTGCCGGTGCTGATTGCGCCCGGGCTTTCACCGGAGGCGCAGGCCCATTGCCGGCAAAACCACATTGCCTACCTCGATCTGGAGGGAAACGCGTATCTGGACGTAGGCGAGATATTTGTAGCGCGCCGGTCGGTGTTTCCCCACCCCCACAGCATCCGGTCAGAGTGCCGGAAGAGCGTTCAATCTGCGATTTCGCCGCGCCTGTCTATACCGCAGACGGGTAGCTTCCCCTGCTGACGATCGAGGGCGGCGGGAGTGAAGAACTCCCGCCGCCTGTGGGGTTGCCGCTGAGGAACCGGTTCAGATTTCGAGGATGATGGGCATGATCATGGGACGGCGTCCGGTGGTCTTCTGGACCAGCCGCTTGAGGTCGGCGCGTACCTTCTCCTTCACCATGCCGTAGTCGGACTTCTGCTCGGCGTTGAGCGCGTCGAGGGTGGCGAGCACCGTCTGGCGGGCCTCCTCGGTGATGTCAGAACCGCCGAAGCCGCGCATGACGACCTCCGGAGCCTGCTCCACCCTGCCCGTGCGCTTGTTGATGGCCATCACCGCCAGCACAATGCCGTCTTCCGACAGGATGCGGCGGTCGCGGATGACCAACTCTTCCACCACATCGATATTCGAGCCCGAGTCGATGAGGACCCGGCCCGCGGTGACCTTGTCCCGTTTGCGGGCGTCGTCGCGGTCCAGCTCCAGCACGTCGCCGTCTTCGATGACGATGGTGTGCTCCACGGCGCCGGTTTCCATGGCGATCTGGGCGTGCTTGCGCAGGAAGCGGTAATCGCCGTGTACGGGGATGAAGAACTTGGGCTTGACCAGGCTGATGAGCAGGCGCATCTCTTCCTGGCTGCCGTGACCGCTGACATGGATCAACCCTGCGCTCCCGTCGCTGTAGATCACCTGCGCGTCGCGGCGGGTCAGGTGGTCGATGACGCGGAAGATGCCCTTCTCATTGCCGGGAATCACGCGGGAGCTGAGCACCACGGTGTCTCCGGCGTCGATCTTGGCATGCTTGTGGTTGTCGACCGCGGCACGGCTGAGCGCGCTCATGGGCTCGCCCTGGGTGCCGCTGATGAGCACCATCAACTGCTCTGGCGGAATGTCCTTCATCTGGCCCGCGCCGATGACCAATCCGGGCGGAATATCCAGATAGCCGAGGTCCTGGGCGATCTCCGAGCTCTCCACCATGGACCGGCCAATGACCGCGACCTTGCGGCCATGGTTGCGGGCCAGCTCCATGGCGATCTTGATGCGATAGACCGAGGACGAGAAGCAGCTGAAGAAGAGCTTTTTCTTGGTCTGGGCAAAGATTTCGTCGAGCCGGGGAATGACGGCGCGCTCGCTGGGCGTGTAGCCCTTGCGCTCCACGTTGGTGGAGTCTTGCAACAGGGCCAGAACGCCGCGCTTGCCGTACTCGGCGAAGGTGTGCAGATCGAAGCCCTTGTCGTCGAGCGGGGAAAGATCGATCTTGAAGTCGCCGGTGTGGATGATGACGCCCACCGGGGTTTCAATGGCCAGCGCCACGCAATCGGCCATGGAGTGGGTGACGCGGATGGGCTCGATGGTGAAGGGACCGATCTGGAAGCGCTCCTTGGGAGCGATCTCGATCAGCTCGGTTTCGTCGAGGAGCTGGTTCTCTTCGAGCGAGCCTTCAACGTAAGCCAGGGTGAACTCGGTGCCGTAGACCGGGACCTTGAGCTCGCTGAGCAGCCAGGGGAGGCCGCCGATGTGGTCCTGGTGGCCGTGCGTGAGGATGATGCCACGCACATGCTGTTTGTTTTCGACCAGGTAGCTGATGTCAGGGACGACCACGTCCACACCGAGCAGCTCGGACTCGGGGAACATGAGGCCGGCGTCGATGACAATAATGTCGTCTTCCCAGCGGATGGCGAGACAGTTCATGCCGAATTCGCCCAGACCGCCGAGGGGGATAATCTTCAATCGTTGAGTATGCATCGTCATCTTCGATGCTACCACTGGGACGGGAGGACTGTGGCCGGCGAACCCCATACGCATGCCGGAATCAGTCACTTTCGGGAGGACTTGCGAGATTGCGCAGCTCCGCAAGGGTATGGCGGTCTGCTTTGCTGAGCTGGGCGTTTTCCAGCAGGTCCGGCCGGTTCTGGAGGGTTTTTCTCAGCTGCTCGCGGCGGCGCCACTTGCGGATCTGGCTGTGATCGCCGTTCAGCAGAACTTCAGGAGCCTTCAGGCCGCAGAACTCGGCAGGGCGGGTAAAGTGCGGATAATCCAATAATCCGCCCGCGCCGTGCTGGGAGCGCGGCACGCCCTCCACATCGGTTGCAATCGCGTCGTCAGACTGGCCAAAGCTCTCGAACTCGCTGGACGCCTCGTTGCCCAGCACGCCGGGCAGCAGGCGCATGACGGCATCGACGATGACCGCCGCACCCAGCTCGCCGCCGGAGAGCACGTAGTCGCCGATGGAGAGTTCACGGTCGCAGTAAAGTTCGGTAATACGCTCGTCCACGCCCTCGTAACGGCCGCAAATGAGCACCACGCGGTCGAACTCGACCATCTGGCGCGCGGTGGCTTGGGTAAATCTGCGCCCCATGGCGCTGAGCAGGACGACTTGGGTGCCGGCGTCTTCAGCTCCACGCTCGGCTTTGGGCTTGATGCCGAGCGAGGCTAAAGCCTCCGCCAGCGGCTCGACCTTCAGCACCATCCCCTCGCCACCGCCAAAGGGGCGGTCGTCGACGGTGCGGTGCCGGTCGTGGGTGAACTCGCGCAGGTCGTGCATCCGGACCTGCAGACGGTCTTCCGCCACCGCGCGCCGGACAATGCCGTTCTCGAGGATGCCCTGAAAGAAACCGGGAAAGATGGTGACGATGTCGAATTGCATACCGTATTGATGATAGCGGGTAGGGGCATTGCATGCAGCGGGCTTGCGAGGGCACTCCTATCCGCGCGCCGGTGGTCCGCTGCCTGTCCTGTCGCGCCAGGACGCCTAGCCAGGCCGGGACAAACACCAACGGCGTCGCGCTGGTTGGCGCCGACGCCGCTGGTTCTTGCAGGCACGGTTGCTAAGTTGAGCTTCGTCGAAAAGGCTGCGAAGCCGTGGAGAACTAGGGCATGGACACAACGTCTTCCCACATCGACTCGTCGTCCTGCGGCAGAGCTTCCGGCAGCGCCTTGACCAGCACCGCGCTCTCCACGGCGGCATTGGCGCAGAAGCGCCGCGCCAGCTTCCAGGAAAGCGAGGCCAGCGAGGAGTAGAGGTCCTCGTTGTGGACAAAGATGTGGCTCGGAACCCGCAACCGGCAGGGCGTGAAGTTCCAGATCGCCAGAATGCCGGCCTTCACCATCTCGTCGGCCACCGCCTGCGCGGCCTCGGCCGGCGTGGTGATGATGCCCAGGTGAATGCCCATGCGCGGGGCCAGTTCGGCCAGCCGGTCCAGCGGCAGAACTGCCTTGTCGTAAAGCCGGGTGCCGATCTTGGCCGGATCGGTGTCAAAGGCCGAAATAATGCGGAGACCAAAGCGAGAGAAACGCTCGTGACCGAGCAAGGCTGTGCCGAGGTTTCCCGCGCCCACCAGGAAGGCCTCGTTCACGTTGTTCCAACCGAGGAAGCTCTCAATGGCTTCAATCAGCTCGCGGATAGCGTAGCCGGTCTTCGGCTTGCCCACGATTCCGGTATACTGCAGGTCCTTGCGCACCTGCACCGGCACCAGATTCAGGTCGCGGCCGATGATGCTGCAGCTCACCTGGCGCACGCCGGTGGCTTCCAGCTCGATCAGATAATGATGATACTGGGGCAGGCGCCGCAGGCTGGCCTGCGGAATCGAGGGCGAGGAGTTCGATCCGTCCTCCCCGGAATGCGATAAAGTTCTATCGATAACCACGATATAAGATTACGACGGCCGCTCCGAGCGCACAGTGACCGTTGTCACCTGCTCGCATCCGGAGGGTAAATTCCTCCGGGCGTGAAAACCGCCCGTTTGGGTGCTAGCAGCGTGCTTGTGCCAGGCACAAAAGCCGAAGGCCGCAGCTCCGGGAAGGGAGCTGCGGCCTCTGGCTTTGTTGCGGGTTGGTTGCGCCCCATGGGCATTGGATTACCAGACGATGTGCGCCGAAACCTGGAACTGACGGGCAAAGGTTCCGCTATACACGCCGCTGGTGGTGCCAAACGCGCTCGAAGTCGGGCTCACGTTCGGCGTCCCGTACTGCGGACGGTTCAGTAGGTTGAAGCAATCCAGGCGGAGTTGGACCTTGGCCCACTCCCGAGCTGAAAAGTCCTTCTGTACGTTGGCGTCCCAGTCGCTGGTGTAGTCCTGGCGCAACAGGTACTGCGGGAAGGTGCGGTAGTTTTCGGCATTGGGCTGGACCGCAGGGTTGAAGTTCGCCTTGCCCGGATCACCCTGCGAGGCTAGCGCCGGGTTCACCAAACTGCGCGTGTCGAAGACCGAGGTATTGAATACCGTGCCGCCGTTCACGTTGGCTGCGCTGTGCTGTTTGTTGTTGAAGTCCTTCCAGGTGGTGCCGGTGTAAATCACGTTGCCCCACGAAACCGGAGTACCGGAGAGGAACATGTAGATGGCGGAAACCTGCCACCCGCCGATGACTGGATCCGTCCAGTTGCTGTGGAAGAACTCACGTCCCTTGCCGAAGGGCAGTTGGTAGGTGCCGTAAGCAGAAAGGTGGAAAGGATAATCCGAGGTTGTTTCGCCGTAGTTCAGCACGTCGCCTGGATTCAGTTGGTTGAAGGTGCCCAGCAACCGCGACCACTCGAAGATGCCGTTCAACGTCAGCCCGTGCCCCATCGTCTTGGACACGCGCGCATTGAGTGCGCTGTAGTTCGAGGAAGACCCAGGGATCAACTGCTCGGTCACGCTCGAGTACTCGGGATAGTTCAGCAGGTACTGCGTGGGCGCAATCGTGCTGCTGGTGGAGTTGCTGCCCGTAACTCCGGTCACACCCTTGAAGGGGTTGGTGGCGTTGGTGGTGGCGGGGCCGCCTGTGTAGGTTGCACCCGTCAGCTTGTCGGTCGTGTACACGTCGTAGTACTGCGAACGACTCAGGTACGGCAGCAACGGAATCGAGCTGACGGAATTGCTATACGAGAGATGAACCTGGTGGTTGAAGACGTAGCCCAACTCCACCAGGATGGTCTTGCCAATCTGATACTGCGTATCCAGACTGAGACGCTCCGAGTACGGAACCTTCACCTGCGTCGGATAGTAGACCATCGACGATCCCAGGTTGGCATTCACGCCCAGGTTGTTGCCGGTGGGCACCTGAATGGGATTGGTGGCGGTTGGGAACGGATCGGCCAGGGTGCCGTTGGTGACGCCGTTGGTGCTGGTCTGTATGTAAGTGGACGTCGCCGAATAGCCATAGCTCTGGCCCTGGCTGTAATCGTTGAACGGGTTGTTGTAGAGGCCAAAGCCCAACCGTACCACGCCCTTGCCCTGCAGGAAGTCCGGCGCCCAGCTGATGCCCACGCGCGGGCTGAAGTAGAGTGGAGCCGTGTGATAGGCGTGGCGTACAGCCGACGATGCGTAGGTAGCGCCGCCGGTCGGCAGGAATGCGCTGGCTGCCAGCATGGAGCCAGGGTGCGCCGCGTAGTTGGCCTCCGCGATCGCGGTGGCCTCGTTGCTCACGGTCGGGTTGAAGCCGTTCACCATGCGGTTCTGGCTCTCGTTCACCGGAATCTCATGCTCCACACGGACACCGTAGCTCACCGTCAGGTTCGGGATCGGACGCCAGTCGTCCTGCAGAAAGGCAGCATCCAGCCAGCTGTTGTATTGGAAGGGGATGGAGATGTTTTCCGTGCCGCCCGTGGGAATGCCCAGCATGAACAATGCCATCGAGCTGCCGAACGTCTGCTGAGCGCCCGTGGTGCCAGACGTCACTGGGCCGCCATTGGCTCTGGAGAACGCAAAGGTGCCGTCGGCATAACCCGGCGACAGGTACGAGCCCTTCATCGAGCGGAAATCGATGCCGCCCAGGAAACTGTGGGTGTGGTACAGCTTGGTCAACGTAGAAAACAGTTGAACGGTATCGAAGTTCTCCAGGCTGCCCAGTTTGGCGCTGAAGGCTTCCGGGTTCACGGCATCGCTGAAAGTGATGTTGGGAATTGCCAACTCAGTGGCGTTGCCTGCAATGTAGCCCGGGAAGCCCATCGAGGTGGGGTTGATGCCGTCGCTGCTGATGCCGCTGTTGGTGTCGTAGCGGGTGAGCGCGCCGCGAGTATCCAGAACCATCGACGAATTGAAGGTATGCACTTCTTCCAGCAGCACGCCGGCCATGATCGTATCGGAAACCGTTCCGGAGAGTGCGTTATGGAAGTAGTTGCTGGCGGTGGTCAGCGTCTTGCTGCGATGCGCTTCGCCAAAGAACTTGTCGTCGGCGCTGAGGTTATAATCCATACGCCCCATGTGCGAGCGGTAATCCGTGATCGACGGGGTGAAGGTGAAGTAGTTGTTTTCGCCGCTGGCCGTGGTCGTGGAGCCGTTGTAATTGGGCAACGGAGCCAGGTTCAGGTAGGCCAGCGCGATCGGGCTCAACGTCAGGCCGGCGTTGCTCGTGGAGCAGTTCGGCGAACTGGCAGTCAGACAATTGTTGGGAATTGCCGCGCGGGTGTAGTTGGTCTGCGTGCCGGTTACCACATACGGGTTGTAGAGCTGGTAAGCGGAACCGAGTGGGAGCAGCGCCGAAAAGTCACCCTGGCGCTCGGCCGCCGTCGGCACCGTGCCGATGGTCGCCGTGGGAGGCTGCGCGCCGATGTAACCTTCATAGGCGTAGAAGAAGAACAGCTTGTTGCGGCCGTTGAAGACCTTCGGAATCCACACGGGGCCGCCGATGCTACCGCCAAACTGGTTGAAGTGCGTGGCGCTCGGCACCGCATTGCCTGCCTTGGTCGAATAAGGCAAAGCTGCCATCCAGGTACAACTGTTGCCCGAGCGGCTGGTAAAGTTGCCGTCCAGTCCCGAGCAGCCGGCCGCCTGGTAGTTCTCGCGCAGCGACCCGTGGAACTGATTGGTGCCGCTCTTGGTGGTAATGTTCACCGTACCACCGGAGGTGTCGCCGTAGGTCACATTGGCGCCAAACAGGTCAACACGCACCGCGTCCACCGCATCCAGAGCAGGGCTGAAGCCGGCCGTACGGCCGCTGTCCTGCATGTTGTTGACGCCGTTCAGCAGCAGTTCGTTCGACGACGAGTTGCCGCCGCCCAGCGAGAAGTCGTCCACCGTCGAGTTGTTGATCGGCAGCGCGCCACCCAGGGCGTGCTTGCCCTTTGAAACCACGCCGAATTCGATGCGGGCAAAACCCAGCGGAGATCCACCATCGCTCGGAAGATCCTCAACTTCTTTCGCGGTCAGTACCTGTCCGGAGGAGGCATCGGCGGTGTCGATCAGGGGAGCCTGCTCGGTCACCGTCACCACCTCGGAGGCGTTGCCGATCGCCAGCTTCACATTGATCGTCGCATTCTGCTGCGTCTGCAGCGTAATGCCCTTACGATCAAACTCCTTGAAACCGGGGGCGGTCACATTGATCGAATAATTGCCAGGCAGAAGACCCACTGCGCTGTACAAGCCGTCCTGGCGTGAGACCGTAACGGACATCGATCCGGTATCGGTATTCACAACCATCACGTTGGCATCGACGACTGCGGCACCCGTGGAATCGGTTACCTGGCCGACGATAGATCCTCGAAGATCCTGCCCGTATGCAACTGCACACACCAGCAGGAGCATGAGCGGTACCCACAGAAAACGTCTCATTCTTTGCCTCCCAAGCGCTTCCGAAGAAGCGGAGCTCCAATTTGCTTCTTCTGGAGCTAAATTTCGAGTTAACGCTATACATTGGCCAAACAGATTGTCAAGATTAATGAAAACAGTTGCGCGTATATAACAATTAATAGGAGAAAGCGCAGAAAATCCACGGATTTGTAGATGCAAACCGGGCGCGGGCTCTGGTCTGTGCTCTAACCTGTAACACATTATTTATGTATAGGTTATGTCAACATTGAGGGGGAGAGGTTCGGCCAGATTCTGCTTGCTACGGCATGCGCAAGCCCCTTCTGCCCCCTGGGAAGTGCTGAGCGCAAAAAAGCGGCCGCCGCGGCGACCGCTTTCCGATTCTGCAACGCGGAACGAGAGCAAACAGAAGAATCTAAACAAGTTCAGCTATTGCCCGCGCCGCAGCGAGCACCGCGTCCCGGGTATCGTGCTCGCGCGTTCCGCTCATCCGCGCCAGCGGCGTGGAGACGCTCAGCGCTGCCACTGGAGTCCGACCTGCGGGACAGATCACAGCGCCGATGCACAGTCCACCCAGAACCGACTCTTCCCGGTCGTAGGCAAATCCGGTCTGGCGGATCTGCTCAAACTCCTGGAATAGCTGATTACGGTCGACAATGGTGTGCGGCGTGCGTGGAAAGAGGCCGTAAGCCTCAAGAATTCTGTCGATGAGCGAGCGTTCCTGAAACGCGGTGATGGCCTTGCCCATGGCGCTGCAATGGGGCGGCAACACCCGCCCCACGCGGTTGGTAATCCGAATCTCGTGAAAGGTTTCCACGCAATCCAGCACCTGGATCCTCTCATCGAAGAGGCAGGCGAAGCTTACTGTCTCGTTAAACCGGTTGGCCAGCCGCTCGAGCTCCGGCCGCGCCTTGTCGCGCAACGCATAAGCGTGCTCGGTCTGCCAGCCGATCTGCAGTTTCGGCGCCAACTGATAGGTTCCATCCAGCTGCTGGGTCAGATATCCATAGCGCTCCAGCGTCAGCAGCACCCGGAATGCGGTTGATTCGGAAAGCTGGGTCTTTTTGCTAACTTCTTTTAATGCAAGTGGTTGCTTGCCATCAAATGCGTTCAGGACCTCAATCGCCCGGCCGATCGAGCGCAGCACGTACTGCTCGTTGGAGCTTTCCGTGTCCTTGGAGTGCAGCGCCCATTGCGGAATCCTGCGCCGTACAGCCTTTTCGCTCTTTGGTGCATCACTCTTGCTGGTGCGTGGCATAGGCCGGATTCTCCCCACCCAATTGGGTTCTTCTGCAGCAAAAAAAAATTTATCTCCATTGTAGTCGGATTCACTTTCGCCATGTAACTTTCACTGAGTAAAAAACATTGCCCGGTACTTCTGCTTCAATGCACTTGCGGGGTCACCGGAGGGGGAGCTGGCCGGGCAACCGAGGTTTCGTTAGCCGACGCTCTGGCTAATCTTTAAAAATAACTATATTATTTTGGCAATAAATCAGGAATGGATTTCCCCAATATCCAATCCGATCTCCGGCCTGCGGCCAACTCCAGCCCCTGCACACGGGCTGCATCCGCGGCTGCCTGCGGGCGAATTGTGCTTTTGGCCGACGATCTGACCGGCGCGTGCGATGCCAGCGCAGGTTTTGTAAATCAAGGATTTACGGCATCGGTTCTACTCCGGGAGTTGCTTCCGGAGCAGGCTCCGGCCACCGATCTGGTTGCCGCCGTCACCTACACGCGCGACCTTGGGCCCGATGCCACCCGGCAACTGCTGCTGAACCACCCTATTTTGCGTAACTTCAACAGCGGCAACATCTTCCATAAGGTTGATTCGGCCGGGCGCGGCAACCCTGGCGTGGAGATGACGGCCATCGCAGCTCAGGCCCATTGCGATGCGATTGTCTTTGCTCCCGCTTTTCCTGGCGCCGGCCGGGTGGTGCGCAACGGCCAGCTCCATGTTGTAGATTTCAGCAGGCAGAACCGGCACACCGATCTGCTTAGCCTTCTGCCCTCGTCACTCCGCTCGCAGGCCGAGTTGGTTCCAATTCAGTCCGTGGAATTCCTGCACCGCAAGATGGAGGCCGCTAATTCCGTAAGGCGGAACCTCTGGATTTGCGATGCAGCCTCCGAGAAGGACCTGGACGCCATCGTCGAGGCGGCATCTGGCCTTCCCTTGCGAATTCTCTGGTCTGGATCGGCTGGACTGGCGGCAGCGGTGGCCCGGCACTGCGCCTCTTCGGCCTCCGGCCGGACCGCACTGCGGACCCCGGAACCGCGCCCGGGACGGACCCTGGTCGTCTCCGGAACCGACCATGCGGTGACACTGGCGCAGTTCGAGCGTCTGGCGGTGTCCGTGGTCCGGCTTTCGCTGGACGCCGCCGTTGTACCGGATTTTGCCTGCGGCTGTCTGCAGTTGGATTGGGCCAGAACCACGCCGGGTGCTGTGCGCGGCTTCTGGCAGCGGCTCCACAAAGCGGACCAGCCGCCGATCACCTCGCTGGTGTTGACCGGCGGCGATACGGCTGCTTTCGTATTGGAAGCGCTCGGCGCATCCTCACTGATACTGGGGGGTGAGCTGGAGCAGGGCATACCGTGGAGCCGGGTGGTGGGAGGATGGGCCGATGGCGCGCTGGCCATCACCAAATCCGGCGGCTTTGGAACCGTCGACTCGCTTACCCATTGCGCCCAATTCAGCCAAAGGATGAAGGGATGAAAGAACGGATTGCAGTCACCATTGGAGATCCAGCCGGAGTTGGTGCGGAGGTTGTGCTCAAGGCACTCGCGGATCGCAACGTGGCCGGGCTGGCCGACTGGGTGGTCATCGGCGACCAGATGCCGCTGAAGGCTGCCGGCGCGCTGATGGACATCGATCCCGCCGATCTGGCCTGTGAGTTCATTACTCCAGCAGCATTGCCTGCAGGCGATGCCATCGAGTTCGGCCAGTTGCGCGCCGCTTACGGCGCTGCCGCCGTTGATTATGTACGCCGCGCCACGCTCATGTGCCTCTCCGGAGAAGCCGCGGCCATGGTCACCGCTCCATTGAATAAGGAAGCCGTGACCCTCAGCGGCATGCACTTCACCGGCCACACCGAATATATTGCCGAGCTCTGCCAGGCCAGCGAGTCGCGGATGCTGCTGGCCAGCGAGCGCATCTCCACGATTCACGTGACCACTCACGTGCCCCTCGAAACAGCTTGCCAGGCCACGCGCGAGCGGGTGCTGCGCACCATCGAGCTGGGCAACGAAGCGCTGCGCCTGATGCTGCGCCGTAATCCGCGCATCGGCGTGATGGGTTTGAACCCGCACGCGGGCGAACATGGCCTCTTCGGGCACCAGGAGCGCGACGTGATTGAGCCGGCCATTGCCGATGCCCGCGCCCGCGGCCTGGACTGCTCGGGTCCGCTGCCGCCCGACACCGCTTATGTCCGCGCCCTGCGCGGCGAGTTCGACCTGATCGTGGCTCAGTATCACGACCAGGGCCACATCCCGATGAAGCTCATCGATTTTGAGCAGACGGTCAACGTCTCGCTCGGCATCCCCATCATCCGCACCTCTGTGGATCACGGCACCGCCTTTGACATTGCCGGCAAAAACGCCGCCGACGCGCGCAACATGAAGGCCGCCATGCGTCTGGCCGTGCGCATGGCCGAGGGCCGCCGCGCCCTGGCCGCAGGAGAGGCCCGCTGATGCATTGGCAGGATGTAACCGTGGTGGTGTTTTACATGGCGGCGCTGGCGGCCATCGGGCTGCGCACGGCACGCCGGCAGACCACCACTGCGCGTTACTTTGTGGCCGGGCGCACCATCCCCGGCTGGGCGGCGGGCATGTCGCTGCTGGCCACCATCATCACCAGTGTCACCTTCATTGCCTATCCCGGCGCGGCCTACGCCGGCGACTGGAATCTGCTGGTCCCTGGCATTCTGTTTGTCGCCGTGGTAGCGCTCATCGGCCGCGTGATCATTCCCTTCTTTCGCCACGCCGTTTCCATGAGCGTGTACGAGTACTTTGGCCAGCGCTTCGGGCTGCCAGTGCGCATGTACGCATCTTTTGCGTTTGCGATTGGCCACTTCTCCAAGATGGGCTTCGTCTTTTATCTGCTGGCCCTGTCGGTCTCCGGCATCACCGGATGGTCCATCAGCAGCATCATTCTGGGGCTCGGCCTCATCACCGTCTTCTATACATTGGTTGGCGGCCTGGAAGCCGTGATCTGGACCGATGTGCTGCAGGGCTTTGTGCTCTGGACCGGAATCGCCGTCACCATCGGGATTCTGCTGTTTGCCAGCCCCGTGCCGGCTACGCAGATGGTTGCCACGCTGGTGGCCAACCACAAGATGGCGCTGGGCAGCCCGCACTTTGATCTCAGCGCGCCCACTTTCTGGACCCTGGCGATTTACGGCTTCTTCTTTTACCTCCAGAAGTACACCGCCGACCAGACCGTGGTGCAGCGCTACCTGGCGGCGCGCACCGATCGCGAGGCGCTGCGCGGCATCAACATGGGGGCGTGGCTTTGCCTGCCCGCATGGACGGCCTTCATGCTGATCGGCAGCCTGCTGTGGGCCTTCTACAAGCTCAGCGGCGAAGCGCTGCCCGCCACCATCGTCAAATCCGATCAGGTCTTTCCGCATTACATGGTCACGCACATGCCCGTCGGCCTAGCGGGATTGTTCCTGGCCGCACTGTTCGGCGCGGCCATGTCCATGCTGGCCTCCGATCTGAACTGCCTAGCCGTCATCATCACCCAGGACTTCTACGCGCAGTTCTTTCCCGCGCACAGCGACCACCGCAAGCTGATGGTGGGCAAGAGCTCCATTGCGATCTGCGGACTGCTGGCCATCGCGGTAGCGCTCAAGCTGGCTTCCACAAAAGGCAGCGCGCTGGCGCTCTACTACACCATCACGGCCATCGTCGCCGGAGGCCTGGCGGGGCTGTTCCTGCTGGCTTTTCTTTCGCGCCGCGCCGGCAAGGCCGCGGCGGTTGTGGGCATTGCCGCCAACCTGATCTTCACCACGTGGGCCACACTCACCATGAGCGGCGGCCACACGATCAATCTGCACCAATGGAACTACCCGTGGCACGAATTCACCATCGGGGCCATTGGCAATCTGCTACTGCTCTTCGCGGGCCTCGCTGCATCGTTCGTTTTGCGCGTACCCGAGTCCGGCAGCGGCCACACCCTATGGACCTGGCTCGCCGCTGAGCGCCAGGCCCTCATCTCGCAACGTTCGCCGGAGTTCATACCATGAATCGTCTTCGTAAAGCACTTGCCCAAAACAACGGCCAGACCCTGCTGGGCGCCGCAGTCTACTTCTACGACCCTATCTTTCTGGAGATCTGCGCCTACCTTGGGTATCAGGCCATCTGGATCGAGATGGAGCACGCTCCCATCACCTTTGCCGAGGCTGCCGATCTGTGCCGCATGGCCACCGGCCACAACATGCTCACCATGATCCGCATTCCCGACACGCGGCGCGAGAGCGTGCTCAAGGCTGCCGAGTGCGGTCCCGACATCATCGATGTACCCATGGTGGAGCAGCCGGAGCAGATGCACGACCTGCGCCAGTACGCGCGCTTTGCCCCGGCGGGCGAGCGCGGCTACTTCAGCGTTTCGCGAGCCGTCAACTACGGCATTGTGGAGAGCGTGGCTCGCGAGCAGCAACAGCTCAACACCGAACTCTGCCTGCTGGCGCAAATTGAATCCGAGAACGCGCTGGCACGCCTTGACGAGTTGGCCGCGGTGCCCGACATCGATCTGTTCATCGGCCCCGCGGATCTGGCCGCCAGCCTTGGCCACGCCGGCAACACAGGCCACGACGCGGTGAAGGAGGCCGGCCGCCGCATCATCGCTTCCGCACGCCAGCACAACAAGCTGATCGCCACGGCCTGCGCCCAGGCTGACTATCCCTTCTGGATCGAAGCCGGCGTCGATCTTCTCTTCTGCACCAACGACATTGCCTGCCTGAAGACCGCGGGCGGCGATGCGCTGCGCACCGCGCGCAACCTGCTCGAACAGAAGCACGCCGCACTGGAGGGCAAGCAGTGAACACCGTTACCCTGCTCCAGGTCCCGCGCCTCATCATCGGCAGCGGTTGCCGCACGCAATGCGCCGAGTTTCTGGCCGCGCGCGGCGTGCGCCGCACCTTCCTGGTTGCGCCGCCCTTCGGCGTGGCGCATGCAAAAGAACTGCTGGCCGGCATCGAAGCCGTTGAGATCGAGTCCGGCATTGAAGCCGAGCCAACGGTCGCAGGTTTTCTGCGCATTCTGGGGCGCGCGCAGAAATTCGCACCCGACGCCGTCATCGGCTTTGGCGGCGGCAGCGCCATCGATGTGGCCAAGCTGGTTGCCGCTCTGCTGGATGGCACGCAGCAGATCGACGAGGTCTTCGGCATTGGCCTGCTCAAGGGCCGCAAGCCGCTGCTCGTCACCCTGCCCACCACCGCCGGAACCGGCGCAGAGGTCTCGCCGAACGCCATCCTGCTGGACGAGGCCAGCAGCCTGAAGAAGGGCGTCGTCAGCCCCTTCCTGGTGCCCGATGCGGCCTTTGTCGATGCCGAGCTCACCCTCAGCGTTCCGCCGGCCGTCACCGCGGCCACCGGGATCGACGCGCTCACGCATTGCATTGAGGCCTACACCAATCGCTTTGCGCATCCGGTGGTCGATGTCTGGGCGCTCGAAGGCATCCGCCTCATTGCCAGCGCACTGGTGGAAGCGGTCAACACGCCGTCCTCCATCGTTGCCCGCGAGCGCATGATGCTGGGCAGCCTCTATGGCGGCCTCTGCCTGGGTCCGGTGAACACGGCGGCCGTACACGCACTCTCGTATCCGCTGGGCGGATCTTTTCACATTCCGCATGGCCATGCCAACGCCATCCTGTTGCCGCATGTGCTGCGGTTCAATATGGCAGCTTCTCCAGAGCGTCACGCCACGGTGGCGGTTGCACTCGGCGCAGCAAAACAGGAAAACGCTTTGGCCACGGCGCAGGCCGGCATTGCACAATTGTGGAAGCTGATTCGGGCCACCGGCCTGGAGATGCGTCTCACCGCACTTGGCGTCGATCCTGCCGAAGGTCCGCGCCTGGCAGCCGCAGGTCTGGGCGTAACCCGTTTGATGAAGAACAACCCTCGCGAGATGTCGCAACTGGATGCGGAAGCGATCTACGCCGCGGCCTTCAGCGGCCAAGAAGAATAAGACTTATGTTCCTCCAGTTGCCGAGGCAATGAGGCAAGCAAGAACATCGCGAGCAAGACGCATGGTGGGCAACCGATCTGCGGCTCACTACGGCCGGGTGCCCCTGGTCTCGATTTTGAGACCAGGAAAAGAAGGACATCTGTCCTCGGTCCTCTCCACCTGAACAACGATCGGGTGCCCCACCCTCGCCGCGTCTTTGTTCTTGCGACTAGGGTGGGCACGACGAAACCCGTTCTTGTATCCTCCGCTCGATCAGTGCAGCTGGTAGGGCGTTGCCGGCAGTGGCACCGGATCGGGTGGCTTCTGGAGCTTGGTCATATCCAGTTGGGCCGCGCCCTTCAGCCCCTGTCCGGTCACATCCTCAATGCTTACCAGCGGCCCCTCAAACCCGGTGACATGAATGTTGCCGAGCACGGCATTGCGCACGTGCGCCAGCACGATTCCGCTCTTCACCGTGCCCGTCACGTTGGTCAGCGAGAAACCCGCGAGCGGCTTCTCAGGATGGATTGCCCACGCGGTGCAGAGCGCCGGCAGATCGTGGACCTGAATATTTGTAAAGTGGAAGTTCCGGAACGCGGGAATGCCTTCCGCGCCCGGAACCGGGAACTCATCCTGCTTGCCGCTGTTCAGCGAGTTCAGCCGCAGAAATCCTTCCTGCGCGCCGCTGGCCTCAAAGCCGTCCACCACAATGTCCTCGACGAATGCGCCCCGGCCGGGCCGCGACTTGATGTAGATGGCATGGGAGCGCGCGCCCAGGCACTTGCAGTTCTCGATCCGCACGCCGCGAATGCCGGCCGAGGTCTCGCTGCCGATGCCAATGCAGGCAAAGTTGCGATCGACAAAGGTGCAGTTGGCAATGCGCACATGCACCGTGGGCCGATTGATGGTGTAGCCCTCTTCGCCGCGGCCCGACTTCAGCGAGATGCAATCGTCGGCCGTGTCAAAATCGCAATCCTCAATGGTCACATTGCGGCAGGAGTCCACATCGATGCCATCGGCTCCGCTCTGGATCTTCAGCTTGCGGAAGGTGGCGTTCTCGCAGTAAAGGGGATGGATCGACCACATCCCCGCATTGGCCGTCTCGCAGTTTTCCACCAGCAGGTTGCGGCAGTTGGTGAACTCGAGTAATGCGGGCAGGCGCACGCCGGTCTTGCGATCCACGCGGCCGCGAATCTCGGCGCTGCCGGCGATCCTGCCCGGCCCCACAATTGCCACGTTCTCCGCGTCCACCGCGGAGATCAGCGCGCTGCGGCCTTTGATGAACTTGCCCTCCCAGCGCACCTGCGCGAAGGGATAGGCGTTCAGATCGCCTGTGCCCATCAGCGTGGCGCCCGCGTCCATGTGCAGTGTGACGTTCGAACGCAGCACCAGCGCACCGGTCAGATAGTTGCCCTCTGGCGCCAGCACCTCGCCGCCACCCAAGAAGGAACAGCGGTCTATGGCCTGCTGCAAGGCCAGTGTGTCATCCGTCTTTCCATCGCCCACCGCGCCCAGGTCCTTCACGTTGAGCGTCACCTTCGGCCCCGCGGCCACCGGCGCGGCATGGGGATGCGCCGCAGGCTTGGCAGCAGCGTGCTCATCGGCAGCAGCGGACTGTTCCAACAATCCCAGCGCCGGCACCGCCAGCAAACCGCTCCCTGCCGCACGCAAAAACGCCCGCCGTGCCATCGTGTCCTTCTTCATTTTTTGTTCTCCACTTCGCAAATCGTCAATCGTTATGCCGCATTCCACGGGAAGTTGAGCGCCGGCCAGGCGGCGAACCACTTCACGCGGTTCACCTGATTTTCCCCGGCTCCCGAATCAATCTACGCTGCCCGGCGAGGCCGTGGCAATCGCCTTCCGCACTCCTTGAAGCGACTCGAAGTTCCGGGCAAAGCGAATCGGCCGACTGCTGGGCAGACGGCCGAAGGGATGCTTCGAAAACTCCTTGCAGCTGGCCTATTTGAGATCCAGAACCTTCCATTCCCGGGCATTTTTCACCGCCAGTTGCAGCGGCCGCGGAGGGCCGTCCGGTGAAATGGTAACCTCTACCCACAATTGCTCGCCGGGCAGCGCAGGCAAAGGGCTCTGCGCATGTTCTGCGAGGAAGAACAGGACCGGCTCATCCAGGCGCATCTCCGAGCAGGGCGCGGCCGAGGACGCCGTCACCCTCTGCGTGCCCTTCATCGTCTCCACGCCATCCGGACGCACGGCCAGCAAATGGCCGTCCTTGACCTGGAGTTTGGCTGGGAAGGTTACGGTCTGCGAGCCGGGAATGGTAAACACGCTGCCGTACTTCACAGTGCCATCGGAGTTGCGCGGAAACTGGGCCAGCTTGGCCGAGGGCAGCGTGCTCGCGCAGCCATCCACCAGCAATTGCACGCTCAGATAGCGGCCGCGCATGGGCAGGGAGGGATCGTAGGCTGCAGCCCGGGTCCACACCCGCGGGCAACTGTGCCGCTGCCACAGATACTTCGCGGCAATCGAGGAGACCACGGCCAGTTGCACAACCAGCAACGCAATCGATGCCTTGGAGAGCTTCATTGGGCCTCCTTTGTCTGCGCCGCATCCATGCGCGTCATGATGCGCCGCCGCAACTTCTCCAGCGCCCATCCCCCGGCCAGGAACAGCACCCCCAGCCCGATCAACCCCAGCGACCGGCCCAGCGCGTCGAAGAGATTCGAGTAGTAGAACCAGCCCACCGCAAGGGCAAAGCCCACCATGCCGAAGTTGACCAGCCAGCGCGAAGCTTGCTGGATGCCCCACAGGCACAGGTACACGGCAAAGGCAGCCACCACCAGATGCGCCAGCAGGTTCGGCGAGGTGCGCGTGTAGTTGTAGGTGGAGCCGTCCCACACGTGGTAGGTCTCAGTCCAGATGCGCTGGCACCACGGCAGCCCCACAGCGTAGGCAATGGCTGCGGTGATCGGAACCAATCCCTTGTGGCCGCGCAGCGCCGAGACGCAGAAGGGAACCGCGCCCATCACCACCCAGGCCGTAATCATCGTTCCGTAGCCGAAGAAGCTCTGCTCGCCCGACCACGACCGCCAGCCCAGCAGCATGAGTACCGTGCCCACGATGATGGCTAGCGCGTCCACAGCAAACAGAATTCCCTGCACCGCCTTGCGCCGGGAGCCCAGCAGCATGACAAAGTAGAAGGCCGACCACAGCACCAGGAACCGGCCCAGATACACCTCCTGGCCGATGTGCGCTTCGGTGGCGTACTCCAACTCGCAGAAGATCCAGGCCGGCACCAGCAGGAGCGCCATCGTCTGCTGCGCCTGATCGCGCAGCAAAGCCCATCCGGCCAGCGCGCAGATGGCCCACAGCAGAACGGCCGCGGGCCAGTGCTCCTGGAGGTTGAAGATCTGCCCCACCAGGGCAATGGCTGCGCCGGCCGCGGCTGTGCCCACGGCATGCAGCGCGGTGGAGAGATGCTGGTTCTCCGCGCGCGCCCACGCGCCTGCCAGATGGAAGACGGCCACCATGGCCATCACCAGCACAAAGCGCGCCAGCGGGCCCAGCTGATCCCAATGCGCAGAGACGAACAGCACCACTCCACAAGCCAGCAGAATGGCGCCCAATGTGAGCGCCACCAAGCCCTGCCAGCGCAATCCGGAGCGCTGCGCGTCGCCCTGCTCATGCGTGCGGATGCGGTCGGCCGTAGCCTGATCCACCACCCCCGCCGCCAGCCAGCGATTCAAAAGCGATTCAAGGTCGGCCATAACAGTTGGACCCCATTATTGCCCCCACGCCTGAAATTGACAACCGGACAAAAAGCGCAGGTGGAGGGTCAACAAAGAAGCCCGATGGATTTGCCATCGGGCTTCTTCTGTTTTCCTGCAGGGTGCATCTTCTCGGTCCCTTGTTCCCTTGGTCCCTAGCTTAGCGGTCAGTGCAGCTGTAGCAAGGGTCGCAGGAGGCCTGGATAAGAGGCGAATCGGCGAGCTCCTGATTGAGAACCGTGTAGCGCACGGTAGCCATGTTCATGAAGGTGGGCGTGCGAACGCGGACGCGCTTGGGAATGTCCGTGCCGTCGGAGACCATCTGGTAGAGGACCTCGCCGCGCGGAGCCTCGACACGGCTAACGGCGATGCCGGCCGGGATCTTGAACTTGGCGCCGGCGGGCGGCAGAGTGTGGATGGGGCCTTCGGGAAGCGTGTTGAGTGCCTGACGGAGGATCTTGCAGCTCTCGATCATTTCCAGGGCGTGGACCACGAGGCGCGCCTGCACGTCGCCCGCGGTCTCCACCGGAACGTTGAACTCAAAGCGGTCGTAAGCCGCATAGGGAGCGGCTTTGCGCAGGTCCTGGGCGAGGCCGGAGGCGCGCGCCAAGGGACCCACCGCGCCCATGGCCTGGGCCTGTTCGCGGGTGAGGATGCCGACGCCTTTGGAACGCGAAGCAACGGTCTTGTCGTCAAGGAAGATAGGGTTCACGATGTCGCGGATGGCGGTCTCGAGGTCGTCGAGGATGGCCAGCACGGCGGCCGGATCGGTAACGTCGCGATTGACGCCGCCAATGCGGTTCATGCCGTAATTCACGCGGTTACCGCTGATGGCGGCCAGCGCGTCCATCACCTTCTCGCGCAGGTTAAAGCAGGCCATGAAGACGGTCTTAAAGCCGATGAGCTTGGCGGCAATGCCGGCCCACAGGAAGTGCGAGTGCAGGCGTTCCAATTCACACAGAATGACGCGGATATAGAGGCCGCGCTCGGGAACTTCAAGGCCGGCCAGCTGCTCGGCGGCCTGGCAGAAGCTGAGCGAGTGCACGTTGGAGCAGATGCCGCAGACGCGCTCGACCAGGGTGATGCCCTGCAGATAGTTGCGGCGCTCGGCCAGGTACTCGATGCCGCGGAAGTTGAAGCCGACGGTCATCTCCGCGTCGCGCACGGTTTCGCCTTCGCAGGTGAGGTCCAGCTTGTAAGGCTCTTCGAGAGCCGGATGGTAGGGTCCGATGGGAATGCGGTAGCTCACTGGGCAACCTCCGGATTGGGCTCCTTGCGCAGGTTGATGCCGGGCGCGTCGCCCTGGCGCGTCATGAGCGGCAGCAGCGTGGCGCGGCCGGTGAAGATGACGGCGAAGTACTCGTAGGTCTCGCGCTCCACCCAATCGGCCGCGGGGGCGAGATCGACGATGGACGAGATCTGGCCGTCGCGCGTCGCAGTGGTGAAGCTGAGCAGGGCACCGTCGAGATCCCATTGGTAGTCGAGGCGGATCTGCTGGTCTTCACGCTCGATGGCGGTGATGGCTACGAAGCGCGCGTTCAACGCGACGAGCTTCGCGGTGGTGGCGCGCAGGTCGAAGTCTTCTCCGGCTTCAAGCCACCAGGAGCCTTTGTCCCATTTCCAGCCCTCACCGAGACCGAGTTCGACCAGCCGGGGAGCGATATCTGCAATCTGTGTTGCCATAGAATCCTCTTTGTTCTGTTACAGCCGAAAGACAACTGCAGATCCTTCGACTCACCTCCCCCAGGCTGAAGAGTGCGCCTGGGGCCCCGTTCGCTCAGGATGACAGCGTTGTGCTGCTGCATGCTGTTTGCGTGGCAACGGCAGGCGTTGCGGCGGCGGCACGCGGTGCAGGCTTCTTCTTCTGCATCTCGTAGACGACGGCGAGCTCGCCGCGCGTACCGTAGATGGGCGGCAGCTTGGACTCGATGCTCAAGGTGTTGGGACGGCAGCGGTCGATGCAGCGCGCGCAGAAGGTGCACTTGCCAGGATCGTAGGCCCAGGTGTAGGTATCGCCCGCGCGCTTCACTTCAATAGCGCCGGTGGGGCACACATAGGCGCAGGCACCGCAGCCCACGCAGCGCGAGGCATCGTTCTGGATCAGGCCACGATAGCGATCGCTGGTGCACTGGTGGCGATGGGGCAGCTTGTAGGAGACCGTTCCCTTGCGCAGATTGTCGACGATGAGGCGAAGGATGTTCATAGACGGAACCTCATGACAGCAGCGGAGCCGAGAGCCAGGACCGCGAGCACGCCCGCCCAGCGCCAGTAGAAGTTGATGGAGGATTGCAGGGTCAAGCGCGCCGTACCCGCAGCCAGAGCGGAAAGCAGGAGCACCTGCAGGAAGCAGGCAAGAGCGAAGGCCGGAGCATAGAGAAACCAGGGCAGTCCGGCAGGAAGAACCAGCGTGGCCACCAGGCCGGTGAGCGCAAGCCATTCGAGCGCGTGCGCCAGCTCCCAAAGGCCGAGGGCCGCTCCCGCGTACTCGGTGAGTGGGCCGGAGTAGATCTCCTGCTCCGCACTCGAAGTAGAAAAGGGATTGAGGCGCAGCTTGGCGGGGATGCAGAGCAAAATGCCGAGTACACCCACCCAGTGTCCGGGGTTGAGCGTGGGACCGGCAAGCTCGTCCATGCGGAAGGTGTGCTCGGTGACGGCCACGGTAACGATGGCCAGCAGCAGGACGACGTTGTTGGCCACGCTCAGCACGGCCTCGCGGATGGCGCCGATCTGGCCGTAGATGGAGCCGGAGGTGAAGCCGGCCAGGATGAAGCAGATGGACGGAACTTCCAGCAGCGCGACCAGCAATACACCGTCGCCGGAGAAGCCGCCGCTATTCCGGGGGAAGACCGGCAAGAGCGCCAGCGCGCCTAGTAGCGAGAGCACGGAGAGCACCGGATAGAGGCGCAGCAAATTGGCCTCCAGGCCGTGACGGGCCGGGGTGCGCTTGCCGAGCAGCTTGACGAAGTCATAGACCGGCTGCAACAGAGGCGGGCCGATGCGGCGCTGAATGCGCGCCACCGCCTTGTGCTCCGCCCACACGAAGAACCAGCCCGCAGGAATAGCGAAGACGAGACCGGGAAAAAGAAACAATCGAATCAAGACAGCGGGATTCATTTCTGGGGTATTCCTTTCGCTTCTTCGCGAACGCCGCGCGTCGCCAGAATCTCAGTGGCCTTGATGATGCCGTTGATGATCGCGTCCGGATGGGGAGGGCAACCGGGCACGTAGACGTCGACGGGAATGTGCTTGTCGAGCGGCCCCTCGATCATGGGGCTGCCGGCAAAAACATTGCAGGAGGCCGGGCAGCTGCCCAGCGCCACCACCGCCTTGGGCTCGCAGACCTGCGCGTAAGCGGTCTTGACGGCGTTCAGCGTGTTGCGGGTAATGGGCCCGGTGACGCAGAGAATGTCGGCATGGCGCGGGCTGCCTTCCAGGTGAATACCGAGTTGCTCCACGTCGTAGCGGGGCGAGAGGCAGGTGACCAGCTCGATGTCGCAACCGTTGCAGCTGCCGGTGTTCAGATGGAAGATGCGGGGGCTCTTGGTGCGAGCCTTGTGCAGGATCTTGTCGAGGATGCCCATTATTGGATACCTCCAGCGATGGCCAGCAGCGCGCTGGGCCAGAGACCGCTTACGATGAGAGCCGCCATGAGCAGAATCATGGCCAGACGCAGGGCAACCGGCTCCGCCTTGGCCGCCGTCTTTTCCACGCCCACTTCAGGGCCCCACCAGATGCGGGTAAGGGTCATGACGTAGGCGACCAGCGACATCATGGAGGCGAGCACGAAGCCACCGAGCAGCCAGTGGTTGGTGTTAGCAGCGGTGAGGTAAAGACGCCAGCGGCTGGCAAAACCGATCAGGGGTGGAATGCCGAGCATGGCCAGCATGCCCACCAGAAATCCTGCCGCAGAAACCGGGTAGCGCTGCGCCAGGCCGCGACGACCGATGTGCAGATTGCCTTCGGCTTCCGGAGCGGCCAAGCAAATGAAGAGCAGAGCCTTGGCCACGGCGTGAGCCACAGCACCGATCACCGCGCCCTCCAGGCCGACCTGGCTGGCCGAGAGAATGCCGAGCAGCAGAAAGCCCATGTCCTCGATGGTGGAGAAGGCGAGCAGGCGCTTCATGTCGCGCTGCGCGAGCATGGCGAGAGAAGCCACCAGCGAGGTGAAGAGGGCCAGGCCGAGCCACAGAGCGCGCGGCTCGAGCAACGCGGGCTGAGCGACGGCGGTCATATAGAACTCGCCGAAGGCGGCCATGTCGACCACGGCGATGATCAGACCCATGGTGAGCGCGGGCACTGCTTCCGCCACCGCGGGCAGCCAGATAAGCAGCGGCGCAATGGCCAGCTTGGCGGCGAAACCGGCCAGAACGAGACCGACGGCCCAGTTCCCTGCCCCGTTGGCCAGCGCCAGCTGACCGCCGCAGATGCCCACGGCCGAGACCGCGACCACGGCGAAGAAGGTGCGCGTGGCGGTCTTCGAACCGGAGCGCCAGACGAGCAGCAGCGCCAGAACGCTGGCCATCTCCAGCAGGCCTGTGCGTTGGGCAGACGTTGCGGTGAAAGCAGCGGCCACGGCGAAGATGCCGGCCATTGATGCCAGGGGCAGCAACTTCTGGAAGGGCTTGAGGGCGACGATGGCAACCAGCAGCGCGATGCAGGCCAGGCCGAGCGCCGCGCCGAGCAGAGCCGGCATGGTGCTGGCCACCTCAGCATGAACAGCAGGCAGGCTGACACCGGAGAAGTTGACTGCAGCAGCGATGGCAGCGGCAAAGATCATCACCAGCACGGCGGCGTACTGCTGGGCATAGGCCAGAAGGGCGTTCAGAGCGGAGGAAGCTGCCTCAAAGGCACGCCAGGTGGTGAGGTAGACGCGATCAACTTCCGTACGCTTGTAGATGGGCTGCCAGGCCTTTTTGAGGATGGCGGAGAAATCGGAGGCGGGCAGGCGTCCGGTGCCGACCATGGGTTCGCCGCCGGTAAAGACGCCCACGCCGTCGCCGCCCAGCATCATGGAGCCGCCGCCAGCCGCGGCGCCCACCGCAACCACCCGGGCACGCGAGATGCCGGCAAAGACGTAGAGAAGCACGCCAGCCAACGCGGAGACCACGGCGAGGATCAGGCCGCCAGAGGTCACTCCCAGACCTGCCCAGCCCATGCCGGCCGTCGACGTCAAACCGAACCAGGAGACCTGCACGGTGGCCATGCCGAAGCTGGGCAGAATGGGATTGAGGATGTAGTTGACAGCGAGCTGCGGCGCGAGGCCAAGCACGATGGAGCCGACCGCGAAGAAGCGCAGCGCCCAGACCATGGTGGGAGGCGCTTCATGCGCGTGCGCGGACTTTTCCGTAACCGGTCCCAGGAAGACCGAGCTGGTGGCCTTGACGCAACTGAAGACCGTGCCGACGGAGACGATCCAGGCCATCAGAGCCGGGACCACCTGGCCGGCCTGGAGTGCGGCGGTGTAGAGCAGCCACTTGGAGGCGAAACCGCTCATGAAGGGCACGCCCATCATGGCGCCCACGCTGACCAGCCAGACGATGGCAGTGTGCGGCATGCGACGAGCCAGGCCACCGAGTTCGTTCATGTCGCGTGTGCCGGTGGCGTGCTGGACCGAACCAGCCGCGAGGAAGAGTCCGCCCTTGAAGAGAGAGTGGTTCAGGCAATGCAGCAAGCCTGCGGCGATGCCCAGCGGGGTGCCCAGACCCAGGCCGGTGATGATGTAACCGATCTGGCTGACGGTGTGGAAGGCCAGCATGCGCTTCAGGTCGTGCTGGATCATGGCGTAGACCACGCCGACCACCATGGTGACGGTACCCAGCCACATGACCACCAGACCCCAGTTGGCGGGCCATTGCGCAAAACCATGCATCCGGGCACAGAGGTAGACGCCGGCCTTCACGTAGCAGGCCGCGTGCAAGAGCGCGCTGACCGGCGTGGGGGCGTTCATGGCCTCCGGTATCCAGGTGTGGAGCGGGAACTGCACGCTCTTGGCCAGCAATGCCACCAGCATCAGGGTGAAGACACCGGCGGTAAAGGCGTTGGCCACCGCGGGATCGGTCCAGAGCGCGGAGCCGGTGCGGCTGAAGAGGAGCAGGATGGCGGCCAGCAATCCGTAGCCGGCCAGGTGGGTCATCAGCAGGACCTTGCGGGCGCCGGCCACCGACTGGGGCTTGTCGTACCAGAAGCCAACCAGGGAGAAGCTGCACAGACCCATCATCTCCCAGCAGAGGTAGACGGCAAAGAGATTGGCGCTGTAGACCAGGCCGACCATCCCCAGGATGAAGGTCAGCATAAAGGCGTAAAAGCGGGTAGCCGCCGGGTCTTCCGCCATGTAACCGATGGAGTAGAGCAGTACCGCTGCGCCCAGGACCGTGCCCATGGCGGCGAACATCAGGCTGAGGGCGTCCACGTGGAAGACCAGAGCCAGAGGGCCGTCCCAGCCGATGGCGTTCCAGACCAGAGGCGCGCCGGAGGTGTGGACCACCACAAAAGCCGCCAGAACGGCGGCCATGGCCGGCAAGGTTGCCAGCAAAGCCAGCACGCCTTTGGCGCGGGCGGAGAGGAATCTGGCCGCCAGGAGCTCGAGGACGATACCGGCTGCCAGCGGCAGCGTGGCCCCCAAGATCAAAGCTGCGGAAGAGAAGTTCATTGCATCTCCCATAACCGGCCCGGAGTTATTCCGGGAAATAGCGTAAAATGGCGATTACGTTAACTGTGAGTAAGTGACTCACGCGACCTTATGGAAACAAGTATAGCGATTTCTTCCTTATCACGGTACATCGTTCCATATTGTGCATTACATGCAGATACATCAACTTGCGGACCACCATGGACTATTTTTGTGATTTTGTGTTCCAAACTATGAGTCTTAGTCTTATATTGTGATGTTTCAGTCCGGCGAGCAGGGCGCGGCCGGGAAGCGGAAGCAATCCTTCGCGGGAAGAACAAAGTGCGCATGTACGAGCCGGGAGGGTGGTTGCCCTGGTTCCCGGCACATACACGCTTGAAGATCTTCAGCGGGGCAGGCGCAGGCCAGCCAGCCACGAGAGCGGTTTCTGAGCCGCTGCCCCCAAATTCCGTGCCAAGCGTAGTGTTTTCCTGAAGAAAACATTCCGCATCCGGCAGCGGAGAGGGTAGGAAGGCTCTGAAACCGCTCTTCCCGCCCTGGCGAAGATCTACCTGGTGGAAGGTTCGAGAACCTTCACTTCAACTTTGGCAGTAACTTTTGCCTTGGCGGGTTTGGCGGCGGGAGCAGCCGCGGGCTGGTTGCGCTCGGCCAGCTCGACGAACGGACGTCCGTAGTAGCTGTCCTCCAGCACGGCGCGGAACTCGGCGATCAGCGGGTAGCGCGGGTTGGCGCCGGTGCACTGGTCGTCGAAGGCGTCGACGGCCAGGGCATCGAGCTTGGCCAGGAACTGGGCCTCGTCCACGCCGGCTTCCCGGATGGAGGCGGGGATGTCGAGCTCGCGCTTCAGGCCATCCACCCAGGCAATCAGCTTCTCCACCTTTTCGTTGTTGGTGGCTCCGCCCAGGCCAAGGTAGTCGGCAATCTCAGCGTAGCGGCACTTGGCCTTGGGCCGGTCGTACTGGGAGAAGGCAGCCTGCTTGGTGGGATTGTCGTTGGCGTTGTAGCGGATCACGTTCGAGATCAAGAGGGCGTTGGCCAAACCGTGGGGCAGGTGGAAGGCCGCACCCAGCTTGTGGGCCATGGAGTGGCAGGCGCCCAGAAAGGCGTTGGCAAAGGCCACTCCGGCCAGGGTTGCGGCGTAGTGCACCTTCTCGCGGGCCTTGGGATCAGCGGCGCCGTTCTTGTAGCTGGAGGGCAGATACTGCTGCAGCAGCTTGAGGGCCTGCAGAGCCTGGCCGTCGCTGAACTCGTTGGCCATGATGGAGACGTAGGCCTCCAGAGCGTGGGTCACGGCGTCAATGCCACCGGCCGCAGTCAGGCTCTTGGGCAGGTTCATCACCAGGTTCGGATCGACGATGGCCATGTTGGGCGTGAGCTCGTAGTCGGCGATCGGGTACTTCTTGCCGGTAGCGTCGTCGGTGACCACAGCAAAGGGCGTGACCTCAGAGCCGGTGCCGCTGGTGGTGGGGATGGCGATCATCAGCGCCTTGATGCCCATCTTGGGGAATTTGTAGATGCGCTTGCGGATGTCCATAAAGCGCAGGGCCAGGTCCTCGAAGTCGACCTCGGGGTGCTCGTACATGACCCAGGCGATCTTGGCCGCATCCATGGGCGAACCGCCGCCCAGAGCCACGATCACGTCGGGCTGGAAGGCGTTCATCACATCCACGCACTTGCGCACGGTGGTCAGGTTGGGATCGGCCTGCACCTGGTAGAAGGTCTCCACTTCCATGCCGATCTTCTTGAGCTGGGCGATCAGGTCGTCAGCCATGCCGCTGCGGAAGAGGAAGCCGTCGGTGACGATGAGGGCGCGCTTTTTGCCGGCAATGTCCTTGAGGGCCTCCGGAATGCAGCCGCGGCGGAAGTAGACCCTGGCCGGCAGACGATGCCAGAGCATGTTCTCAGCGCGCTTGGCAACAACTTTTTTATTCAACAAGTGCTTGGGCCCCACATTCTCAGAGATGGAGTTGCCGCCCCAACTGCCGCAACCCAGGGTAAGGCTGGGGGAGAGGCTGAAGTTGTAGAGGTCGCCGATGCCGCCGTGGGAGCTGGGGGTGTTCACCAGCACGCGGGCGGTCTTCATGTGCTCGCCGAAGTAGGTGATGCGCTCCTTCTGGCTGTCCTGATCGGTATAGAGGGCGGAGGTGTGGCCGATGCCGCCCAGAGCGACGAGAGCGGCAGCAATGTCGACCGCGGCCTTGAAGTCCTTGGCGCGATAGAGGGCGAGGATGGTGGAGAGCTTCTCGTGCGCGAAGGGTTCGGAGGCGAGCGCGTCGGTGACTTCGCCGATAAGCACCTTGGTGGTGGCAGGCACGGTGAAGCCGGCCAGTTCGGCAATCTTCGGGGCGGACTGGCCAACGATCTTGCCGTTGACCGCACCGTTGACCAGGATGATCTGGCGGACAGCTTCCAGTTCCTTGCCCTGGAGGATGTAGCCGCCGTGGCGGGCAAAGCGGTCGCGGATGGAATCGTAGATGGTGTCGACGGCGATGACGGCCTGTTCGGAGGCGCAGATGACGCCGTTGTCAAAGGTCTTGGACATGAGAATGGAGGCGATGGCACGCTTCTGGTCGGCGGTCTCGTCAATGACCACCGGAACGTTGCCGGCGCCGACGCCGATGGCGGGCGTGCCGGAAGAGTAGGCCGCATGGACCATGCCCGGCCCGCCGGTGGCCAGGATCATCTTCACTTCCTGGTGGCGCATGAGCTGGTTGGAGAGCTCGATGGTGGGCTCGGTAATCCAGCCCACGATGTCGGCCGGGGCACCGGCGGCAACCGCGGCTTCCAGCACCAGGCGGGCGGCGGCAGCGGTGCACTTTTTGGCGCGGGGGTGGGGGCTGATGATGATGCCGTTGCGGGTCTTCAGGCAGCAAAGGATCTTGAAGATGGCCGTGGAGGTGGGATTGGTGGTGGGAATGATGGCGCAGACAATGCCCATGGGCTCGGCCAGGGTAATGGTGCCGGCCTCTTCATCCTCACTGATGATGCCGCAGGTCTTTTCGTCCTTGTACTTGTTGTAGATGTACTCGGAAGCAAAGTGGTTCTTGATGACCTTGTCTTCGACCACACCCATGCCGGTTTCGCGGACGGCGAGCTGGGCCAGGGGGATGCGGGCGTCGGCGGCGGCCAGGGCGGCGGCGCGGAAGATTTGGTCCACCTGTTTTTGAGAGAAGGAGGCAAACTTGAGCTGGGCAGCTTTGACACGGGCTACCAGAGCGTCCAGTTCCTCGGCAGTGGCAACGCGGTTTCTCTGTTCGTCGTTCAGGGCCAGGATGGCTTCAAGGTTGGTCATGGTCGGGTTCGTCTCCTTGGGGGATGCGGGCCGGCAGATCCGGGGTTAGGGGCAGGAGTTGGGATGGACACCCTATCGCCAACTTTCTACCGATATTGTTTTATCGATTTAACATTACCGAGTCTAAGATAGGTTAAGGGGGTGAATCCGTGATCGCGGTCACGCTTTTCGGGTCATGTCACGCGCTGAGCCCACTGAAAAACATTTAAATATCAATATATCGATAATATTTTGTTCAATTAAGATCACGATTTTACCCGCCCGAATCTCCCTTGCTTTCGTCTCAAAACCGCTCCGCATCTCTCTCGCTGAGACGATGCGCCGGCCGTTATCCCACTCCTGCCCCACCGGCAGCTAGGCCGGAGCCCTGGTTTGGCTACCTACGGTTTTGTCAGTGGACGCTGCCGACCGGGCGGACGAGCCGCCTTGGGCCGGGCCACGGGCCGAGGCGCGCATCCCGCTTCTTACTTGCACTCTAAGTGTGATTGTTTTCTTCAAATTGCCGATAAGTTTCTTATCGTACGACGCCGGGATTGGACCGATGCATATGAGGCTGAATCTTCTTTATCGTCTGAACGTTGCGCAAAAAATGGTGCTGACCTTTGGAACTGCCTGCGCCCTGGCCGCCGTGTTGGGAGCCGTATCGCTGGCCAGTCTGGCGCGGCTGAACCGGACCACGGTGGATTTCGATTCGAACCGCTTGCCGGCGGTGGCGGATCTGTCGCGGGCCCGGGTTCTGCTGGGCGATGCGCGGCGTCAGGAGTTCAATGCGGTGCTGTGTGCCGACGAGGCCTGCCTTGAGCGCTTTGAGCGCACCCGGTTGCAACAGTTGGACGCGCTGAGCCAGATGTGGAACCGCTACCAAGCCGACCGGGACCGCTCCGAAGCCAACGGCAACCATACGGTGGACGCGGAGTTCGAACAGCGGTTGGCCGACTACATGCCGCTGAGCAACACGGTGATGCAGCTGGTGCGGCAGGGCAAGCACGACGAAGCGGTGCTGCAGTTGCGCAACGTGAGCGGGCCGGCCTTTGACAAGCTCTCCGCGGTGGTGGAGCACGACATCCAGCAGAACCAGCAGGCGGCAGAAGCGGCCACGCACAGCGCCCAGGCGCTCTACCGCAACATGCAGACCTTCTGCGTGGCGATGATGCTGGTCATCGTCGCGGTGTGCGCGCTGATCGGCCGGCAGTTGGCCAAAGCCATTGCCCATCCGCTGCAGGAGGCTAGCGAGGTGCTGGCGCGGGTGGCCGACAAGGATCTGACCCAGTCTCTGGCGCTGGAGAGCCAGGATGAATTCGGGCAGATGGCAAACTCCGTCAACACGACGATTCACGCCATCAACAGCATGTTGACCACGGTGGCGGAGAGCGCCGCCTCGCTGACGCACAGCTCCGACGCGCTGGACCAGAATGCCGGCGCTTCGTCGCAGACGGCGCAAAGCCTGTCGGAGCAGGTGCAGCACGTGGCCGCGTCGAGCCAGGAGATGAGCGCCACGATCGGCGAGATCTCGCAGAACGCGGAGCGGGCGGCTGAAGCCAGCCGCATTGCCCTCGAAGGCGCCGAACAGGGCGGCCGGGTGATGAACGAGACCACCGCAAGCATGAACCGGATCGCCACGGCCAATCAGGCCGTAAGCGAGCGGATTGCAGTGCTCGGCGAGCACACCCAGGCCATCGACAAGGTGGTGACGGTGATCCGCGAGATCAGCGAGCAGACCAATCTGCTGGCCCTGAACGCGGCCATTGAAGCGGCGCGCGCCGGCGAGCAGGGGCGCGGCTTTGCGGTGGTGGCCGGCGAGGTCCGCCGCCTGGCCGAGCGCACCACGCATTCCGCCGGCGACATTGCCTCCATGATTGCCACCATCCAGAAGGAGACCGGCGAAGTGGTGCAGATGGTGGAAGAGGGCAACGTGGAGGTGAGCCACGGCATCCAGCGCATGGATGAGGCGCGAGCCACGATCGACTCCATCGTGGAGCTCTCCCACAAGACCGAGACCATGGTGACGCTGATTGCTACGGCGGCCACCGAGCAGAGCACCGCGAGTACCGAAGTGAGCGAGCGGATTGCGGCCATGGCGGGCATGGCCCACATGACCGCCGAGAGTTCGCAGCAGACGGCGCAGAGCTGCCGGGAGTTGGTGGAACTGGCCGGCGGACTGGACCGACTGGTGGCCAACTTCAAGCTAGCCAATACGCGACAGGGATGAAGGCTGCCGCCGGCAGCGCAGGGAGGCCGCGGCGCCCGGCTGGACCTGAGCGTGGAGCAGCGTCTACCCCGAAGAGTCATAGAATCTCTCCAATTTCACGCAACCTCCCGGCCCCCAGTTGCGTCCATTGGTAGGGCACGATTGGACGGCGCTGAGGCAACCTGCCTGGAATCCAGACAGGTAACAGAAGTTTCATTGAAGTTTGCCGATTCCAGCCTTGTCCACTCGACCCGGAGAGGATACTCTCATCGAGGGTGAAGGACACCGGCCTGCTCGCCGGCGGCAAATCCTTCACTCGGAAGCAAGCAGGAACACATGCTCTTAGACACTCAGATCGGCGTTACAGCGGAGCCCGTCCCGGTGCTCGGCAACACTCTTCAACCGGAAAGCCAGCCTTGGAACTCCACTTCCCCGGAGATCACAGCTACCCCCATGACTGAATCTAGACTGAATTCCATTTTCACCAGCCAGGATGGGCACCAGACCCGCCTGGGCTGGATCTCGTTCGCGACCGGAATCACCTATTGCGGCATTTGCCTGGGCTCAGCGGTTGAGCCGCGAGTGGGCGAATCGTGCGAGGCCTGCGGAGCGCAGGTGATCAGCGTCTTTGACGCGGCCAACGGGCCGGAAGCGATCCGCAAGGCGTGGTGCGAGGCTGGCATGGCCTCGACTGTTCCCGAGCTGGCGGCGCTGGCGTCCTAGACGCAACCCGCAGCACTTCCCGGCGGACCACCGCAGTCTGCCGGAAGAACACCTTTTTACAATCTGACGCGCGTGAGCCGTCACAGGGGCGTTTCCGGGCCTGCACGCGAGTCCGGGAAACGGAACGACGCTGTCATCCATTCCGGAACTGGCCCGCATCCCCGGTTCTCACTGGACGGCGTTGCGTCCAGCTGGCGATCCACTAGACGGTTTTAAATCAAGATATTGAGCCAATCTTCCCAGGCTGATTCCGGCGGGCGATGGATCAAGCTGTATGGATTGGTTCCGGATTTGCCAAAAAGATAGTTCCGCTATACGGAATTTTCTTGCAGGCGATTGCGGCAAAAACCGCGTGATGGCGGCGGATTCGACCTCTGCGCCCCATCTGCGTTGTCAGCGGCCTTCGAATTGGTATATGACCGAGGGGAAATGAACCTTCCCGGCCCCATCGCTACCCGCAGAACCCACGTACTGGCCATCTTGCTGCTGACCGGATTGCTACCGGCTGCCGCCGTGGCCCAGAGACCGCAGCTGGCGCTTCCAGCGGAGCTGCTTTGCCAGGGCCGCGTGGAACCGCTGGCGGTGGCAGAGGCGCATCCGTTGCTGGCGTGGAAGCTGGCCCCGGCCGCAGCGGGGCTGCACGGGCTGCGGATGAGCGGTTACCAGATTCAGGTGGCCGCAACGGCGGCGGAAATTGCTGCGGGCCGCCAGCTGGTGTGGGACTCCGGCAAGACCGCAACAGAGTTGAACGCGGTGCCGGCTGCCGCCTATCAAGGCCCTGCGCTTGAGGCTGGGCACCGCTATTGGTGGCGGGTGCGGGTGTGGGATGGGAACGGCAAACCGTCCCCATGGAGCGAGCCGGCCCAGTTCGCCGCAGCTCCCCAGTGGCAGGCGCAGTGGATTGCCGCTGCGGCCAGCGATGCCGAGGCAGGCCGCCGGCCAATGCCGCTCTTCCGCAAGCAATTCCAGCTGGATGCGCCGGTGCGACGGGCGGTGCTGCACATTGCGGGGCTCGGCCAGTATGAGGCACACATCAACGGCGCCAAGGTGGGCAATCAGGAACTCACGCCGGGCTGGAGCGACTACCGCAAGACGGTCTTCTACGACAGCTTTGACGTAACCCACATGCTGCATGCGGGCGCGAATGCCATGGGCGTGCTGCTGGGCAACGGAATGTTCCGCGTCCAGCACACGGCCGGGCGCTACACCAAGCTGGAAGGCAGCTACGGACCGCCGGAACTCACAGCGCAACTGCACATTGAGCTCGCCAACGGAAAGACGGTGGAGGTGGCGAGCGATGGCTCGTGGAAGACCGCCGAGGGGCCGATTGTCTTCTCTTCCCCATATGGCGGTGAGGACTACGACGCACGGCGCGAGTTGACGGGATGGGACGCGGCCGGGTTCGCCGATGCTGCGTGGAACGCGGCAATGGTGGTTGCCGGGCCGGGCGGCGCGCTGCGCCCGGAGCTTGCTGCGGCTATTGCGGTGCAGCGGCGCTACCCGCCAACGAAACAACACGAAATCAAACCCGGCGTAACGGTGTACGACCTGGGGCAGAACTTTGCCGGGTGGCCCACGATCGCAGTCAGCGGACCGGCGGGGAGCGCGGTGAAGCTGGTGGGCGGCGAGTTACTGAACGCCGACGGAACCGTCTCCCAGAAGAGCACCGGCAAGCCGCAGTGGTTCACCTATACGCTGAAGGGCGCGGAGCTGGAACGCTGGCATCCGCGCTTCAGCTACTGGGGTTTCCGTTACGTGCAGGTAGAGACGACGGGAGGCGCGCGGGTGGTGTCGCTTGCGGGCGAGGCGGTGCACTCGTCGTCGGCGCGGACGGGAGCGTTTGAATCGTCGAGCGAATTGCTCAACCGCATCCACACGCTGATTCTGCGCTCGGTGGAGAACAATGCGGAGAGCCTGCTGACCGATTGTCCGCATCGCGAAAAGCTGGGCTGGCTCGAGGAGACCCATCTGCTGGCGCCCTCCATCCTCTACGACTTCGATTTCCGCGGCATCTACACCGCGCTGGCGCAGAATCTGGCCGATGGACAGAAGACCAATGGCGCCATTCCGGAGATTGTGCCGCAGTATGTGGTCTTCAACGACAAATGGGGGCCGTTCAACGATTCGCCGGAGTGGGGATCGGCGGCAGTGCTGGCGCCGTGGTACGTCTTTCAGCGCATGGGCGACCGGGAGCTGCTGCTGGCTCAGCGCGAGGTGATGCGGCGCTATGTGGATTACCTGGGCACGCGCGCCGAGGGCGGCATTGTGCGCTATGGGTTGGGCGACTGGTACGACATTGGCCCGGGCGCGCCCGGCATCTCCAAGCTGACCACGCCGGGCGTGACGGCTACCGCGATCTACTATCAGGATCTGACGGTGCTGGCGCAGGTGGAGGCGATGGCCGGCGACGAAGCAGCAAACCGGCATTACGCGGATCTTGCCGCAAGCGTGCGTGCGGCCTTCAACGCAGCGTTTTTTGATCGCGAACATCATCGCTACGACAAGGGCAGCCAAACGGCGCAAGCCATGCCGCTCGAGCTGGGCATGGAGCCGGAAGGCGAACACGATGCCGTGCTCCAGGCCCTGGTCGACGATATCCACGCCCACAGCGATCATGTGACTGCGGGCGACATCGGCTACCACTACGTGGTGGACGCTCTGCTCGCAAATGGACGCTCCGATGTGCTGCTCCAGATGCTGGAGCGCACCGACACACCGAGCTATGGATACCAGTTGGCGCAGGGCGCAACGGCACTGACCGAAGCGTGGGACGCCAACCCGTCCAGCTCTCAGGACCACTTCATGCTGGGCGATGCCGAAGAGTGGTTCTTTAGCGGGCTGGGCGGTATCCGGATCGATCACGCGGCAGAACGCGAAGAACAGTTGCTGATCGCACCCGCGGTGGTGGGCGACGTGCAGTGGGTCGATGCGCACTATGACTCCACTTGGGGCCGCATCGGCAGCAGCTGGCGCAAAGCCGCGGGCACGGTAACTTACGCGCTGACGATTCCGGTGAACACTTTGGCGACGGTGCGCATTGCCACAGCCGAACCCGCGCGGGTGACGGTGAATGGCGCAAGAACAGCAACGGCTGCCGGGGTGCTGAAGACCGGAGTAACGGCCGGCACAATCGAACTCGTGATGGGATCGGGCAGCTACCGCGTGGTGGCGGCCGCACCGCAGACAACCATCTTGAACTCTCAAGAAGAAGAAAAGCAGGAAAAACCATGAGCGAGCCACTGGATCCGATCGAGCCCAACGTAGAAGAAAACCTGGACGAGTTCGAGACCCGCAGTGAAAGCGGACGCAATGGCGACCGCAACGAGTCGTTGACGGTGTTGCGCGCCTGCGAGGTGCTGAAGTCGTTCCGGCACGTGGGCGAGGACCTTTCCCTGGCCGAGGTGATGGACCGCACGGGGCTGCCGAAGACCACCACCTTCCGGTTGTTGCGCACATTGGTGCACGGCGGCCTGCTGGAACGCGCGGGCACGGGCGTGTATCGCAACTGCTTTGGGCCGATCACCTCGGGGCCCTTCCGCATTGGCTTTGCCTCGCAGGGCGATACCGAGTTTGCACGCGAGGTGACGCGTTCCGTTGAGGCCGCAGCGGCACGCGAGCACGTGCATCTGATCACGCTGAGCAACCGCTACAGCGCGCGCGAGGCCCTGCGCAATGCGGATCTTCTGATTCGCGAGCGTGTGGACCTGGTGCTGGAGTTCCAGACTTACGAGAGCGTGGCGTCGGTGATTGCCTCGAAATTTCTGGCGGCCAACACGCCGGTGATAGCCATCGAGGTTCCGCACCCTGGAGCCACCTACTTTGGCGCAGACAACTACAAGGCCGGCTTGCTGGGCGGCAAAGCGCTGGGACGCTGGGCGCGCGACAACTGGAACGGGCAGGTGGACCAGGTTCTGCTGATGGAGCTGCCTATTGCCGGTTCGCTGCTGGAGTTGCGGCTGACGGGCTTTGTGGATGGCTTGCGTTCGGAGCTGCCCAAGATTCTGGACACGCCCCTGGCACGGCTGAATGGACGCGGCACCTTCGATCAGGTGCTGGACGTGGTGCGCAAGTTCCTGCGCCGGCGCGGTGCACGGCGTACGCTGGTGGGCACGGTTAACGACATCTGCGCGCTAGCCTCGTTGCGCGCTTTTGAAGAGGCCGGAGCCTCGCAGCAGTGCGCGGTGATGGGCCAGAATGCCTTGCGCGAAGCGCGCGCCGAGCTGCGCAGGCCGGGCACACGGCTGATCGGCTCGGTAGCTTACTTCCCGGAACGCTATGGCGAGGAGCTGATCCCGCTGGCGTTGAACATTTTGCGCCAAAAGCCGACGCCGGCCACGAATTTTGTCAAGCACCAACTGCTGACGCCCCGCAACGTTGACCTGATCTATCCACTGGACAAGGAGGGTTCTGCAGCACCAGCGCGGGTTGCGCCGCGCCCGCCGTTGACGGTGCTCTGAGCGGTTCCGCGGAATGGAAAGAAATGCGCGCGCGGATTTTACGTTGTGGCAAAGGCGGCAACCCCAGGTAGTCTCAGAATGAGCAGAAGCGCATGAAGAACCGGATGACAAGACGCACCTTTCTGGCCACGGCGGCAGCAGCAGCCGTGGCGCCACGCCTTGCAATTGGAGAAACCGCACCCATGCCCCGGCAACCGCTGGAAGAGTTTGCGTATGGCGCGGTGCGGCTGACGGGCGGACCGCTGGCGGAGCAGTACCGCCGCACGCACGCCGCGTATCTGGCGCTGGACAACGACCGGCTGCTGAAGGTCTATCGCCAGCATGCGGGCTTGCCCGCGCCGGGCGCCGACATGGGCGGCTGGTACGACGCCAACGACTTTGTGCCCGGCCACACGCTGGGCCAGTACATCTCCGGTTTGGCGCGCATGGCAAAGACCACGGGCGATGCGGCAACACAGCAAAAAACCGCGGATCTGGTGGACGAATTCGCCGCAACCATGGGCGCAAAAAACCTGATCTTTGCCGGACCGAAGGCGGAGACGCTGTGGCCCTGCTACATCGTGGACAAACACCTGCAGGGCTTGATCGATGCCTATCAATTTGCCGGCGTGGAGCAGGCGCGGGCGTTGGTCCCGCGCGTGATGCAGGGCGCGCTGCCGTTCATCCCCGAGAAAGGCCGCGACCGCGTGGGCAAGAAGGATCCGCCCTACGACGAGACATACATCCTGCCGGAGACGCTGTTTGCCGCACATGAATTGACCGGCGAAAAGATCTTCCACGAGCGCGCACTGGCCTATCTGCTGGATCGCGAGTACTTCGATCCACTGGCACGGGGCGAGGATGTGTTGCCGGGCCGCCATGCCTACAGCCACGCGATTGCGCTGAGCTCGGCCGGCAAGGCGTATGGCGTACTGGGCGATGAAAAGTATCTGCGCGTCATGCAGACCGCGTACCGGTTACTCGAAACCGAACAGCAGTACGCCACCGGCGGCTGGGGACCGAACGAGACCTTCATCGAGCCGCACAAGGGCTTGCTCTACGAGAGCCTGCACACCACCGACGACCACTTTGAAACGCCCTGCGGCAGCTATGCGGCCATCAAGCTGGCGCGGTACCTGCTGTGCGCCACGGGTGACGCGCGCTATGCGGATGGACTGGAGCGGGTGGTCTTCAACGCACTCGCGGCGGTGAAGAATCCAGACGGCGATGGAGATTATCCGTACTATTCGACCTACGGCGACCATGCACGCAAGGTGTACTACCCGAAGAAGTGGCCGTGCTGCTCGGGCACTTTGGTAGAGGGCGTAGCGGACTATGTGAAGGACATCTACTTCCGCGCGGCCGATGGCATAGCCATAGCGTTCTATGCGCCTTCCGAGCTGCGCTGGAGCGAAGGCGGCGCGCAGGTGACGCTAACCCAGCAAACCGAGTATCCGCTGGGCGAGGCAATCGATCTGCGCATTGCGACGACAGCGGCAAGGGTCTTCGCGCTGCGGTTGCGGATTCCGGTGTGGACGAAGGGAAAATTCAGGTTGAGCGTCAACGGCCAACCCGTACATGCCGAGGTGCGCAAGGGCTTTGCCGAGATCAAACGAAGCTGGGCGGATGGCGACCGCATACGGCTGGAGCTGCCGCTGGAGTTCCGCACGGAGGCAATTGACGACGTGCACGCGAAGATTGCGGCCGTTCTGCGCGGGCCGCTGGTGTATGTGGAACTGAATCCGCCGGAGGGCGCGCGCAGGATGGCGACGCTGGACGCGCTGCAGCCGGTGGCCGATGCACACGGCGTCTTCGCGGCGCAAAGCGCAGGCCAGGCGCGGGTGCATGTGCCCTTCCATTTTGTGCGCGACGAGCGCTACACGACCTATTTTGAGAAGGCCTGAGACGAGAGAAGAGACCATGAGCGAACAGACCGAGCGCATTGAGGCACGCTACTGGATTGAGACTGCGTATCCGCTGGCCGACGCCGCGGCGATGATGGCCGGCGAACAGTCGACGGGCACGTTTGTGCGCGTGCCGGGCGAGACCGATGAGTTGCGCGAGCGCTACGCGGCGCGCGTAGAGCAGATTGAGGAGCTGGGTACGGTAGACGCGCCTTCGCTCACCGGTTCGGGACTGCCCAAGGGACACACGGGCCCGGTGGTGCGGCGCACCGCGCATGTCACCCTCTCCTGGCCGCTTGAAAATATGGGACCATCGCTGCCGAACCTGCTGGCAACGGTGGCCGGCAATCTGTTTGAGCTTAAGCCGTTCTCCGGGCTCAAGCTTATCGATATCAAGTTGCCGCCCGCATTTCTGGATGTGTACCAGGGCCCGCAGTTCGGCGTGGAGGGAACGCGCAAGCTGACGGGTGTGTATGGAAGGCCGCTGATCGGCACCATCATCAAGCCCAGCGTGGGCATGGGCCCGGACCAGACGGCGGCGCAAGTGCGCATGCTGGCCGAGGCGGGCATCGACTTTATCAAGGACGACGAGTTGCAGGCCGATGGGCCGCATTGCCCCTTCAACCAGCGCATTCCGGCGGTGCTGCGCACCCTGGATGACTACGCGCAACGTACCGGCAAGCGCGTAATGTTCGCCGCCAACATTACCGGCGAGATCGACCAGATGCTGGCGCGGCACGATCTGGTGGCGTCGCAGGGCGGGACCTGCGTGATGACCAGCGTAAACAGCATCGGGTTGCCGGCGCTGGTGGCGTTGCGCAGGCATTGCCAGCTGGCGATCCACGGGCACCGCAATGGATGGGGAATGTTGGGGCGCTCCCATGCCACGGGGATGAGCTTTGTGGCCTTCCAGAAGTTCTGGCGGCTGGCGGGCATCGACCACGTGCACGTGAACGGCATTCGCAACAAGTTTTGCGAGGCGGATGAGTCGGTGGTGGCCTCGGCGCGGGAGTGTTTGACGCCGATGTTCCCTGCCCCCCATGCGCCGTGCACAATTCTGCCGGTCTTCTCGTCGGGACAATCGGCCAAGCAGGCGCCGGACACCTACAAGGCGCTGGGCTCGCTCGATCTGCTCTACGCAGCGGGCGGCGGCATCATGGCGCATCCGCAGGGCCCTGCAGCCGGCGTGCGCAGCCTGCAGCAGGCATGGGAGGCCGCGGCCGAAGGGATTACCCTCAGCGACTACGCGGCCACACACGCCGAGCTGCGCAACGCCATTGAGAAGTTTTGACGATGAGCGACACCCGTTCCAATGTGCTCTACACCTGGTATGGCGACGACTTTACGGGTTCAACCGATGTGCTGGAGCGGTTGGGCCTGGCGGGCGTGCCGGCGGTGCTGTTTACCGTGCTGCCCGACGAGAACGATCTGGCCGCATTTGCCGCCTGTCGCGCCATCGGCATGGCCGGCGAAAGCCGTAGCCGCAGCCCGGAGTGGATGAAAGAGCATTTGCCCGCGGTGTATGCGCGGATGCGGCAGATGGGCGCCGCAATCAACCACTACAAGGTCTGTTCCACGTTTGACAGCGCGCCCGATGTGGGCAACATCGGTTGCGCCCTGGAGCTGGGGATGAAGGCCTTTGGGCGCAGCTTTGCGCCGGTGGTGGTGGGCGCGCCGCATCTGGGCCGGTGGGTGGCCTTCGGCAATTTGTTTGCCGCCGATCGCGGCGAGGTGTATCGCATCGACCGGCATCCGAATATGCGCAACCATCCTGTGACGCCGATGCATGAGGGCGATCTGCGCATGCACCTGGAACGGCAGACGCCGGTGCCCAAGGGGCTGGTGGATCTGGCCGCATTCCAGAGCGGAAGGTCGCGGGAGCGGCTGGAAGAAGAGATGGCGCGGGGCGCGCGGGCCATCGTCTTTGATGGCGTGGATCAGGCCACGCTGGCCGAAACCGGCCGGATGCTGGAAGAACTTGCCGCACAGGAGCCGCTGTTTGCAGTGGGCAGCTCGGGACTTACGTACGGATTGCTCGAGGCGTGGCGTACGGCGGGATTGATTGCACCGGCACCGGAGCTGAAAGCGCCGAAAACGGTAGACAGGCTGCTGGTGCTGTGCGGAAGCTGCTCGCCGGTGACCGCGCGGCAGATCATGTGGGCCCAGCAGAACGGGTTCGCACATTGGCTCATTGAGCCGGAGACGGATTGGGAGCATGTGCGGAGGGAAGTTCTACAGGCGCTGGCCGAGAGCCGAAGCGTGGTGCTCTATACGGCGATCGGTCCGCAGGAGAAGACGAACCGCTACGGCGCGGACTTCAGCGCGCGGCTGGGCGAGGAGTTGCGCGAGCTGCTGGTGGCCAGCGGAGTGCGGCGCGTGACGGTGGCCGGTGGAGACACCTCCACGCATGCGGTGCAGCAGCTGGGTCTGCGAGCGCTTACCTTTGCCGCGCCGCTCACGCCCGGTGCGCCGCTGTGCACCGGGCACGCGAAGGGCTCCGGACTGGATGGGCTGGAGCTGGTTCTCAAGGGCGGACAGATGGGGCCGGAAAGCTTCTTTGCGTGGGTCAGGGACGGGCATTGCATGCCGCGGACTTGCATTGCATCCAGCGAACCTGCCGATACTGTTACCGCGCTTCCACATTCCTCGCGGGAGTAATTCGGGAACCCAGTTTTTTTGCCCAGGTCACAATGTCGAAACCTGGGCCACACCACGTTTTTCTGCGCGGAAAAAATTCCAGCCCCAGTGTAACTCGCGATCAGACATTGTCGGGCGTGGATTCCAGGCCGCGAGTGCTGTCGATGGTGGTGAACAGAACGGCGCTGACCAGCACCATGAAGGCGATCAGAAACAAGGGCAGGTTGTAGCTGCCGGTCAGATGCACGATGTAGCCGAACATGACCGTGCACAGCAAGCCGCCAGCCTGGCCGGCGGTATTCATCAGCGCGGTAGCGGTGCCACTGGATCGGCCGCCGATGGCCACGCAAAGCGCCCATGCGGAAGGCAGCATCAGGTCCATCAAACCGAAGCCGAGGCAGGAGAGCGCGACCACTGCCACCTTGCCATGGAAGGTGGCCATGGCGACAAGCACGCAGGCAGTTAGGATAAGGCAGACGGCGGGAAGGACGCGCAGTGCGGTGCGCCCACCCCAACGGGCGGTGAGGCCGTCGCCCAGCCAGCCGCCAGCCAGATTCGCAGCCAGGCCCACAAGAAACGGCAGAGAAGCCAGCAGCACGCCGTTCATGCTGAGCCCGGCACTGTGCACCAACCAGGTGGGAAACCAGGAGAAATAGAACCAGCTGCCGCAGGCGTAGCAGCCGTAGGCCAGCACGATGAGCCGTAGCGGGCGGCAGCGGGCCATTTTGCGCCAGGGCACGGAAGCATGAGTGTGCGCGTGCTCGTTGACGCCGATCTCGGCCACTTCGGCAGGCGAGATGCCGCGCACGTCTTCCGGCCGGTCGCGGTACCAGAAGCGAAACAGGATGGCCCAGGTAAAGCCGACCATGCCGAGCAGCAGGAAGACCGGCCGCCAGCCGACGACCATCTGCAGCGGTACGATGAGCAATGGCGCCAGCGCGCCCCCCAGACGGCTGGCCGCCCAGACCACGCCCTGGCTGCGTGCGCGCTCGCTGGGCGGAAACCAGCGGGCGATGGCGCCAGCGCAGTTGGGATAAGCGCCGGCCGCGCCAAGCCCAAAGAAGAAGCGCGCCGCGCACAACTGCCAGAAGTTGCGGCACCAGCTGGTGAGCAGATTGAAGCTCGACCACCAGGCCACAATGCGGGGCAGAATGGTACGCTGGCCTTTTTGATCGCCGAGCGCGCCGAAGGGCACCTCGAAGATGCCGTTGGAAAAGACGTAGGCGCTCAGAATCCAGCCCCAGTAATGAGGCTCGATGTGCAGGTCGGATTGGATGCGCGGCCCTGCAACGGCAATGGCCATGCGATCCAGAAAAGTGAGCACGGAGAGGACGCCGAGCATCCCCAGCACTTGATGGCGGACCTTCACAAAGGCGTCCTCTCCCGGAATTTGAAACGGGCTGCAGGACTCCCAAGACAGAGGCCCGCAATTCTCTTTAGAGCTTAACCTACGGGCTGAAGGCCGTACGCTTCAATCCCTGGCGCCTTCCCTGCCTGCGCAGACCGCCGGATGGAAGCCGGCGCGAAGAGAACTCAGAGTCCCAGTGCCTGACGCACGCTGAGCACGCCCAGTTCGGGGCTGGAAAGCACCTCCGCCTTGAGCGCGCCTTCAGGCAGCGAAGCCACCACACGCGCCATGGAAGCCTGCGCCAGAACGATGGTGTCAACATCCTTCAGATCTTCGGTGAGCGCTTTGCGCAGCAGGCGGTCGTGGGTTTCGGTATCGCCGGCCATCACGGCCGGAAAGGCCTCCTCGCAGAGGCACTCCACCAGCTTCACATCGCGGCCGGCTTCCGCGGCCTTGCGGCGGAGCAAATCGGAGGTGGGCTCCAGCGTGGTGCGCAGTGTGGCCAGCACCCCGATGGTCCTGGCCTGGTTGACGCCCTTGATGGCCATGGCTTCGTCTACGCGCAGAACCGGAACATCGTGCCGCTCGGCAGCCCGCTCCACAGCCACGCCGATTGAGGAGCAGGTGACCAGCACGGCGTCGGCGCCGGCCTCCACCGCGGAGTCCACCAGAGCAGCCACCCGGCGAATGGTGACCTTGCGCAGGTATCCAGCGCGCACCGTGTCCTGAATCAGGCTCTCATCGACCATGTGGAAGATGGACGCCTCGGGGAGATGAAGCTGACATAGATCGGTGAACAGCGGCGTCAACGACGGACTAGTGTGAATGAGCCCAAGGCACGGAGATTTTGAAGACAAGGTCGATTCCCTTCCTGCACGTCTGCTTTTGACTGCATTGAAGCAGATCAGACGGGTAACTTGGAACTTCTCCAAGATAGTGGCCGCACAACTGGAGTAGAACCAGGATCGTGGCGCCGGGAGGGATTCCGCCATCCGGAATCGATTTAGCTGCCGGATTCACTGCATGCGTAGGCCTGACGGCGATGAAGTAGCCCCCGATGGCGGTTTGGCGGTCGGCATATGCGGAACCATCCTCGGGGCCCAATCTCAGAGGCACAAAGCGGGGCGGATTGTGATAAAAGTGGCCTCAAGATGAAGAAGTCTCTCTTGCTCGCGGGTGGGGAAGGTCTTGCCGGGGTGGTCGCCGCTCTGTCCCTGCGCGTTGCTATGGTTGGGCTCGGTTTGATGCTGGTATCGGGCTCATTGTTCCGCTTGGCGGCTTCAGAACCGCTGCCCACGCTGTGGCTGGGCGCGGCCTGGTATCCGGAACAGTGGCCGGAAGCCCAATGGGACGGCGACCTGCAGCGGATGGAAGCGGCGCATATGAATGTGGTGCGCATTGGCGAGTTCGCCTGGAGCACCCTGGAGCCTGCCGAGGGTCACTACGAGTTTGGCTGGCTGGAGCGCGCCATCCGGCTGGCGGAAAAGCATCATATCCGCGTGGTGCTGGGCACGCCCAGCGATGCCCCACCGGCCTGGCTGACGCGGGCTTACCCGGAGACCCTGCGCACCGACGCCACAGGCCGGGTAGCGGAACATGGCGGGCGGCGCCAGTTCAACTACGCCAACCCGCACTATCGCCAGCTGTGCGCGCAGATTGCCACGGAGATGGCGCGCCGCTTTGGCCACGATCCGAATGTGATCGGCTGGCAGATTGGCAACGAGTTTACCGACGAGAGCTTCGATGCGGCGACGCGGCAGAGCTTTCAGCAATGGCTCCAGGCGCGCTACAAGACGCTGGACGCGCTGAACCAAGCCTGGGCCACGGCCTACTGGAGCCAGAGCTACGACCGCTGGGATGAGATTCCTCTGCCCACCGCAGGCGGCAATCCCGGACTCCTGCTGGAACACAAACATTTTGTCGGCGACACCTGGCGCAGCTTTCAGAGGGTGCAGGTCGACGCCATCCGCAAGCTGGCCGATCCGCGCCAGTTCATCACCACGAATCTTGGCGGCCTGGGCTGGAGCGACAACTTCGATCACGTGCTGATCAACCAGGATCTGGATCTGGCGGCGTGGGACGACTACGTGGGCCAGGGGCACCTGAATGTGGAGCGCAACGGCTTTCTGCACGACTTTGTGCGTGGCTGGAAGCGGCAGAACTTCTGGGTGATGGAGACGCAGCCGGGCAGCGTGAACTGGGCGCCGGTGAATAACACGCTACGTCGCGGCGAGACGCGCGCGGTGGCGTGGCAGGCCGTGGGCCACGGCGCGGATGCAGTGCTTTACTGGCAGTGGCGCGATGCGCTGAATGGGCAGGAGCAGTATCACGGCGCTATCGCCGGACCCGACGGCGGGCCGCTGCCGATCTACGCCGAAATTGGCGCGGAGGGACACGACTTTGCGCAGGCCGCCGCGGCGCTGGCTGGAACAACGCCGGAGGCACAGGTGGCGCTCCTGCACAGCTACGACAGCCGCTGGGCCATCGACTTCCAGCCGCACAACCGGGCCTACGATCAGCAGGAGGTACTGCTCAACTACTATCGACCGCTGCGCGAGCAACGGTTGACCGTGGATGTGGTGGATGCCACGGCGCCGCTTGGTTCCTACAAGGTGGTGTTTGCGCCTAGCCTGAACGTGATTGCGAAACCGCTGGCCGCTCATTTGCTGGAGTATGTGCAACAGGGCGGGCATCTGATTCTGGGGCCGCGCGCGGGCATGAAGGACGAGTTCAATGCGCTGCACATCGAGCGCCAGCCGGGGCCGCTTGTGCCCGCACTGGGTGGGCGCGTGGAGCAGTATTACGCGCTCGAGAATGCCGTACCGATGGAGGGCAAACTGGGGACTGGTTCGGCGACCATCTGGGCGGAGGTGCTTTCAGCCAACGCGCCGGACGCCGAGGTATTGCTGCGCTACGGCAAGGCCGATGGATGGTTGGACGGCCAGCCGGCCGTGCTGACGCGCAAGCTGGGCAAAGGACGCATCACGTATGTAGGCGCGCTGCTCGATGCCGGGCTGATGCAGAAGCTGACCGCGTGGGCCACGGCCAATGCTGGCGTAGAAGCCGAGTTCGGCCCGCTGCCCGCGGATGTGGAGCTGTGCCACCGCGTGGGCAAGGAGCACGATGTGTACATCCTGATCCGCCACGGGGAAAAGGGCGATGCGGAAGAGGCAGTGACACTGGCGCAGCCCATGAAAGACATTCTCCATGAAGGGCCGGCGGTGAAAACCCTGAAGCTCGCACCGGAAGATGTGGTGGTGCTGACTCTCGACCAGCACAAAGGACAATCAAGATGACAAAGAAAATATCGCGGCGGGAGTTTGCCGCAGGCCTTGGTTTAACGTTGGCCACGCCACTGCTGCCTGGTGGAGTTGCCCATGCAGAAGCGTTCAGCGATGCAGAGATTGCGCCCTTCCGCACGCCCTACAAGTACGGCAAGCTGGTGCTGGAGGCATCGGGTGTGGCCGGCACGTTTGACGAGAAGAGCGTGGACGATCCCTTCGTGTTCCGGCATCAGGACGAGTTCCGCATGCTGTACATCGCGTTCGATGGCACCGGCTATCAGACCGGGATGGCGCGCTCGCGCGATCTGCTGCACTGGGAGCGGATGGGCTGCGTTGCACCGCGCGATCCCAACTCCAAGTGGACCAAGTACAATCTGGCGCTGGCCTGCATTGTGCGCGAGAACGGACTCACCGCACAGGGCCGGTTGAAGAAGGTGCACGGGCGCTATCTGGGCGCATGGAATGCGTATCCGAGTGCCGGTTACGAAGAAGGCGCAGCGGTGATCGGGCTGGCGTGGAGCGACGATCTGCTGCACTGGGAGCTGACCGACCCCATTCTCTTCCCTGCCGATGGCGCGCCATGGGAGCATGGCGGCCTGTACCGGCCCAATCTGATCGAGCAGGACGGCGTCTTCTATCTCTTCTACAACGCCAAGACCGACCGGCTGCCCAAGGCCGAGGGCGGCGGATGGCGCGAGCAGAGCGGTGTGGCCGTTTCTCATGATCTGAAAACCTGGAAGCGCTACGAAGGCAATCCGATTTTGACCAATGGTGACGCCAGCTCGCGCGATGCGCGCTTTGCCTCCAATCCCTTTGTGGTGCGACACAAGCACCTGTGGGGTATGTACTACTTCGGCTTTGATCGCGCGGGCAAGGCGCGCGAGTTGCTGGCGCTGGGCCGCGATCCCTACCACTTCAGCAAAGTGGATGAGGTGATGATTGACGTGGGCGCGCCAGGCGCCGTGGATGAAACCTTTGCGCACAAGACCTCGGTGATCTGGCACGAGGACGCACTGTATCATTTTTACTGCGCCGTCAGCCACAAGTGGCCGCACGAGGTGCGTGGCATTTCCGTTGCCCGCTCGCGTGCGTTCAGCGACAAGGAGCGCGCATGAAAAAGCCGCATCGTTTCACCGCCTGCCTGATTCCTTTTGCCGCTGCGGCGCTGGCCACCTGCACACTGCCTGCAAACGCACAACAAAACCCTGCCGTGGAGCGCCAGGTGGCGCACGTGAAGGCCGTTGCGCATGCCGGTCCGTTTGCGCCCGATTGGCCGTCGCTCGGCGCCTATCGCGTGCCGGATTGGTTTCGCGATGCCAAGTTCGGCATCTTTCTGCACTGGGGCGTGTATTCGGTACCGGCCTTTGGCAACGAATGGTATCCGCGCAACATGTACATCGAGGGCAATCCAGATTTCAAGCATCATGTGGAGACCTACGGGCCGCAATCGAAGTTCGGCTACAAGGACTTCATTCCGCAGTTCAAGGCGGAAAAGTTCGATCCCGATGCGTGGGTGAGCTTGTTTGCCGAGGCCGGCGCGCGCTACGTGGTGCCGGTGGCCGAGCACTGCGACGGCTTTGCCATGTACGACTCCGGCATGAGCGAGTGGACGGCGGCCAAAATGGGCCCCAAGCGCGACATTGTGGGCGATCTGGCCGTGGCCACGCGCAAGCACGGCCTGCGCTTTGGCGCCAGTTCGCATCGGGCAGAACATTGGTGGTGGTATGCCGGTGGCATGAAGTTCGACTCCGATGTGAAGGACCCGCGTTCCGCCGGTCTCTATGGGCCGGCACGGCCCATGGCGATTGCCGGCGACGACGACAACAAGGAGCCGAATCCATCGCATCTGGAGAAGTGGCTGGCGCCGGACCGCGCGTTTCTGGATGACTGGCTGGCGCGCAGTTCAGAGCTGGTCGACAAGTATCATCCCGACTTCATGTACTTCGACTGGTGGATCGGGCAGCCCGCGTTTCAGCCGTATCTGAAGCAATTCACCGCGTACTACTACAACAAGGCGGAAGAGCGGAATCAGGATGTGGTGCTGACCTACAAGCAGGAGGATTTCCCGGCCAACGCCGCGGTGCTGGACATTGAGCGCGGCAAGTTGGACGGCATCCGTCTGCTGCCGTGGCAGACCGACACCTCGGTGAGCATCCATTCGTGGGGGTATGTGACCAACGACGAGTATCGCGATGCCGGGTCGCTGATCCATGAGCTTGTTGACGTGGTAAGCAAGAATGGCAACTTGCTGTTGAACGTTGGTCCCAGAGCTGATGGCACCATTCCCGATGAGGCGCGCGCGATTCTCCTCGACATGGGCAAATGGCTCCAGGTGAACGGCGAGGCCATCTACGCCACGCGGCCCTGGTACGTGTTTGGCGAAGGGCCTACCAAGGTGACCAGCCAGGAGATGCATTCCGACAAACAGACCTTTACGCCCGACGATATCCGCTACACCCAGCACGGCAAGAGCCTTTATGCGATTGCGCTGGGCTGGCCTAGGAGCGGCGATCTGCGCTTGCATACGTTGTGGAAGGATAACCCGTACACGGCGGGGCCGGTGTGCTCGGTGGAGTTGCTCGGCTCCAAGGAGAAGATCGCCTTCCACCAGACCGAGGACGGTCTGCATATCCAATTGCCCGCCCAGAAGCCCGATGAGCCGGCCTATACCTTCCGCATCAAGGTGAAGAAGACAACATGTGGCGACGCACTGGCAGCGCAGTAGTTCTCTCGACGCTTCTGCTGACAGCGGCTCATGCGCAGCACCCCGATCCAGCGTGGAATCCAGCCACGCTGGTGAAGCCTGCACACACGCCGCTGACGGAAGAGTACATTTGGACGGCGAACGACGCGGCTGCTCTGCGGCCGGATCACGCAAAGTTCAACTACCACACCACGGAGAAGAAAATTGAGCCGCACTTCTTTCGCGCGGCCTTCGAGGTGCAGCAGTTGCCACTGCAAGCCATCACGTATGTGGCCGGGCCGCGTGCGGCCAAGGTGTGGATCAATGGCGTCCAGGTGATGGATGCCGCGGCCGATGCGACGTCACCCATGGCCACGCATGTCTTCGCCGGGGATGCAACGAAGGCGCTGCACGCCGGGCACAACGTGATCGCGATCGAGGCCGTGCGGGGCCGCGGAATTGTTGCGGCCAGCGACGTGGCGGCCGTCCAGCAGCTGGCCTTTGGTGAAACGCTGGTGGCAAAGATTGTGCCTGCAGCGGAAGGCGTGGATGCGCCGGCACTGGTGGCTTCAAACAGCGCATGGTGCAGTACAACGACCGAGGAAAAAGACTGGCAGAAGCCTGAGTTCGACGACAGGAAGTGGGCGCCGGTTGTTTCGCTGGGAACCATCGAGAGCCGCGTGGAGTTTTACCAGTGGAATCTGGATGCGGGGCTCTACGATTGGCCGGGCTATATGGGCATGTCGTCGGAGTTGCGCACCTACACGCTCGCGCCGGTGGCCATCACGCATCCAGTTACGCAAAGTGGCGAAGGCACGAGGGATGCCAACAGCTCCTGGGTGCTGGTGGACTTTGGACGCGAGGTGGCGGGACGGTTGTTGCTGGAGTCCGGCACGGCGCACGCGGTGAAGTTGCTGGCCAGCTACGGCGAATCGGAAGACGAAGCGCTGAGCGGGCAAAATTATCTGGGCAACTTTGACCTGCGGGTCGCGCCGGGGGGGATTGTGCGTGGCCCGAAGAGCGGCTTCCGCTATGCGTGGCTGCGTTTCTTCGGCGACGACACCGAGAAATCGTTGCGCGCGATCCGTGTGGAAGGCATCGCCTATCCGGTGGAGTACAAGGGCAGCTTCCGCTCTTCGGATGCAACGCTGAACCGCATCTGGGAGGCCGGCGCTTACACCGCGCACCTGTGCATGCAGGACGGCGTGTGGGATGCGGCCAAACGCGATCGTGGCTGGTGGGCGGGCGATCTGGATGTGGCCGGACCAACCATTGCCAGCGCGTTTGGCGAAAGCAAGTTGCTGAATGAAACCTTCGCCAAGCTGATTCCACCCGCGGGCGAGCACGTGAACGGAATTCCCAGCTACTCGGCGCTCTGGATTTCAGCGCTTGCGGATCTCTACCGGCGCACGGCCAATCCCGAACTGCTTGCGAGCAGGCACGATGCGGTGCTGACGATCCTGGCGCGTATGGACGAGGAGTTTGACGCGCAGGGCAGATTTGTGAACAAGGGCCACCACTGGCTGTTTGTGGATTGGTCGAAGGATCTGTTCGCTTTCACTCCCGAGGCCGAAGAGGGCACAGAATTCGCCATGGTGCGCGGCTATCGCGAAGGCGCGTGGCTGCTAAGCCAGATGGGGGATGCAGAGCATGCCGCGCACTACACGGCGCGCGCCGATGAACTTGCAACCGGCTTGCGCAAGCAGTTTGCCGATGCGCATGGTTCGTATGGCGAACGCTGGCAGATGAATGCCCTGGCGGTACTGGCAGGCGTGGCTGAGCCGAAGGACTATGCGGCGATCTGGCAGGATTCCTTGAGCTCTGCCAACCGCGCCGCAACGCAGACCATCAGCCCCTACTTCAACGCCTACGTGCTGGACGCAATGGCGCGCATGGATCGCCGCGCCGATGCGGTCGAGTGGCTGCGCACTTACTGGGGCAGCATGCTCGATGAGGGCGCAACCAGCCTGTGGGAGGCCTACGATCTGCACTGGCCCCGGCAGAATCCACACAAATATCTGGAAGCAGATGGGCGGGTGGGCTATTTTGTGAGCCTGGCCCACGCCTGGTCCAGCGGCCCGACCGCGTGGATGATGGATGAGTTACTGGGCGTGCATGCGCTGACGCCAGGCTATGCGCGCGCGACGATCCGGCCGGATCTTGCGGGCCTCGCGTGGATCGAGGGCGCGGTGCCCACGCCGCATGGAGCGATTCGCGTTTCGATGCACGCCGCCGCGAAGATTGAAGTGGAGTTGCCGGCAGGAATCGCAGCGGAGGTCGTTGCACCGTTACTGCAGGCCGGAGCGCGGGTCACAGTGAACGGAAAAACTGTTCCGGCACGAAGGGCAGAGGATGGTATGCGAGCCGTGGTCGCGCTTAAGGGACCGGGCCGATTTGTCATCGAGAGCAAATAAAACGATCCGGGGCTGAAGTCCCAGATCGTTGTGAGGAATAGCATCTTTCAGGGACCTGAAGGTCCCTGCTCCTTCCATTGTTGCCCAGAAGTGAACGCCTACTTACGAGTGGCGAGGAATGCCTGCTCGAAGCCGGGGATTGCGCGCACGATGGTGTCCATCTCCACGGTCAGAGAGATGCGGATGAAGCCAGGACGGCCGAAGCCAGTGCCGGGGACTGCCAGCACGCCCTGATCGGCGAGTAAGCGTACAAAAGCGACATCGTCGGCGATGGGCGTCTTGAGGAAGATGTAGAAAGCGCCTTCGGGACGCTGGACGTCGTAGCCGATTTTCTCCAGCGCGCTGCACAGTGCGTTGCGCCTGGCCTCGTAGGGTGCGGCATCGACGCTGGCGTCCATCGACTCCAGCAGCACCCACTGCCAGAGGGCAGGTGCATTGACGAAGCCCAGAATGCGATTGGCCAGCGCACAGGCACGGCGCAGATTCTGCCGGTCGTCGATGCGCGGCGAAAGGGCCAGGTAGCCGATGCGCTCACCGGCCAGACCGAGGGTCTTGGACCACGAGTTGCAGATGACGGTGTTGGCGATGGAGGCTGCGACTTCAGGCTGACGGTGACCATCGTAGACAAACTGCTTGTAGGGCTCATCGCTCAGCACGGCGATGGGACGGCCCACCTCGGCCAGCATGGCGTCCAGCGCATCGAGAACGCTCTTGGGATACACACGGCCCGAAGGATTATTAGGCGTGTTGATCATGATCGCGCGGGTGCGTGGGGTGATGGCCGCGCGAATGCGTTCCACGTCCGGCATGTGGTTCTCATCCGTATCGACCGCAACCATGACGCCGGCGTGATTGGTGATGTAGAACTGGTACTCGGCAAAGTAGGGAGCAAGGACGATGACCTCGTCGCCGGGATCGAGCAGGGCCTTGAGGGCCACGTTGCAGGCCCCGGCAGCGCCGACGGTCATGAAGACATCTTCGGGCGAGAACTCGAGGCCGGTCTCGCGGCTGAGCTTGGCGGCCAGTGCTTCGCGGACGCGCGGATAACCGGGATTCGGCATATAGCCGTGGGTGCCGGTGGGGCTGGCGGCTACGACCTTCCGAAGCACATTGAGAACAGCGGTGGGAGGCTCGTCAACGGGGTTGCCGAGCGAGAAGTCGAAGACCTTGTCGGCGCCGCGCTCGCGCTTGAGCCGCGCACCCTCCTCAAACATGCGGCGAATCCAGGAGGCATTTTCCAGTTGGGCGGTGACGGACTTGGAGACAAGCATCTGCGGTTCCTTGCGGGCTGTAGCCTTTCTTCTATTCTATGCGGCATTGCATGCAGCGGGCGCGCTCCGCGCAAGATACGTTGCACATCCGCAGCGTTTCCACGCAGAGAGGTTCGCCGCTTGCAGCGCCGGCTACAGTTTCAGCAACTCGTCGCTGGCCAGCGGGTTGATGCCGGCGGCTTGCAGCTTGGCGATGGCGGCTTCCGTATCGGCAAAGCTGAACAGCAGCACGGCCTGCTCGGGGTTGCGGCAGGGGAAGGCGTACATGTAGTCGATGTCGGTACCGGTGGCGTCGAGTGCGGCCAGCACGCCAGCCAAGCCGCCGGGATGGTCGGAGACCTCGATGGCCAGCACCTCGGTGACACGAGCGACAAAGCCTTCGGCAGTGAGCCGTGCTACCGCGCGTGCGCAGTCCGACACAATCATGCGTAACACGCCGTACTCGCGCGCGTCGGCCAGAAAGAGTGCGCGCAGATCGATGCCCTCTGCGGCCAAAAGGCGGATGGGAGCAGCCAGATGGCCGGGCTTGTTTTCGACAAAGATGGAGAGCTGCTGGATCTTCATGCGTTGCGCCTATCCTTCATGCGTTGCGGCGGTCCGTCACGCGTTGCGCCGATCGATGACACGTTTGGCCTTGCCCTCGCTGCGCTCGATGGAATGAGCCTCCACCAGCGAGACGCGGACGCGGATGCCGAGGACGCGATCGAGCGCGGCCTGCAGGCGTGCGTGTACGGCCTGCAGTGCGCCCATCCGGTCGTTGAACATGTTGGCGGTAACTTCCACTTGCACTTCCATCTGATCGAGGCCCTGGGAGCGGGTGAGCACGATCTGATAGTGGGGCAGAGCACCTTCCACCTGCAGCAGAGCGGTTTCCACCTGCGAGGGAAAGATGTTGACGCCGCGCAGGATGAGCATGTCGTCGGAGCGGCGCCCGATACGGCCGATGCGGCGCAGGGTGCGGCCGCAGGCACAACGGCCCGGCAACAGGCAGGTGATGTCGCGGGTGCGGTAGCGGATCATGGGCATGGCCTGCTTGCTGAGCGTGGTCAACACCAGTTCGCCTTCCGCGCCCTCGGGCAGGACTTCGCCGGTTTCAGGGTCGATGATCTCAGGATAGAAGTGGTCTTCAAAGATGTGCAGGCCGGCATGGCGGCGGCACTCGCAGCCCACGCCGGGGCCGATGATCTCAGAGAGACCGTAGATGTCAAAGGCCTCAATGCCACCGGCCTGTTCAATGTGGCGGCGCATCTCGTCGGTCCAGGGCTCGGCGCCGAAGACGCCGGCGCGCACGGGCAGATCCCTCATGTCGATGCCCATCTCGGCGGCGCGTTCGATGAGATGGATGAAGTAGCTGGGCGTGCAGCAGATGGCGGTGACGCCAAAATCCTTCATCAGCATGATCTGGCGATCCGCGTGGCCGCCGGACGTTGGCACTACGGTGGCGCCAATGCCTTCCGCGCCGTAGTGCGCGCCCAGGCCGCCGGTGAAAAGTCCGTAGCCGTAGGAGACCTGAATCACATCGCCGCGATGCAGGCCGCAGCCGGCCATGGCACGGCCCACAACCGAGGTCCAGGTATCGATGTCCTGCTGCGTATAGGCCACCACGATAGGCTTGCCGGTGGTGCCGCTCGATGCGTGCAGGCGGACCACCTCGCTCATGGGACTGGCAAAGAGACCGAAGGGGTAGTTGTCGCGCAGATCGGCCTTGACGGTGAAGGGCAGGCGCGCAATGTCGGCCAGAGAATGGATCTCTGCGGGCACAAGGCCGCGCTCGTCCATGCGCTGGCGGAAGAGCGGAACGTTCTTGTAGTCGCGCGCCACTATCTGCTGCAGGCGCGCAAGCTGCAAAGCACGCAACTCATCGAGCGGCCGGTAATCGGGTGCGCTCACATCGTTGCAGTCGGCAATGCTGGTTTCCAGGTCTGCGATCATCTACCCTGTCCGATCGAAAAGGATTTGAAGTTGGCTTCGTGAAGCTTTTCGGGAAGGTTGCGCATCAGCGCAGCGCGCCATGCCTCATCGGCAAAAGGAAGATGCTTGCTGAGCGCGCCGAGCAGGGCGACGTTCAGGCTTTTCTGGGTAGAGAGTTTGGAAGCGTCGATCTGCGAGGGCTCAATCAGGATGCCGCCGGGGGCGAGCAAGTCGCGATTGACCTCAATCTGATCGGGAGCCACAACGACCAGGAAATCGGCCTCGCCCGCGGTAACCATGGGGCTGAAGATGCGCTGGCCAAAGCGGACGTCTGAAGAAACAGATCCGCCGCGCTGGCTCATCCCGTGCAGCTCGCTCTTCTTCACGTCCAGGCCCGCGGCGACGGCGACATCGGCCAGAATGTCGGAGGCTTTGATGACGCCCTGGCCGCCGAGACCGGCAATCACAACATTCGTCGGCTTGTTGCTTGGCATCGCGCTCATGCGGGGCACCTCTCATACTGGCGGATTGCACCCGCGGCCAGCAGGCAGTTTCTGCGCGCAATGATCAACGTCAGTTCCTCTTTGTCAAGCGCCGACTTCACCAGTTGCTTGAAGGCTTCGGGGTCGGGGGTGGGATCGACGACGTGGACGTTCGGGATGCCAAGCGCGCGGGCCAGATCCTCGAAGATCACCTTGCCCGTCGCCGCATGGGCCAGGGTGCGGCCGGTGCCGGGATGCTCCTGCAAACCGGTCATGGCGGTGGTGCCGTTGTCGAGGAGGATGACCACGTGGCCGCCCTTGGGCGGGTTGTAGACCATCTCCACCAGGCCGGTGAGGCCGCTATGGACGAAGGTGCTGTCGCCAATGACCGAGACCACGCGGCGGGCCTGCTCGATGGGCAGCGCGTGGCGCAGACCCAGGCCCACGCCAATGGCCGCGCCCATGCAGACCAGGCTATCCATCGCGTCAAAGGGCGGCAGCACGCCGAGCGAGTAGCAGCCGATATCGCCGGCGACGATGCAGTCCAGCTCATGCAGTGCGTTGAAGGCGATGCGGTGCGGGCAGCCGGGGCAGAGCGCGGGCGGCTTGCCGGGGACCGGTTTGGGCTCGGGCGTCAGATCGCCCGAGAGGATGCGACGGACGCGGGCCACATTGAGCTCACCAAAGCGGAAGGCCTCCGGCTTGCCCTCAACGGCGATGCCGGCGGTGCGAAGCTGCTCGACCAGATACGGATCGCCCTCTTCGATCACCATGCAGCGGTCAACACCCTTGGCAAATTCCCGGATGCGCTCGATGGGCAAAGGGTAGGTCATGCCGAGCTTGAGGACGCTGGCGTCCGGTGCAGCCTCGCGGACGTGCTGGTAGCTGACGCCGCTGGTGACGATGCCGAGAGATTTTTCGCCGGGGACCAGCTGATTGGGGCCCTCATCCTGGTTCCAGGCGGCCAAGTCGGCCAGCGTCTGGCGCATGCGCTTGTGTGCGGGCTTGGCGTAGGCCGGAATCATGACCCGCGAGGCAAAGTCGTGCTCGAAGTGCGCGGGCTGTGGGGGCGCGATCTGGATGGAGCCGCGACGGACCAGGGTTTTGGCGTGGCAGACGCGAGTGGTCATGCGCAGCAGCACCGGCGCCTGGAAGCGCTCGGAGAGCTGGAAGGCACGGAGGGTAAAGTCGTAGGCCTCCTGGGAGTCTGCGGGCTCGAGCATGGCCACGCCGGCGGCAACCGCATAGCGGCGGTTGTCCTGCTCATTCTGGCTGGAGGCCATGCCGGGGTCGTCGGCTGAGACGATGACCAGGCCGCCATCGAGCCGCGTCAGCGCCACGGTAAACAGCGGATCGGCTGCCACGTTCAGGCCCACGTGCTTCATGGTGACCAGGGCGCGGGCGCCGGCAAAGGCAACGCCGATAGCCACTTCCATGGCCACCTTCTCGTTGGGCGCCCACTGGGCGCGCCCTCCGAGAGCCGCAAAAGTCTCCAGAATCTCAGTGGAAGGGGTGCCGGGATACCCGGTACCGAGTGCAACGGCTGCGTCAAGGGAGGCAAGCGCTACAGCCTCGTCCCCGCTCAGCAGCGACAATTCGCCCTGCGTTGGTTGGTTCACCCTGCTGCCTTGGATTGGATTAATTAGGCTGTATTTTACACGAGTGCGAGGGGACCCTGCCTACCGGGAGGGTCCAAAAGCAGGCAGTCCGGCTGGCCAACCGGCATTTTCCTTATGCGATCCTTATCCGGAATCGATTCGCCCGATGTTAGAATTTCACCATTCTTCTAGTCAAAAATCTGTTCTGGAGTTTTTTGGGGGGCCGATGAGAAGCCGTGTCCTGGCTGTAGTGTATGTGTTTGTCGCCTGTGTTCTTTTTGCGTGTACCCTGAGTGCACAGTCGTTCCGTGGCAGTATTCAAGGCACGGTAACGGACACCACCGGAGCGGCCGTTCCCGGAGCGCAGGTAAAGGTGTTCAGCCCCGGCACGGGTCTGTCGCGCACGGTGGTCACCAACGATCTGGGTGGCTACGTGGTCAGCGAGTTGCCGTTGGGCATCTATAGCCTGACCGTCTCGCGGGATGGCTTCAAGTCGGTAACGCTGACCAAGATCCCCGTCAGCGTGGGCGCCGCCAGCCGTGCCGACGCCAAGCTGAGTGCCGGCGATGTGCAGGAAGTGGTTGAAGTTACGGCCGATGTTCCCATGGTGGAAACCGCCACCAACACCTCCGGCGGCACCATTGAGGCGCAACAGGCAGCCGAGCTGCCGGTGAACGGCCGCGATTACACCAAGTTGCTGGAGCTGGTGCCGGGCGCATCGAGCGATCCGGTGGGTTCCACCGAGTCGGCCGGTTCCTACGGCCTGTTCAGTTTGAACGGCAACCGCGGCCGGTCGAATAACTATTTGTTGGACGGCACCGACATGAATGACGGCTACCGCAACCTGCCGGCCGTAAACCAGGCCGGTGTGTGGGGCGCGCCGTCGACGATTCTGCCCGTGGATGCGCTGGCGGAGCTGCCGGTGACCGGCAATCCCGAGCCCGAGTTTGGCCGATCGGCCGGCGCCACAGTCAATATTGTGACCAAGAGCGGCACCAACGCCTACCACGGCAGCGCCTTCGAGTACTACCGCAACGGCTCGCTTGCGGCCCGCAACTTCTTCAACACCGTGGATCAGCCCAAGAACGCCTTCACCAACCACCAGTTCGGCGGCCTGGTGGCCGGTCCCATCCTCAAGGACAAGACATTCTTCACGGTGGCCTACGAAGGCCAGCGCGAAGATGGCGCGCTGCCGCAGCTGGGCACGGTACCTTCGCAGGCCGACATCTCCGCCGCCATGCCGTCCAGCGGCAAGATCAACTCGGTCATTGCCAATCTACTGGCGGCCAAGCCGTGGGGCACGCTGCCCGCGTCCAATGACGCCGAAACCTTCACCACGCCCTTCCACAACAACAGCGACAACCTGATTGTGAAGGCCGACCAGCACCTGAAGCTCCTCAGCCCCGGCGACCTGCTGACCGGTCGCTACTTCTACGCGCACGGCCTGCAGAGCTTCCCGCTGGGCATGCTCTACACCGGCTCCAGCGCACCGGGTTTCAACACCTCAACGCCGACGCACGTCAACGTCGGTTCGCTCTCCTACACCACGGTGCCGCGCTCCAACCTGATTATTGAAGTCCGCGGCGGTTATAACCGCTTTCTGCAGCAGTTCCTGCCCCAGGACATTGGCCTGAACCCCGAGTCCGCCTTTGGCCTGAACTCGCTGTCTCCTGGCTACAGCCCGCGGGATCTGGGCCTGCCGACGATCTCCATCACCGGCTACAGCCCCATCGGCGCCACCGCTAGCGACTCGCGCGGTCGCATCGACACCAACTACCAGCTCTTCGGCAATGTCGCGCTCACCGTGGGCCGCCACAACTTCAAGACCGGCGTGGAGTGGCGGCGTACCTTCATCAACTCCTTCATCGACTCCGGCCATCGCGGCAAGCTCACCTTCGACAGTCTGAACGACTTTCTGACCGGCACCCTCGACCAGACCGAATCGACCTCAGCCGAGGGCGCGGGCACGCGCTACAGCTACCAGAACGGCGGCGGCGCTTACTTCCTCGACTCCTGGCATTTGAGCTCCACGCTCACCCTCAGCTACGGCATCCGCTGGGACTACTTCGGCGTGATCGGCGCCCAGAACAACGCCTTCAGCCTGTTCAACTTCAAGACCGCCTCCATGGAGACGGTGGGCGCCACCGGCGGACCCTCGGAGCTCTATCCGAAGGACTTTGCCAACTTTGCGCCCCGCTTTACGCTGGTGGACGACGTAAAGGGCAACGGCAAGCTGGTGGTGCGTACCTCAGGCGGCGTCTACTATGACGGTCCCTCGCAGGACTTCTTTGTGGGCAACCAGGCCTACAACACCAACGCGGGCGAAGCCGGCCCGGCCTTCAACGGCATCGGTTTTGCCACCCCGGCGGTCACCGTCATCAGCGCCAACCAGCCGATCTTCGGAACCACCTCCAACTACACGCCGTCGAGCGTGTTCACCGTGGATCAGCGCAACGTGACGCCGCGTTACTACTCCTACGGGCTCAACATCGAGTCGCAGCTGGCCCGCGCCGTGTCGTTCGAGGTTGGCTATGTGGGCTCGCAGGGCCGCCACCTTTACCACTTCAAGGATCTGAACCAGTTCGTCAATACGCCCGGTTCCTACACCTGCGCCAATGGCACCACGGTCACCTACGGCAGTCAGTGCTATCCGACTTACACGTACAACAGCGCGTACTCCAACATTCCTCTTTATTACCTGAACCAGATCGAGACCAGCGCTATCTCCAACTACAACTCGCTGCAAACCACGCTGAAGGTGCAGAACTGGCACAACCTGACCTCGACGTTCAACTACACGTGGAGCCACTCGATCGACACCGCCAGCGACGGCATGGACTTTGTGCCCAACGCCGCCATGCCCGACGACAGCTTCCACCCGCACAACGAGCGCGCCAGCTCCAACTTCGACGTGCGCGAGCGCGTGCAGTGGTACTGGACCTACAACCTGCCCAAGTTCGACCATCTGCCCGTGCTCACCGGTGGATGGGCTCTGGATGGCATGTTCAACTTTGCCACCGGCCAGCCCTACACCGTCAGCTACCTGTTTGAGAACGACTACAACGGCAGCGGTGAGTATTTCGGACGTCCCGACATCGTCGGCAATCCCCACACCGGCACCAACGGCGTCAACCTGTTGAATCTGTCGTCTTTCGTTGCTCCCTGCTCCTGGAACCAATATGACCACAAGGATTCCAACGGCAACTGGGTTGGCGAATGCTTCAACAATACGCAACACCCGGGTTCGGAGGGCCGCAACGCCTTCAACGCGCCCAACTACACCAACTTCGACCTCTCACTGACCAAGACCACCAAGCTTTATCGCAGTGTGGCGATGGAGTTGCGTGCCGATTTCTTCAATATCCTGAACCATCCGAACTTCTCCAACCCGCTGCTACCCGGCTTCGGCATCGACGTCTTCGGCAACGCGATCTCCCCGACCCCCACCAGCACGAAACTGGTGGCCGGCACCAGTTCGCAGTTCCTGCAGACGACGGCCACGCCCGACGTGGGCAGCGGCAACCCCTACCTGGGCGGCGGTGGACCGCGCAGCGCGGAACTGGCCGTGCACCTGACCTTCTAACCGCTAGCAAGAAAAACGGGCGGCGATTCTTCAGAATCGCCGCCCGTTTCATTTGGATTGGATGTGAGATTGCTTCTTTCGTGCAGATTTTTCCTGTCCGTCGGGATTTGAGAGCAAGCATCTTTTGCTCGAAAAATGTGGGGGCGAAGAGCCTTCGCTCGCCTGGGTTCTGTCAGTCCTTCCGTTCCTTGTTCCCTAGTTCCCTTGTCCCTTGTTCCCTGCCTTTTCGTTCTTTCCTGCTGAAAGCAGATTCGCCATGATCCGGAACGAGCCCGGCACGCCTTCGGGCATCTCGCGGAAGAAGGCGTAGGCCGCATAGATGTAAAGCCCCTTGCCGGACCGCGCCCAGAGCAGGCCGCCGCGCTGCGGGTCCTGATCGATGTCATGCAGGATGCTGGGCGCGTGGAACTCCGGAGCCCAGCTGGAGGCAAAGCCGTGGCCCCGCTCTTCCACCCAGTCCTTGAAGTCGGCCGCGGCGATCTGGTTGGGCCAGCTCAGGAGCGGATCGGCAGCGTCAAACTCAACCGGCCCATCTTCCTCAACCACTTTCTCGGCATCGCCCGGCACGGAGAGCGCAAAGGGCGCGTAGTTGTGGTCGAACTCGGCGCTCTGATACTGGACGATGAGGGTGCCACCGGCCTTCACGTAGTCGAGCAGGCGGGCGTTGGCGGCGCGCAGATCGGTGCGGGTGGTATACGCGCGGATGCCGATAACGATGGCATCGTAAGCGGAGAGATTGCCGGCAGCCAGATCCTGCGCGCCAAGCTCCATGGTATCGACGCCGATCTGGCGGAGCGCCGTGGGCACATCGTCGCCGGGGCCCATCACATAGGCTACGTGCAGGCCCGGAGCAATCTTCACATCGGCACTGCTGACCGTGGCCGTGGCGGGGCGCGCCTCGGGATAAGGACGCTGGCCGGGATAGCCGATGGAGACAAAGCCGGTGGAGAACTCCTTGCCGCCGATAGTGGCGACGGCCTGAATGCTGTAGCTCTTCCCTTCCCGGCGGTTCGGTGTGACGGTGAAGTGCAGGGGCAACTCTTCTGCGTTATGGGTGAGCATGAAGTTCGCCGTGGCAGGCTCGGCAGTCCACCCGGCAGGCAGCTTGAGGGTGAGCGTCCCCAGCTGACGGGCCTCACTCAGATTGCGCACGCGCACCTCAAGCGTAAGATGATCGGCAGTAAGCGGCAGAATGCCCCGCGCAGGCGAGAGCTCAACCGAGACGGCAGGCGCCACCAGCAGTGGCTCCAGCATCGGGCCGAGCACGTTGACGCGATGCACCGTCTGCACCACCTGATCGACACTGGCTTCAACACCATGAAAGCGGAAAGCCAGATGCGCACTGAGCGGATAGGGTGCAACGGGCAGTCCGGCCGCAGCCGGCTGGGCCAGATCGTACCAGGACTGCTCCAGAGTGGGCCGCGCAAAATACGGCGCGGTGGGCGCGGCGTCGGCGGGAACGGTGGCGGTGGCTTCCGCGTCAACGCCCTGGCCGGAAGCGAGCTCCGCAGGCGCGGCGGTCTTCACCGCCTGCGCCCAATCCCCTGTTGCCGGCTTCAGTTCCGCAGCAACGATCTGGACAGGCTCCGCGCCCTGATCGGCAATGTGCAGATCGACCACAATCTGCTGGCCGGCGACGACGCTCTGCGGCGTGGGCTGATTGCCGCGCTGCGCACCGAGCGGAAAGCTGGACCGGCCTGCGGATGCCGGCTCCAGCGTGGCCACCAGCGTAACGCCGAGCGACTGCCCGAGCGCCAGGTTGAACTGTGCTTCCTTGGTCGCGAGCTCGTGATCGATGTTGGTGCGGGCCAGATCGTCGAGCACGAGGGTAGCAAGCTGGGTGCGCACGGCGCGGGTAGCCTTCAGGCCTTCTGCCAGGGGCGCGGCGCACTGTGCGGGATTGGCCGCATCGAAGCTGGCCTGCGCCTGACGAACCAGCGCGGCAACGGCTTCCAGCGGATTGCGCAAAGCGGCGCGCTCGGGCTCGGGTGCGAAATCGGCAATAGCAGCAAGCGACGTATCGATGCCCGCAAAGAAGCTGGCTTCGTGCACGGGCAGCGCAGAACCGAGGCGCGAGGCGTAGAGATGATAGCTGGAGTTGAAGGGCCCGGCAGGCGGAATGCCCACGCCGTCGTTCTGCGACTTCTGCTGCGAAAGGCCTTCGCGGGCCAGCGCGATATAGCTCTGGCCGAAGAGTGGATTGTAGGTGCCTTCGGGGATCTCGACGGTAGCGCGGGGCACGCCCTCAATCCACTCGCCGGTGACGTAGTTTTTGAAGCGCGCCGGAGCGTAGTGGCCGGTGGCGTAGTCGAAGATGCCCCTCTCCGTAACCCGCGCAAAAGGCACACGGGCGTAGACCTTGAGCGGCGACCAGGGCTTGAGGCCAGCGGCAACCTGATCGGGAAAGACGGTGGGATCGCCAGCCAGCTTGTAGGCCTCCTGGGCGAGCACGCCGGAGGCTTGATGGTGGCCGTGGCCGTCGGAGACGTTGCCGGCAAAGACACTGGCGATCACCAGCGGCCGCTCGATGCGCACCTGGCGAACCACGTCATAAAGCGCGCGATCGTGGCCCCAAATCTTGAAGGTCTCTTCCAGAGTCTTGGAGAAGCCGAAGTCGGCCACGCGGGCAAAGCGCTGACGAACGCCGTAGGCATCGCTAGCGGCCAGCAGCTCCTGGGTACGCAACACGCCGAGCTCATCCCAGAAGTCGCCGGTGACCACATTCTGGCCGCCTTCGCCGCGGGTAAGGGTGAGCAGCGTGGTGTCCACACCCAGGCCGCGGCTCTCATAGGCCAGCATGCCGCCGTCTTCGTCGTCGGGATGCGCGACCACCATCATCAGGCTGGCGCGGGTGTTGAGCTTTTGCAGGGTTTGCCAGAGCCCGGCGGCGCCGCGATCGACGGCCAGCGGATAGGCGCTCACGGCCGGGCGTTCGAGCGACTGCGGTGATTGTCCCTGAGCCAGGGTGCTGAGCAAAGCAGCGACAGCAAGAAGCGCGGAGCCGCGCCGAGCGGTCGTCGTCATGTGGTTCCCCTTTGATGGTTCCAGCGTGGTTGCGGCCCCTCAGTTCGCGAGGCCTGATTCCATCATCTCAGCAACTAGCAGGTTCCAGTCCACAAATCCGTCATGGCTGAGGGCCAAGCCGGTATCGGGATCGTAATACTCGTTCAGCGAACCATGGCGCTCCAGATCGTTGGCCAGCATCTCCACGGTGGCGCGAGCCAGCTCATCGGCCTCGTGGGCAAACCCGTAGTCGACGAGGCCGCGCCAGACAAGGTAGTTGGAGATGATCCAGACCGGGCCCAGCCAGTTGCTGGGGTTGGAGCTCGGCACCAGCGAGTACATGGTTTCGTTCTTGGCCAGCGTGCGCACCCCGTACGCCCCGTGAAAGGTGGCGGGATTGGCAAAGTGGAGATGAACAAGGTCCTGAGCCTGCGGCCGGCTCGCCAGCCCGCACCACAGGGGCAAAAAGCCGGTGAAGACCTGAATGCGCAGGGGCAGCGTGTGCCAGGCCATGGCCATGCCCTGCGGGACATTGGGAATCAGCTCGGCACGGCGATCCACACACTGCACATCAACCGTGTAATAAAAACGGTCGCGCGGGTCCCAGCAGTTGGCCTGAATGGCCCCACCAAGGGCGCGTGCATCGTTGGCCAGCTTCTGCTGGTCGGCCGCGCGGCCCAATCTGCCGGCCAGTTCGGCCGCGGCCACAAGATCGCGATAGAAGAGGCAGTTGAGCAGCAGATTCGCGGAAGAAAAATCGGGACGGCCAAAGGTGGTAGGGTCGTTGTCGTTGCCGATGGCCACATCGTTCGACCACACCATCAACCCAACGGCTGAACGGTTGGTGCGCACCCACGACGCGTAGAAACGGAGCAGGTGATCGAAGTCTGGCGTAAGCCACTCCACGTTGCCGCACTCGTTCGCAATGAGCAACCCAAGTTGCGCGAAGACCGGCTTGGCCTGATTGGCAACGCGATGGCTGGGGTCAGCCGAACCGAAAAAATCGGAATGGTGGATGTTGATCTGGATGGGAATGCGGCCTTCGGGCGACTGATAGTGGAGGAAGTTGCGCAGGCTGCCCTGTGCATGGGCGCAGATCTGGCCATGCAGCTCGGTGTTATGTGTGGCGCGCGCAATGCGGAAGAGGCCGAGCGCGGTCCAGTAGGTGTCCCAATCCCAGAGTTCGGTGGAGTAAGCCTTGCCGGGCAGCGTGGGCGCAATGCTGGGATAGAGCAGCGCGCCTTCCGCCGGCCGCAACAGTTGCGGCGCAACCCGGGCAAAGTAAGCCAGCAGGCGCTCGCGCCCGGTGGCAAGGGAACCGCTTTGCGCAACGCCGCGCGTCGCGGCCGCAGCCACAGCGGATCCGGCGGCTTTGAGAATCGATCTTCTGGTAGCCTGCACCATGCGGTCCCAGAATACATCAGGCCGCGTCGCCAATGGACGAAGGCAGGCAGTCCGGAGCCGGCTCACGCCAGCGCAATGAGCACCGCGCCCGCGGTGATCAGCAAACCTCCGCCCAGCGCCATGGGGGTGAGCTTCTCGCCCAGCAGGAGCCACGCAAACAGCATCACCAGCGGCACCGAGAGCTTGTCGAGCGGGGCCACGCGCGAGGCCGGGCCCAGTTGCAGAGCGCGGAAGTAGCAGATCCACGAAAGTCCGGTAGCCAGACCGGAGAGAGTGAGGAAGAAAAGCGTGCGGCGATCCAGATCGCGTACGGCATGGTGCTTGCCCAGCACCAGCACAATGCCCCAGGCAAAAAGCACAACCACCGTGGTGCGCACCGCGGTGGCCAGATTGGAGTCCACGTGCGCCACTCCCTGCTTGGCCAGCAGCGCCGTGGCAGCAGCAAACAACGCGGAGAGCAACGCCCAGAGGATCCAGTTCATGGATCGATGGTAAACCCGTGCACCCACGCAGAACCGGCGGCCTTCCGGATGGAAGCGCCGCCGGTTTTCTGTCAGGTTTGCGTAGTTACTGGGTAACCGTGACGGCGATGGTCTGGTAATGGATCACATCGTTGTTGACGCCGGTTGCAGTGACCTCGATGGTGTAAGTGCCGGGCGCAACGCTGGTCGTGCTGATGCCGTTGCCGCAGCCGGTGGCGAAGAACGCACCCATCGAGAGCGCAAGCACCAGCGCGGTCGTCCAGAGCGACGCCAGACGACGGCGCCGCCAGAACACCAAGCCCAGGAAGATGCCACCCGGCAACAACAGCCCCGCCAGCGCGGTGCCTGCCGAGTGGGTCACGCGATTCATCGCCGAAGCTCCGCCACCCAAGGGATTGTTGGTATCGATGGTGAGCTGGCTGCTCACCGTTCCATTAGCCGGCAGCGCGACGCTGGTGGGTGAGAAGTGGCAGTTCATGCCGGCCGGCAGCGCGGCGCAGCCCAGATTCAGGGTGTCGGTATAGCTGTTGTACGATGCAAAGTTCACCGTCACGGTTACATTCTGCGTGGTGGGCAGGCTGACGCTGGGCGGCGCAAGGCTGATGGAGAAGTTGTTGGTTGAGCCGGTAATGGTGATGGACTGCGAGGTGGAACCGGCATGGCTGGCATCGCCGCCATAGGTAGCCACAATGGTGTAATTGCTTCCGGCCACCAGATTCGGAACCAGGGTGGCAATGCCCGCAGCGTCGAGTGAGGTGGCGCCGAGGGTGGTAGTGCCGTTGCTGAAGGTGACCGTGCCGCTGGGTACCGGTCCGCTGGAACCGTTGACCACGCTGGCGACCAGGATCACCTGCGCGTTCTGACCGCCGGAGGTGGAACTGCCCAGAGTGGTGGTGGTAGCAATCGTGCTCACCGTCAGGTTGATGGGCGCGGCCGTGCTGGCGGCGTCGTTGGTGTCGCCCGAGTAGACAGCGGTAATGGGGTAGGTGCCAGCGGCCAGCGAACTCGTGCTGTAGCTGGCCTTGCCTCCGCTCAGCGTGCCGCTGCCGAGCGTGGTGGCGCCGTTCATGAAGGTGACCGTGCCGGTGGGCGTAGCGCCGGAGCCGGTCACCGTCGCCGAGAAGGTCACCGACTGCGCCACCACGCCCGGATTGGGCGAAGCGCTCACCGTGGTCTGGGTGGTGGCCTGGTTCACGGTCAGCGTGTAGGCCGCCGAGGTGCTGGACTGATCGTTGGCGTCGCCTGGATAACTGGCCACAATGGGATAGCTGCCGGGCGCGAGCGTGACGTTGATGGTTGCCTGGCCGGCGGAGAGATTGGCAGAGCCCAGGGTCGTGGAACCGCTGCTGAAGGTGACCTTGCCCGTAACCGTGGCCGATCCTGCCACCACCTGCACGGTGGCCGTAATGGCGATTGGAGATCCTGCAATGCCGGGAGCGGGCACGGCCGAAACGGTGGTGGAGGTCTGGGTCTGGTTCACCGTCTCCGTGAGGGGGCTGGCAGAGGTGGCCGAGGTGTTGTAGTTGTCGCCGGCGTAACTGACGGTGATGGGATGGGTACCGACCGCCAAACCCTTGGTGGAGTATGTGGCGATGGCCGGATTGCCGCTGAGCTGGCCGGTGCCGATAACCGCGCCATTGTCCATGAAGTTGACCGTGCCGGTGGGCGCTTGAATGGCGGTGGTGCTGATGGCCGCCGTGAAGGTGACCAGGTCGCCGTAAATCGACGGATTCAGGCCGGAGCTCACGCCGATGGTGTCGCTCACCTGCACCTGTTCATTGAGGGTGGCCTGACTGGCGAGGATTTCCTTGGTGGAGTCGCCGCCGTACGCGGCCGTCACCACCGTCAAACCATTGGGCAGCGCCGATGTGGTGTAGGTGGCTTTGCCGGTGGCGTCGATGGCCACGGATTGTGCGTTCGACCCCCAGGAGAACGTGACCGATCCATCGGGTGTGACTCCGCCGCCCGCGCCCCCGATGCTCACCTGCGCGGTGAAGGTGATGCTGGCGCCCAGGGTGGCCGGATTGGCGCTGGAAGTGAGCGTTGTGGTGGTGGTCTCCTGCACCACCTGCGTGTACGGAGCCACACCGTGATCGGTGGAAGTACTGGAGAAGTGGCCACTGTCACCGTTGTAGGAAGCAACGATGGTATGCGTGCCGACCCCCAGACTGGACATATTGTAGGTAGCCTGGCCCGTGGTGCCGGCAGCGTTCAGCACGATCGGCAAGGCGTTGGCCAGGGTTGTGGCGGTGCCATTGTAGGTATCGGCTATGCTGACGGTGCCGGTAAGGTTGCCGGTACCGGAACCGGTGCTAACCGTCACGGTGAGCGTACCGGGCTGGCCAAAATCGGATGGGTTGGGCGAAGAGGTCACCACTGTAGTGGTAGAGTTGACCGCCGTGGCGTCCCCCGTCAGCAGGATGGTGAGCGGCGAGTTGGCCGCCACGATCTCCGGGGGCCCGGGTTGGACATCGTCAACGATGCTGACGGTGCCGATGAGCGGGTTGCCCGCAGTCTGGGGTGCGAACAGGACGGCCAACGAGCACTCGCCGGCCGGGGCAAGATAGGGCGAACCGGGCACACAGGCATTGCTGGCGCCAGTGCCGAGTGCCGTGTTGGTGCCCGCAGTCAGCGAAGAGAGATTGAGCGCGGCGTTGCCATCGTTGTCCAGGTTCTGGGTGACGGCCGTCGACTGCGATCCCTGCCGCACCGGAGTCGATGTGTAGTTGATCTCCTGGTAGTTGCCCTGAATCTCCGCCACCACCATGTCGAGCGAATCGGCAAAAAAGAGGTTGCCCTTACCATCCAGAGCAATTCCCACCGGTCCGTAGACCGAAGCGGGGGTATCGGTATCGCCTTTGGGGGAAAGGCCTGTACCGTTCAAAAAAGGATTGAGGCAGCTGTTGACGGCCAAATTCAGCATCAGACCGGAGGCAGAGTTCACCTCGCGAATCGAAAAATCCTGGGTATCGGAGATGTAGACATTGCCGGCCGCATCGACGGCCACGCCGGAAGGCGCCGAGAGTTCGGATGCAGTGGCCTGAACCGGGGTGGCCGAACAGCTGGCATTCCCCGGCGTGCCGGTGCCTGCAAAGGTGGTAATCGTACTGGCCGGAGTGATGCTGCCGTTCACAGCCAGCACTTTACGGATGCGGTTGTTACTGGTGTCGGGAATGTACATGTTGCCATTCGCATCGAAGGCAACCGCATGGGGAGAATTGAGCTCGGCGCTGATGGCGGCTCCATTGTCGCCGCTATAGCCGCCATCGCCCTTGGCATCGCTCGGTCCGCTTCCGGCCACTGTCGTAATAAGGCTGTTGGACAGGTTGACGCACCGGATACGATGGTTGCCGGTATCGGCAATGCAGACGTTGCCGTAGGGATCGACGGAGACGCCGGTCGGCTGATTGAAGAGCACCTGCGCGGAGGTGGGAGCCGCACCATCGCCCCCGTAACCGGCGTTCCCGCTGCCGTTGCCGGCAAAGGTGGAGATGACGCCGGAGTTGCTGGAGAGGACGCGAATCACGTTGTTGCCGGTGTCCGCGATATAGATGTTGCCCGCACCATCCACGGCCACGCCGCTGGGCGTATTGAGGGCAGCTTTGGAAGCGGGGCCGCCATCGCCGCTGTAGGCTGCGATTCCGTCGCCCGCAACCGTAACGATGTTTCTGACCGCCGTGCAATTGCTCACATAGGGCGGCGGAGCACTGCTGCAGACCATGCGCACGCGATGATGCTGGCTGTCGGCGATGAACAGATTGCCCGCGCCATCGATGGCCACGGCGGTGGGCAGGTAGAGCAACGCACTGGTTGCCGGACCGCCATCGTCGACGTTTCCGATGTAAATGCTGTAGCGCCCGGCATAGGCCGAGAAATATCCGGGGGTGAACACCGCCAATCCGCCCTCGCCGGTGCCGGAAAGAAACGCGGTTCCCAGCACGTTGCCACCGCCATCGAGCAGAAGCACCGCGCCCGCGCGCACACCGGGAACGGTGGGCGTGAAGGTGACCTGCAGGGTGCAGCTCCCGTTGACCGCAAGCGAGGTGCCGGCCGGACAACTGGACGAGCCGGCAACCGCGGCAAAGTCCATTCCCGCAGCCCCCTGGGTGAGCACGGCAACATTGTTCACCGTGCCTCCCGCCGGAGCCGTCACCGTGATGCTGAGGGGAGTGGAGGTGGACCCTACGTTCTGCGAAAAAAAAATATTCTGGGCCCGGGCAGCAACCGGCAAAACCAGCAGGCAGCATGCGGCCAGTATCCAAGTGAATGTGCGCAGCCTACACGCGCCCGCCAGGGGAAAATCATTGTTTCTTGACCAATGCCGGAGATGAACTCGAAACAGACAACGCGCACCAGAGATCATGGGGGCTCCACAATAAGGATCTTCCAGAGTGGTTCTTCTCTTTCACCTGTCGTGCTGGGGAAAGGCATCCGCTCGCCGCAGCCGCTCCGTGTCCTCACGCAGAAGGACAGTGGTGCATTCGACAGCAGCCCCATCCCGCGCCTGGAGTTAAAGGACGGAAAAATGGCAAGGACAGCGATTCTTCATCACTTATCGGCAAAAATCCAAATTCGACAAAAGGAAAAACTGTACGGAACCACGAAGCGGTCAGTACAGCGCGGAAAGCGCTCGGATGACGCAGTTCATGAAGCGAGGGAAGATAACGGTTCGGAACAATGGAGAAATTATACTCAGACGCTCCACTTTAAGGCAAGCAATTGGAATCCGCGGCGAATGGGAGGAGAAAGAGAAAAAAGACCCTAAAAGAGCTCTGCGTGCCGGCAAGGCACGCAGAAGGTCCTTCTGGGTTCAGACCAATCTCTTCGGGGAGGATTCCCGAGAGAAGCTCCGGGGAGCGGACTTACCGATTCCAATCCAACCTGGTAGCCGGCTCAACTACCACCGGCCGGAGAATGCCGGAGGGCAGCAGCGGCGAATTCGCCCGGTAGGCTCGGTTGTTGGTCTGGGTGTAGCGCTTGGTGACGCCGGGCTGCGCGTCGCCGATCAGGCGGTTAGGCCAGAGATTGGCCACGTCGATCTCCACCGTGTTGTCGCCCGCGTGCAGCAGCGGATCGATACGCACCGCGTAGGGTGCACGCCAGACAGTGCCGGCCTGGCTGCCGTTGATGCGCACGGTGGCAATCTCGCGAACCTCGCCGAGGTTGAGCCAGAGCTGGCTGGGGAGGGACGCTGCAGAAAGTTTCAGCGTGGTGCGATAGGTTGCGGTTCCGGAAAAATACCGGACGCCGGGATCGGTAGATTCGGTCCACGACTGGAAGTTCTTCACCGCCACGCTGGCAGGTGCGCCCCAGCCGGAAGGAAACGAGAGCGTCCACGGCGCGGTGTGTCCGCTATTGTGAGCAGAAGCTACGGTGAAGGCGCTGCGCCGTCCGGTGGAATCGGTGGCCGTATAGCTGCCGGCAACGGTGGCGGCGATGCCATCGGCTGAGGAAAATACCTCCGCGCCCTGATGGATGGCGGGGTAAATCGTAACCCCCGCGCGCTCCAGAGTGGTCAGGTGCTGGCCAGCCGGCTGCGCGAAGACGACAAAGATGGAGCCGTAAGCGGGAAACGTGAGGGGAATTTCGGTGCGATGGTCGGCCGTGGCGCGATAGAGTGCAACCGGAACCACGGAGCCGTCGTCGGCCGACCAGAGTTCGGGTGTGCGGCCTTCCACGCGGAATGTAAGCGTGGCCTCGATCGCATGCGGCTGGGTGTTGCGTACAAAATAGATCTCTGCGCCGCTGGCCGTGCGATGCACAAAGTCGAAGAGCGGGTTCTGCACCGGATGGGGATCAGTCGTGCTGGGCTGATAGGTAAAGTCGGGCACGATGTTGAGCGCGGCAAAGGCGGCGTGGGCGTTGCCGGTACAGACGACTGTTCCCTGCCCGTAATTGGCCTTGACCACGCCCGGCGTGCAGCCGGCCCACACTGCGCCAGCCATGCCCTGGTACCGTGCAAGGGCATCGGGCACAGTAAGGCCGAGCGGAGCGGTGGGCTTGGCGCCGATCACCGTGCCGCCCGCACCCACAAACTGCTCCACCCAGTTGAGGGCTTCGCCAGAGATGCGGCCGCTGGAGGGCAGGGCAAGCGCGCGGTAGCGGATGCCCTCCGGCGTCACCAGATCGCCGTGCTCCAGGTGCATGCGTTTGAGCAGCGCATCTTCGCCGGTCACGTCGTAGTCGTAGCCGGGCAGCAGGTGCGCAGGATCGTCGTTTTTGACGCGGACAAAGTCCGGCACCTGGTTGCCGTAGAAATAGAGCAGATCGCTCACCGGTTGCCCCTGCTGGAGCAGATACTGGGCGCGATTGATGGCGCGCAGAAAGGGCGCGGCCTGCGGCCACCAGGTAACGTTGGGATTCAGATGCGTGCCAGCAAAGTACTCCTGGCCGGGCTTGCCAGCCTCTTCCGGTGACGAAGTGAATTCGTGCCAGAAAAGACGGTTGAGTCCTTCGGTGAAGGCGCGGTCGATGGTGGGCTGCACGTTGCTGGCCAGCGCCTCAGACCACGCGGCGCGACTCATGCTGGTGGGGCCTTCGGCTGCGACCAGTGGTTTGCCGTAGATGTGTGCAGCGCTGGACGCTTCCTTCACAAAAAAGCGCTCGTCATCGCTGACGCGATGCCAGCCGGAGTCGACCCAATATTCGGTTTGCGGAAAGGCCGCGCTGCGAAAGGTCTCCAGCGCATCGATGGGCGCGCCGTGCGGGCCGCCGGACTCGGGATGGGTGCCCAATCCGAATCGGGCCGCGTGCTCGGCAAAACGGTCGTAGTAATTCTCGGTAATCAGGTCGGCCACGGTGCGACGCAGGTCGAAGAGGAAGCTTTCGCTGGTGTCGCGGCTGGTCAGGATGCGGCCGCTGACGATGGGCAGATAAGCGATGGGATCGTAGCCGCGGCGTTTGCGGAACTCCGCGCGGAAGTTGCCCGTCCAGTTGGCGCCGCCGGCCTCCCAGCTGTCGGTAACCAGATAGCGCAGGCTGGTGCCCAGATACGGCTTTCCGGCATCGAGCAAGGGCTGAACGGCCTGCTGCCAGTAATGATCGAAGGCCTCGGCGCTGAGCGCATCCAGGGCCAGGCCGCGCACCCGCTCCGCTGTATCCAGCAGCTTTTTGGGCGTGTCGGTGCAGCCCACCACCAGCACCTCCCACTTGCCCTCCGGAAACTGCCAGGCCAGATCGCCGGCGGCATTCACTTTGGTACTCACATCGACGACCTCGTCCACGCGCGCATCTTCTTCGCCGGCCACCGATGGCCGGTAGTGGAAAACCCTCTCTTCGCGGGGCATGGAGAAACCGGTTTCGGCCGTTGCGGACTTGACGAGCAGGTCGGGGATGGCGACGCGCGCGCTCCCCTCGTGGCCCGGCAATGCCGCGCCGTGATGCAACGGATACGCCAGTACCGCCACCGGGCGATAGAATCCGTTGATGACCGCCGGCTGGGGAAGATGAACCGTGCGCTCCGCGCCGCCGTTGACGGCAACCCGTACAAAGGTCAGCTGCTTCAGCGCGTCTTCCGGCGTCACGCTCTGGCCGCCGATGATGCCCACATCCCAGCGACTGGTAACGTTCAGGCTGATCTCCAGACCAAGCCGCTTGGCCTCCGCTAGGGCATGCACATAAAGCGCATTCCAAGCCGGGCTGCCGATGGCGGGCCCTTCCGCTACTTCGCGATTGCCCTGCTCGCCGGAGCCGTCGGCATCCACCAGGATGGCGCCGGCAATGCCTTTGGCCTTCATGGCTTCCAGGTCGCGGGTGATGGCTGCCGCCGTGGTGTTGCCCCGCAGCCACCACCAATAGCAGCGCGCATGAGCTGCCTGCGGCGGCTCAAGGAAACCTGCGTGCAATGCCTGCTGTTGGCTCCGCATCTGACCGCACACCGTGGCAAACAGGCCCGCCATCAAAAAAATCCGCAGGAGAATTCTCTTCCGCCTCAAAATCATGCTGATTCACACCTTGCACAACGCAATTGAACAATTCCCTGATCCGGATGCCGTTCGGCAAACGTCTCCGTCCGGGCAATGTTTCTTGAAATCCCGTAGATGTGCGGACTTCCGAAGCGCATTGCGCGCCTCGGAAGTCCGCAAAATGGAGATTCTTACATTAGAAGTTCAGTCGGGCTGTGAGTTGGCCGTAACGTGGATCGTTCGCCTGCGTCATCGCAACCGTGCCGAAGGCAGTGCTGCCGATTGAAGTGTTGGGCGATCCGAAGATCGGCGAGTTCAGAACGTTGAAGAACTCTCCGCGAATCTCGAAGGTCATGCCCGCGCGAATCGGAAACTGCTTGAACATGGAGGCATCCGCCAGCGGGTGGAACTGCAGGCGCGTGCCAATGTAGTTGCTGTTGGTTTGGGTAGTGTACGACAACCGCTGCTGGTAAGCCGGTGTGTCCGTCGCGCTGCTGCAAGCCCCCGTGCCCACCACCAGAGCGCCACTGGTGTTCTCGTAGCAGGTGTTGATGAAGTGGCTGTAGCTGCGGTTGGCAACGCCCGTCGGTCCGATGATGTTCACGTTGCCCGGTGCCGAAACCAGGTTACCGTTGGCCATGCGCAGAACGGCGTTGAACTTCCAGCCGCCCAGGGCCAGACGCTCCAGATAAGGGCTGTTGGCAAACTTGGGCAGCTCGTAGGTGCCGAAGATGTTGGCCAGCACGTTCGAGTTGTTGTCCTGCACCGATTCCAGGTTGGTGTCGATGCCCGAGTTCAGGTACCCGTTGTGGAGCATCAGCTTGTCCCAGGTAAAGTTGCCCTGGATGGAAAGGTGATGCGTCATGGGATGGCTAACCTGAATCTGCAGCGAGTTGTAGGGGGTGCTGCCAATCGAGGAGTTCTGCTCGGTAACCGAGCCGAACTCTGGGAACGGCAGCAACAGAAGGTACTGCTGGATGGTGGCCGCGTTCAACGTCGAGTTGTTGGCGTAGGTGCTGGCAAACTGGCCCGCCATGGGATTGTTCACCTTGTTGGTGAGGTAAGTGACCTCCGCCGCGCCCTGGTTGTAATACTTTGCGGGCAAGGCGTTGATGTTCTTGCTCACCTCAAGCCGGGTGGGCCGGGAGCCAACATAGGCAACCTGCAGCGCAATATGGTACGGGAGCTGCTGTTGGATGTTCACTGTATACTCAGCCGCGCGCGGCTGCACGTGGGTTTGATCGTTGAAGTTGATGTTCTGGCCAAGTCCGGTCGCCAATCCCAGGTTGCTGCCTGTGGGCATTACAACACCCGTCGGAAACGGATTGCTGACGGAGTTCAGCGGCGCCGAGGTGGTCCAGTTGCTGGAACTCGTTGCCTGGCTGAAACCGGTGGAGTACGGAGACTCGATGGTGTTGAAGAAGATCAAGCCGAAGCCACCGCGGATGACCGTATTCGGGAACAGTTGGTAGGCCGCGCCAAGGCGAGGCGCCAGGTTATGCGTATCGTGCGGCATGGGGTGACGGCTCGACGGGCTCACAAATTGCAGGCCGCCATTCAGCGTCAGGCCTGTTACCGAACTCTGCAGCGGATTGGAGCACGTGGTGCAGAAACCTGCAATCAACCGGTTGTAGCGTTCCGTCAGCGGCGACTCATAGTCGTAGCGGGCGCCCAGGTTCACAGTCAGTTTGTTGGTCACGCGCCAGTCGTCCTGGAAGAAGGGCGCAATGTAGGCCTGCTTCAACGCGTAGGCGATGGCAATGTTGTAGTTGGTTGAGGAGAAGGCGCCCAGCAACATCGATGCCATCGGATCGCCTGAACCAACGCCATTGGTTACCGGAGCCGAGCCCGCACCATAGGTGACAGAGTTCGACTGCGTAAAGCGGCGGTCAAAGGCAAAACCAGAGGTGCCCGAGCCATTGCCGAATCCGCTCATGGGGTTCTGCACGTCGTAACGCAGAATTTCGCTCTGGAATCCCAAGCGTAGCGAGTGGCGTCCGAAGTCCTTGTTCAGAACCTCGTCCAGTGATCCAACGGCCGCAGTGCTCTGCTGACCACCGGCGCCAGGCGCCAGGCCAGAATAGCTGTCGCTCGAGGTTTCACCCGGGAAGCTGTTGTAAGGCAGGCCCGTTTGCGTCATCGAAAGTTTGCTCAGGGCAAAGCCCGACGCTCCCGGATAGATGAGACCAAAGGGGTGGTAGATCACGCCGAAACGAGAATCCAGCACCAGGCTCGAAGAGAACTGGTGGACTTCGTCCACGCTCCCGCCGCGATTGTTGCGGTAAACGGAATAGCCGTAGCCGGTCGGGCCAATGCCCTTGGTGTAGCCTTCCATCGGATAGCTCTGCGTCAGTCCGGAGCGGAATCCGATTACGTTCAGCTTATCGTTCTGGCCGAGTTCGAAATCGAAACGGCCAATGAACGAGGGGTAGGTGCTGGGATAGGTGGTCTGCGCCGACACGTAGTTGGGCTGTGAAGCCGAACTGGCGGCCGTCGAGCCCGGAACGTTCGGTGCCGGGAAGTAAGACGCCAAGGCTGCGCCGGTGGTGTTGATGCCCGCCACACCGCCAACCGTACCACCCGTGGTCAGGCCAACAGTCGACGAAGCAATGTTGTTATTGATGTAGTACTCCGTCCGGTTGTTGTTGGCATCGACCGGCGAACCCGGAACATAGAGCTGAACGCCTGCGGTACAGAGTCCGGTTGAACTGAAGCCTCCGGTGCAAAGGCCAGAGAAGTCGCCACCCAATTCCGCAGCCGTGGGTACGCGGGTGCTGAAGTTCTGCGGGGTGTGGGTCGCATAGCGCTCAAACGAGAACATGAAGAAGGTCTTGTCGCGCCCGTTGTAAAGCTTGGGGATGAGCACGGGCCCTTCCAGCACCAGTCCAGTCTGGTTCACCTGGTTGTTCGGACGCGCCAAACCCGCCGCATTCCGCTCATACAGGTTGGCGTCCAGATAGGTGTTCTCGAAAACATAGTAGGCAGAGCCGTGCAGGTTGTTTGTGCCGTTCTTGACGACGACGTTCGACACAACACCGTTGCCATGGCCGATCTGTGCGTCGAAGATGCCGTTCTCAACCTTGGTTTCCTGCACCGCTTCCGGCGAAGGAACAAAGTTCGTGTAGATGGTGCCCGAGAGGCGCTCCGGGGCGTCGTTGGGAATGCCGTTCAACGTGAGCCGATTGTGTCCAGAGTTGCCAAACGCGGTGATCTGGACCGCAACGCCGCTGTAAGGATTGGTGTACTGGCTTGATTTGCCTTGAAAGTAGCCGCCCGACGCAGTGTCCACGACTCCGGCCGTCAGGGTCGCCTGCACATACGGGTTGCGGCCCTCGTTCGGCAGATCGGTCACCATCTGGTTGTCCAGCGTCGTGGCAATCGTCGGCGAACTGGTGTCGATCAACGAAGCCGATTCCGCCACCACCTCAATGGTCTGCGTCACGTCGCCGGTTGAAAGACTGAAGTCCAACTGGGCCACCTGGCCTGCGGTCAAAACAACGTTGGTTCGGGTCACCGTTTTGAATCCCTTCGCCGTTACCGTCACCGCGTAGGTGCCCGGGGAAAGCGAGGGGATGGAAAACGTGCCGACTGCGTTGCTGACAACCTGCGTTTTGAACGCCGTGCTCGTTTCCACGGCTACCACCTGCGCGCCAGGTACGATGGCGCCGGTTTGATCGGCAATGGTGCCGCTCAATCCGCCCAGGTACCGCTGCGCCTGGAGCCCTGGGCATACAAACAAAAGCCCGATGGCGATGCACAGAACGGCCCCGCCCAGCAGCGCATGCCAGGAAGTGGTTCTGGGTCTGGTTATGTGGATCTGAATCATGTTGCCTCCCAACTGGTTCTCGTGTTCGTCGCAATTCGTTGAGGCGGGTAGACCGGCCCCCGGATGATTCCGGTTCAGCGTCAGTCCTGCAACTGCCCCCCTGCGGATCTGAGGACGCCCCAAGGTTGAATGCGGGCGTCAGGTTTGAATCCAAACGACAAAAGATTCCAACCACAGCGTCGGATTCTTCTAGTCGGCTAAAACCATGGGCAAGTTAATTTACCGGAAGGCATTTTTCGGTTTACCCGACCGGGGGTTCGACTCTCCCCTCCGAATTCTACATAATGCCTATAGTTTCAATAATATACGATGCTGGCCTCAAGGCAACGCTTAACCTGTTAAGAGATTTTCTCCCCACCTGTAGGAAGGCTGAATTTGCATTCCTTGCCGGATTGGTTCGGTGATAGACTGTGCAGCGTGCATGAAGAACGGCATCTAGCCACCACCTACCTCAGCCCGGCTCTGAAACCTGTGGATGCGCCGCAGTCAGAACCCAGTGCGGAAGAACGGTGGGCGCTGCTCCAGCGGATTGCTTCCAGCGAACACTTCAGCCGGTCGGCGCGGCTGCGGGATTTTCTGCTCTACGTGGGCAAACAATCGCTGAAGCCACACGCGCCCGAGATCCACGAACAGGAGATCGGGACCAAGGTCTTCGGCCGGCCGCAGGACTACGACCGCAGCCAGGACAATATTGTCCGTGTGAACGCGACCGAGCTGCGGCGGCGGATTGGGGCCTACTTCGAGACCGTGGGCACGCATGAACCCCTGCTGGTGGAGATCCCCCGCGGCGGCTATACGCCGGTCTTTTTCTACCGGAAAGCGGATGAAACTCCAGCCGCCGAGGTGGAACGGGGGGTGGAGAACGGCAATCCCGTTGCTCCCGCCGCCGGAGTTGGGCGCAGGACGCGGTTCCTGTGGCCGGCGGTCTGCCTGGGGCTGGTCTGCGGGTTGGTGGCGCTCTACCAGCAGAATCGCAGCCTGGAGCGGGTTCTGGCACCATGGAGCGAAAAACCGGCGGTAGCCGAGTTCTGGAAGCAGTTTCTGAGCTCGAACCTGCAGACCGACATCGTGATGCCGGACGACTCACTGAGCCTGAACGAGGACATCACCAACAGCCCGGTGAATCTCTCCGACTACATCAGCCGGACCTTTGAACGGCGAATTGCAACCCTGCCCCTGAGCGACGACCGCCGCGCCGATGCCTACGAGATTCTGAATCACAACCTAGTCACCTTCGGCGCCATCCGTGCGGCCCAGCAGATCCAGGCACAGATTCCGCCCAACTTCCCGCGGACGATGGTGTGGACCCGGCTGTACACAGCCGATCAGATCAAACGCAACAATGTGGTACTGGTGGGCGGGCAGAAGTCCAACCCATGGAACCAGCTGTTCGACGATCAGATGAACTTTGTGGCCGACTACGACGACTCCCACCGGCGGGGCTTCATTCGCAACCGCAACCCCAGGCCCGGCGAGCAGGTCACCTACAATCTCAACGAGGCTTCAGGAGACGCGGGAGCCTTTGCCTCCTATTCCGTGGTGGCCTATCTGCCCAATCCCACCCGTACAGGCCACGTGCTGATCCTGGCCGGCCTCGACTCCGATGCCACCGCTGCCGCCGCGGAGTTTCTCTCCTCGGAGGATTCGATGACGCGCTTCAAGGGCTCCCTGCATGCGGAGGGCTATCCGTACTTTGAGGCGCTGCTGCGCGTTTCGCGGCTGAGCGGAACCTCACTGCGCTCCGAACTGGTGGCTTTCCGCACCTACCCGAACACACACTGATCCAGCGCAGCCACCTTCGCGTCTGCTTCCCGCACATGGGGCGCGGGAAACGCGCACTTTCCGGCCTGGCAACCGGACCGGGAAACGGTTCCGCACCGAACAAAATCGTTCCCGACGATGAAGACCGCTGTACAATCCACTCGGGTGCGGAGATCGCCATGAAAGTTTTCGTCCCAAGCCGGAGACATTCGCCATCGCAGGCATTCAATGTGCGGTCCACTTGGAGACGTTTTTCCCCTTTTTCCCCTGGCGCGGGAGTTTCTCCAGCGGTAGGCGCCGCAAGGGGCCAAGTTTTTCTCTTCCCCTGCTCTCATCTCCTTGTTTCTTGGGGAGTTGCGCTTTGGCTTGCCGGGAGTGCGGTCTCTGGCCTGCACGCCCAGATCGCATCCCCTACTACCGGAACAAACCCACCCGCGCCGGACGCGATCGTCGACGCACCCATGCCGCAAACGGCGCCGGCAAATCCGCTGCTGCATCCTGCACTTGCGCCCCCTGCGCAGGACGCGGCAGTGCATCAACCGGAGATTGCAGCACCAGCCTCAACATCGCCAGATTCCGGAGTTGCCTACCCGCCGCCGGCGGATCGCCACCGCCCGGGTGGGCAACAGTCCGGAAACGGCTTGCAGCATCCGGCTCCAGCACCCGCTGGAGTCCATCTCTGGTTCTGGGATCGCACCCCATTGGACGCTTTGCTGCCCAGAACCAGTGAACAACCCTGGCAACGGTTTTCTCCAGGCGCAGGTGCCATGCCACCAGGTTCGGCATTTCCGGGTGGGAACGGAATCTGTTTCAGTTGCGCAAGCGGTGCGGGAGCCATGGCTGCGGGGGCAAGAGGGAATCGCGGTGCCGCGCCGGGCCAGATGGGCCAGATGAACCTGGGCCAGTTCCTGCATTCCATGGCCGGCATGAATCTGAACTCTTCGCTTGGCACCTTCAAAATGTCGTACGCCAACGGGATCAACGGCACGGCCAATGCCCTGGGCAATGTTGGAAGGGGCTCGGCCCAGGCTACCTTCACCACTCCCACCTTCGACGGCATGTTCAACTTCTCGGCCGGCGCCGCGTCGGGCTCCGGCGGATCGCGCACCACATTCTCCACCGGCCTGACGACCTCCAATAAGGGTGCATTTCGAACTCCGTCCATGGGAGCGGGAGCGAACAAGCAGCCCAAGACCTCACTCACCATGCGGATGTCGTTTTAGACAGGACTCCGGTTTCCATCCTCGACAACGGTTTCACGCCAGAGCGGAAACAGCAGCCATGCGGCGGTACGCGTCTGCCAGCAGCGCGCCCCTGCGCGTCTGCACCTGCCGTTCGCCGGGAACTTCGAAACCGCGGCCGCAACCGGTGCGAAACATCCATCGTTTCTGCCTCCCTCGTGCGCAGAAGAAACATGCCGCGGGTCAGATGTTTCGGACCGGGCCGGTAGACTCGCGGACGATCAGTTCCGGCAGCACCAGAATCTCATCGGCGGGCTGCTCGGTCTGGTGGATGCGGTTCAGCAGACTCTGCGTGGCGATGCGGCCAATCTCCTCCAGCGACTGGTTGATGGTGGTAAGGCGCGGCGAGACGAAGGAAGCAACCAGAATATCGTCGAAACCCACTACCGAAACGTCTTCGGGAACGGAGAGATTGACGTCGCGCAGGGCGCGGATGGCGCCAATGGCGGAGATGTCGTTAAAGGCGACCAGAGCAGTGAAGGGCTTGCCGGAGGCCAGCAGTTGCTGCACCACGGGGTAGCCGAGCTCGGGCGAGGTGGTGTCGCGATCGAGATGGACAACGAGGTCGGGATCGATGGGAAAGCCCAGACGCTCGGCCGTCTGCTCCAGGTGGCGGAAGCGCTCGTCGGAGTCAGCGCTGAAGGGCTGGCCGCGCATGAAGGCGATGTGGCGATGGCCAAGGGAATACAGATGGGTGAGCACCAGCTCGGCGGCGCGGGCGTGATCGAGAGTCACGTTGGTGACGCCGGCCAGGCGGCGATGGCCGGCAACGGCTACCACAGGCACTGGCAACGGGTGCTCCAGGAGTGTGTCGATGGCGATGATGCCCTGCGCGCCGCGGCCAATGAGCATGCGGGTGTAGTTCTCCACCAGGCGGTGCTGATGGCGGTGATGCGCGGTGAAGTAGAAGTAGCCGGCCCTGATCAGCTGATCGCCGATGCCGCTCATCACCTGGGTATGGTAGCCCACACCCAGCTCAGGCACCAGAATGCCGATGGTCAGTGTGCGGCGGCTGCGCAGCGAGCGCGCCAGCAGATTGGGCTGGTAGTTGAGCTCGCGGGCCGCGGCCTTGATGCGGTCGCGGGTGATCTGGGGAATGGAACGCCCAGGAACGTCGTTGAGCACCACGGAGACCGTGGCAGGGTTCAGACCCAGATGGGCAGCCAGCTGCTTGAGGCTGACCATGCGCTCGGGCGAAGGACTCTGCTTGGGCTGCCGCTGATCGGCGGCTTGCGATTTGTTGTTCTGGGTCATGGGGCAAGATCCTGGATGATGCAGCTGCTACGAGTTTGAACGGCGGCCCGGCCTCGATACAAGGACCGTGCGGACGCGTGATGGATCGTAACGCTTTGTGGCTTCGCGCATCAATACCACTCCCGGCCGGCGATGGAGTTGGCGGGCAAACTCACCTTGGCCGAGTGCCCCGGGAAGCGGAACTCGCTTCTCCGTTTGGCGGAAGCTGCAAGAAGCGGGCGCGGCATGAAGGTGCGTCTGGATTGATCCATGATATGCACTTGAACCAGTGAGATGAGATACGGGAAGCCTGGGTAAGCTGGGTTCGCGGAGCCAGGGCGAGAAAACCGGGCTTTTCCGGGCCTTCCTGATCCTGCCGAGCCAACTATACTACCAAGTTAAACGATTAACTAGAGGGAAAACCGCACAAAAACTCTCCGGCCATCGATTGCCTTATCGGAATTGGCAGCGTTTGGCCATAAGCAATGAGAATTCTTGTATTTAAGCAATCGTTTGCCTCATTTTTCGCATTCTGCGCGCGGCTAGAAGGTAGCGTCCGGGGCGCGGTGTCTCAAGTCAGCTGCGAGAAGGGCTGGAAGCGGTCCGCGCCCTGGCGGCAGCGCTCCCCTCCGCCGGCAGAATTTGCATCAATCCCCGTTTCCTCATGAGGTCCTTATGGGTCTTCATACCGTCCTTATTGCATCTTGGCTACGGTGTGTTCATACCAACTATCTGGTACGAGCTCAGGCGCAGGCGCCCTGCATGCAGCGTGTGTTTTTGCGGCGGTGAAACTGGAGGCTCAATCCCTTTCTATAGGAGAAGAATGATGGCAGAACCAAAAGCACCCCAGATGCAGGCCACCCTCGGGTTGACGGGTTTGACCAGCAACGCAATGGCGCTCATTGCTCCCGGCGCCTTTCTGTGGCTGACGTTCTACATCCAGGCC
>Ga0371490_1000079_pt1 | contig 116371 bp, 103 predicted proteins | sample MB2SIPfraction_FD_207959 | JGI IMG/M metagenome (GOLD analysis project Ga0371490, IMG submission 207959) | Lab enriched peat soil microbial communities from McLean, Ithaca, NY, United States - MB28FN SIP fraction | ecosystem: Environmental > Terrestrial > Soil > Wetlands > Peat | place: USA... | reverse complement strand
GCAATTTCAATGTTCCGCAGGACTTGTTAGCCCGCCGCCACAGACCGTCCAGGTTCAAAGCACCAGCAGCACGCCTCTGAATGCTTCCGTCACATTTTCGGTGCCGTGGCTCGCGGCGAATGTTCAATCCGGCACCACTCCATTTAGCCTCAATATTCAGCCCGACTGTGCCGCACTTTCGGTTGGCACGTTCACGGGCAAGGTTGTCATTGCGGACACCTCATATTCCGACTCTCAGACGATTAATGTGGTTCTGACCGTCGGTCAGCCGATTTCCGCGGTTGCGAATGTGACGAACGCGGCGTTGCCCGGTCTGGATAATCCGCCCTCGACAGTCACCCTGGCGCCGCGCAGCATGGCGACGATCTTCGGATCGAATTTGGCGGATAGCATTGTCGTCTCACCCTCGCCGTGGAGCAGCCCGCTCGGTGGAACCGAGGTCCACTTAGCAAGCGATACCTGCTTTGACGCTTCGTGCGACATCATCGCGAACCTGATTTATGTAAGTCCGGCGCAAATCAATTTCCTGGTTCCCGATACTACGGCAGCCGGACCGGTCTCTTACCGCATCGTCCTGTTGCGAGACGGCCAGCGAATCGACGACCAAAGCTCCATGCTGGGTGGTCCGGGGCGGCTGATCGTCGATCCATCCGGCGCGGCGGATTCGAGCGTGGTCTTTGAGGTAGGTTATGACTGTCTTTTCTCGTCGAGTCTGATCGATCCAGGCTCCTGCGGTTTGTCGTGGTCCAGTGGGCAGGACAGGGCGCCGGTGGGAGCGGTAACCGATGCAATTTCGGGGCAATTGATCTCTTCCCAGAATCCGGTCTATCAAGGGCGGCTGATCACTCTGTGGATGACGGCTTTGCGTGGCGGAGTCGCGCTGGATTCTCAGACCGGGTTGCAGACAGGCAAAACCATTATTCCGGTTGGCTTCGGCGTGGAGCAGCTTGGCAAGGATATTGAGGGCACCTTAGGCGTGCAACCTCCGACGGCTCCCGATACTCCGTCAATCCCGATTGGAACCTTCATGAGTCCGACACCGTTGTGGGCCGGGGAGTCGCCGCAGTTTGTGGGTCTGGATCAAGTCAACGTGGCTTTCCCGACCTGTACGAATGCGCCCGCCGCGATATCCGAGAAACGGTACGATGCGTTCCTTACGTACACGAGCCTTCAGACAGGCACGACGTCGAGGATCTATCTTCCGTTCGACGTCAGGGTTGGCGACCCGGACTGCCAGTGGGTGGCCACCAAGACGCCGACAACCCTCGCTTTAACCTCGAGTCTGAATCCATCGATTGTCGGTCAGGCGACCGTCCTAACGGCCACGGCCTCGCCTTCCACAGCGACCGGGGTAGTGACTTTCTTCGATGGAAACACCATGCTCGGCAGTCAAGCCCTGAGCGCTGGTGTGGCGTCGTTGTCTGTTTCCACGTTTTCCCTCGGCACTCACTCCATCGCAGTCGTGTATAACGGCGACAGCAATTGCACCGGCAGCACAGCAGTACTTACTCAGACCGTGAGCCTCTCTGCATCGACGGTAACAGTCGCTTCTGACCTTAACCCCGCGGTCTTCGCGCAAACGGTCGTATTCACGGCCACGGTGTCGCCGGCCACCGCGACGGGTACGGTGACATTCTCCGATGGAAGCACGGCGCTCGGCAGCGGGACTCTGAGTGCCGGCACGGCTACACTATCTGTTTCTACTTTGACCGTAGGAAGCCATTCCATCACGGCAGCATATGGCGGCGATGGGACCGACAAAGGCGGCACATCCGCTGTTCTGACGCAGACGATAAACCAGCGGAGTTCCACGACCGCCCTTGGTTCAAGTGATGCTTCATCTACGTGGGGTGGCGCCGTGCAATTCACGGCAACCGTTATACCCTCGAACGCGACCGGCACCGTAACATTCTTCGATGGACCGGTGGCCTCCGGCGCGGGCCTCGGAACTGTGTCACTGAGCGGCGGTCAGGCGACATTCACGACCTCTAGCCTCTCCGCCGGCATTGTTAATTGTTTCCCTGGCGCCAACCCCTGCACATCATGGCCCGTTCCTATCACCTATTCGTTCCGGGCCACATACAACGGCGACGCCGACACCGCCGGCAGTACCTCACCTACCATCGAACAGCAGGTGAACCCCCTCCAACCAACGCTCACTGCTGTCAGCGATCAAAACTCGTCATCGAACACTAACCCAACTCCGGGGCCGCTGTTCACAGCCACCGCCAGCCCCGCATATGCCACGGGATCAGTTGTGTTTTACGCTGGTAGCGGGCCAGGCACTTTTATCATCCCTTGCAATGGAACTGCGTCTGGCGAGATACCGTTAAGCAACGGACTGGCTATATGCAACGCGTCGCCTGGCTTGTTCCCAGGACCGGGGGTCTACACCATTTCCGCGATGCTCACGGGAAGTGGCAGTTGTCTCGGGGCTGGATCCCTCGATTTCACCCAGACGGTAACGCAATGATCTGACGGGAACTGGAATCGAGCGGGGCCAGCGCGACCTGGTTTTTACGAGCCTTGCGGAGCGAGCGTCGGCTCCTGGAATACCGCAACCCAACCATCGCTCTCTCCTTAAGCCCATATACTGTACCTTCTTGACAGAGATTGGGTAGATGGTACAATGGAGCCAGCTCGAGGAAACAGTAATTCCTTTGCCAGCAGCTACATGGATCTTTGAATCCAGCGTGCCGGGCAAGGAATCCATAGAAGTACAGGCATGGCCCAAGCGCTTCCCATTCCGCGTCTGGCACGCACGCAGGCAGAGCCGTTGCTGGCGACCATCGGCAATACGCCGTTGCTGCGCCTGGACCGGATCGCGCGCGAATTTCCGGATATCGAAATCTTCGGCAAGGCGGAATATTTCAATCCGGGCGGATCGGTGAAGGACAGGGCGGCGCTGAACATGGTGCTCGATGGCGAGCGGTCCGGCAAGCTGAACCCGCGGCGCACAATCCTGGACGCGACCAGCGGCAACACCGGCATCGCTTACGCGATGATCGGCGCCAACCGCGGTTACCGCGTGAAGCTGGTGTTGCCGGAGAACGCCTCTGAGGAGCGCAAGCGCATCTTGCAGGCATACGGCGCGGAGATGGTGTTCAGCGCGGCGGACGAAAGCTCGGACGGGGCGATCCGGCTATGCCGCAAGCTCTACCTGGCTGACCCGGACGCGTATTTCTATCCCGACCAGTACAACAACCCGGCCAACTGGAAGGCTCACTTTGAAAGCACCGGCCCCGAGATCATCGAGCAGACCGGCGGCACGCTGACGCACTTCGTGGCGTCGATGGGGACGAGTGGAACGTTCATGGGCGTCACGCGGCGGCTGCGGCGCGACCTGCCGGAGGTGAAGTGCTATTCGGCGCAGCCCTCGAGCGGCTTTCATGGACTGGAGGGTCTGAAGCACATGCCCACCGCCATCGTGCCGGGGATTTACGATGAGAAACTGGCCGATGGAAACGTGTGGATCGATACCGAAGATGCCTACCGCATGGTGCGGCGGCTGGCACGCGAGGAAGGGTTGCTGGTGGGGATTTCCTCCGGAGCGAACGTGCATGCCGCCACGGAGCTGGCGCGCGAGCTCGCCGGCCGCGGCGAAAGCGCGACCATCGTCACCGTGCTTTGCGACAGCGCCGAAAAATACTTGAGCGAACGGTTCTGGAACGAGGGATGATCCGCATCGAACCCGGCCCCTGGAAGGCCATGCTGGCGCACGCCGTCGAGACGTATCCCAATGAATGCTGCGGGGCGATGCTGGGCGTGACCGAAGGCGAGTCGAAGACTGTGCGCGAAGCTATGCGACTGGAGAACGCCTTCGCCGGCGCGCAGGCCGCGCGCTACGAACTGCGGCCGGAAGATCTGCTGGCCGCCGACTCGGCCGCGCGCGCGCGGAATCTGGACCTGATCGGCATCTACCACTCGCATCCGGATTGCGATGCGTACTTTTCGAAAACCGATCTGGAGAATTCCTGCCCCTGGTATTCATTCGTGGTGATCTCGGTGCAAAAGCGCGAGTTCCACCACGCCAAAAGCTGGTTGCCGAACTTCGACCGCACCGAAGCCGCCAGAGAGGAGTTGCAGTACTGACATGCCGAAGATTCTGATTCCCACGCCGTTGCGGCAGTACACAGCCAAGGAGAACGCCGTCACGGTCTCGGGCGGGACCGTGGGCGAGGCGCTGGACGCGTTGACCCGCCGCTTCCCCGACCTGCGCAAGCAGATTTTCACCGATGAAGGCAAGCTGCGCAGCTTCGTCAACGTGTATCTGAACGACGAAGACATACGCTACCTGGGCAAGGGTGCGACGCCGGCGGCGGAAGGCGACACGATTTCGCTGGTGCCCTCGATTGCGGGCGGCGCAACCGCTGTTGCGCTGGCGCCCTCCAAGGACGCGGCGCCCGCGCTTTCGAACGAAGAGATTCTGCGATACAGCCGACATCTGATCATCCCTGAAGTGGGGATGGAAGGCCAGCAGAAGCTGAAGGCGGCCAAGGTGCTGCTGGTGGGCGCGGGCGGTTTGGGCGCGCCGCTCGGGCTATACCTGGGGGCGGCCGGCGTGGGGCGCATAGGCCTGGTGGATTTCGACGTGGTCGACTTCACCAATTTGCAACGGCAGGTAATCCATTCCACCAAGGATGTGGGCCGCAAGAAGCTCGATTCGGCGGCGGAGAAGATGCTGGCGATCAATCCGCACATCGCGGTGGCGCGGCATGAAGTCGCGCTGACGAGCGAGAACGCGCTCGAAATCCTCAAAGACTACGACATCGTGGTGGACGGCACAGACAACTTCCCCACGCGCTATTTGGTGAACGACGCGTGCGTGCTGCTCGGCAAGCCGAACGTGTACGGCTCGATCTTCCGTTTCGAGGGCCAGGCCACCGTGTTCGCATACCAGGGCGGGCCGTGCTATCGCTGCCTGTATCCCGAGCCGCCGCCTCCGGGCCTGGTGCCGAGCTGCGCCGAAGGCGGCGTGCTGGGCATACTGCCCGGCACCATCGGGCTGATCCAGGCGACCGAAACGGTGAAGCTGATTCTAGGCATCGGTGAGCCGCTGGTGGGGCGCCTGCTGCTGTATGATGCGCTGGGCATGCGGTTTCGCGAGCTGAAGCTGCGCAAGAATCCCGAATGCCCGGTGTGCGGCGAGCATCCTACCATCACCCGGCTCATCGATTATCATCAATTCTGCGGGGTGCCCCGGCAGGAGGCCGCGCCCGCCCAGGAGGCCAAGGTGAACGACGGCGAAATCGACGTGACGGAGTTGAAGCAGAAGCTGGATCGCGGCGACCAGTTCGTGCTGATCGATGTGCGCGAGCCGCACGAATACAAGATCGCCAGCATACCCGGAGCGAAGCTGATCCCGCTGGGCGAGTTTCCCAAGCACGTGGGCGAGTTCGATAAAGACGCGGATATCGTGATCCACTGCAAGAGCGGCGGGCGCAGCGCCAGGGCCTGCGGCATCCTGCGCCAGGCCGGCTTCGCGCACGTCCGCAACGTGGTGGGCGGCATAACGGCATGGTCGGACAAAGTCGATCCCAGCGTGCCGAAGTACTGAGAGCAGTTCCGTAACAACCGTAGCCTGACCGCTCCCTATGGTCGCGGCTCCGATGCGCGGTCGCGCACGAGCATGCGCGCAGCACAGTAGCTACCGGCGCAGCGCCCACAGGAGCAGCGAGACTGCCACGCTCAGCAGGATGCAGGTGGTGAGCGGAAAATAGAAGCTCGAATGCTTGCCGTGGATGAAGATGTCGCCGGGCAAGCGGCCCAGCTTGAAGGGCAGCCGTCCGGCGAAGCGGACGAGCACCCCGGCGGCGATCAGCACCACGCCGAGCGCGATCAATAGGCGGCTGGCTCCCATGTCTTCCAGTTTAGTTCCCTACTGCAGCGAAGCGCGGATCTTGTCGCGATACTCGCGGGCCTTCGCGAGAATCTGCGGCTGGTTCAGCGTGAGGATGGCGCCGTCGCGCACCACCGGTTTGCCGTTCACCATCACGTCGCGAACGTCCTCGGCTTTGAGCGCGTAAACCATTTGCGAAACCGGATCGTAGACGGGCACGGCATTGGGACGGTCGAGGCGGACCACGATCATGTCGGCGAGCTTGCCGGCTTCGAGCGAGCCGATTTCCTTTTCCATGCCGAGCACGCGCGCGCCGCCGATGGTGGCCATCTCGAGCGCGGTGGCGGCGCCCATCGCCCGCGGATCGAGCGCGGTGACTTTCTGCAGCTTGGCGGCCAGATCCATTTCTTCGAACAGGTTGAAATCGTTGTTGCTGCCCGCCGGGCCGTCCGGTCCTAAGCCGACTTGGATGCCCAGCGCCAGCATGCGCACCACCGGCGCCACGCCGCTCGCCAGCATCATGTTGCTCGAGGGGCAGTGAGCCACGCCGACATCGCGCGCTTTCAGAATCGCCATGTCCGCTTCCGTCACCCAGACGCAGTGCGCGGCCACCGTTCGGCCGTTGAAGACGCCCAGGCTGTCGAGCGTCCCGACCGGCGTGGTGTGCCGCTTGGCGAGTTCGTCGTCAACTTCTTTCCTGGTCTCGGCGACATGGATCACCAGCGGCGCGTGAAACCGGTTGGCGAGCGAGCGCGCGGCCTTCAGCGTTTCGTCGGAATTGGTGTAGAGCGCGTGCGGCGCCACGGCGGGAACAATCAGCGGATCACCCGCAAACCGCGCCAGGTAGCGTTCGGTGAAGCGCAGCCCGTCGGCGGGCGTTTTGTTGTCGGCGACCGGGAAGCCGATGATGGTTTCGCCGAGCACGCCGCGCATCCCCGCCTCTTTGGCAGCTTCGGCCGCCACGTCCTCGAAGTAGTACATGTCGGTGAACGTGGTGGTGCCGCCGAGCAGCATTTCCAGGCAGCCGAGGCGCGTGCCCCAGCGCACGAAATCGGGCGTAACGTTCTTGGCTTCGGCGGGGAAGATGAACTTTTCGAGCCAGTCCTGCAGCCGCAGGTCGCCGGCGATGCCGCGAAACAGCGACATGGCGGCGTGGGTGTGGGTGTTGATGAGGCCGGGAGCGAGGATGGCGTCGGGGCGGTCCAGGCGCGCACGGGGAGTGAAACGCGCGTCGATTTCGGCGCGCTTGCCGACGGCGAGAATGCGCGCGCCGCGGACGGCTACCGCGCCGTTTTCGATCACGCGCGCGCCCGAGTCTTCGGTGATGACGTAGCGCGCGCTCCAGATCCAATCGGCCTGTTCGGCCGACAGCGCAAAGACGAATAAGAAGAAGCTACAGATACGAAGCATCGAATGGCTTAGGGAAGAGATCCCGCATACGATAAGTTTCGATCTTACCGCGCGGGTTGACCAGCACGATCTCCACGTCGCCGCAAAATTCCCAGAGGATCTGCCGGCACGCACCGCAGGGCGGTGTGAGAACGTCGGTATCGGCGGCCACCGCGATGCGGCGGAACTCGCGCACGCCCTCGGAAATGGCTTTGAAAACAGCTACCCGCTCGGCGCACACGGTCAGGCCGTAGGTCGCGTTCTCCACATTGCAGCCGGTGTAGATGCGGCCCGCCGAATCTTCAATGGCGGCGCCAACCTGGAATTTCGAATAAGGCGCGAAAGCGTGCTGGCGGGCGGCCAGCGCGGCATCGAGAAGTGGATCGTTCATCGGCTACTCCGAAAATGCTGTGCTGGTAGGACAGGCGACCGGTTCTTGTCGCCTGTCTTCAGCCGGCAGCGGCAGGCCACAAAAGGCGATGGCCCGCCCCACCTTTGTCTACAATTCACCCTGGTCCAAACGCGGCAGCACCATACGCAGGAACCTGACCAGGGTATCGCCAACCGCCGCGCCGGTTTCGAGCACTTCCTCATGGCTGAGCTTCCGCTCACTGATTCCGGCCGCCATGTTGGTGACGCAGGAAACCGCCAGCACTTTCATTCCCATGTGGTTGGCGGCAATCACTTCAGCCACCGTGGACATGCCCACGACGTCGGCGCCGATGGTGCGCAGGAAGCGAATTTCGGCGGGCGTTTCGTAGCTGGGGCCCAGCATGCCGGCATAGACGCCTTCGGGCATGAAGATGCACAGCTCCGCGGCCACGCTCTTCGAGAGCTCGCGATAATGGCGCGAGTAAGCTTCGGTCATATCCGGAAAACGGGGACCCAGCAGATCGTCGTTGGGGCCGGTCAGCGGGTTCGAGCCTTGCAGATTGATGTGGTCCGAGATCAGCACCAGGCCGCCTTGTTCGAGCGAGCCATTGATGCCGCCCGCGGCGTTGGTGAAGACCATCGATCGCACGCCGAATGCGCGCAGCACCTTCACCGGGAAGACTACCTGCGCGGGCGAATATCCTTCATACAAGTGGGGCCGTCCCGACATCACGGCGACCGGCAACGCGTCCAGGTTGCCGATCACCAGCTTGCCCGCGTGGCCGACGGCAGTGGAGACGGGCCAGCCGGGAATTTCGGCGTACGGGATCACGGTGCGATCGCTCAATTCGTCGGCGAACGCTCCCAGGCCGCTGCCCAACACGACGCCGATGGCCGGGCGAAGGGCGGTGCGGCTTTTCAGCAGAGATTTGGCTTCCGCAATCATAAGATCATTCCCGCAATGCAGGCCGACATGAAGTTGGCCATCGTCCCGGCGGCCACCGCGCGCAGGCCCAGGCGCGCCAGGTCGGACTTCCGGTTCGGCGCCAGCGCGCCAATGCCGCCGATCTGGATGGCGATCGAGCTGAAATTGGCGAAACCGCACAGCGCGTAAGTGGCGATGACGAAGGAGCGCGGGTCCAGGCCGGCTTTCATCGGACCCAGCTTGAGAAACGCGACGAATTCATTGAGCACCAGCCGGGTGCCCAGCAGGTTGCCGATGGCGGAGCAATCCTTCCAGGGCACGCCCAGCAGGTACGCCACCGGCGCGAACACCACGCCGAAAATCTGTTCCAGCGAAGCCGGCAGCCAGCTCATCCACCGCAGCCCGTGAATGCCGCCCAGAATGCCGTTGAGCATGGCGATCAGCGCCAGAAAGGCGATCAGCATGCCTCCCACGTTCAGCGCCAGGTGAAGACCGTCGCCCGCGCCCTGCGCCGCCGCATCGATCACGTTGACGGCGGTTTTTTCGATTTTCAACTCCACCTTGCCCGCGGTGACCGGATGGCCCGTTTCCGGCACCAGAATCTTGGACAGCATGATGGTGGCTGGCGCGGTCATGATGACGGCGGTGAGCAGATGCGTGATCGAGACGCCGGCGATCTTCACATAGGCCGCCATCACCGAGCCCGAGACGTGAGCCATGCCGCTCGACATCACCGTGAACAGCTCCGATTCGGTGAGGCCGGCCAGGAACGGGCGGATGGTGAGCGGCGCTTCGGTTTGCCCCATGAAGATGCTGGCCGCCACGTTGAGCGATTCGGCGCCGCTCACGCCCATCACCTTTTGCATCCCGATCGCCATTCCGCGCACGATCCATTGCATGATGCCCAGGTAATACAGAATGGAGAAGAACGACGCGATGAAAATGATGATCGGCAGAACCTGAAACGCAAACACCACGCCGAACCCGCCGGTCGATTTCCCCATCGGGCCGAAGACGAACTCGCTGCCGGCCTCGGTATAGCCCAGCATGGCGTTGACGCCGGCGCCGATCATCTGGAACACTTTGCCGAGATCCGTCTTCAGCACCAGAAACGCGAAGACGATTTGCAGGCCCAGCCCCCAGGCCACGATACGCAGCTTGATGGCGCGCTTGTTATTGGAGAACAGCCAAGCGACACCGAGAATCGCCACCAGCCCGAGCAGACCGGTGAAGCGGCCCATTTCTATCCAACGACCTCGAGTATCAATTCGCGTTCCTCGGGCCGTTGCGCGGAGATGTGGAAAGCATCCTCCACTTTTTCGGCCGCTTCTTCCACGCGATCTTCCTTGGTGTAGTACAGCCGGCACAGGATGCTGCCAGCTTCCACCTTTTCGCCAGCCTTGACTTCGAGGATGATGCCGACGGCGGGATCGATCGAGTCCTCCTTCTTATCCCGGCCGGCGCCAATCATATTGGCGGCGATGCCGATATCCTCGGCGTCGATCAAGCTCACATAGCCGGCGCGCGGCGAAGCGATTTCGCGCGCGCCCGTGGCGTTGGGCAGCAGCACGAAATTGTCCAGCGACTGCGGGTTGCCGCCTTGCGCTGCCACTACGTCCTTGAACTTCCTGTACGCCGAGCCGTCCACCAGGTGGCTTTCGGCGGTCATGCGGGCCTCTTCCAGCGTGGCCGCCTTTTTGCCGAGGAAGATCATGCGCGCGGCCAGCTCGAGGCATAACTTGGTCAGGTCGGCCGGGCCGGCGTTTTGCAGCGTTTGCGACGCTTCCATCACTTCCAGCGCGTTGCCGACGGCGTAGCCGAGCGGCTGGCTCATGTCGGTAATCAGCGCCTGGACCTTCTTGTCCATAGGGCGGGCGATGCCCACCATGGTCTGCGCGAGGCGACGCGCATCCACCTGCTTCTTCATGAAGGCGCCCGAGCCCACCTTGACGTCGAGCACCAGTGCATCCACGCCCTCCGCCAGTTTCTTCGACATGATCGAAGAGGCAATCAGGGGAATCGATTCCACCGTGCCCGTGACGTCGCGCAGCGCGTACAGCTTGCGGTCGGCCGGCGCGAACTGGTCGGTCTGCCCGATGAAACACAGGCCCAGCTCGGCGAGCTGCCGTTGAAATTCGTCGCTCGAGAGGTCGGTGCGGAAGCCGGGAATGGATTCCAGCTTGTCCAGCGTGCCGCCGGTGTGGCCGAGCGCGCGCCCGGACATCATCGGCACTACCACGCCCGCGGCGGCGGCCAGAGGCGCCACCACCAGGCTGGTCTTGTCGCCAACGCCGCCGGTGGAATGCTTGTCCACCTTGACGCCGGGAATGGCGGAAAGATCCGCCGTTTCGCCAGAGCGCAACATGCACTCGGTCAGGCGGCTGACCTCGCGGTCGGTCATGCCGGAATAGAACACGGCCATGAGAAACGCCGACATCTGGTAGTCCGGAATCTCGCCGGAGGTGTAGCCGTCTACCAGGAATTCGATTTCCTCGGGGGCCAGCTCGGCCCCGTCGCGCTTGCGCTGGATCAAGTCAACTGTACGCATTATGAGACACTTAGGCTAGCATCCCCGAGCCACCAAAGTAAAGTCGGCGTAGCGGGGTGGGGCGTGCTTTCGCTTGCCAACGCCCGCTGGCGGGCGCGTTTTTTGGACCTTCTCTCGAATCGTCGTAGACTCGTTTAGATACCCATGCACCTCCACGCGATCGACTGGATTATCGCGCTGGCTTCGGTCGCCGTCTGTTTTGCGCCCGCGCTGTTCGTCAGCAAGCGCTCCGGCAGGAGCACGGCGGAATTCTTCGCCTCCGGCCGCTCGGTTCCGTGGTGGCTGGCCGGCCTTTCCATGGTGGCCACCACTTTCTCCAGCGATACCCCCAACCTGGTGGCCAACTTCGTGCGCACCCAGGGAGTGGCCGGCAATTGGCAATGGTGGGCCTTCACCCTCACCGGCGTGGCCACGGTTTTCTTCTACGCGCGCCTGTGGCGCCGTTCCGGCGTTCTCACCGACCTGGAATTCTACGAACTCCGCTACTCGGGCAAAGCCGCCAGCGCGGTGCGCGGCTTCCGCGCGCTCTATCTCGGCCTGTTTTTCAATTGCATCATCATGGCGACGGTGAACCTGGCGGCGTGCAAGATCGCCGCGGTGCTGTTCGGTTTCAGCCGCTGGGAGACGCTGCTCGCGGTCGGCCTGCTCAACGTCGTATTCGCCGCCCATTCCGGCCTTTGGGGAGTGCTGGTGATCGACATGATCCAGTTCTTCATCAAGATGGCCGCCGTCATCGCCGCCGCCTATTTCGCGGTGACGCTGCCGCAGGTGGGCGGCCTCGCGGGCCTGGTCGACAAGCTCTCCCACGTGCGCGGGCCGGGCGGTTTGCACTATCTCAACATGCTGCCCGATTTCACCAGCAACTGGGATCTGGCGGTAGCGGTCTTCATCATGCCCCTCGCGGTGCAGTGGTGGGCCGTCTGGTATCCGGGCGCCGAGCCGGGCGGCGGCAGCTATATCGCGCAGCGCATGCTGGCCTCGAAATCGGAAAAGGATGCGCTCGGCGGGACGTTGTTCTTCAACGTCGCGCATTACGTGCTGCGGCCCTGGCCGTGGATCCTGGTCGGCCTGGCATCGCTGGTCGTGTACCCGCAACTGGCCGATATCCGGCGAGCCTTCCCGAACCTCGATCCATCGCTAGTGGGCCATGACATCGCTTTCCCTGTGATGCTGCGCTATTTGCCGGCGGGCTGGCTGGGGCTGATGCTGGGCGGGCTGATAGCCGCCAATTCCTCGACGATTCTCACTCACCTGAACTGGGGCGCGTCTTACCTGGTACACGATTTCTACCGACGCTTCATGAACCGCACCGCCAGCGAACACCACTACGTGACCGCCGGCCGCGCCGCCACCATTCTGCTGTTCGTGCTTTCCTCGGCAACGGTTTTCCTGCTCGATACCGCCAAGGACGCTTTCAGCCTCATCCTGCAAGTCGGCGCAGGCACCGGCCTGTTGTACCTGCTGCGCTGGTATTGGTGGCGCGTCACGGCGTGGTGCGAGATCGTGGCCATGGCCAGCTCCTTCGGGATCTCGATCGTCTTTCTCATCCTGGTGAAAAGCGGCATCGCACTGGGCACCACGCGGCAGTTGCTGATCACAGTCGCATTCACGACGGTGTGCTGGCTGCTCACCGCGTACCTGGGCCCGCGCACCGACCCCGAGGTGCTGATCAGTTTCTACCGCAAGGTGCATCCGCCCGGCCCCGGCTGGAAGGCCGTGCGCGCGCAATCGGGCGTCAGCGCCGAAGTGACCGCCGAAGACGCCGCCCACGTGCCGCTCGCCCTGGCCGGCTGGTTCCTCGGCTGCACGCTCATCTGGTCGGCGCTGTTTACGGTCGGCAACTTCCTGTATGGGAGAACCGGCTACGCGCTGTTCTTGCTCGTCATATTCCTGGCCAGCGGCAGCGGGCTGATTCGAGTGATACAGAGGATTTGGAGGTAAGGGAGTGAACAGGCCAGAGGTTGTCCGGTTGCTGGTCATGGACGCCATCTGTGACGATGAACACAACATTGACCAGTGTATCCTCGTAACCGTCGCCGAAGCTGGCGCCAAGTGCGGATTGACAATTGAGCGCGCCGAGGTCGTGGATACACTGGCTGGTCTGATCGAGGATGGGTTGGCCGCCGCGCGCTTGCTCTCAAGCACCGAGACCTCGGTGGAACTCTCGGGCATGCCGGCAGTCGGCGAGGTCGAGGAGTATTTCAAGACATACTTTCACCTCACGAAGAAGGGTATGGACCTTCAGGTTACCGACAACGCGTGCTGGCCTTTCGACGACGAAGGTAATCCTATTCCTGACAGGATCAAGTAGTCTCCGGGATGAGCGCCCCTCTTCAGCCGGCCCGGCGAGGATGGCTTCCAGTTCGGGCTTCCCACCGCCTCCGAGGCGAGAGATAATGACAGTGTGCCGATTGTGCAGCCCGGATTGGTCGATCACGCGAAAGTCAAGGCAGGCGTCAAAAGGGCGGAACGCGCCCTTGCGCCGGACGTTGTACGCATCATGTACAGTTTTACGGTCGACTGGACTGGCGAGCAGTCGTTGTTCTTTCGCGTCTTGATTTCCGATCGGGCAAGCGCTCCGAATCGGTTGCGAGAGATTACGCAACGTATTACCGCAAGGGTTTTGCAGGAGATCAAGGCGGAGGAGTTGGGACTCCAGACATACTTCAATTTTCGAAGCAAATCGGAGCAGGAGCAGTTGAGGGAGCCCTTTTGGGAAAAGCAGTAGTAGATGCCGTTCGCCGACGACCTGTTGGAACAATCCCGCCATCTCGCTAAACGCGAACGGAGTCGTCCCCGCCAAGCGAGTTTGAGGCGGGCAATTTCCACCGCCTATTACGCCCTCTTTCATCTGCTCACAACCGCGAGCGTTTCGAACTGGAGGATCGTCCGGCAACGCCCCTCACTTGCGCGAGCCTTTGAACATCGAAAGATGAACAGTGTTTGCGCCAAGATCAGCCGGGAGCAGTCATCAAACCCGGCGCCGACGAGCGGCCAACAATTGAAAGCCATAGCGAACACCTTCGTCGCACTTCAACAGCATCGCCACGATGCGGACTATGACAACTCCAAGAAATGGGCGCGCACCGAGGTTCTGACGCAAATCGATTCGGTGCAAGCTGCCTTCGACAGTTGGAACTTAATAGCGGGTGAGCAAATCGCCGAGGATTTCCTTCTCCAACTCTTGATACAGCGCTAGAGCGCATCAGAGAGGAGTTGCGGCTCTCAAGACGTCATCCCGGAAATAGCGGCTCAATTCCGCGGGCGTGCGCAGGTCCACCGGGCGGCCGAACATCGCGGAGAGTTCCCGCTCGATGGCGGCCATGCGTAAGTAACCGATGGTCCGCTCCGGTTCGAATTCCACCAGCACATCGACATCGCTGCCGTCCGAGAATCGGTCCGTAAGGACGGAACCGAATAGCGCAAGCTTCCGGATGCCGTTGCTGCGGCAGAAATCGGCGATCTCCGCTTGCGGAATCGGAATTTGCGCGGTCGCCATGATTACATTATGAGTGATCGGCTCGCCAGTTTTTCGTGGGCGGGCCCCCCGGCCTGTGATCGCTCCCACAATCAGCAACGGCTCCGCCCCGCTTCCGACTTTCCCCTGGGGCGGTTTTTCAGAGCTCGCTGTCTTTGAGGCCGTATTTCTCTTGCAGGGACGCAAGCGCGGTGCCGACTGCATCTTCGGGCGCGCTGTAGGCGCGGAGCAGCGCATCCAGTTTTCCAACTCCGTCCGGGTACGTGTCTCCTTTGTAGGTCGTGCTGTGCCTGAGTTGCTGAAATTCGGTGGCGGACTGCTCCAACACCGCGCGCAGGTCTTGCAGCCGCCGCTGCCGCTTGGTCAGTTGGGTGGTCAAATCGTCGCGGACCCCGCGTGGATACTCTTCCTTGAGTTGCTGGGCGTCAATCGCCTGACGCACCTGGCTCAATTGAGAGCTGACCGTCACGGTGTATTTCGCCAGTTCCGCGGCCACGGCGGCGTTTTGATCCAATTCGGCTGCGCGGCCCGCCCCATTTGCCGTGATGCCGCCGCACCAGGCACGAGCATTGGTTACGAAGTCTTTTTCGATCGTGTTCGCGCTCGAAAAGTCAGCCCTGGTTCCTTTGAGCGTCCTGGCGAATTGAACCGCTTCCATCCGCTCCTGCTTGCCGCATCCGGTAATGAAGGCCAGAGCGGCCACGAGCCAGCAATATCGCGAGTTTAGGACTATCATATCCTCACCTGTCAACGACCAAGTGTAGGCCGTTTTTTCCAGCGTGTCCATCCGCCGCGCCCTGCAAGAAACGGAACGGATCTTCGGATCTCGAGAACGCAGTTGCGCCCGAATGGCGGATCGACAACGGGGCGGCTGCCGCCGTCCCGGCCGCTCGGTCGACGCTCGGGGATGCGCGGGATGCTGCCGCTCGCCAGCAACAGGGTGTGGCCGCAGCGGTCCAGCCTAGGCGCCGCCCGAATCCACGGTTCGATTCGTATGCTGGGCGGTTCCCGCTGGATTCGAACGGATTGCGGGACTGAGCGGCGCATCGTGCGACTGCTGGCCGCGAACGTGCAACTCCGTTCGAAGCCGGGGATGGCAAGTCGAAGCACTCGGATGGAATGCGCGCGACGGGAGTCCCGTGGCCTGTGACGGGCGTTCACACCTGTGGACGCCGCCGCCTCGTTGTTTGGAGCGTCCGAGATCCGCTAGAATGAGTGCTTATCAACAGTTCGGCCGGCTAGACCCGAGTGACGTCACTCCCCATGCAAAATCTTCGCGGCAGGGCACAACGGAAAGGTATGCGCGCATGAAGTACTTCGGGCGGCGGAGCCTGGCGCTGGTGGCGTTAGGCGCGCTATGTCTGGCTGGCCTGGCAGCGGCCGCCGGCGCGCAGCAGGCCCAGAACCCGCCGGCGCAGACACCGCCGCCTCAGCAGAATCCGCCGCAGCCGGCGCCCCAGCAGCGCAACCCGTTCGAAGACGTGCCGGGAACCGCAAAGCCCGCGCAGCCGCCGGCACAGCAGCCCAGTCCGTTGGAGAACGTGCCCAGCGCGCCAAACCAGCCGCCGCAACTGGAAGCGCCAGCACCGGCTCCCGGGGCGCCGCAACCGGTGACCGGCGAAGTCATCAAGGGCATCGAATTTCGCGGCGCGCGCCGGGTTCCTTCCGAAACGCTGAAGGCGCTGATCTTCACCAAGGCGGGCGACCTGTACAACGAAGAAGCGTTGCGGCGCGACTTCATGGCGCTGTGGAACACCGGCCGCTTCGACGATATCGTTCTCGAAACCGAGCCGGATCCCTCCGGCGGCCTGATCCTGCGTTTCGTGGTGACGGAACGCCGCGTCATCCGCACCATCAACTACGAAGGCATCCACACGGTGACGGTGTCGGAGATTCTCGACCGCTTCAAGGAGCGCAAGGTCGGACTGGTGGTCGAATCGCAGTACGACCCCAACAAGATTCAGCACGCCGCGCAGGTGTTGAAGGAATTCCTGTCCGAGCGCGGCCGCCAGTATGCGACCGTGGACCCGGTGGTGGAGCAGATTCCGCCTTCCTCGCTGAAAGTCACTTTCAACGTCAAGGAAGGACCGAAGGTGAAGGTGGGCAAGATCATCATCACCGGCAACCAGGCGGAGAAGCAGAGGTGGGTAGTCGCGGCGATGAAGAACCTCCATCCCTACGGCATTCCGCACTCGATCCTCTTCGAAAGCATATTCGCCAAGACTTACGACCAGGCCAAGCTCGAGGAGGACAAGGAACGGATTCGCCAAGCCTACCAGGACCACGGATATTTCACGTTCAAGGCGCTGGACGAGACGGTCAGGGTCTATCCGAGCGGCGGCCACGGCTGGCGCTTGCCGATCGTCAAGATGGAGACGCCGGGCATTTACGCCGACATCACCATTCCGGTCGAGGAAGGCCGCCTGTATCACCTGCAGAATATGAATTTCGTGGGCGTCAAACTGTTTCGCGCGCCCGAGGTCCTCGCGGCGCTGTTCGGCATGAAGCCAGGCGACGTGTTCTCCACCGACAAGCTGCGCAAGGGATTGGAGAACATGCGCAAGCTGTATGGGCAGTTCGGTTATATCAACTTCGTGCCGGAGCCCGCCTTCGAACCGCAGCCGGGCACGGACAAGATCGATCTCACCATCACGGCCGACGAAGGCAAGCAGTTCTTTGTCCGCCGCATCGATTTTGCCGGCAACACCACCACCCGCGACCGCGTCATCCGGCGGGAAATCCTGCTGGATGAAGGCGACATGTTCAACACGCAGCTTTGGGACCTGAGCATTTTGCGCCTCAACCAACTCGGTTATTTCGAGATGCTGAAGAAGGACGAGGCGGCGGATATCAAGACCAACCCGGGAACCGACACGGTGGATATCACGCTCAAGGTGAAGGAGAAGGGCAAGAATACCATCGGATTGAACGGCGGCGTTTCGGGAATCGCCGGCAGCTTCGTGGGAGCGAACTATTCCACCAACAATTTCCTCGGCTTGGGCGAAACCCTGTCGCTCAACGGGCAGCTCGGCACGCGCCAGCAGAGTGCGACCTTCGGATTTACCGAGCCCTACTTGTTCGATCGGCCGATCCAGGCTGGTTTCACGGTTTTCGTCAGCCGTTTCGATTACAACCAGGCCCGCGAAGCCTCGATTCTTTACGGGCAGAACCTGCTGCCGCTATTCCAGTCCATCGAAGGTCCGAACAACCAGAATCTGCTGAATTACATTCAGAACAGCAAGGGGTTCAACGTGTCGCTGAGCCACCAGCTTCACCGCAGCTTCTGGCGCACCAGCGTCACCTATGGGTACAGTATTTCGAACATCGTCACGCAGACCACGGGCGCGCAAAACTATTTCGATTACATCGATTTCAGCGGCGTTTACGGGCCCAACGCGCTGAACGGCATCGACACCAGCTCGATCACGCCGGCGATTTCCTACAGCACGGTCAATAACCCCATGTACCCGACCGGCGGCAAGAGCATCTTCTTTTCCGTGGCGGCCTCGGGCAGCGTGCTCGGCGGCAATGTCAATACGATTCGGCCTGCGATTGACTTGAAGTACTACAAGCCTTCGCCCATCTTCAGCAAGAAGAACATCATGGCCTTCCACCTCAGCACCTGGCTGATCAGCGGTTACGGCGGCAAACTGATCCCGCCGTTCTCGCGCAGTTTCATGGGCGGCGAGAACGACATACGCGGATTCAACATCTGGGGCATCACGCCGATCGCCTTCGTTCCCTCCACCGCCTCGGTGAACGTGTTGAACGCCGACGGATCGGCGCGAAACCAAAACGTGGTGGTGGGCGGAGTGCTGACGCCGGAGCCGGTGACGATGACCATGCCGATTTACCAGATCATCACGCCCGGAGGCGATTGGCAGAGTTACGGGAACTTCGAGTATCGCATCCCGATTGTCGGCCAGACCGTGACCCTGGTGCCGTTCTTCGATGCTGGCGTCAACCGGATCCTGCGTCCCAGCCAGCTCACCATGGACCCGCAGCGCGTGCTGGATCTCAACGAGCAGTTTCCGTCGGCCGGATATAACGGGCAGGTGCAGATCGCGCCGGGTACGGAAAAGGCGCGCGCCTCGACGGGCCTGGAGATCGATGTCATTCTTCCGGTTGTCAATGCGCCCTTCCGGATTTACTTTGCGTATAACCCGCTGCGGCTGGATACGAATATTCAGACGCCGATCGCCGCGGACCGCAGCATGTTCCCCAATCTGGCGACGTATCAAAACGCGGTTGCCAACTACGGGCCGCTGTATCCCTGGGACGAGAAGTCGACCATGTTGCGGTTTACCGTCGGCAGGACGTTCTAGCAACTCGGCCGAGCGTCCCGCTATGATAGGATTTCACGTTTAGGAGTTTGAGCTTGAAAAAGAATGTAGCCGCAGTTCCCGCTCTGCTCTGCTGCGCCGCCGCCCTGGCGTGCGCCCAGACGCAGCCCGCACCGACGCAGGCCGCCGTGCCGCCGCGCCAGGCGTTGCCGTTGCCGGCCGCCACCAAGATTGCCATCATCAATATCCAATCCGCCATCCTGAACACCAAGGATGGGCAGAAAGCCGCCGCCGACGTGAAGGCGAAGTTCGATCCGCGCAAGGCGGAACTGGACAAGAAACGCTCCGATGTCGAAGCGCTGCAGGAACAGTTGCGCAAGGGCAGCGCCACCATGAGCGATGAGGCCCAGGAGAGGCTGCGGAAGGATATCGAAGCCGGCAACAAGGAAATGACCCGCAGGACCCAGGACATGAACGACGATCTGGAGGCGGAACAGGGCCGCATCATGCAGGACTTAGGCGGCAAGATGATGAAGATCGTCGAAGAGTACGCGACGCAGAACGGATATGCGGCGGTGTTCGACGTGAGCAATCCGCAAACCGACGTTCTCTGGGCCGCCGCCTCCACGAACATCACGCCCGATATCGTCCGGCTCTACGACCAGGCCCATCCGAACGCGGAAGCTCCGAAGCCGCCGGCCCCGGCAGCGGCGCCAGCGCCAGTCAAGAAGCCCTAGACGGCGCGAGCCATTCTGGCAAAGAACCGGCGGCAAGACCGCCGGCGGTACCGCGGCACCGGTGTTGGTTGTAGCGCCGGCGATCTTTGTCGCCGGTGTTTTTTCCGCCGCGAGCAAAACCCAAAGCTCTGGCCGCGGTGCGTTATCCACCGGGACACCACGGTTGCGATTTGTTAAAAGTGGAGTGAACCCATGAATGTCCTGATACTCAATGCGGGTAGCTCCAGCCTGAAATTTCAGGTGATTGCGACCGATCTCGAGCGGATCAAAACGGCGACCGACGAACGCCTGTGCCGCGGCCAGGTGGAACGGATTGGCGGCGAGGCCATCGTCACCGTGCAAAACCGGAATGGCCCGCGGCGGAAGCTGACCGCGCCCATCCGCGACGTTGCCGCGGCGCTCGATTACGTGCTGCGCTGGCTGGCTTCGGACACCTCGGAGGTGGCCGAGATTCGCAGCCTCGGGGACTTGCACGCGGTGGGACATCGGGTGGTGCACGGCGGCGAGACGTTCCACGAATCGGCGCTGATCACCGACGACGTTCTGAAGGGCATCGAGGACTGCATCGACCTGGCGCCCTTGCACAATCCCAACAACGTGAAAGGGATTCTGGCGGTGCGCGAAATCTTCGGCCGCCAGACGCCGCAGGTCGCGGTTTTCGATACCGCGTTTCACTCCACCATCCCGGAACAGGCTTACCTGTACGCGCTGCCTTATCACCTGTACCGCCGGCACCGGATACGCCGTTACGGCTTCCATGGGACGTCGCACCGTTACGTGGCGTATCGTTATCGCATGCTGCGCAGCATGACGCGCGAGCAAACCAACCTGGTGACGTTGCACCTGGGCAACGGCTGCTCGGCGTGCGCCATTCGCGGCGGCCGATCGGTCGATACGTCGATGGGCATGACGCCGCTAGAGGGCCTGGTGATGGGGACACGTTCCGGCGATCTGGATCCCGCCATTCTGAACCTGATGGCGAGCAAGGAAGGGCTTTCGCCGCATGAGGTCGAGTCGGTGCTCAATACCCAGTCCGGATTGCTGGGCATTTCCGGCCTGACCAACGACATGAAAGTGCTCGAGGACGAGCTCAAAGTACACGACGACCGGCGCGTGCGCCTGGCCATCGAGATATTCTGCTACCGGGCGCGCAAGTACGTCGGCGCGTTTCTGGCGGCCATGGGCGGAGCCGACGCGGTGATCTTCACCGGCGGCATTGGTGAGAATTCGCCCCAAATTCGTGGGCGGATTTGCGAAGGCCTGGCTTGGGCCGGCTTGCAGCTCGACCAGGGCCGCAACGAACAGATGGCGGGACGCGAAGGCCAGATCTCGACCGGCGATTCCACGCTCAACGCATGGGTGATCCCGACCGACGAAGAGCTGCTGATCGCGCGCGACACGGTGCGTTGCATACTGGGGGAGCCGCATCCGGGGTAGGAAGCGTGGCGCGGGCTGGCAGGCCGGAAGAGCCGACAGTCAACGCGGCTTTTCCTGGCGCCGCGCACTGCGCGGATCTCCGTGACAGGTTAGTTAGCGGCTCCTGCCGGCAAGCCGAGAAGAAAAGCCGAGACGAATCTCGGCTCAGCAGCCTTGACAGGCTGCGCCACTAGGCGGTTGTACCGGTGCGGCCGACGATGCGGCCGTCGCGCATGTGGACGGTCGAGTGGCCGTAAGCCGCGGCTTCGGGATTGTGCGTGATCATGAGGACGGTTTGGCCCAGCCGCCGATTCAGGTCGCGCAGGACTTCGAGCACGGCCTTGGAGTTCTCGCTGTCGAGATTGCCGGTCGGCTCGTCGGCCAGCAAAATGGCGGGGTGGTTGACGATGGCGCGCGCGATGGCCACGCGCTGCTGCTCGCCGCCGGAGAGCGCGTTGGGTTTGTGATCCAGCCTGTTGGCGATACCGAGCAGGCGCAGCACCTCATCGAACTCGGCGTCCGGGTGCGTGCCCCGGCCCGCAATGTAGTGCGCCACCGCGATGTTGTCGCGCGCGGTCAGATTGGGCAGCAGGTTGAACTTCTGGAATACGAATCCGACCGTCCCGCGGCGCATCTTGGTGCGGCCGGCATCGCTCAAGGCGGCCAGGTCCTGGCCGCCCACTTTCACCTCGCCCGCGGTGGGCGGCGTGAGTCCGCCGATGATATGGAACAGGGTGGATTTGCCCGAACCCGACGGTCCCACGATGCAGACGAACTCGCCCGGTTGAACGCCGAGATCGACGCCCCGCAGCGCCGGCACATCCACCTGGCCGACGCGGTAGACCTTGCGCAAGCCGCGCGCTTCGATGATGGCGCCGTTACTCATAAGCCAGCGCCTCGATAGGGTCCTGCCGCGCAGCGGTCAGGCCGGGCTGGAGCGCGCCCAGGATGGCGGCGGCCATTGTGATTGCCACCACGCGCGGCCACCAGGCGTAGACAATCGCCATTTGAAAAGAGGCCGGCACCAGCGTTTGAATCAGCCACTGCGCGCCAAAGCTAAAGAGGATGCCAAGAACGGTGCCGCCCACTCCCAGCAGCGTCGCCTCGATCAGGATGATGCCAAGGATGAAAGTCTTCGAGGCGCCCAGCGCTTTCAAAATGCCGATTTCGCGCGTGCGCTGCAAGACGACCATGTACATCGACAGCCAGACCACGGTGACGCCGATGACCACGCCGATTGCCGCCACCACGACGGTAAACGGCTTGATCGCCGGGATCTGGTCTACGTTGTACATGGCTGTGATTTCGGCCATAGTGTAGACCTTGTAACTCTTCAGCAGACGTTGCAACTCATCGACCACCAGGTCGATATTGGCCGGATCGTCCACCTGAACGTAGATCTGGGCGACCCTGCCGGTTGCCGCGTCGAGCTCTTGCAGCGTCCCGATCTGCACCGCCAGCCGCGCCAGTTTGCCCGGTTCGATCACGCCTACCACGCGCCAGTCATGATTCAGCAGCTTGATGGTCTGGCCCACCTGGCAGTGGTGTTCCTGGGCGTATAGCCGGTCCACCAGAATGTCATCGGGACCTTCGAGCGGCCCGCCCTGGTCGTACTTGAATCCGCCGGTCATCCGGTTGAACTTCGTCACGTCCAAGCCGGTAAGGGCCAGAATCAGTTCGACCCGGTCATTGATGACCCCCATGGCGAGCTTCACATGCGGCTGCTGCTGCACCTTGTCCACCATCGCTTCCGGAATCGTGGTGCCGCTGGCGCTGGTCACCGCTTGCATCGTCGAGCCCCGGATCACAATGTCGGCGCCCACCCCGCGCTGGCGGTTCTGCGCTTCCGACAGCATCCCCTGCGTCAAACCAACCAGCGTCAGAATCAAGGTCACCGGCACGCCGATCAGCAGGATGCTGAGCAGGCTGCGCATCGGCCGGTTTTTCAGGTTTTCCAGAACGATTGTGCCGATCACTCGGGCTTCGTCTTTCCTTTGATGGGGGACGCGGGCGTTTGGCCGGCCGGCGCCGCGGGCGGCTGCCCGAGAACCCGCAACGTGGTCCCGGGCGGCTGCTCTAATACGAATTTATCATCTGTCACGCCCTTGTTGATGTCCATCTTCACGATGTCGATGACCACGCCGTACTCGTCCTGCGGGCGGTTGATCTCCACGTGTTTGGGGAAGGCCACCTTGTCGTAGCTTTTCCAACCGGAATAGCGCGCATCGGTGAGGATGTTGCCAGCGGGGTCGAAAATCATCTGGCGAGCGATTTCCAGGTTCACGCGGCTGAACCAGATCGTCCGATCGAGCCGCAGCGCGCCATTCTCTTCGTGTACCACATGCAGGATGTAGAAGGCCCCGTCTTCGTCGGTGAGGTTTTCGAGCAACACCTTGTCGGCCGCCCCATCCACCGGGTGCACCAGCATGGCGTCGACGAAGTGCTGCGGGCGCAAATTCTCGATCCTGTTATCCGAGCGCTGGACGATCTCGTTGCTGCCTTCGATAAACGCGTCGCGGGATGGGACGTACAGTTCGAATCGGTGGCCGTCCGAGGTCATGTCGAAGGCTTTATTGCGGACCACCGGATACAGCCCGATGAGGCGGATGCTCGCCGGCTGTCGAAAGAGAATGTAGGCGCGGACGTCCTTGTACTCGGTGATCTTGCTCTTTTCCGCGGTGCCCAGAGCCGGCACCATGTCGACGGTGGCGCTGAAATCCCGGACCGCCCGGTATTGACGGGAGATCGCCTCGAGCAGCGCCGCCTGGTCCGCCACCAGCAACGGCTGAGCGGCGTTCGAACCTTTGCGCAGGATCAGCCGGCGGCGCGCCAGGCACGATGAAAATGCCATCGACAAGGAGCAGACCAGAATCACCGCGACCACATGGCGCCCGAAACGCATCTTCTCATTGTAGGCAACCGCGAAAGCGCCTTGTCAAACTGTGGCAGCGTGTCCGCATGTTATAGTGAAACGAGTTGCGGATGGGCCTGTGGCGCAGTTGGGAGCGCGCTTCCATGGCATGGAAGAGGTCGTGAGTTCGAATCTCACCAGGTCCACCAAAATCTCTCAAACACTTACACCGGCGCATGGCGGAGGAGCGCACCGATTTGGGGGTCGGGCTTGTGCTTCGCCAAGATTCGGCGAACGCATGGAACCCTGCGTCTCCGACTGGGGTCTAAGGTTGGATAGGTCCTTATATGCGAGTAATGTCTGCCGCGGTCAGCGCTGGCTTGGTTTGCCTGTTCGCGGTCCCGGCGGTCGTCGCTCAGCGGAATGCAGGTGCGATTTGGAATGACCTGCGGGCAAAGAACCCTCCTGGAATCGAGCTGTCGCTGCGATTGATCGATCCACACGGCTATCGCGAGGGTGAGCTGATCCGCGCCGAGATCAAGCTGCCCGGGGGAAGTCTCGCGCCTACCCCACACGCGCCGCAGGAAACATGGCAATTCGCCGGGTTGCTGCTCGATCCCCCTGCAAATTGCGGCTCGCTGGCCTCGCCTTGTCTTTATTCGATGCCTCAGGGGCACTTCATCACAGGCAATTTTGGCTTGTTCAACGGCAACCCTTTTGCGGTTTCCCTGAATAACTACCTCCCTCAGTTGCGGCCAGCGCGCTACCGTGCGGCGGTGCTGGTGCGCAAGCTGGTGGCGTCTAAAACCGTCTCCACCACCTACGGGTACGCCGACCCGCCGCAATATGCCGTCTCAAACACGGTGGAGTTCGAAGTGGTCGCCGCCACCGAAGACTGGGTGAAGCGGGCTATCGCGGCCAGCGCCGCCACGCTGAGCGCCCCCATCGGAAGCACGTCCGAGGCACACGAGCAACGAAGGGCCGCCGCGGAACAACTCCGGTTTCTGGACGTGCCCGCGGCATGGCGCGCCTCTCTGACGCTGCTGTCCGCTGAGGAAGGCACACTGCTCGAAGGACTCGAGGCGACTCGCGAACCAATGCGCGTTTGTAAGTTGATGCAGGCGGCAGTTCCGGAACCAAGCCAGGTCGTATCGTCTTACTATTTGAATGCCTTGGCGCAAATTTGTGCGCGAGCGAATCTGGCCTCGGCTCCTTCTTATACTCCGCCGCAGCCGGGTGAGAAGCCGCCGGAGCCATCACCCGAACAATTGCAGTATTGGAGCCGGCATCGCGAATATGAGCAACGCGTAACCGAGGAGGCGGCCGCCACGCTGGCCGCGAACCTGGTCCGCAAGCAGGGTGATGCGAAAACCATCGCGTTGCAGGCGCTCCTGGAAAATGCGCGGCAAATCCGCGAGAACGAGCCTGCGCAACCATTCCCTCCGTGGGTTCCGGTTGTGAAGGAGGAATTCGCGAAATCATTCGCCAAGATCGAGCGCTCGAGGCAGCGTCAGTTGCTTTCGCTGTACGCGAGCACATTGCGGACGCCGGACGTGATTCCGCTGCTGGAATCGGTGCTGGACGCCTGGAAACCCGGTGACTACTACGAAGCCTCGCGCGAAGCGCTGCAGAGCTTGTATGCCATCGATCCGGCGCGGGCGCAAGCGCGCATCGTGACGGAACTGGCGAAAGAGCGGACCTGGCTGGATTCGTCCCAACTCGAACGGCTGCCTGCGAGCGCCGCGCGGTTCACCGACGACATGTTGTTCGAGGCGCTGGCCGCCGCGCAGCGTGCCGGCGGTTGGAATCTGCCGCTGAGGATGGCGGCTCTGGCGAAATATGCCAGCCGCGAAGCTTTACCGCGCATCAAGACCATTTACGAGTCCCAGCCGGAACCGTGTCAGCCGGAGCTGATGGCCTATTTCGTGCGCTTCGACCCGGCATACGCCGATCGCGTGTTTCACAGCCACCCGTGGGACATCCACGCAGCGCCCCCGCTCTGTACGGTGCAGTATTTCGAGCGCACTTCGAAGCTCGCCATGGGGCCGCCGTTGGAGCAGTATATGGCGGCGTACCTGATGCAAGGCCAGGTGCCCCTGAAAAGGAGCGCGGCGCAGTCGCTGGGGCGGTTCGGGTCACCCGCCGCAGTTGGGCCGTTGTGGGACGCATTCCGCTATTTCCATGACTACTGGAAAGGGAAGCAGGAGGAATTGGATCGGAATGGCGCAGGGGTTCCGCTGGAGGTCGACCTGCGGAATGCGATTGCGCGTGGGACGCATTGGTTAGCCACGGAGGCCGACCTGCGGACCATCGAATCGTTATGCATCTCCCAACGGTGCCTGGACGAGACCCGGCAGGACCTGCTTGCCTGGCAAAGGCCCCTGAAAATAGAAGTGTACGGTGAGTTTGGCGGGATTCGAGCAGCGGTGGCGCAGTACCACGAGATCACATCGATAGACGCTCTCGAGGAGAAGCTGGGCCAATTCCCGAAGGAGACTCAGTTTCTATTCGCCGCCCGCGGCGCTGACGCCGACGCGGCGGCCGCCCGCATTCGGGAATACGCTGCCGCCCACGGTCTGACTTTCGTTTCGCATTGAGCGGATCACCGAACGCGGCCATGCTACGATCTGCCGGCCACAACGGACCCGCAGGCGCGGCCCCCTACGCAGCGTCGGCCATCAGCTCGCCTTTTTCCAGGTGATGGACGCGCGTCGCGTATTGCGCGGCGTGCGGGTCGTGGGTGACCATCACGATGGTCTTGCCGAACTCTTTATTGAGCCTGGAAAGAATGGTGAGCACTTCCTGCGCGGAGCCGGCGTCCAGGTTGCCGGTGGGCTCGTCGGCGAGAATCAGGGCCGGGTCGGTGACGATGGCGCGGGCGATGGCCACGCGCTGCTCCTGGCCGCCGGAAAGCTGGCGCGGGAAATGGCGTAGGCGGTCTCCCAGTCCGACCAGCGTGAGCGCCGTCGTGGCGTGCTCCAGCCGCTCGGCCTTCTTGAGACGCGTGAGCTTGAGCGGCAGCTCGACGTTTTCGATCGCGGTGAGCACCGGGATGAGGTTGAACTGCTGGAAGACGAACCCCACGTGCTCGTTGCGCCAATGGGCGATTTCCCGGTCGTTCAATTCGCGCAGGTTATGGCCCAGCACGCGTATCTCGCCGCTGGTGGGCCGGTCCATGGCGGCAATCAAGTGCAGCAGGGTTGACTTGCCGGAGCCGGACGGTCCCATTAAGGTCACGAATTCGCCCTTGGGAATCTCGAGGGTCACGTCCTTCAGCGCTATGACGTGAAACTCGTCGCGCAGGAATTCCTTGGTCAGGTTGCGGGTTTCGATGATTGGTTCGCTCATGGTTGAACACGAAGTCAGAAGTCAGGAGTCAGAATGTCACGCTTTCCGCCGCACTTTCTCGCCGTCCTTGAGATTGGCCGGCGGATTGGCGATGAGGTCTTCGCCGCCGATCAAACCTTGTTCGATGCGTACGCTTCCGCTCGATGTTGAGCCGACCTTGACCGGCCGCCGCACCGCTTTGCCATCCAGCAGCACAAACACGGCGTTGTCGCGGACGGCGGCCGCCGGCACCATCACCACGGGCTTGGCCGCGGCGCTCGAAGCCGCTTCCGGCTTGGCGTCGGAGAGAAATGCCACGCTCGCGTTCATCTCCGGCCGCAGAAATTCGTCCGGTTTGGTTACCTTGACCTTGATCTGCACGGTGGCCTTCTGGCGATTGGCCTCGGGCGAGATTTCCTTGATGAAGCCGTCATACTTGCGGTCCGGGAACGCGTCGGTGGTGACCGTCCCGTGCTGGCCGGCGTGCAGCTTGGCGAAATCGTTCTGCGCGATATCCAGCTCCACTTCCAGATCGTTCAAATCCGCCAGCGAGACCACGTAGCCCTTGGCGCCGCGGTCGCCCACGAAACTGGTGGTGACGAATTCGCCCTTCTCCACTTCCCGTTCGAGAATCGTGCCGGTGACCGGCGCGCGGATGATGGTGTTGGCCAGCGTGGTTTCGGCGTAGGCCATCGCGCCTTTGGCCTGCTCGACCTGCCCGCGCAGGGAGTCGATTTCCTCCTGCCGCGGCCCCAGTTTGACCAGTTCGAAAGTCTTCTGCAGCGAATTCACGCGGTGCACGGCGCCGTCGTATCGGGTCTGCGCGTCATCCACGGATTGCTGCGGCGTCAGCCCTTCCTTGCGCAGTTTCACGGCGCGGTCGATGCTCAGCTTGGCATCGTCCATATCGGCCCTGGCGGATTCCAGATTGGCCTGCGCCTGCGCCACTTCTTCCGGGCGCGATCCGTGCATTGCCTCAGCCAGCTTGGCTTCGAGATTGGCCATCTGCCCCCTGGCCTGCTGCAATTGCGCCTGGTATTCGTCGTCTTCCAGGCGCACGATCACCTGGCCTTCCTGCACGCGGTCGCCCTTGTCGACGCCGATCCATTTCACCTTGCCGATGACTTTGGCGGCCACTTCGATGCGGTGCGCCGCCACGATGTAACCGGCCGCGTTTAGCACGATGCCTTCCGGCGCGCTGGCCGCGCTGATGGCGCGGACCCGCTCGACGTCAACTACCGGCGCGGCATTGAGCTTATCCGAGAAGAACAAGAACCACGCTCCGCCGAGAAGGAGCAAAACCAGGATTCCGGCGATGATCCAGCCCTTGGCCAAGCTCGACGGCTGGCTGGAGCTGCGCTGGCCGCGATCGATTTGCAGGCTCTTCAGTTCCGCATCCATACTCTTCAGACTTCCCGCAGCGCGGAGAGAATCTCCTTTTTAGCGGCCGCCGCGGCCGGGAACAGGCCGCCCACGCTGCCCAATGCGACCGCGAAAACCACGCCGGCCACCATGCTCCCTGGCGTGATGTGAAACGCGAAGGCCAGTTGCGAGAAATTGGCTCCAACTTCGGTGGTGACGCCGTTCAGCGGCAACACCAGCAGGCAGCCGATCACCCCGCCCAGCCCGGCGAGCAGCACCGATTCGATCCAGAAGCTGGTCAGGATGCTGAGCTTCGAAAATCCCAGCACGCGCAGCGTCCCAATTTCACGCGCCCGCCGCGCCACCGCCGCATACATGGTGTTCATGGCGGCGAAAGAGCTGCCGATCGCCATAATGATGGCGACAAAGATGCCCGTGAATTCGATCGGCTCGGCCGATTGGGTTTGCAGGGCGAAGTAATCCGTTTCGAGCTGCGCCCCTAGATCGAGGCGCGTGTCGTCGCCGATACTGTTCACCAGCGCCTTCGCCGTGGCGGCGTCGGGGGCCTCCACCAGCGCCGAGCTCATATACAAGACGCGGTTCCAGTCCGCGGCCACCTGGTTGACGTCGCCCCAGATCTCGCTTTGCTGCGCGCCGCCCGCGGCGTCCATCACGCCGACGATTTCCCAATCGCTACGGCCCATCCGCAACTTCTTTCCAATCCGCGCGGCCGGGTACTGATCGGACAGGCTCTTGCCCACCACCGCTTCGTTCACGCCCTGCCGGAACCAGCGGCCCGCGATCAGCTTGAGGTTGTGCCGCATGGCGATCCCGGCGGGCATCACACCGCGGATGGTTACGTTATCGCCCGTGTCGCTGCCCTCGGCTTGCAGGCTGATGATGGTGATCAGCTCGAGCGAGGCCAGCGGCTGCCCGTCGCTCCCTGTGGCGATTCCCGGTTTGAACTTCAGATCCTGAAACTGCTCGCGCGTCACCAGGCTGGTCAGCTCGGAAGTGCCGCCCTTGCGCATCACAATCACGTGGCGCGGGTCGCCCGAAGTCTCGAGCGTGACGCGCAGCCCGTTCACCAGCGCCAACACCGCCAGCAGTACGGCCACGGTGAGCGCGATGCCCAGCGCGGTCATCAGCGTGGTGGTGCGGCGAACCACCAGGTTGCGGAGATTGTAAGAGAGAGGAATAGCCATCGGCGTCAGTCCGTGCTCCGCAGCGCCTCGACAATGGGAGCGCGCGACGCTCCCAAGGCGGGAACGAGTGAGCTGACCAGCCCGATCAAAGCGGCCAGCAGGATGCACACCGAGGCTACAGCCGGATCGAATACTCGCAGCGCCGGCAGAAAACCGCCCATCGGGCTGCGCTCCACGCCCTTCATCAATAACGTGGAAATGGCGTATCCGATGGCCCCTCCGGCGATCGAAATCGCCGTTGCCTCGCCCAGAATCAGCCACAGAATCGTGCCTGGAGTGAATCCGAGCGTCTTCAACACTCCCACTTCCCGCACCCGCTCGCGCACCGACATGGCCATGGTGTTCGCCGAAACCAGCAGAATGGTAAACATCACGGCAGCGGAAATCCACACCAGGAACATGCGCACGTTGCCGAGCAGCGAGAGGAACCCCACCACGAACGCCTGCTCGGACTCGGTCTTGGTCTGCGCGGTGGAATTGTGGAATTGAGCGTCGATCGCGTTGGCGATTTGCGAAGAATGCTGCGGGTCGTCGATCAGAACGTAGAACGTGTCCACCTGGCCGCGGCGCCGTTCGGGCAACGTCTGGTCGATGTACTCCTTGTTGAAGTACATCACGGTGCTGGCGGAGGGAGCGTCGAAAATGCCGCGCACTATGAATTCGAAATTGCCGGGGAAAATATCGCCCTGGATGGGAATGCGGTCGCCCAGGTGAAAGTGGAACGCGTTAGCCAGATCGCGGCCGATCACGCACGCCGTCCGCTCATGGATGAACGCTTGCTTCTGGTCCTCCGGAATGGTCCATTCTGCAAACAGTGGGAACAGCTTTTCCGGCTCTACGGAAAAGCGCGGAAAGTTATTGCGGGCTTCTCGCGCGTCCTTGTAGGTTCCCCCAAACCAGGTATCGATCATCGCCATCCGCACGCCGGGGATCTTCTCGATCTGCTGCTGATAGGCCAGCGGCAGGAATACTGCCAGCGAGACGCGGTTGCGCACCACCAGCCGCAGCGCCTGGTTGTCCTTCGGCTTGGCCAGCCAAAACGCGCTATACATGGCGATCATCACGCCCAGCAGGCACATGGAAACGCCGATGCTGGCGATGGTGAGCAGCGTTCGCCGGCGGTTGCGCCACGAGTTTCTCAGAATCAAAGGGAGGAATCGCATGCCTAGGGAGTCTCTTCACTATAGCAATGCCCTGGTAGGGCATGCTTTAGCTTGCCCACAAAAGTGGGGCAGGGCCCCGACCTGCCAACGCCCGCGTGCGAGCGCTGTCCTTCGCCGCTTCTCACCGCCCCGACGATCCAAACCCTCCGGCCCCGCGCGTCGATTTCGGCAGTTCTCCGGCATCCCACTCCACCGCTTCGTAGCGCGCCACGATCATCTGCGCGATGCGGTCTCCGGCGTGCACCGTATATGGCTCGGTGCCCAGGTTCAACAAAATTACGCGGATCTCGCCGCGATAACCCGGGTCGATGGTGCCCGGGGCGTTGGGCATGGTGATCGAATGGCGCAGCGCCAGCCCGCTGCGCGGCCGCACTTGCGCCTCGTATCCCGGCGGCAGCGCGACGGCCAGGCCGGTCGCGACCAGCCGCGGCACGCCCGGCGCAAGCACGGCGTCTTCCACCGCCCGCAGGTCCATGCCGGCGTCTTCCTCGGCTCCGTGTGCGTACTCGGGCAGCACCGCATTGGGGTGAATGGGTTGGATTCGTATGCGCATTCCCCGCTATCATAACCTCTTGAACCACTCCAAACGCGTTGTCACCGTGGCGCCTATGCCGCCCGAAAAGTCGGCCTTCGCGCTGGCCCGCTACAGCCGGTCGCCGGATTCCATTCGCGACTCTATGGAATGGGTACGCACGCACAGCTCGGAGAAGTTCCTGGAAAGTTTCTATTTCCAGTATGGCCACGCTTCGATTGCCGATCTCGGCCACGCGGTAGTGTGCTTCGAAGGCGTTTCCGAGCTGGCCGCCACCGAAATTGAAGCCGAGCCACTGTGGGATGGCCAAGCGAAATCGTCGCGTTACCAGGATTTTTCGAGCTCCGGTTTCATCACGCCACCGGAACTGGAAACCGACGGCGCCGCCCGTTACCAGGCCGCCGGCGCGGCGCTGCTGGCCGCGTACGGCCAGGTGAACCGGCTGGCGTTCGATTGCTTGAGCGTGCGCCTGCCGCGCCCCGAGGACATGAAGCCTGAAGCCTACCGGCGCAATCTGGCGGCGCGCGCCTTCGACGTGGCTCGCTATCTGCTCTTCTGGGGCGTGCCCACCAACGTCGGGCAGGTGGCCAGCATACGCACCGTCGAGAAGCAGATCCGGCGGCTCAAGGCGTCCGAATACGCCGAGCTGCGGAGCTTGGGCGAAGAAATCGGCGAGGCCTGCGCGCGAGAGCCCGATTGCCGCTGGGACCAGAACGCCGCGTCAGAACCGCTGGCGCCGACTCTGGCGCGCCACGCCGAGCCGGACGAGCACTCGATCCGCTCGCGTCACGACTTGCGCCAGTGGGCCGCGCAAAATCTGCCGCCGCGCGCGCAGGCCACCGAGCCGCCGCGCGTCGATCTGGTGCGCCCGGCGCACGTGGCCGCCGACATCGTGGCGACCCTGCTCTATCCGGTCACCGACCGCCCCTTCCGCGAGCTATACGAAATGGCGTGCGCCTGGAGCGAACCACGCCGCTCCGAGGTGATCGATGTCGCACTCCAGTCACGCACCCGCCGCGATGAAATCCTAGGTGGCTTCCGTGGCGGCCTCTACGCGTATGATTTCGTCATCGATATCGGCGCTTACCGCGATATGCAGCGCCATCGCCGCTGCCAGAAATTCCGCCAGGAGTATTCGGGCGCGCTCGGCTACGAGACACCGGCGCTGATCGCCGAAGCCGGCGCGGGCGAGATTTACGAGCGCGCGATGAACGCCGCGTTTGCCGCCATGCGCGACCTGCCCGCGCCCGGCGCGCATTACCTGCTGCCGTTCGGCGCGCGCTCGCGCTTCCTCTTCAAGATGGATTTCGCCGAAGCCGAATACATCTCCAAGCTCCGCAGCGGCGTCAAAGGCCATTTCAGCTACCGCCAGATCGCCTGGGACATGAAAACAGCCATGGAGGCGCTGGAGCCGGAGCTAGGCCGCCTAATAGAAGCGACACCACCGTGGGTGGAAGATCCGCTCAAGCGGTGAAGGGGAACGGTTGTTCGGCTCGTCATTCGGCTGTCGTTCGGCTTGCTCGATTTGGTGGCAAGGGTTAGAATGATGCCACCATTATGCACCTAGGCTACAAACTCGGGTTGGCCGCCGCCGTCACGCTGGGAATTCAGCTCTGCACTCCGCCGGTGCTCTCGACTGCGCGGGAGCCGAGAATTCGGGGGCTGGCGTTTCGCTATTCGCCCGGCGATTCGGATGCCTCACATGCGAGGGTCCGGACGATCGACATGCCCACGATTGGCGCCTTACACGTGGACCCCTACGAGGTCGTCTTCGTGGCTGAGGACGGGATGAAGGTTGGGGATACGTCACATATCTTTGGCTTCGTTGGGCGGGAACAGGTGGGCACCGAAATGCGCGTGTCGAGCGCTGGGGCGGGCCTTTCGAGGGTCCAGGGCGGGCCGAGGAACTGGGAGTGGCTTTATCGTCCATCCGCTGCAGGTAGGGTCGGCCTTCATTGCCAGTTTGTCGGCCCGGCTGGACTTCCCGCCCCTACGTTCGATGTCGACACCAAGGTACTGACCCGCTTCGGACTAAGTAGCGAGCACGAGGCGATTTTCGAGATTGCTGCGGCCGTGCTGAGTGCTCTCGCAGGTCTGGCGACGATCTGGGGTGCCATCAGCAGGCGCAAGCAAGTCAGGTCAATCTGACCGGTTCGCCGGACAAGATGACTGCCTGGGTAGTGTCACGGACTGTGACACTAGCACTGCCTGCCAAGACTTGACGCCTCGTTCTGAAATGTGTAATCATTCACTATAGTGAATAAACATTCATTGGAGGCCACCCCATGCCGGCGGTCAAACTGAAACGGAATGAACGGCTTGCGAGGCCGGGACGGCGCGCCATGGCCGTCGTGCCACGGGCGACCGACGCCGGGGCGAAGCCTCCAACCCGGGAAGAACAGCCGCGGCGCATCCGCAAGCTGGCGGCGAGCGATTTTCTGCGCGACCAGGATGTCACGGGCGATGAGTTGCTCTCGCTGCTCGATCTCGCCGATGAAGTGAAGCGGCATCCGGGCGACTACGCGCAGGCGCTTTCCGGGAAATCGATCGCACTGCTGTTCGAGAAGCCGTCGCTGCGGACGCGGCTTACCTTCGAGGTCGCCATGAAGCAGATGGGCGGCGGGTCGGTCTTCGTGGATGGACCGATCGGCGTGCGCGAGCCGCTGAAAGACGTGGCGCGCAACCTGGACCGCTGGGTGGAAGGCATCGTGGCGCGCGTGTTCGCGCAGACAACCGTGGAAGGGCTGGCCGAATGGTCGCGCGTGCCGGTGATCAACGCGCTCAGCGACTCGTATCATCCCTGCCAAGCGCTGGCCGACGCGCAAACCATCCGCGAACATTTCGGGAGGATCCACGGATTGAAACTGGCGTTTATCGGCGACGGCAACAACGTGGCGCATTCGCTGATGCTGACCGGGCTGCGCCTGGGGATGGATTTTGCCATCGGCTGCCCGGATGGGTACGATCCGAATCCGGACATCGTCGCGCTGGCCGTGAGCCTGGCCGCGGAAACCGGCGGGCGGTTGCAAATCACCCACGATACGGGCGAAGCGCTCGCCGGAGCGCACGTGGTGTATACGGATGTGTGGGCGTCCATGGGACAGGAACAGGAAGCGGTGAAGCGCAAGAAAGCGTTTCGCGCGTTCCAGGTGAGCGACGCGCTGTTCGCGCTGGCGCGGCCGGACGCGGTTTTCATGCATTGCCTGCCGGCCCGGCGCGGCGAAGAAGTGAGCGACGGCGTGATGGAATCGCCGCGCTCGGTGATTTTCGATCAGGCAGAAAACCGGCTGCACGCGCAGAAAGCGCTGCTCCTGATGCTGCTGAGCTGAGGTAGGACAGACGATCGGTTTTTGTCGTCTGTCAACCCCCGCCCTTTGACGACGGATGACAGACCACGAAAAGCGATGGTCTGTCCTACCTACAGGCTTGATAGCCTGCGCAATGGCGGCTGGCCGATATACTTTAAGATGACAAGTTATGAGCAAACCCAAGAAAGTAGCGCTGGCATATTCGGGCGGACTTGATACATCCGTCATCATTCCGTGGCTGAAGGAAAACTACGGCTGCGAGGTCGTCGCGGTATGCGGCGATATTGGCCAAGGCGGCGATGAGTTGACCGGCCTGGAAGAGAAGGCGCGCAAGACCGGCGCTGCGGAAGTCTACGTCGAAGACATGCGGGAGGAGTTCGTCCGCGATTACCTGTGGAAGCTGGTGCGTTCGGGCGGCGTCTACGAGCACAAGTACTTGCTCGGGACCTCCATCGCGCGGCCGCTGCTGGCCAAGAAGCAGGTGGAAGTAGCGCTGGCGCACGGCTGCGACGCGCTGGCCCACGGCTGCACCGGCAAGGGCAACGACCAGGTGCGGTTCGAGCTGACTTACAAGGCGCTGGCGCCGCAGTTGGCGGTGATTGCGCCGTGGCGCGAGTGGAGCATCGTTTCGCGCGAGGACGCCATCGAATACGCCCGAGCGCGCAACGTGCCGATCTCGGCCTCCACCACCAAAATCTACAGCCGCGACCGGAACATCTGGCACATTTCGCACGAAGGCGGCGCGCTCGAAGACCCGGCCAATGCGGCTCCGGACGAAATCTGGATGCTGACCAAGAGCCCCGCCCAGGCGCCCGACACGCCCGGCGAGGTGACCATCGGCTTCGAAAAAGGTGTGCCGGTTTCGGTGGATGGCAAAAGCATGAAGGCGTTCGAACTGCTTGAAACGCTGAATGCGATCGGCGCCGAGCACGCGATCGGCCGCATCGACCTGGTCGAAAACCGCTTCGTGGGGATGAAATCGCGCGGCTGTTACGAAACTCCCGGCGGCACGCTCATCATGTTCGCCGTGCGCGAGCTGGAGGCGCTGACGCTCGACCGGAATACGCTGCACTACAAGCAGAAGCTCGCGCTCGACTACGCCGAGATGGTGTATAACGGCCTGTGGTTCACGCCGCTGCGCGAGGCGCTGGACGCATTTTTCGAGAAGGTATCGGAAAGCACGACCGGCGAAGTGAAGCTGCGGCTCTACAAGGGCAACATCGAACCGGTATCGCGCCGGTCGCCGAATTCGCTCTACTCGCTCGATATCGCCAGCTTCACGATGGGCGACAGCTACGACCAGAAAGACGCGCTCGGTTTCATCAACCTGACCGGCCTGCCGATCAAAGTGCGGGCGCTGGCCAAGAAGGTGAAGTGAGCATGAAACTCTGGGGCGGGCGGTTTGAAACCGGGCCCTCGGAAGTCTTCGAGCGTTTTTCCGGCTCGCTCGATTTCGACCGGCGGCTGATCGATGCCGATATCCGCGGCTCGCAGGCGTTCGCACGGGCGCTGGAACGGGTCGGCATCCTCACCGCGGACGAGCGCGCGCGGATCGTCGCGGCCTTCGATCAAATCCGCGCGGAGGCGGCGCAGCCGGCGTTTTACCAAGGCGCCACAGACGAAGACGTCCACACGCTGGTGATCCGCAAGTTGAAAGAGAGGGCAGGCGCTATCGCGGACAAGATCCACACCGGCCGCAGCCGCAACGAACAGGTTTCGCTCGATACGCGGCTCTGGCTGCGCGACGAGTGCGACCGCGAGCGCGGCCTGCTCGCCGGCGTCTTGCAGGCGCTGCTCGATCTGGCCGGCCGCTATCCCGACGCCGTGATTCCGGGCTATACGCATCTGCGGCGCGCGCAGGCTGTGCTGTGGCCGCATTATCTGCTGGCGTATTTCGAAATGTTCGCGCGCGATTTCGAACGCTTCGGCGAAGCGCGCCGGCGCGCCAATGTGCTGCCGCTCGGTTCCGGCGCGCTGGCCGGCAGTGGCTTCCCCTTCGACCGCGAAGCGATGGCGCGCGACTTGGATTTCGATTCCATCACGCGCAATTCGATGGATGTTTCGGGCGACCGCGATTTTGCACTGGATTTCGTCTATGCCGCCACCGTGACTATGATTCACTTGAGCAGGCTGGCCGAAGACTGGATTCTGTATTCGTCGGAAGAATTCGGCTGGCTCGAACTGGGCGATGGCGTCACCAGCGGCTCCAGCCTGATGCCGCAGAAGAAAAACCCCGATTCGCTCGAACTGATTCGCGGCAACGCCGGCCGCGTGATGGGCTGCCTCACGTCGTTGCTGGTGACCATGAAGGGGCTGCCGATGACCTACAATCGCGACATGCAGGAAGACAAGGTGCCGCTCTTCGAGGCGGCCGATGAAGTGGCCGGCTCGCTCGAGATGGCGCGCGTGGTTGTGGAATCGGCGGTGCTGAAACCCGGCGTGCCGCTGGCTGCGGCGGAGCAAAGCTGGGTGGTCGCAACCGACCTGGCGGAGGCACTGGCGCGCGCCGGCACGCCGTTCCACCAGGCGCACCAGATCGTCGGCCGCTTCGTGCTGGAGAGCGTGCGCCAGTCGAAGCAACCCTCCGCATGGACGGCCGAAGAAATGCATGCGTTCGCGCCCGAGTTCAGCGCCGAAATGGCGGCTCTCCTCGATCCGAAGCGCGGCCTCGAAACGCGCGAGATTCCCGGTGGCACCGGACCGAAAGCGGTAGCCGCGGCGTTGGCCGAAGCCAGGCAGCGGCTGAAAGAGATGGCATCATGACCAAGACATACCGGCAGGGGCAGATTCTCAAGCTGGTCCGCGGCAAGCGGATCAACACGCAGGAAGAATTGGCGCTGGAGCTGAAGAGCCAGGGCATCGCCGCCACGCAGGTGACGCTGTCGCGCGACATCCGCGACCTGCGCCTGGTGAAGACCCGCGAGGGCTACAAGGAAATCGCCGATGAGGAACCGGGCCCGCAGTTTTCGCTGCTGGCGGCCGAGTTCCTCCACGACGTGTTGCGCGCGCAGAACCTGGTAGTGCTCAAAACCTCGCCCGGCCACGCCAACTCCGTGGCCGTCGCGCTCGATAGCGAAAGCTGGCCCGAGGTCGTCGGCACCATCGCCGGCGACGATACCATCCTGGTGATCGCGCCCGATAATCCCACCGCCGAAAGCGTGCAGGAGAAGCTGCTGGAACTGCTGGAAAGAGGTTGACAAAGCCGCCTTGCCAGCCGCCAAATATGGCGTTACCCGGAACTTAATTACTATTCTCATCAACAAATCGCCGTAAAGTTGTTGCAAACATTACCTATTCATGGTAACGTTCCAAACATCACAGGCCAAAATGGATATCATCTGGGGTATGCTAGAACCAGGTAACGGCCAAGTGCCCCCGTGGTGCGCCGTTGTCTAGGGTTAAGTATCTTGCAGCGGGCTCAAGCGGAGGCATAGCGGGTTACGTCTTGGGGAAGCTCACTGGTGGAGACCTCAAGGCGCTCCTGAGCTCGGCCCTGGACGGAGTGTTTAAGTTCCTCCACGAGCAGGGAGCGTATGCATCCTTTGCAATTGTGATGGCGGCTGGATTCGGCGGATTCGCCATGTGGTCTATACGCAAGCTCATCGGTGGCAAAGATGCGGAGATCGCGCGAATCGCCGGGGATCGGGACAAGTTTCAAAAGCTGTTTATTGAACACTGGCAGTCGAGCGCGTCTGAGAAAGGAGGCAAGAAGAAATGAGTTCACAGCAGATTGGGTTGTTGTTGCTTCAACTGGTCGTGTCGGTTTCGGTCTTGGCCTTCGTGGGGATACTGTGGCTGCAGGGGCAAGAAAGCAAACTGAAATATCGATTCTTCTCGGCTCGCGACAAGCTTTTATACCTGGCAGCGACAGGCACGCTGCCACAGAGCAGCATGGCGTTTAAGGTTTTCTACCGCGCCATGAATACATACATCGCGGAACTCGATGCCTTCACGATCGTTTCCTTCATGCGGGCCTCGCTTGCGGTCAAGTCAGCCCTAGAAAAGGAAAACCAGGAGCGCCTAGCCGAGGCCCTGCGGAGGGCTGACCCTGAGGTCCAGACGGTGATCGACGAATTCATTCGCGTGGTCATGGACGCCCTGCGCTACAACAGCCCGATGCTTAATGTTGTTCTCGCGCTCGCGCATCACTGCACTAAGCTGTACGCTCTTGCTCGACGGGTTCGCAGGTTTGACGCGCCCGTTTATGACACCTACCGCTACTACGAAACCATCCACGGCCGGATGGGACTCGCCTAAAGACGAGAGCCCGTCTGGCGAAGCGCCCGGATTAACGCCACGAATTCTTCGGCGCCCTCCGGATCGTACTCGGTATCCGCTTTCAGTTCTTCCAGACTAACCGGCGGTCTTAGAACCACGCCCGGCGGAAGCGTCACTCGATTCCCATCCGGTTCCCTTAGTTTGTGTCCTTGCGCCATCTCGATTACTAGTTTAACTCGAGCGCGGGTGAACTGCCGCCGAACCTGACGATATATTATGGGAGGCATTATGAATGCCGCAATCGTCAGTGCCTTCGATGCCCCTCCCCGCTACGGCGTATTTGCCGACCCCGCCGCGCAAGAGGGAGAGCAGATTGTGAGCGTAACCGCCGTTGGCCTTGCCCCGATCACGAAGGCGCTGGCGCGCGGGACTCACTACGGCAGCACAGGGGAGCTTCCGTTCATTCCCGGAGTGGATGGGGTGGGACGGCTGGAGGACGGCACGCGGGTCTATTTCGGCGCGCTACGAAAGCCGTTTGGCACTTTCGCCGAGCGTGCGCCGGCGGCCAAGTCGATGTCGATGGCGCTGCCGGACGGAATCAGCGACGTGACCGCCGCGGCAATTGCGAATCCGGCGATGTCTTCCTGGGTTGCGCTTACCTTACGCGCCCAGTTTGTGGCTGGCGAGAGCGTTCTGGTCCTGGGCGCAACCGGCGCTGCCGGGCAGCTCGCGATACAAATCGCAAAACGCCTGGGCGCGCGGCGCGTTATCGCCGCAGGCCGTAATCGACAAACGCTCGAAAAGCTCCAGGGACTTAGCGCGGATCGGACGATCTCACTCGACCAGGAACATGAGGCGCTGGTCGCCGCGTTTCGTGGCGCGTTCGCGGAAGCGGGAGTGGACGTTGTACTCGATTATCTCTGGGGCCAACCTGCGGAGAGCGCGCTCGAAGCGATCTCTCAAAAGGGACTTCGCAGTGCATCGTCGCGCGTCCGGTTCATTCAGATTGGATCGAGTGCGGGCGACTCGATCCCGCTCGCCGCGGCCACTCTGCGCAGCTCCGGGCTCGAGCTTCTCGGAAGCGGCTTCGGCAGCGCGTCGCTCGATCAGATCTGGGCCGCCCTTGCGGAGTTTTTCAAGTCAGCCGTGCAGGAGCCGTTTCAGTTCGATGCAAAAACAGCGCCCCTGCGCGATGTCGAAGCGCTGTGGAACAGCCCTCAGCAAGGCACGCGGTTGGTGTTCCAACCGTGATGCGTCAGCGGGCGTGCACAACCGCGAGCGTTGCGAAGTCCATCGGATAGACACAGGCCCGGAGTCTTCCCTGCGAAGTTCCTTACCGCACCACGCTAGAATGAGAGGTCCGGGTGCGCCCGGTCCCGATTGAATGACTGACAACAAGTTGCAAGTAATCCCCATCGGTGGTTTGGGCGAGTTCGGCATGAACATGACCGCCATCCGCTACGGGGAGGACATCATTGTCATCGATTGCGGCATGATGTTTCCGGAAGCCGAGCTGCTGGGCGTAGACCTGGTGATGCCCGACCTCACTTTCCTCAAGGAGAACGCGGCTCACATCCGCGGCCTCATCCTCACCCACGGCCACGAAGACCACATCGGCGCCGTCCCCTATTTCCTCTCCGATATCGACGTGCCCGTCTATGGCACGGCCTTCACGCTGGCGCTGGTGGACCGGCGGCTGGAAGAATACGAGTTGGATAAGGACCCCGTCTTCATCAAGGTCGCACCCAAGCAGATCGTCGAAGTCGGGCCGTTCAAGATCGAATTCATCCACGTCACCCATTCGATTGTCAGCGCCGTTGCGCTGGCCATCACCACCCCGCTCGGCGTCATCATCCACACCGGCGATTTCAAGGTGGATCCCACCCCCACCGACAACGAGTTGTTCGACCTGCACACGCTGGCCGATTACGGCAAGCGCGGCGTGCTGCTGCTGCTTTCCGACTCCACCAACAGCGACCGCAACGGCTACACCGAAAGCGAGCGCGCGGTCCGGCCCCGGATGGAGGAGATCTTCAACCGCAGCGAGCGGCGCATCGTGGTGGCGTGCTTCAGCTCATCCATTCACCGCATCCAGTTGGTGCTCGACCTGGCGCAGGAATACGGCCGCCGCGTGGCGTTCGCCGGCAGAAGCATGGTTACGGTGACGGAGATCGCGCACTCGCTCGGCCTGCTCGACATTCCCGACGGCATTCTGCTGCGCCCGCAGGACGTGATGGGCCTGGCGCCGGACAAAGTCGCGATTCTCATGTCCGGCACGCAGGGCGAGCCGATGTCGGCGCTTTCGCGCGTAGCGGTGGATAATCACAAGCACATTTCGGTGGAACGCGGCGATACCGTGGTGCTCAGCTCGCGCATCATCCCCGGCAACGAGAAGGCCATCTTCCGCATGATCGACCACATGGAGCGGCGCGGCACCGACGTGATGTATGGCAGCATGAATCCGCCGCTGCATGTTTCCGGGCACGGCAGCGTGGAAGAGATGAAGCTGGTGCTGAACCTGGTGCGGCCGCGCTACTTCATGCCGATCCACGGCGAGTACCGGCAGCTTACCAAGCACGCCCGGCTGGCCGAACACCTGCGCTTCGCGGGTCTGGAAGATTCCTTCATCATGGAATCGGGCGAGATTCTCGAGCTCGACAAGCACGGCGCGCGCCGCGGAGGCCGCGTGCCGGTGGGCCGCGTATGCATCGATTCCGGCTCCGTGGATGACGCCGTGCCGGAGATGGTGATTCGCGACCGCCGGCTGCTCTCCGAGGACGGCATCGTGCTCCCCATCATCACCATCAATCGTCACACAGGCCGCGTGGAGAATTCGCCGGAGATCGTCAGCCGCGGCTTCGCCCTGGCGGAGGACGGAAGCGAGTTCATGGCGCGCGCCCGCGCGGTGGTGGCCAAGACCCTGGAGGGCTCCAACCAGGAGGAGAAGACCGATTGGGGAGTTATGAAGGAGAAGATCCGCGCCGACCTGAAACGCTTCATCGTGAAAGAGACCTCCCGGCGGCCGCTGATCATGCCGGTGATACTCGAGATCTGATCGCGGCCGGCGCCGAACTCGCGGAACGCTGTGACTGCGGTGAAACGCTAACGCTGCACGAGGCAGGACAGACCATCGCCTTTTGCGGTCCGCCGTGCTTTGCCTGTCCGGCAGTTGGTCAGTCTCCTACTCCTAGCGGCGGCCGGGTAGCGTGATTTGCACGGTAACGCCGTCGTCATCGCTGACGATCTTGCCTTCCTTGGCCGGCTGGCTGGGGTGGGCGTGGCTGGGCGAAGCCGGCGCCGAAGCTGGCGGCGGACTGGCGAACGCGCTGAATCCCTGGCCCGCCTTGGCGGCGGCGATCTGCTGCGGCAATTGCGCCAGGCGCGCGGCAATCGTGGTGCGCTGCTGGTCCCATGCCTGTTTCAATTCTTCTTCCGGAACCCGCAGCGAGACATCCAGTGTCTTGCCCGTGACGCGGCTCTCGATCTTGATTTGGCTCGAACCTTTCTGCGGGTTCTCGACCATCATCTGGAGCATCGCCATAGTGCCCATCAGTTTTTGCGCGTCCTCGGCGGAGCGCATGCGGAGCTGCGCCACCGCCTCGAGGTCATGATTCACGGCCAGGCCGAATTCGAGGTTGTCCACGGCTTCCATGCCCTGGGGTGCGCTCTTGGACGCGGGGGGGCCGTCCGGACGATCGGCCACCACCCAAATCCAATAACGGTCTCGCAGTGCGGTGGCGGCGTCCGCCAGGCGCGCATCCACCGTTTTCAATCCGTGCCGGTCAATCGCCCGCTCCACGACGAAGCGGTCGCCGGCGAGGATGGTGGTTGAATCCACGATGGCCAGCAACTGCTCTCGCTTGGCGTCCACCGGGATGAGCGGCACTGAATGGTAGCGGCCGGTAGCGGCCGGCAGCCGCGATTGGTCGAAGCGGCCGCGCAGGATAGCCAGCGCGGGCGCCGTCTGATCCACGGAGGAACTCGCGATCCAGAGTTCGTCCAGGTCCTTGAGCGGATCGAAGCCTTTGAAGGGCGCTTCCTTCAGCCACGCATCCCCGTAGGTGGCTTTCACCTGTTCGATGACGGCCTTGCCCCAGTCCGAATCCACGATCGAGCGCACTTGCACGCCGATCAGCATTCGGGTATCGGGCGGAACATATTGCGGCAAAGTCGGATCGATGGCCATCAGGGCTCGAGCCGAAAACAAAAGCGCGATCAGCGCACTCGAACGCAGCACGGGAATAACTCCTTGTAACCAGCATGGCCCTACGCGGGGCAAGAGCGCCAGATGTCTTGGGTTAGCAGCGGCGTACTGACAATCTGGGACCGGGCGGTCCTTTCGACCCGGCGCGGCGAATCCGAACGGAGCCACGACCGTAAGGGAGTGGCCCATCGTGACAGCACAAAGTCAGGCCGTGGAGAAATAAGCAAACGTTTCTCAGCCGGTCTTTACCTTGCGCGCGCGGGGCTTGGGGACGGCTTCGACCGGCGGGCCGGCGGATTCGGCCGATGTGGCTGCCGCGGCGGTGGCGACCTGGGCCGGTTTGCGCTTCTCGGCCAGGCTTTTCTTCAACGCTTCCATGATGTCGATGACCGGAGCGATGTGCGCCTCGGGCGTCTCGACCACCTTCTTGCCCTCGATCTTGGCTTCAATCATCTGCCGCAGGTTTTCGCGGTAGCCGTCGTGATATTTCTGCGGTTCGAACTCGGCCTCTAGCGAACTAATCAGCATCTTGGCCATATCGAGTTCCTTGTCCTTCACCAGGCTGGTGTCGGTGCGGAACTCATCCACCTGGCGGATCTCGTCCTGGTAATACATGGTGTGGGATAAGATGCCTTTGGCGCCGGGCCGCAGCACGATGACGTGCTCGCGGTTGTGCATGGCCACCTTGGCGAGGGCGAAGTAATTCGATTCGCGCATGGCCTGGAACAGCAGCGCGTAGGGCTTTTCGCCGCCCTCATCGGGCGCCACATAGTAGGAGCTTTCCAGATAGACCGGGTCTACGTCAGCGGCCTTGACGAATTCGAGGATCTCCATCACTTTGGCGGTTTTGGGCGCCACCTTCTTAATGTCCTCGTCGTCGATCACGACGTAGCGGTCCTTTTCGTATTCGTAGCCTTTGACCAGCTCGGTGCGCGGAACCGGCTTGTCTTCGAGCTGGCAATAAGTCACCTGGCGGATGCGCGAGTTATCGTCTTTGTGAAGCTGATTGAAGCTGATGGTTTCGCTGCGTGCGGCGCTGAACAAGCGCACGGGAAACGAAACCAGCCCGAATGTGATGTGCCCCTTCCAAACGCTGGATGCCATAAGCGCGGCTCCCGAACCGCGGCAGAACTTCGTGGCTCCTAACATACTACAATGCCCCATAAGATGTAAACGGTGCGCTGTAAAGGTACTTATGCCGCTTGAAGAGTACGCCAAGAAACGCCGCTTCGGCGAGACGCCAGAACCGGCGCCGGGAGGGCGGCTGGGCTCCGGCAACTACTTCTGCGTGCAGCGGCACGATGCCACGCGGCTGCACTACGATTTTCGGCTGGAGATCGACGGCGTGCTGAAATCGTGGGCGGTGCCGAAGGGCCCGACGCTCGATCCTGCGGTGAAGCATTTCGCCGCGCACGTGGAGGATCACCCGGTCGAATACGGCGATTTCGAAGGCAACATTCCGGCGGGCAACTACGGCGCGGGCAGCGTGATGCTCTGGGACCGCGGGACGTTCGAACTGCTCGGCGGCGTCTCCGGCGCCGAACAACTGGCGCGCGGCGACCTCAAATTCCGCTTGCACGGTGAAAAGCTCAACGGCGATTTCGCGCTCGTCCACATGAAAGGCCGCGGCAAGGGAAACGACTGGCTCATCATCAAGAAGTGCGACCAGTTCGCCACGCCGGATTGGGACGTGGAAGCGCACGCCACCAGCGTTCTTTCCGGGCGCACGCAGCAGGAGATTGCGCAGAACCTTCCTGCGCGCAAGAGCAAGCGCAAGACCGCCGGCGCGGCGGATCGGGTTTGGAAGAGCAGCCGCCCGGCGGCGCGGGCCGGTGCCAAGGCCGCGGCCGCCGCCCAGCCAGCTCCGTCACGGAAGCAAGCGGCCGTCGATTGGGAGAAGATTCCCGGGGCGCGCGCCGCGGAAATGCCGGCTGCGCTGGAACCGATGACGGCTACGCTGGCCGACCAGCCGCCGCGCGGCAGCGAGTGGCAGTTCGAAGTGAAGTGGGATGGCGTGCGCGCGATCGCGTTCATCGAAAACGAAGAGGTCCGCCTGACTTCCCGCAGCGGCGTGCGTTGCGAGCGCCAATATCCCGAGCTGGCGGTGATCCCGCACCAGGTGGCCGCCGCGCGCGCGGTGCTGGATGGCGAAATCGCGGTGCTGGATTCGAAGGGCGTTTCGCAGTTTCACCTGATCCAGCCGCGCATCTCGAACACCGATCCCAACACGGTGGCGCACCTGGCGCGCTCGCATCCAGCCATCTATTTCGTGTTCGACCTGCTCTACCTGGATGGTTACGACCTGCGGCGGGTGAGCCTAAGCGAGCGCCGCAAGCTGCTCGATCAGGTGGTGACGCCGGGCCCGGCGCTGCGCATCTCCGAAGCCTTTCCGGGCGCCGGCGCGGAGTTGCTGGAAGCGGCGCGCGAAACCGGCCTGGAGGGCGTGATGGCCAAGCACGCCTCGAGCGTCTACGAATCGCGCCGCAGCCGCGAATGGCTGAAAATCAAAATCACCGGCAACCAGGAATTCGTCATCGGCGGTTTCACGGCGCCCGATGGCGCGCGGTCGCATTTCGGCGCGCTGGTGTTGGGCGAGTACGATGAAGGCGAGCTGCGCTGGGTCGGCAACGTGGGCACCGGCTTCGACCAGAAGCTGCTGACGGCGCTGCACGACAGGCTGAAGCCCCTGATCACGAGCGGCTGCCCGTTCCGCGAGCGGCCCACGCCCGACCGCGGCATGACATGGGTCAAACCCGAGCTGGTCTGCCAGGTGAAATACGCCAACTGGACGCCGGATCATCATCTGCGCGCGCCGGTTTTTCTCGGGCTGCGGGAAGACAAACGGGCGTCCCAGGTGGTTCGCGAAGACGCCGCGAGCGAGCCGGAAGAGCTGCTCGCGGCCTCCGAGAAAGAAGCGACGCGCGAGATCGGTGGCCACACGCTCAAGTTCACCAATCTAGGCAAGATGTTTTACCCGGACGAAGGCTACACCAAGCGCGACGTGCTGAACTATTACCAACGCGTGGCGCACCTGGTCGTTCCGTACTTGCGGGATCGGCCGCTCTCGCTCAAACGCTATCCGGACGGCATTCAGAAAGAGTTTTTCTTCCAGAAAAACGTGCACGAACACTTCCCGGACTGGCTGCGCACGGAGCTGATCGAATCCGATCACGCGGGAAGGCCGATCAAATACTGTTTCGCGCAGGACCGCGCCAGCCTGCTGTACCTGGTGAACCTGGGCTGCATCGATCACAACCCCTGGATGAGCCGCTCGCCGCGGCTGGATTATCCGGATTACGTGCTGATCGATCTCGATCCGCAGGAATGCTCCTACGACCGCATCGTGGAAGCGGCGCTGGTGGTGAAGGGGCTGCTCGACCGCATCGGCCTGACCGGCTATCCCAAAACCACCGGCGGCGATGGCATGCACGTGTATGTCCCCGTGGAATCTGTGTACACGTTCGACGAAACGCGCGCCTTCGCCGAGCTGCTGGCGCGCCTGGCGGACTCGAGAAAGCCCGGCTTGTTCACCATGCCGCGCACGGTTTCCAAGCGGCAGAAGGACCGCGTGTATTTCGATTACATGCAGAACGCAAAAACGAAAACCATCGCCGCGCCGTATGTGCTGCGGGCTTACGCGGGAGCGCCGGTGGCGACGCCGCTCGAATGGAGCGAAGTGCGGCCGGGATTGCGTCCCACACAATTCAACATCGAGAATGCGCCCGGCCGTTTCGCGGAAAAGGGCGATTTGTTCGGCGGCGTGCTGAGCAAGCCGCAGCGCCTCGATGAAGCGCTGGAGAAGTTGGAGGGGTTGATGCGGTGAAGGTGGTCGTGGGCAGATTTCCCTGCGCGACAATGCTCCCCAGGGGAAACAGTGACAACCAAGGCGCCGGTGATCGGAACATGCCCCCTCTGCCTGGCGCAGAGCCAACGGCTATGCGACAGCCATCTCATACCGCAAGCAGCGCACAAACCGCTTCGATGCGAATCTCAGACTAATCCGCACCCGCTGCTGCTTAGTCCGACGGGCGCATACAGAAGCTCGAAACAGTTCCATAAGCACCTGCTCTGTACCCGGTGCGAGCGGCGGTCTCACGAGGGAGGCGAGGACTGGGTGCTCGAACATTCGTACCGGTCCGACGGAACCTTCAAGTTCAGGGATATCCTGTTCCGGTGCCCGCCAGCCTGCGAAGAGGGCGAGAATCGGGTCTACGCGGGCGCCCAGAATCCTGGCCTCGATATGGATAAGGTCATCTATTTCGCGGCGAGCATCGTTTGGCGAAGCGGGGCAGGCCCATGGAGGAGGGATGACAGAGTCATAGATATTGATCTCGGGAAATACAAGGAGCCCCTGCGCAGGTTTCTGCTGGGCGCGGACGGCTTTCCGGCCGGAACGCTGCTCCATACTTGGGTCTCCAGCGCGGAGGGCCCAGCGCTGGCCGTCTGTCACCAACCAGAGGAGCATCGGTTCGACGGGATGCGCGCAATTAAGTTCGCCGTTCCTGGAATCAATTTCCGGTGGACTGTTGCGAGTCACATTCCTGAGCGGTACATGGCGTACGGCACGGCTCCAGCAGACGGGCAGTTCGTCGCGGTCGTACCGGATCTCGACAGGGAAGATCACGCCCGGATGTTGAGGCTTCTGTGGAACCGTGCCATGTAGCCGCGGCCAAGTCGGGATCGAACGTCAACCTTACCCCAGCAGCGCTTCCAGCCGCGAACCCGCCCGCACGATGGTCTGCGTGCGTTCGGGGCCGGTGGAGACGGAGCCGACCTCGACGCCGACTCGGGCTTCGAGAAACGCCAGATATTCCTTGGCGCGGGCGGGCAGATCGTCCCAGGAAGACACGCCGAAGGTGGACGACTTCCAGCCCGGCAGGCGCTCGTAAACCGGTTCGACGTTTTCCATGCACGCCACGCGCGGCGGCATCTCCGTCAGCTCTCGTCCGCCGGCGCGGTAACCCACGCAGACGGGAATCGAATCGAATTCGTCGAGCACATCCAGCTTGGTGACCACCACGCTGTCGAAGCCGTTGATGGCGGCGGTGTAGCGCAACAGCGGCGCGTCGAACCAGCCGCAGCGGCGCGGCCGTCCGGTGACGGCGCCGAATTCGCTGCCGCGGCGGCGGATCTGTTCGCCCTCCGGATCGTGCGCCTCGGTGGGAAACGGGCCGCCGCCGACGCGCGTAATGTAAGCTTTGGAAACGCCGACTATGCCGCCGATCCGCGTGGGAGCGACGCCGGTTCCGGTGCAGGCTCCGCCGGCAGAGGCGCTGGACGAGGTGACGAACGGGTAGGTGCCATGATCGACATCGAGCATGGTTCCCTGCGCGCCCTCGAACAAGACGCGCTTGCCCTCTCGAATCGCGCTATTGAGCAGCATGGCCGTGTCGCACACCATGGGGCGTATGCGCTCGGCCATGGTTTCGTAGCGGTCGCGGATGGCGTGCGCATCGTCTTCCTCGTCGATGCCAAAGGTGCGGGCGATGGCGTGCTTCTCCTCCATCAGCGAATCGTACTGGGCGCGGAAAGCGTCGCGGTCGAGCAGGTCGGCGATGCGAATGCCGCGGCGCGCGATCTTGTCTTCGTAGCACGGCCCGATGCCGCGCGAAGTGGTGCCGATGGAAATGCGCCCGGGGCGCCCTTCCGACATGCGCTCCATCATGCGGTGCTGGGGAAACAGCACATGCGCGCGATTGCTGATGGCCAGGTTGTGCGTGACGTCCACGCCGGCCGCTTCCAGGGAATCGATTTCGTCGAGCAACGCCGCCGGGTCGAGCACCAGGCCGTTGCCGATGACGGCCCTCTTCCCCGGCCGCAGAATGCCGCTCGGAATCAACTTGAGGATGAACTTCTTCAAGCCGATGAAGACGGTGTGGCCGGCGTTGTGCCCGCCCTGGTAGCGCGCCACGATGTCGAATCGATCGGAGAACAGATCGACAATCTTGCCCTTGCCCTCGTCTCCCCACTGGGAGCCGAGGATGATGATATTTGCCATGAAAGGGAATCCAAACTATTCTAGCGTAGCCGTGGCGCGTAAGTGACGCTCGTTCGGCAGAAGACACTCGGGTAGGACAGACCATCGCCTTCTGTGGTCTGTCAGGTTTTTGCTAAGCCACGAGACGTTGACAGACGACGAAGAACGATCGTCTGTCCCACTTACTGCACCGGCTTTTTGCGCGGGCGCGAAACGCGCTTCTTCTGCGTGCCATCGCCGGCGGTCTTACGCGGGGCGCGTGGGCGGCGCATAACTTTGGGCGGCGGCTCGGGGATGGGGATCTCGCCGGTGGCCGTTGGCTGGCCGGGCACCAGCGGCTGCGGTTCGTCTTCTTCTTCCTCGATCGGCCGCTCGGGCTCGGGCTCGGGCTCCGGCGCGGCGGGCGGATGGAACTCGGCGCCTAGGAACACGATCAGGCCGCGCTCTTCATCGGCCTGAATGCGCACCAGGCTCTTGTCCTGCGCGTAGTTGAGCAACTCGCTGAATTCCTGGAAGCCGTATTGGCGCCAGTCGAAGGCGGGGTGGTCGGCCTTGACCCATTCGGCCAGGTCGTCGGCCAGGGCGCCGTTGTCCACCGCCAGGCGGTGCGTTTCCAGCACGTCGCGCAGCAGCGGAATGGCCTGTTCCGGCTTGGCGCCGGGCTTATCGGCGGCCACGCTGCCCTTCAAGCGGATCATGTAGCGGCCCTCGCCGCCGGACACGTCGACGAAATCGGCCTTCTGGAGTTTTTCGACGAAATCGGTGAAAGAGCTGGCGCCGTAAGCCTTCTCATTGAACGTGGAATCGAGTTGCAGCATGGTGGATTTGAGCAGGCCTAGCTGCGGCCGCACTTCGCGCCGCTCGAGCACGCCCAAAGCGCGTTCCACCAGCGGCATGGACTGCGTGAGATCGAGCGCCACCCGTTTGTGCTGCGAGCGCTGCTGCGACGGCCCCTGCGGCTGTTGTTGCGGCTGTTGCTGTGGTTGCTGCTGCTGCGGTTGCTGTTGCTGCGGCTGGTGCTGCTGCTTCTCGGCTGCCGGCCGCTCGTGCGAGCGCGAGCGCGGGGCATCGTCGATGATGGCTTCGTAGGCGATGAATTCGTGGCAGTTCTTTTGCAAGATGGTGCTGGTGAAGGCGCGTCCGCCGACGACGAAGATGCGCTTGTCGTATTGTTTGAGCTTGTTCACCAGCGCGATGAAATCGCTATCGCCGCTGACGATGGCGAAAGCGTTGATGTGGTCGTGCGTGAACGCCATTTCCAGCGCGTCAAGCGCGAGGTTGATATCGGCGCCGTTCTTGTCGCCGCGCGGCGAAGGGTCGCGCTGCACCATCTGGACGGCGTGTTCGGAGAGAGGGCGGGTAGCCGCTTCCTGCCTGCCCCAGTTTGCGTAGGCAAACTTGGTGACGATTTCGCCGCGTTCCTTCAGCGCGTCCAACACCGCCTCCACGTCGAATTCGCGGTGCAGTGTGGACTTGACGCCGATCTCGATGTTATCGAAATCGATAAACACGGCGATCTTTAGTTTTTGTTCCATTCGTAGTTTTCCTTAAGTCTGGCAACCGGTGTGGCGGACCATCTTGTCCGCCGCCGCCGAAGGCCGATGGGCATGCCGGGACGGCGAAAGCCGCGCCTCTGCCTCTTGCGTCAGTGTATCCCAAATGCAGGCGGCCTGGGGCGTTACGGCGCGACGCCGCCTTTCAGAACTCGCGGCCGTCAGTTTCCTCCCTGCTTCAGTGCGTCGAGCTCGCGCTGGCACTGCAATGCCCGTGGGGCGATCCGGCACGCGGCTTCGAAGTGAGAGCGCGCTTCGTCGAGGAGGCCTAGATGTTTGTCCGCCATACCCAGCCCGAACTGCGATGGGTAGTCGTCCGGTGCGGCGATGACCAGCTTTTCGAAGTTCGCGCGGGCCTTCGCGTATTCGTGAAGATCGAGTTGGCAGGAGCCCAAATCGCGGCGTGCCACCGCATTCGTGGGATCGGTTCCGAGAATCTCGGTGAGCAGAGCTACGGCCTCATTCAGACGACGGTGCGTGACGGCGTCCATCGACTTCTCGTAAAGCCGGTACTCCGCAAGACGGTCCTTGGGATCGGCTCCGGAGCCAGCCAATCGCGTGCGTGGCCCGGGCGCGAGATAGCCGAGAGAGAGAAGTTTTTGCACCTGCGGCGTGGCTTCAGCCACCCCTCCGGGCACGCGCCGCGGATAATGCGCCAGAAGGTTGGCAAGCTCGGTACGAAGCGTGCTTGCCTTATCCGGTTTCGCAGCCACAATGTTGTTTTGCTCTCCCGGATCTTTTTCCAGATCGTACAGTTCCGGCCGCGGCGCCTCAATGTACTTGAATGGGCCCAGGCGCACGCTGCGCAGCGCGGCCCAGCCGAACGAATCGTGCGTGTACAGGCTCTCGCTGTAAACCGCGTGAGACGCTGCCCCGAGCAGGCTGGTCCCTGCGAAGGATGGCGGCGCGGGCACACCTAGGAAAGCGAGGATGGTGGGCGCGACATCGATCAATCCGGCCGGCCGCTCGATGCGGGCCGGCTGGGCGGCGGAGCCCGCGGGCCAGTGAACGATCAGCGGCACGTGCACCGTGCTCTGGTAGATGAAATAGCCGTGCAGAGACTCGCCGTGGTCGCCGAGTCCCTCACCGTGATCCGACAAAAGAATGGTAAGCGACTTATCCCACCAGCCACCCTGCGCGAGGCCGCTCTTCAGCCTGCCGATCAATCCATCCACCAATTCAAGCTGCGCATCGTAGCGCGAGATCCCCTTGCGGCGCGCCACGTCCGCCGGAAGACCGTAGGGCGTATGCAGATCGAAAAGGTGAATGAAGACGAAAACGGGCTGGCCGCGCCGGGCGGCGATCCAGCGCAGGGCGGCAGCCACCACCAGCACCCCATCGCGGCGATCCCGCACCGAGTAAGGACTCGCGACGCCCCCAAAGAACATCTCGCCGGAAAGCGGGGAGAACGCCTCGAAATTGAACGGGCTGTCGTAGTCGTCGAACCCTTGGTCGAGGCCCAATTGGCGTTCCAGGAAGATACTACCGATGAATGCCGCCGTCCGGTAACCGCGAGACCTGAGGACGCCAGCCAGAGTTATCGCTCCGGATGGAACCATCTCGGCGTTCTCCTGAATTCCGTCCTCGAATGGGTAGGTCGAGGTGAACAGCGACGTGTGCGAGGGCAGGGTGAGCGGCGTCTGGCAGGCGACGCTCGAGAAAAGCGTGCCGCCGTCCGCGAACGAGTCGATATTCGGAGTGGCGATACGGCGATAGCCGTACGCTCCCAGGTGATCGGCGCGAAGCGTGTCGATCGAAATCAGGATGACTGGCGGACGCTGGCCCGAATCCGCCGCGGCGCAGAAACCGGCGGCGCCAGCGAGCCAAAGTACCGCAACAGCCCGCACGCGGGTGCGGTTCCACGTGAAGAACTGCATCTGTCACCAATGTAGTCCAGAACGCCGGTCAGGGAACAACGTTCACACAAAGTAGCGGCGTCCGAGAAGGCGGGAACCCTAATCCGGGATGTCGATGCTCTCGGCCGTAATCACAACTGCGTCCGCGGGCAGCTCCAGCGGCGCAGGAGATTTTGTGAAGAATGCCAGACCCTTGCAACTCGTCAAATACCGGTAGTTGGTTTTGAAGACGCCGCCTTCCGCCACTGCAATCAGCGGTTCTGGTTGAATGCTCAGTATCTTCGAGAACTCTTCCGGCTCGACGGTGACTACCGTCCCAAAGGCCTTGATGGCGTTGGCTTTTTTTCGGGCGGCGCCGGCCGCCATCATCGCGGGAGTCATATAGAGGATTCTACACGAACCCCGCCGGAACCGGTTGGCAGGGGGAAGCGCCTGCCCCACTCCAGGGCGCGCGGCGCTCATTCCGGCGGGTCGTTCTTGCGGCCGGAGTTGACGATCCAGTTGCGGAACATGGCCGTGTAGCCGCGGGCTTCGTTATCGTCGCGCAGTTGCTCGATCGAGAACCGCATTTTGCGGCTCCAGTTGGGGTATTGCCAGGTGGTGCCGGGAAGGTTCTGCTGCTCGGTTTCCTTGGTGAGATCTTCCTGGTTGATGGCCAGCAGTTGGGATGGCGTCAGCGCCAGGAAACCGACAATGGCGTTGTGCAACTCGCCGGAGAGCGTCGGGTAGTCTTGTGCGCGGCGGGGCAAGGCGGGCGGCATCAATTCAAGCTCAAAGAGCATGTCGAGCATCTTCTGCTTCTCTTCGAGGCGCGCGCGGGACTGAGTTTCGAATGCGGCCGGGTCCAACATGCCGGCGGCGCGGCGGGCGTAGAGATCGGCTCCAACCCACATGCCGGCCAGCGTGGGCAGGTCGTGGGTGGTGGAAGAGACCAGCGCCTGCCGCGGGTATTCGCGGTAGCGGCGGAACTCGCCGTGCGAGCCCTTTTCGAAATAGAACAGGCGGTAGCTGAGCACGCCGAACTGCTCCAGCGTTTCGCGGATGGCCGGTTCCACGGTGCCCAGGTCTTCGCCGACGATGAGCACGCGGTTGCGCACGCTTTCGAGCGCCAGAATGCGGAGAAAATCGAGTGAGACCTCCTTGACGTAGGCGCCGTGGGCGGCGTCGCTGCCATCCGGGATCCAGTACAGGCGGAACAGCCGCATCACGTGATCCATGCGCAGGGCGCCGCCGTAGCGCGCGTTGCGGCGGATGGTTTCGGCGAAAAGGCGGTAGCCGTTGGCGCGGTGGACTTCGGAGTTGGGCGGCGGGAAGCCCCAGTCCTGGCCGCCGAGGGCGAAATCGTCGGGCGGCGAGCCGACGCGGCAGCCGGCCACGAAGAAGGGGCGGTGGGCCCACAGGTCGGAGCCGAAGCGGTCGGTGGCGAGCGCCAGGTCGTGATAGAGGCCGATCGACATCTTGTGGCCGCGCGCTCTCTGTTGGGCGCGTTGCAATTGCAGGCCCGTCTGCCATTGCAGGTACTGGTAGAACATCACCGGGCGCCAGTGTTTTTGGGCGAACGCGCGTGTGGCGGCCGAATCGGGGTCGCGGTATTCGGGCGGCCAATCGGGCCAGATCCACAGCTTGGGATCGCGGCGGTGCAGCCACTCGTCGAGGGCGCAATAAAGGGCGAATTTTTCGATCAGATCTCCTTCCCGCTCGCGAAACTCATTGAACTCCACGGCGCGCGGCGAACCGGCGCGCCATTCGCGCAGAAACTGCGCGAACAGGAGCTTGAGGAAACGCAGCTTGAGCGCGGCCACGCCTTCATATTCGACAAATGGGGTTTCGCGAAGCCGGCGGATTTCGGCTTCGACCGAGGCGGAGGCGCGCAACCGCACGGCGCGGGCCGAGCGCGGGAAATCCTCCATCCCTTCCACATCCAGGTAAATGAAATTCTGGTAGAAAATGCAAATCGGCAGGTAGGGGCTGGTGTTGAAGGGGCGGCGATTGTGAATGGCGTGCAGCGGGTTGAGGCTGACGAAGCTGGCTTCCAGATCGTCGGCCACCCAATCGATGACGCCCAGCAGGTCGCGGAAATCGCCGCAGCCCCAGTTGCGTTCGGAGCGGACGCCGTACAGGCTGATGGCAACTCCGGCGGCGCGCCGGCCGCGCGCCGGCAAATGATCGTTCCAGGCGCGCTCGGGTGTCACAATGTAGCGCGTCTCGGCGCTGGCGGCGCCGACGGTCGCCTGGACGCGGTGGTAGCCCAGCGGCAGCGCCACCGGCAAGTGCGCCACCTTGCGGACCCAGCTTCGCCCGTCGATTGCGATGGAAGCGGACACGGGGAGATCGGCCAACTGGATCTTGAACGCCGCCTGGGTGCCGTCCTCCCGATGGATGGCGATGTGCGCCAACGCGTGCGGGCAATCGGCCGGAACATTGAGCGGCAGCTCCGTTTCAGCCGCCACGGTGACCACCACGGCCGGCGGCAGCAGGCGTTCCCATTCGGCGCGCGCGCGGCGGGCAAGCGACTGCTCGAGTTCGTCCGCGCTTCGGGCGGCCACGCCCCGCGCGCGGAGCAGGGCCTGCTTGGCTTCCAGCGTGATCTCGTGCTTGTGGCCCCAGATATCCCAAAAGTACGGTTCGACACCATACAGGGATGCGGCTCGGTCCAGCAGTTGTTCAAAGGTTTCAGACGGCATCGGGAGGGTACTCTTCGATTCTACAGGAGCGCCGCGGGCCATGCGAAAATGGAGGCATGGAAAAGCCCTTAGCCAGCGGCCCAAAAGACCTGTTCGCGCGGCTCGACGACTATACATTCTCGAACAGCGCCGCCGCGGCGTCCGAGGGCATCCTGCTCACTTCGCTCGATAAGGCCGTGAACTGGGCGCGGAAAAACTCCATCTGGCCCATGTCGTTCGGACTGGCGTGCTGCGCCATCGAGATGATGTCGATGAGCGCCTCGCGCTTCGACATTGCCCGTTTTGGCGCGGAAGTGTTTCGCGGCTCGCCGCGGCAATCCGACCTGATGATCATTGCCGGCCGGGTCTCGAACAAGATGGCGCCGGTGATCCGGCATTTGTATCAACAGATGCCGGAGCCGAAATGGGCCATCTCGATGGGCGCCTGCGCCACTTCCACCGGCGTATTCCATAACTACGCTCTCATCCCGGTCAACCAGGTGATTCCGATCGACGTTTTCGTGCCCGGATGCCCGCCGCGTCCGGAGCAGTTGCTTTACGCGCTGTTCCTGTTGCAAAAAAAGATCCAGGACCAAAGCGGCACCATAAAACAGGTCCTCAACCTGGCGTAGCCGTGGCGCAGGCCGTCCGGCGTGCTGAGCCGAGAGTCGTCTCGGCTTTTCTTGATTCCGCGCCGCATCAATTGCGCGCAGCCGTGGTTTGACCTAGAATCTCTGTTGGGATCGAGGAGATTGGCCCGCTGGTATGACGATTTCGGTTAAAGCTGACTATGCGCTACGAGCGATTCTGGACCTCGCCTCGCAGAAACCCGGCGAACCGGTGAAGATCGCGGACATTGCGCGGCGGCGGAAAATTCCGCAGAAGTTCCTGGAATTAATCCTGGTGGGATTGAAACAGGCGGGGTTCGTGGAGTCGCGGCGCGGGGCGGAGGGCGGATACCTGCTGGCGCGGGCGGCGGATTCGATCACGGTGGGCGAGGTGATCCGGTCGGTGGATGGCCCGCCGGAAGGAACGGGTCGAGGCCGGACGAAAGCGGAGACGCCGTTCACGGACATGTGGGACCGGGTGGACGCGGCTGTGGCGGCCATCATCGACCACACCAGCATCGGGGAAGTGGTGCGCGACTGGGCGGATCGGCAGAGCGAGGGCGTCTTGAACTGGGAGATCTGAGTGCGGGGTTACGACGACAATTCGTTGAGTATCGGGCGCACACCGTTAGTGCGATTGAATCGGGTGACGGACGGCGCGCGGGCGACGGTGCTGGCCAAGATCGAGGGGCGCAATCCGGCCTACTCGGTGAAATGCCGCATCGGCGCGGCCATGGTGTGGGACGCCGAGAAGCGGGGCGTTCTGAAACCGGGCAAGCAATTGATCGAGCCCACCAGCGGCAACACCGGCATCGCGCTGGCGTATGTGGCTGCGGCGCGCGGCTATCCGATCACGCTGACCATGCCGTCCACCATGTCCGTGGAGCGGCGCAAGGTGCTGCGCGTGCTGGGAGCCAAGCTGGTGCTGACCGACGGCGCGGGCGGCATGGCGGGCGCGATTGCGAAGGCCGAGGAGATCCGCGCTTCCGATCCCGGGCGCTACGTGTTGCTCCAACAGTTCTCGAACCCGGCCAATCCGGCGATCCATTTCGAGACCACCGGCCCGGAGATCTGGGACGACACCGACGGCACCATCGACGTGCTGGTTTCCGGCATTGGCACCGGGGGAACCATCACCGGCGTGGCGCGTTACATCAAGCACCAAAAGGGCAAGCGGATTATCGCCGTGGGCGTCGAGCCGGCGGCCAGCCCGGTGATTGCGCAAAAGCTGGCGGGGCTGCCGCTGAAACCGGGGCCGCACAAGATTCAGGGCCTCGGCGCGGGCTTCATCCCGGACACGCTCGATCTGAGCGTGGTGGACCGGGTGGAGGCGATCGGCAACGAAGAATCGATCGAGATGGCGCGGCGGCTGGCCAAGGAGGAAGGCATTCTGGCCGGCATTTCGTGCGGCGCCGCGGCGGCCGTGGCCGTGCGCCTGGCGAAGCTGCCGGAGTTCAAAGGCAAAACGATTGTCACTATCCTGCCGGACGCCGCCGAGCGCTACTTGACGTCGGTGCTGTTCGAAGGAATGTTCGAGGATTAGACGGGGCCGCGCGCGAAACGTGGCGGCTGGCAGGTCGGGGACAGTCGGGGACCGGCCCCACTATTTGGCGAAGACGCGGACGTTTCTAGGGGTCACGCCGACGGTGTCGCCGATGCTAAGGCGCAGTTGGCGGTAACGGTCGCGGGTGATTTCGGCTTCCAGCGCGTGGCCGGTATCTTCGCGCAGCAGCTCGAGACGGACGGCAGGGCCGGCGGCGGCAATGTGGCGAACCTTGGCTAGCACTGCGCCGTGAACGGTCTCGGCCTGCGGCGTGATCTCCAGCTCATACGGGCGCACGTAGGAGACGGAGGATTCCGCGCTCTCCGCTCTTCCGTGAAAGAGATTGACGTCGCCCAGGAACTGGTAGACGAATGCGCTGGCGGGGTTGTCATAGACCTCGGCCGGAGTGCCCATCTGCACGATCTTGCCGTGATCCATGATGGCGACGCGGTCGGCCACTTCGAGCGCTTCCTCCTGGTCGTGCGTGACGAAGACGCTGGCGATGTGCAGCTCGTCGTGCAGGCGCCGCAGCCAGCGGCGGAGCTCCTTGCGCACCTTGGCATCGAGCGCGCCGAACGGTTCGTCGAGCAGGAGCACGCGCGGCTCGACAGCGAGGGCGCGGGCGAGCGCGACACGCTGCCGCTGGCCGCCGGACAACTGGTTCGGATAGCGGTCGCCCAGCCAGTCGAGCTGAATCAGATCAAGCAGCTCGCGCACCCGCTCACGAATTTCTTTCTCCGGCGGACGCGTGGCGCGCGGGCGCAGGCGCAGCCCGAAGGCCACGTTTTCGGCGACCGTCAAATGGCGGAACAGGGCGTAGTGCTGGAAGACGAAACCGACCTGGCGCTCGCGGGCGGTGGAATTGGTGGCGTCCTCGTCATTGAGGCTGATCGAGCCGCTGTCGGGAATTTCGAGGCCGGCGATGATGCGCAGCAGCGTTGTCTTTCCCGAACCCGATGGCCCGAGCAGCGCCACCAGTTCGCCCTTTTCGATGCGCAGGCTGACATCCTGTAACGCTTCGAACGCGCCGTAGGACTTGCGGATGTGGCTGATTTCGATGCTCATTTTACCCCTTCCCTGGTCTTCCATTCGAGAAACTTCTTGAGCGTCAGGGTGATGACCGCGATCAGGCTGAGCAGAGACGCCACGGCAAAGGCGCCGGAATAATTGTACTCGTTATACAGGATCTCGACGTGCAGCGGCAGCGTATTGGTCTGGCCGCGTATGTGTCCGGACACCACCGATACCGCGCCGAACTCGCCCAGCGCCCGCGCCGTACATAGCACCACGCCGTACAGCAGGCCCCACCTGATATTAGGAAGCGTGATCTTGAAGAACATCTGCCAGCCGGTGGCGCCCAAGGTGAGCGCGGCTTCTTCCTCATCGCTTCCCTGCGACTGCATGAGCGGGATCAGCTCGCGCGCGACGAAGGGAAAAGTGACGAAGGTGGTGGCAAGAATAATTCCCGGCACGGCGAAGATGACGCGGATATCGTGATCGACCAGCCAGGAGCCGAACCATCCCTGGGCGCCGAAGATGAGCACGAAGATCAAGCCGGAGACCACCGGCGAAACGGCGAACGGAACGTCGATCAACGTCACCAGCACGCTTTTGCCCTTGAACTGGAATTTGGCGACGGCCCAGGCCGCGGCCACGCCGAAGACCAGGTTGAGCGGAACCGAAATGCCGGCAGCCAGCAGCGAAAGGCGGATCGCGGAAAGCGTATCCGGCTCGCGAATGGCGGCCAAGTAAGTGGGCAGGCCTTTGGCGAACGCCTGCACGAAGACGGCCACCAGCGGCAGCACGATGAACACGCCCAACGCCAGCAGGGCCAGCAGGGTGAGCCCCCAGCGCACCAGAGGCGGATCGCGCCGGACGATTCGCGGCGTTGCCGAAGGCGGTTTTTGCGCGAGTGCTAACGCTGCTGTCGCCATCTTAATTAACCCATCGTCATGAACTTGCGGGTGCGCCTTTCGAGCGCGTTGATCGCCAGCAGCAGTAGAAACGAAGCCGTAAGCATCACCGCCGCAATCGCGGTGGCCCCGGCGTAATCGTACTGTTCGAGCTTGGTGACAATCAGCAGCGGAGTGATTTCGGTTTTCATCGGCATGTTGCCGGCAATGAAGATGACCGATCCGTATTCGCCCAGTGCGCGGGCGAAGGCCAGCGCGAAACCGGTGAGCAGGGCCGGCCGCACGATGGGGAAGATCACCAGGCGGAATACCTGCCAGCGGTTGGCGCCCAGGCTGGCAGCGGCTTCTTCGAGTTCCGCGTCGGCGTCCGCCAGCACCGGCTGCACGGCGCGCACCACGAACGGCAGCCCGATAAAGGTGAGCGCGACGATCACGCCCAGCGGCGTGAATGCCACCTTGATGCCGAGCGGCGCCAGGTAGCGGCCCAGCCAGCCGTTCTCCGTGTAGAGGCTGGTGAGCGCGATGCCGGCCACCGCGGTGGGCAGCGCGAAGGGAAGATCCACCAGGGCATCGGCCAGGGCCTTGCCGGGAAACTGGTAGCGCACCAGCACCCAGGCCACCAGGAACCCTACCACCACGCTGATCATGCCGGCCACCAGGGACGCGCCGAAACTCAACCGGTAGGAGGCCACCACTTCGGGCGACGTGACCACTTGCCAAAGATGCGACCAGGTGGAGGTGACCGACTTGAGGAAGACCGCGCTCAGCGGAATCAGCACGATCAGGCTCAGATAGAGGATCGTGTAGCTGAACGCAGGCCAGAAGCCCGGCAGGATGCTCGGCTTTTTAAACGAGATCGACACTAGCGCTGGCCTCTCATTTCCCCGGCTGGTAGATCTGGTCGAACATGCCATCATCGCTGAAGTGGCGCTTTTGCGCTTTCTGCCAGCCGCCGAAGACTTCATCGATGGTGAAAAGCTGCACTTTCGCAAAACGGCTGGCGTATTTGGCGGCAACTTCGGGCGAGCGCGGCCGGTAGTAATGGCGCGCGCCGATCTCCTGGCCCTCGGGGCTGTACAAGAATTCGAGATACGCCTTGGCCACCTGCGCAGTACCATGTTTGGCGGCGACGTGATCGACCACCGCAACCGGCGGCTCGGCCAGAATGCTGAGCGAAGGCATGACCACTTCCACCTTGTCCTTGCCGAGCTCGACCAAGGCCAGGAAGGCTTCGTTCTCCCAACCCAGCAGCACGTCGCCGATTCCGCGCTGCGCGAAGGTGGTGGTGGAACCGCGCGCGCCGGAATCGAGCACCGGAACATTCCGGTAAAGGCGGGTCACGAATTCCTGCGCCTTCTTGTCGTCGCCGTTGTTCTTCTTGAGCGCGTAGCCCCACGCCGCCAGGTAGGCCCAGCGCGCGCCGCCGGAGCTTTTCGGATTCGGCGCAATCACCGAGACGCCAGGCCGCACCAGGTCGTCCCAGTCCTTGATCCGCTTGGGATTGCCGTGGCGAACCAGAAAAACGATGGTGGACGTGTATGGAGCGCTGTTGTTGGGCAGGCGCGTCTGCCAGTTGGCCGGTAGCAGGTGTGCGTGTTCGGCAATCGAGTCGATATCGTAGGCGAGGCCGAGGGTGACCACGTCGGCCTGCAAGCCGTCGATGACCGACCGCGCCTGCTTGCTGGAGCCGCCGTGGGACTGGCTGATCTCGACATCCACGCCGGTCTTGGCCTTCCATTGTTTGGCGAATGCGGCGTTGATGTCCTGGTAAAGCTCTCGCGTCGGATCGTAGGAAACGTTGAGCAGTTTCACTGGCCCCGCGAACAGCAAGGAGCCGGCGAGGAGTGTCACCGCGGCGCGTTTCGAGAGAGTGAATCTCCGAACGTGTGATGGTGTGCTGCTGCGGCAGACCACTCCCTTACGGTCGTGGCTCCGATCGGAGCCGCTTGCGACGGCACGCATCGGAGCCGCGACCGTGAGGGAGCGGTTGGAAGAGGAATTACGAAACGGGATCTTAGTCAGCTTCATCAACAGATCTCTTGTAGTTCGTCAGATGAAATTGATCTGGAACCGCAGGAGGACGATCCTTTCCGGCAGCTTGTTCGAGTTCACGGCGCCGCCGCCGAAGTCGGTCTTTCCATAATCGGCGGCGACTTTGAACAGGCGATTCAGATAGCAGTTCACGCCACCCACCCATTCATGCAGATGGCGCGGCGAAGTAGAGTCGCTCGCCAGGCCGTAATTGTAGATGCCCTTCTCAGCCTCCCAGTCGCCCACACGGGCGGCCAGTTCCCAAGCTCCCCAGCCGCCATGCAGCGGGTCGAACGGTTTCTTGGGCGTGGGACTCAGGAAATTCTTTTTCTCGCCAGTCAGAATGTACGACACTTCGATCTGGTAAGCGCGGAAGGCGATTTCGCGGCGCACGCCGCTTTTCTGGAAGCCCTCCTCATTGAGCGCGTATTCGGCCAGCAGGCCGAACGGTCCCAGGTAGTAATAAGCCTGCGGATCGAGGCGCGTCCGGTGGCCGGCCGCGGTGACGCCGGAGGCGAAGGTGAAGAAGGTCTGCTGCCCGAATGTTTTGAATGCCGGAAGGGCCTCGCCATCGGTATTGCCGCCCGAGGCGCCGAAGCCGACGCCCAGCCCGCTGAGCGCGTCTTCATCCGGCAGGAACGGAGTCAGAAAAATGCGTGCGGAGTAATCGCGGTGGTCGCTAACGGCGGTATCGGTGCCGATGGAGGCATCGGGCACGCCGTTCAGGACGGCCACGGCATAGCTTGCCCGCCTCTTGAAAAGATCGGCCGAAAGCTGGTATCCGATATCGCGTTGCGGGCCCAGGTCCGAAGGCAGGCCGCGCTCGTTGAAGGTGGTGTCGTCGTCCGATTGCAGGCGCTCCAATCCCACCGGCGGCTTGAATTTGCCGACGCGCAGATTGGCCCAGGGAAGATAGTTGAGCTGGGCGTAGGCGTCGTAGATGGCGGTTGTGCCCTGGCCGAAATCGGGGCGAAACATGAAGTCGATGTAATGGTAGATGGTGCCGGAGAAGGTGGGTCGTACGCGGCGTGCAACCAGCGTGTCGATGTCCGACCCGGCGCCGGTGCCGAGATAAGTGCGATTGTCCAACTGCAAATCGGCGCCGATCTTCAGCAGGTAATTGCCGCCGGGAGAGCGGATGGTGAAGCCGCTGGTATCGGCAGTGACGGTGGCCTCGGTCTTCGCCTTCTCCGCGGCCGCCTCTTCGGCCAGCTCCTGCTTGCGCTGCGCGACTTTCACCGCCTGTTCGAGCTCGTCGACTTTCTGCTGAAGTTGCTCCAACTTCTGGTCGGTTGTTTGCGCGGCGGGTTGCTGGTCTGGGGACTGCGCCCATGCCGCCACGGGCAAGATTGCCAGCGCCAGCGCGGACGTCAGCGCGCCGCGCGCGATAGGGGAGGGGAAGAATGCTCGCGCCGCGCGGCCTTTCGCGCGAGCTCCAAAGAATCGGCGGTAGAACATGTTGCTCAATCGCTCCTCGAGAGATGAACTGGATGAACTCTGCAAGACTATACTATCTGAGTAGACATTATGCTAGATGGAGCTGCGTATTGTCAATAAAATCATTGTAATGATAACTATAGCATATTGGTGTATGCCTATCGAAACATGGGTAAATGTAGGCATCGTAACAGCTTCCGGCAGGTGCGGGCAAGCTAAGGAACTTGCTGAAAAGCGGCCAAAGCATCGTGGCCACGGATGAACACAGATTGAAAAGAACTGGTTTATCCGTGTTCATCCGTGTTCACCCGTGGCCCAAAAATGCTCTTCGGACTGTTTCAACAGCCTCTAAAGCATGCCCTACCCGGCTATGATGGACCCATGAAACGTATCCGATGCCTCGCGCTGGCGGCGCTCTCGGCGTGCACAATATTTGCCCAGTTGCCGGCGGATCTGGAGAAGAAGCTCGACGAAAAGATCTCGTCCACGCTCAAGCTGGCCGGCGCTCCGAGCGTTTCGGTGGCCGTGGTGGAGGGCGGAAAGCTGGTTTACGCCAAAGCGTTCGGCACGGCGGATCTGGCGGCGGGACGGCCGGCCAGCGTCCAGACTCGCTACGCGGTGGGGTCGATCTCCAAGCAGTTCACCGCCGCCGCGCTGCTGATGCTGGAGGAGCAGGGCAAGCTCTCGCTGGACGATCGCGTCTCGAAGTATTTCCCCGATCTCACGCGGGCGGGCGAAGTCACCATCCGGGAGCTGCTGTCGCACACCTCCGGCTACGAAGATTATGCGCCGCAGGATTACATCATTCCGGAATGGACGCGGCCCACCACGCCGCAAGCGGTGGTGGAGCACTGGGCCAGGAAGCCGCTCGATTTCGACCCTGGGACGAAATGGCAGTACAGCAACACGAATTTTGTGCTGGCCGCGCAGATTTTCGAGAAGGTCTCCGGCCGTTCGCTGGTGGAATTCCTGCGCGAGAAAATCTTCGCACCGCTTGACATGCAATCGGCTTCCGATTGGCCGCCGGGCCAGCCTGCCGATGCCACCGCCTACACGCGTTACGCGGTCGGCCCGCCGCGGCCAACCCAGCGCGAAGCCGCCGGCTGGTATTACGGCGCCGGCGAGCTGGCGATGACGCCAACGGACCTGGCCAAGTGGGACATCGCGTTCCTCGGCCGGAAGATTCTTTCGGCGCACTCATGGGACGAACTCGGGCGCGAGGTGAAGCTCTCGAACGGCGACTCCACGCACTATGCGCTGGGCCTGGCTCTGGGCGAGATCAATAACATGCCGGTGTTTGACCACGGCGGAGAAGTCTCGGGGTTCATCTCTTCCAATACCGTCTTTCCGACGCGCCAGGGCGCCGTGGTGGTGCTCTCCAACCAGGACGTCGTCAATATGGTGGGACCGCTCTCGCGGCAGATTGCCACGCTGGTTTTCGCGCCCGAGCGGAAGGAGTTTTCGGCCACGGACACCGCCCAGGTGCGGGCCATTCTGGCGGCCTTGCAAAAGGGCAAGATCGACCGCGCGCTGTTCACCGAAAACGCCAACGGTTATTTTAGCGAGGCCGCGCTGCGCGATTGCAAGACATCGCTCGGCGCCCTGGGAAAGCTGCAATCGGTGACGGCGGTCTCCGAGGGGATGCGCGGCGGCATGATCCACCGCGGCTATCGCGCCCAGTTTGCCAGGAAAACGCTGTCGCTGAATATCTACTTGCTCGCCGACGGCAAGTACGAGCAGTTCCTGGTGGAAGATCAGTTATAGCCGTTCATTTTGGGCCACGAATGAACACGGATGCACACGAATATGACAAAAACCTTCAAAACAGAAGTTCTTATTCGTGTTTATTCGTGTTCATCCGTGGCCATCGTTCTGAGGCGGGCCGGGCGTGCCCGGCCCTGCGGGTTCCGGCCGGCTATCGAGTCTCCAGGCTCTCCGCCATTTCCAGCAGCTTGGTGACGGTGTTCCAGTTTCGCCCGGTTCCGGGGATGGCCAGTGCGCGTTCGACCAGCGGCCAGGATAGCTTCGGGCGGCCCATGCCATTGGGGAAATACGTGTAGAGCTCGCGGCCATCGATGCGCAGTTCTTCGGGATCGGTCTTGATGGCGAGAACTCTCTTTCGCGCTTCGGCGCTGGGATGGCCGGCGAGGAAGGTAACCAGAAGCTTACTGGGCTCGATGCCGGAGCGCGATGCGAAAGGGTTTCTTGCAATCGCGTCCCGCAGTTCGGCGGCTGTGCGGAGGATGACATCGGGGCGGAAGCCGAACTTGCGTTCGATGGCCTGCTCGATGCGGCGGGCCAGCGGGACGAGGTCCCCATCCTGGGCGAAGAAAACCACGTTGCCGCTTTGCACGTACGTTTGCGGGTCGCGCAGATTGAGAGATGCATAAAGCTCGCGCAAAGCGTCCATCTTGATCTTGTTGTGGCCGCCAACGTTGACGCCGCGGAGCATGGAGACGATCACAGGCATGGCACGCATCAGTATATAATCTTCGGGTCATGATGCACATTACCCTTCCAACGGCTGCGCTGCTGGGAGCGGTCCTTTTCCCGTTGGCGGCGCAGCCGATCCGGCTCCATCCAAAGAACCCGCACTACTTTCTATTTCGCGGCGGCGCGGTCGCGCTGGTCTCGAGCGGCGAACACTACGGCAGCGTGATCAATGGCGCGATCGATTACAAGCGCTACCTGGCGGCGCTCGCGTCAGATGGCCTGAACTACACGCGCATCTTCGGCGGAACCTACGTCGAGGTGCCCGCGCAGTCGTTCGGGATCCACCGCAACAACCTGGCGCCAGGCCCGGGGCGGTTCATTGCACCGTGGGCGCGAAGCGAGACGCCGGGGTACGCGGGAGGCGGGAACAAGTTCGACCTCGACCGCTGGAATCCGGAGTATTTCGACCGGTTCCACGCGTTTCTCGCCGAGGCGTCGCGGCTTGGCATCGTGGTGGAGGTGACGCTGTTCAGTTCGCACTACGTCGAGGCGCACTGGGGGCTAAGCCCGTTCAACCCGGCTAACAACGTCAACGCGACCAGCGGCATCGACTGGAAGAAACTCCACACGCTGGACAACGGCAATATTCTGGCGCACCAGGAACGGTACACACGCAGACTGGTGCGCGAAGCGAACAGATTCGACAATGTGATTTTCGAGATCCAGAACGAGCCGTGGTCGGACCGCACCGTGTTGGCCGGCGTGGTGAACCCTTATCTGCCGCTGCCGGATCGGGATCGCTATCCGAACTCGATCGATGTAGCCGACGAGGCGTCGATGGCGTGGCAGACGCAGGTGGCGGGATGGATTGCGAGCGAGGAAGCTACCCTGCCGAACAAGCACTTGGTCGCGCAGAACTACAGCAACTTCGGCTTCCCGGTGCGCGCGGTGGCGCCCGCTGTGAGCATCATCAACTTCCACTACGCATACCCATCCGCGGTGACGCTGAACTACGGCCTGGGCGTGGCGCTCTCCTGCGATGAGACGGGCTTTCGCGGCAATGCGGACGCCTTCTACCGGCGGCAGGCGTGGAGCTTCATGCTGGCGGGCGGAAGCGTGTTCGACAATCTGGATTATTCGTTCACGGCCGGACATGAAGACGGCAGCGACACCGAGGCGAACGGTCCCGGCGGCGGCAGCCCTCAGTTGCGACGCCAGCTTCGCATCTTGAGCGAGTTTCTGAAGTCACTGCCGCTGGCGGATATGGCGCCGGATCGAACTGTGGTCAAGCATGCCGCCGGAGCCTACGCGCACGTTCTTTCGGCGCCGGGCGGCGCGTACGCGATGTACTTCGACGGCAGCGGCCCGATTGCGGTGACGCTCGATCTGCCGGCCGGCACGTACTCCGGCGATTGGATCAACACCGAGACAGGCGCCGTCGAGAGGGCGGAGAAATTCCGCCATGGCGGCGGGCCGCTGACACTACAGACTCCGGCGTTTCAGGACTCGATCGCACTCCGCTTGAACCGGACCTCCCGGTGAAGTATTCAATCTGGATTCCAAAGTCAACTTCGGCGAAGCTGCATTTCCACGGCGGAGCTCCATGAAACAACAGGTCACGTATCAGGGCACGGCTTCAGCCGTGCCGGAACGGGATAAACCCGGTGGGCTTCAGCCCCTGAGCGACGGGCAGGGGCTAAAGCACTCGGCGGACGCGCTATCGGCGGCACGGCTGAAGCCGTGCCCTGATACAAGGCGCCCAACTTCGGGATTCAGGTTCACGGCGCGTGCAGCCCTAGCGCCGCCTACATCTTGGGCGCGTAGTAGCCGGCACGTGCGCGCACGATCAGGTCCTTGCGGCCCTTCACGCGCAGGTTCACGGCGTGCCACTGCCCGTCGGTGAGCAGCGGCTCGGGGCGGTACAGCAGGTTGTACTGGTGGCGCAGCTCGTTGGCGATATTTTCGAACGATTGCGCCATGTCCTCCACCTGGAAGGGGAAGAAGGCGCGCCCGCCGGTTTCCGAAGTGAAATACTTCAGCACCTTGTCGCCCTCGGTGTCGGCGTGGGAGCTGTTGGTGGAGATGGCGTAAATCACAACGTCGGCCTTCTGCGCCATTTCGAGGGCCTGGTCGCGGGTGTAATCGCTCTGATTGTCGTCGCCGTCGCTGACGATGACGATGGCGCGCCGGAACTTGGTGCGCGGCTGATCGAGCGCCAGCTTGTCGCGGCAGGCGTAGAAAATGGCGTCGTAGAGCGCCGTGCCGCCGCCCGGCCGCAGACCGCGGATGCCGGCCTCGAGCAACTGCGGATCGTCGATCAGGTCCGTCACCAGCTCCGCCCGCGTATCGAATCGCACCAGGATGGCCTTGTCGACGCGCGCCCGCATCACCGTCCGCAGGAACTCGGCGGCCGCGTCCTGCTCAAAGCGGAAGCGGTCGCGGACGCTGTTGCTGGTATCGATGAGGATGCCGAGTCGCAGCGGCAGATCGCTTTCCGCCGTGAACTCCTGAATCTTCTGCGGGCTCTTGCCTTCGATGACTTCGAAATCCTCTTTCGCCAGGTCGGTGACGAACCGCCCCTTCTTGTCGGTTACGGTGAACAGCATGTTCACGCGCGTGACGTCCACCGAAATGCGCGCCGGCTCATCGGATTGCTGGACGGGCGGCGTAGCCGTCTTTTCCTGGCCGGACGCAAGCACGGCGGCGAGCGCGCCGAGAGCCGCTAACAAGACCCAACGCTTCATGACGCCTCAATTATAGCGTGGGGCTGGTGCGCATCCTGCGCCTTGACATCCGGGGCGCGCCCCGGCCTACTGAAAGATATGCCTCTGGTCAATGTCGCCCGCGTCGCGGACCTGCCGCCTGGCGAGGTGATGGAAGTTCTCGTGGGTCAGCAGCCCTATGCCGTTTGCAATTTCGAAGGCGCCATCTGCGCCCTGGACGGCGTCTGCATCCACAACGGCGGCCCGCTCGGGCAAGGGCGGCTCGACGGCGCTCACCTCGTGTGCCCGTACCACCTCTGGGAATTCGATTGCCGCACCGGCGAGTACGATCGCGATCCCGCCCAGCGCGTCGCAACTTATCCGGTGCGGATTGAGGACGGGCAGATCTTCATCGAGGTGCCATAGATGCCGGAGCTGCCGGAGGTGGAAACCGTGGTGCGGTCGATTGCGCGGCTGGTGGGCCGCCGCATCGTGAGCGCCGAATTCCGCGCGGCGCGGATTCTGCGCGGCGGTGACCCGGAGCGCATGGCGGCGCGTCTCGCCGGCCGCCGCATCGCGGCCATCCGGCGCTACGGCAAGTTCATCCTGGTGACGCTCTCCGGCGGCGGCTACCTGCTGCTGCACCTCGGCATGACGGGCCGCCTGCTGCTCGGCGGTGCGCCGGGCAAACACACGCACGCCGTATTCACGCTCGATGGCGGCGTGCTTCAGTTTGACGACAGCCGCCAGTTCGGCGCCATTGAGGTGCACGAGGATTTCCCCGCTCGCGTGGCGCGCCTCGGCCCCGAGCCGCTCGAGATCGCCGCTCCGGACTTCGCCCGCGCCCTCCGCCGCCGCCGCACCCGCGTCAAGGCGCTGCTGCTGGACCAGACCTTCGTCCGCGGCGTCGGAAACATCTATGCCGATGAGGCCCTCTTCCGCGCCGGGATTCACCCCATGGCGATTACCGCCAGGCTGCGCCAGGATCGCGCCCTCCGCCTGCACCAGGCCCTCGCCGAAGTGCTCACCGAGGCCATTGCCGCCGGCGGCTCCTCGATCTCCGACTATGTGGATGCCGGCGGGCGCCGGGGCCTTTTCCAGGTCAGTCACCGCGTGTATCAACGTACCGGCCAAGCCTGCGTAAATTGCGGCGCCGCCGTCCGGCGGGTGGTGGTCGCCCAGCGATCCTCGCACTTTTGCCCGCGTTGCCAAAAACGGTGATCCAGGTAGGACAGACCATCGGTCTTTGTGGTCTGTCGTGCCCGCTGGAGCGGGCCACCCCCAAACAGACGACAAAAACCGATCGTCCGTCCTACCTCTTTGTAACCCGTTGCCGGGGCGTCGCGTCGTTAGTGATGCATACGATTCGCCATCTTGCGTATGATTAAGGATTGACGATTTCCCGCGGCTTTCCGCCCCTCGTTCGGGGCGTGCGCGGATTCTGCGAAGTTGAAGGAGATTTCACACGTGAAACGCATCTTCCGTTACCTACCGCTGTTCCTGTTGCCAGCGTTTTTCCTCCCGCTTGCCCACGCTCAGTACGGATTCGATATCGGACTTGGCTTCGGGGCCATGCAGGACAAAGCGTCCGGGAGCGGCCTCGATTACAACAACAACCTCGCCTCGTGCACAGTCGGTGCTGCAGACCCCACCTGCGTGGCTACCAGCAGCCTCAGCGGACTTGCCATGGGCGTGGGCGGCAATGTGATGGCCTGGAAACATTTCGGGATCGGCGCCGAGGTCAATTTTCAGCCTGGCAAGCAGAATTACCTCGAGCTCCCGGCGAGTGTAGGAGTCAACTTCCAGTCGCGCATGACCCTGTTTGACTTCAATGGAATCTACCAGCCGGTGCGGACCAAGAAAGTCGCCTTCGAGATTAGCGGCGGCGTCGGCGGAGCCAACCTCCGTTATTACGAAACCGGCGCAACCGGCAGCGCCATCGGCGCCTCGAATTTCACCCAGTACTTTGGCAGCAACAATCACTTTCAGGTGCATGCCGGCGTGGGTGTTCAGTTCTACCTGACCGACCATGTGTTTCTCCGCCCCCAGTTCGACATTCACTACGTTCCCAATCTGACGCAATTCGGCAGCAACCTGGTCACTTCGGAGACGATTTGGCTGGGCTACACCTTCGGCTCGCAGTAGTTGGTGGGGCGGGCTTCAGCCTGCCAACGCCCGCCTGCGGGCGCATTTCTTACAGTACGAGCGTCGGGCGCGCGCAGGTTGAGTCTCGAATGGCCCGCGCGCTGCCGCGCTATTGCTGCACTGCGGGCGCCGGCTCTCCCGTCAGGTCCTCGGCCGCAATCGGGGGATTGTAGTACAGCAGCCGCTGGCAGCTTTCGCAGGAGAGGAGCTGGTCGTCTTTCTTGAGGTCCTGGAAATACTGCAGCCGCAGCAGCATGTTGCACGCCGTGCAGCGGCCATCCACCACCTCGGCCACGCCGACGCCCTTGCGCGATTTGCGCGCTCGCTCGTACTTCTGAAGCGCCGCCGGAGTCATTTGGGGAACCATGGCGGCGCGCTCCTGCTGCAGTTCGGCTGCGGCTTTCCGGTCCGCCGCGGTGCGGTCCCTGGCGCTGTTCTTTTCCGTCTCCACTTGCAGTTTCTCGGTCCGCAGCGCGGCCTCGGCGGCCTTCACGTTTCTGTCCAGCGGCTCGGATTCACTCATTAAATCCAGAATCCGGTCCTCCAGCTTGCGAATTTCCTTCTGGCAGAATTCAATTTCGCTCTGAAAGGCGCGGTACTGCTCGTTGGTCTTGGCCTCCACCATCTGCCCTTTGAGCTTCGAGATCTTCTGCTCCCACACCTGGATATCGCCTTCGCTCTGCTTCCGCTCCTTCTGGTTGGCGGTGAGCGCGGCGCGGTCGGCTTCGAGCTTGCGCTCATGCGATACCAGTTTCTTTTCGATAACGGAAATGTGGACGGGTAAAGCCGCGATCTCGCGCTGCAGGTTCACCAGCAGATTGTCAATCTCTTGCAGGCGGATCGCCAGCTTCAGGTCTGCGAGCATGGCTAATCGCAGTGTAACATGCGGCTTCCAGCGTCCGAAGTTCCGCAATGCGCAGCGTGCGCGCCAGCACATAAAATACTCCCACGCCGAGCGGAATGGAGACGCCCAGATCCGCCAGTTGCGGCAGGCGATGCCCGCGCATACTAGCGTGAATCGCCACGCTCGAGGCGCGGCAGACCGCGCCCATCGCTGCCGCCGCCAGCGTGATCTTAGCCGCGCTCACCGCCAGGCGGCGGCCCTCCAATCCTTCGATGCGGCGGCGTAGCGCCGTGGCCAGCGCGGCCGCGCCGGCCAACGCCACCAGGGAAGTGGCCAGCGCCAGCCCCGCCTGACCCATCCGCATCCCTCGCGCCAGGCCGGCTGCCAGCGGCAGATTCAAGCCGATCGAGGCCATGCTCACCGCCATCGGCGTCCACGCGTCGTCCAGCGCGTAAAAAGCCGGCGCCAGAAGCTTGATCGCCCCGTAGCCGGCCAGCCCCACGCTGTAGCACGTGAGTGCCAGCGCGGTCTGGTGCGTGTCATAGGCTCCGAAACGGCCTCCCTGGTACACCGCGCCGATCATGCTTTCGCCCAGCACCGCCAGCCCCACCGACGACGGGATAGTGAGCAGCAGCGCCATCCGCAACGAACCCGCCAGCGTGGCGCGAAACTCGTCCACGCGCCCCAGCGCCGCGCTGCGCGAAATGGCCGGCAACGTGGCGCTGGCCAAGGCCGCTCCGAACAGTCCCAACGGAAATTGCAGGAACCGGAATGCGTACCCCAGCCAGCTCACCGGCCCGTTCAGCGTGCGGCCGGCTGCATCGGTGAGGCCCGAAGCCAGATTGGCGTTCACCATCGCGTTGATCTGCACCGCCGCGTTGCCGATCAGCGCCGGCAGCATCAGCCGCGCGATCCGCCGCAAGCCCGGGTGCCGGAAATCGATACGCGGCCGGAACGAAATGCCAGCGCGGCGCAGGCTCGGCATCTGCCAACCCAATTGCAGCGCGCCGCCGATCACCACGCCGGCCGCCATCGAGACGATCATCCCCTGCGGCCAGCGCCTGCCTATCGTCAGCCCCAGCGCCAACCCGCTCGCGACGGAGCCGATGTTGAAGAACGTGGACGCCAGCGCCGGCACGCCGAACCGCCCGCGCGCGTTCAGAATCGCCATCGCTTCGGCCGCCAGCGCCACCAGCAGCAGGAAGGGAAACATAATGCGCGTCAGCAGTACGGTGAGCTCGAACTTGCCCGGCACGCGCGCGAATCCCGGCGCCAGTAACTCTACCAACTGCGGGCTGAAAATCATGCCGGCCACGCAAACCGCGCCCGCCCCCAGCGTGAGCGCAGTCGCCACCACCCGCGCCAGTTCGGCCGCTTCGAGCGCGGTCCCGGTGGTGAGCGCTTCCGAGAAAGTCGGGACGAAGGCGGAGGCGAGCGCCCCTTCGGCGAACAGGTTGCGCGTCAGGTTGGGGATGCGAAAGCCGGTCAGGAATGCGTCGTAGACGGCGCCGGCGCCGAACAGCCGCGCCATCGCAGCTTCTCGCGCCAGGCCGGTCAAACGGCTCAATAGAACGGCCGCCGAAACCACCCCCGCCGAACGCAGCAGGCTGTGCTCGCCCGCCGCCTCGCCGGGTTTCATTCCACGCGCCGGACTTCCACCTGGCGGTAAATCTCTTCGGTCTGGGCCAGCGAGGCAAAGTTCATCCCCGGCAGCCGCGCCGATGCCGTGCCGGCCGCTACGCCCCAGCGCAGCGCTTCCGCCGGGTTTTGACCGCGGCTCATCGACCAGGCGAAGACCGCCGTCAGCGCGTCGCCCGCGCCGATCGGGCACACTGCGTCCACCCGCGGCGGCAGAGCTTCCACCAGTCCGTTGCCGAATGCGCCTATCGCCCCGCGGCTGCCCAACGAAAGCACCACCGATTCCTGCCCCATCGCGCGGAGCTGCCCCGCCGCTTCGAGCGAATGCGTGCGCGTCAGGATGGTGCGCCCCAGCAGCCGCTCCGCTTCCGGCTGGTTCGGCGTGGCCACCGTGGGCCGCGCCTCTATGCCTTCCCGCAGTGAATCACCGCCCGCGTGCAACAGCGTCTTCACATGCTTCTGCCGCGCCATCGCGATCATCTTCGCGTAAAAGGATGAGGGCACGCCCGGCGGCGTGCTGCCGCACAGCATCAGCCAGTCCGCGCCATCCAGAGCCTGCCGCACCGCGCGTTCCACCCGCGCCACTTCCGGCCCGGTCAGCGCCGGCCCTACCTCGTTCAGGTTCACCGTCAGCCCTTGCTTATCCGTGATGGTGAGATTGGTGCGAACGGCGTTCTTCACCGGCACCACCACGATCGGGTAGCCGCAGCCTTGGAGCAGGGCCTCCAGCCGTTTGCCGCTGGCGCCACCCGAAATCAGCACCGCCTGCGTCTGGCCGCCGAACGAGTGGATCACGCTCGACGCGTTGAGCCCGCGGCCTCCGGCCGATTGCCGGATCGAATTGATGTAGGCGCGGTCTTCGAACGCCAGCCGGTCGACGCTGAGGATCCGATCGATGGCCGGATTGATGGTGAGAGTGACGATCAAGAACCTATTGTACGCGTGGCTGCACCGTGGCGCACGCGTTCCTGCGTGCAGGGTCGGCGGGTCGTCTCGACCTTTCTTCGCAGCGCCCTCGGCGCGGCACGCACCGGTGCGTGCGCCGCGTCGTATCATGAACCTGATGCGGGCTGTCAGCCGTTCGCGCTGATCCCTGACGGCTCGCCCGCGGCGATGGAAGCTACCACCTCGACGTTCACGCTGCTCGAGAAGGCCAAGGCCGGCGATGAGGATGCCCTCTCGCAGGTATTCGAACAGTATCGGCGCCGCCTGGTTGTGCTGGTGCATTTCAAGCTCAGCCCGCACGCCCGCGAGCGCACGGAGGTGGAAGACGTGGTGCAGGAGACCTGCCTGCGCGCATTCCGCGACGTGAATCGTTTCACCTATCGGACGCCGGGGAGTTTTCTGCGCTGGCTCTCCTCGATCGCCGACCACGTGATTGTGGACCGCGTGCGGTACCGGAATCGCGAACGGCGCGCCGGCGAAGAGGTGCCGTTCCGCAGCCAAAGCAACCCGCTCGGCCCCGAGCCCGCCGATACGAAAACGCCGAGCCGGCTGCTCGGACAGCAGGAGGCGGTGGACCGGCTGCTCGCGCGATTGAACGAGCTTCCCGAGGATTACCGGCAGGCGATTTTGCTGGCTAAAATCGAAGGCCTCTCGACAGCCGAGATGTCGGAGCGGTTGGGAAAGTCTCGCGAACAGGTGGCCCTCCTCGTTTACCGTGCGGTGAAGCGCTTCCGCAGCTTGTGCGACGGCGGGGAGGCGTGATGGACGACGAGCGCGAGCTGCGGCTGGCCCAATCGTTCGCCGAGATTCTGGATGGGGCGGCGCGCGGCGAAGACGCGCCCGAGCTGGCGGACGAACTGGCAACGTTGGCCGAGATCGATCGCGCACTGGATCCGCCGGCGCTCCCCGAGCAACTCTCCGGACACAAGATCTTGGCCGAGATCGGCTCCGGCGGGATGGGCCGCGTGTTGCTCGCGATGGACGAAGCCCTGGGGCGCAAGGTGGCCATTAAGACGCTAGCCCCTCGATACGCCGACAACCGCGCATTGCACGCCCGCTTTATGGCAGAGGCGCGCGCCATGGCGCGCCTGTCGCATCCCAACATCGTGCGCATTTACAACCTGGGCCCCGCCGAAGAGCCGCCGCACTTCGTGATGGAGTTCCTGGAAGGCGCGCCGTTGACCAAGGCTGCCGCGCGGCTGACGTTCGAACAAAGAGCGGAGCTGATGCACAAGGTGGTGCTGGCCGTCGAGTTTCTGCACCAAGGAGGGATGCTCCATCGCGACCTGAAGCCGGCCAACATTCTGGTGGGCGCCGATCTGGAACCGAAGCTGCTGGATTTCGGACTGGCGCTCGATCTTGGGCTGCACGAACGGCTTTCGAGAATCGGCGAGATGGCCGGCACGCCCGAGTACTTTTCACCGGAACAGGCGGGCGGCGCGGAGAAACTCGATGCGCGGAGCGACGTTTTTTCGCTTGGCGCGATTCTTTACGAACTGCTTGCCGGCACGCCGCCATTTCGCGGCGAGACGGTGGCGGAGCTGCTGCGGCGCATCCGCGAGGAAGAGCCAGCGCTGCCCCGCCGGCAGGATCCCGCCATTCCCAAAGCCCTCCAGGACATCTGCCTCAAAGCCCTCGAAAAGGACCCGACGCACCGCTACGGTTCGGCCCGCGAGATGGCTGACGACCTGCGCCGATATCTGGCCGGCGAAGCCGTGCTGGCCGAGCCGGCCGCCTATGCGCGGCTGATTGCCGATAAAGTCGGCGAGCATCTGCGCGATCTGGAAAGCTGGCGGCGCGATCAGGTGGTCTCGGACGCTGAGTACGAGGGCATTCGCAAACGGTATGACCGCCTGCTGGAGCGCGAGGATGCCTGGATCATGGAGGCACGCCGCCTCACCCTGCCGCAGGTGAGCCTCTATCTGGGCGCCTGGATTCTAGCCGTGGGCGCGGCGCTGCTGACGTTCTTCAAATACCCGGCGTTGGCCGGAGTGCCGGCGGTCTTGGTGGCCTGGGCGGCGGCCGTGCCGATGGCTTGGATCGGCATTCGTACCTGGAAGCGCGGATATCATCGCGTCGCCATCGCGTATCTGTTGGCCTTCTGCGTGGTGCTTCCGGTATCTATGCTGGTCACCCTGGAGGAAGCCCGCGTCTTCAACTGGCTCACCCATGGACGCGCGAACCTGGAACTCTTTCACCGCCTGGGCGTGGACAAACAGGCCACCAACGCGCAATTGTGGTGGGCGCTCGCGGCTGGCCTGCCGGTCTGTTGGTGGCTGCGGCGCTTCACGCGGGCGCCGGTCTTCTCGCTGATGTTCTCGTCCATCGCCGCGCTGCTGTGCCTGACTACGCTGCTCCGCATGGGCCTGTTGGACTGGCTAGATAACGATCCCGGCCGTTTCTATTTCCACTTGATTCCCTGTGCGGCGCTCTTCATGGCCGCCGGTTTTGGCCTGGAACGGCTTGGAAGGCCCGATGACTCGCGCTATTTCTATCCTTTTGCGGTCGCATTCACCTGGGCCGCGCTGAGCGGCGTGGCCACCTTCCACGAGCCCTACGCCAAATGGCTGCAAGCCACCGCACCGTGGACGCGCGGGCAAATCGAGTACCTGTTCATCGCCAATGCCGCAATCTATTTCGTGCTCGACCGCATCTGCGAGCGGCTCCCCTCGCCGCAGGTGCATGTGGTGGGCCGCGCCTTCCGCTTCGTGATTCCGGGCCATGTCATGACGTCGCTGTTCCTGCTGGGCCTCAATGCCAATTCGCACCTCGAACAACGCGTCTTCGATTGGCTCTTGCCCTCCGTGGCGTGCATGTTCGTGTTTCTGAGCATTCCGCGCCAGATGAAGAACTTCTTCGCCTCGGGCCTGCTGTTCTTCGCCATCGGCGTATTCCGGCTGCAAGAGAACGTATTCCCGGACCGCGCCGGCTGGCCAATCTTTTTGCTCGGATGCGGCCTCGCCCTGATGGTGGCAGCGGCAAACTACGCGCCGCTGAAAGTGGCGCTCGCACGGATGATGAAGCGTGTGGGTTGGTGAAGCTCTCAGAACAGGTTGACGTCAAGACCCGCGATGAAGTGGATGCCGGGAATCACGAGGTCGCGCAGCTCGCGGTCGTTGGTGAGGAAGAGATCCACCCCGGCGTGCCCTGCACTCGCCAGATGTATGGCATCGGCGGGCGTCACGCGAGAGCTTCCGCGAATCTGGCCATAGCGCTCCGCGGTTTCCGCGGCAAACGGGATCAGTTCGACCTCGGCCGAGTCAAACAACTGGCGGATCTTGAGCGATTCGTCGGTCTGGCCGCGCCGATAAGATCCCACCAGAATCTCGCCGAGCGTGAAGGTGCTGGTCAGGAGCTTATCTTTTCGCTGCTGCATCTTGCGGTAGATCTCTTCCACTCGATCCGCGTACTGCGGATTGTCCTCGAACCAGTACACGAACAACATCGTGTCCCAGTAAATCCGGCTCAACGGTCTTCCTCACGGCGATGAAAGTTCTCTCGTTCACTGCGAATGAACGTCTCTCCGCCGCCCAGGCCCGTAAACGTATCCTTGGCGATGCCGCGGAGGCTCAGGAGGAACGGCTCCTTCTCCGACGCTGGACCGCGATTCGCCGTGAGCCGATAGGTGAAGGTAGCGGTGGTGCCAAGACCGGAAGGGGGTCCTTCAAACTTCTCCAGCACGAGCTGGTTCTCGTTGAGGAACTTCCGGGATCGCAGCACCTGGCAAACGTTCGGAACCTGGTTTCTCAGACCCAGGCCTTTGTGGACTTCGCCGGCAACAATCCGAACGGTGGTCAGGCCGCGGAGCTGCGCCTTTTCCAGGAACTGCTCCTTGACGTATTCGCGAATGTGGTCCGCAGCGGATTGTGTCTTCATATGTTTGCCTCTTTAACTATTCTATCTACTAGTATAATTACATAGATAAGAAAGAATCGCAAGATATTATCGTATTTGCCGTATGTGTCAGAAAACAGAGGCATTCACTGCGGTTCGACCGTCTCCCGCTTCACCCAAGCCACCACGAGCCGTAGCTCCTCGTAAGTCACATCCGGCGGCAGCGCATCCTTGAGAGTCTTAAGTCGATCCGTGCCGAGGCGGCGGACAGCCTCGGCGATCTTATTGTGGCGCGCTTCTCCCAGCCAATCCATGCGGTACTCGACGCAGCCTTCCGCGATCAGTCCCACCACCACCTCGACCACGGTCGATAGGCGGCGGCCTCGAATGCGAGCGATCTCCTCGAGCGATTTGCCTTCGGCGAGCAGCGCCATGGTCTCTTCGGCCGGGGAAGCCTGGCGTTCCTGGCGCTCGGCGCGCGCACCGTTGCGGAAGGCTTCGAGCGCGGCGAAGATTTCGCTGCCGTACATCTCGGCTTTGCGTTCGCCGAAACCGAACACGCCGAGCAGTTCGCGCAGGTTGGAAGGGCGCTTGCGGCAAAGGTCTTCGAGCGAGGCATCGGACAGCACGACATACGCCGGGACGGCGGCGCGCTGGGCGGCGCGAAGACGCCATTGCTTCAGGAAGTCGAGCAACGCCCGGTCGGCAGGCGGCTCGACAGATGCGATAGGCCCACCGGTGCGCGTGGGCGCCGGCTCGCGACGGGTTTCGGTGCGGGGCGCTTCGGCTTGGGCCGCACGTTTCTTTTTCTTCTTGGCGCTCTTCTTCGCGAAGGCCTCGACGACCGGCTCCTCGAGCCACGCCGGCCGGTTGCCGCAGACGTCGCACATATCGCAGCGCGTCCACTTGGGCGTCTGCCCGAAATGATTGCAGATTTGCAAATGCCGGCAGCGGGCGCTCTCGACGAAACGGCGCACTGCGTGGTAGCGCTGCCAGGCGCGCTCCTTTTCCTGCGGGTCCTGCAATTGGTCGATGAAATAAGCCAGCAGGCCGGTGTCCTTGGGCTGCCAGAGCAGGACGCAATCGGCGGCCTCGCCATCGCGGCCCGCGCGGCCGGCTTCCTGATAATACTGTTCGATGGATTTCGGCAGCGAGGTGTGGATCACGGCGCGCACCGCGGCCTTGTTGATGCCGAGGCCGAAAGCGATGGTGCCCACCAGCACGCGCACGTCGTCGTTCATCCAGCGTTCCTGGTTGCGCCTCCGGTCGGGCGCCTCCATCTGGCCGTTGTATGGTACGGCGGGAATATCGTGGTTGCCCAGGAAATCGACCAATTCCTCGACCAGCGCGATGGTCGGCGCATACACGATGATGCTCTGCCCGGCGTAGGCGCGCGCGGCCTGCAAGAGGCGCTGGCGATGGGAGTCCTTCGCGCATTCTTCTACCACATAGCGCAGGTTGCCGCGGTGAAAACTGGCGATGTATTTGTGCGGATCGCGCAGGCGAAGCTGCTCGAGAATGTCATGCCGCACGCGGCGCGTGGCGCTGGCGGTGAAGGCGGCGATCGGGATATCGGGAAAGTTCTGGCGCAGCGAGGCGAGCTGGCGATACTCGGGGCGGAATTCGTGGCCCCATTCGGAGATGCAGTGCGCCTCATCGATGGCGAACAGCGCTAGCGGAACTTTTTCCAGCCAGCTCACGGTGTCTTCCCGCGCCAGGCGTTCGGGCGAAAGATAGAGCAGGCGGAAAGCGCCCTGTGTGGCGGCGCGCATGACGGCGCGCTGCTCGTCGGCCGGCTGCGTGCTGTTGAGCATGGCGGCCGGAATGCCCATATCGGCGAGTTGCGCCACCTGGTCGTGCATGAGGGCGATCAGCGGGCTGACCACCAGCACGGTGCGGCCGCTCACCAGCGCCGGAAGCTGGTAGCAGAGCGACTTCCCGCCGCCGGTGGGCATCACCACGGCGGCGTCGTGGCCCTCCATCAGGCTCTGAATGATGCGCTCCTGCATGGGCCGGAACGAATCGTAGCCCCAATACTTCTTCAGGGCTTGCTGGAGGTCGGGCACGTTGGCAACTACGAGTGTATCAACCGCACCACCGCGGGCGGCGCCGCGCGCAGCAGCTCCGCGACGGTCGTGCGTGTCACCGGATGGCGCAGGGTTGGCGCGAGGTCATGGAGGGGTACGAGCACGAACCGCCGCTCGGCCATGCGCGGGTGCGGAACCTCGAGCTTGCTGCCGCGTACCACGGCCGTGCCGTAGAGCAGGATATCGACATCGATAATGCGCGGCCCCTTGGGCACGGTGCGCACGCGGCCCAGCACGCGCTCCACCTTCTGCACCCGCGCCAGAAGCTGCATGGGAAACAGCGTGGTCTCGGCCTCCAAGGCCAGGTTGTAAAACCAGCGCTGATCCGTATAATCGACCGGCTCAGTTTCGTAGACTGGCGAAATGCGCAGCACGTGCAACCCGGGCGCGTCGAGCCGCTCAATAGCCGCCCGCAGGTTTCGCTCGCGATCGCCGATATTGGAGCCGAGGCTGAGATAGACGAGCTTTAGCAAGGGAACCGTCAGGAGATTCGATAGACGTACGCGTCCTCGATGTGGCGATCGCCGAAGGTTTGGCCCCCGAGCCGCATTCCTTCGACACTTGCTGCCTTGGCGAAGACCTGGCGCAGCTCACGGATAAACTTGTCTTTCATGCTAAAGATCACGAGCGACTCGGTCTCCCGAACCGTGAATCCGGCCTTGTCCAAGGTCTCAAGTACGGCGTGGTAGGCCCCCCTGGTTCCCTTCGCGTCTAAGCGGTTCGACGAAAGCAGCAGACGCCAGTCCCCGTACGACGAAAGCACGGCCCACATCGCAACGCCGATCTTGAGTTTCGCGTCGTCCAGCGTCTGGAGGATCTTCCTTCCGGTCTCGATCTCGGGTCCTACCAGCAATGTCTGAGCCATGAGAGTATTCCGCTCTTTGGATTGCCGACGGCGTTTACCAGGCCCTGTGCCTTTTCCGCAGTGTTCCGGAGGTATCGACTGTCCTCCGACCATGATACGACGATAAGCCAGTTATCACGAAACGCGGGATCGCTTTCGATCCGGGCGTCGTGCGCTTCCCGCAGTCCGGCCAGCCTGATCAACTCGACCAGACTGTGAGTGTAGCTCTTATTCACGCGGTCCTTGTCAGGGAACTCGTGTCTTTGTGTCTTCTTCGCGATGCACGCTTTCAGCGCGCATTCGACGGCATAGCCAGCCAGGTAATAGGCGCCTTCGGGTAATCCCGCGTCGAGCAGGGCCTTGGCTTCTTTTGCGCGGATTCTGGAAAGCGCTTGTAGCTCCTTGCGATCCACAGCTTATCCTAACAGGCGGCGGCTCAGAACAGCCCCGGCTGCCCGTCGTTCGGCAGCTTGCGCTTGATCTTGAAATAATCGAACGCCAGCTCGGTTCCGACTCTGCCCCGCGGCGTGCGGTTGAGGAAGCCGAGCTGGATGAGGTATGGCTCGTAGACTTCCTCGATGGTGTCGGCCTCTTCGGAAATGGACGCCGCGATGGTGCCGACGCCGACCGGACCGCCTCGATACTTTTCGAGGATCGTCAGCATGATCTTCTGGTCGATCTCATCCAGGCCGTAGCGATCCACGTCGAGCAAGTTGAGAGCGGTCTGCGCCACTGGCAGCGTGATGCGGCCGTCGGCGCGCACTTGCGCATAGTCGCGGACGCGGCGCAGCAGGCGGTTGGCGATGCGCGGCGTACCGCGGCAGCGGCGGGCCAGTTCCTCGGCGGCGCCATCTTCGATTTCGACGCCCAGCAGTTTCGCCGACCGGTTGACGATCGTCTTGAGCTCCTCCACCGTGTACGGATCCAGGCGCAGCACCAACCCGAAACGGCCGCGCAGAGGCGCGCTGACCAGGCCTTGCCGCGTGGTGGCGCCGATGGCCGTGAACTTCGGCATCGGCAGCGAGTGCGTACGCGCGCCCGGCCCCACGCCGACCAGGATATCCACGCGAAAATCCTCCAGCGCCGAATACAGCATCTCTTCGACGTCGGGCAGCAGGCGGTGAATCTCGTCGATGAAGAAGACCTGGCGGGCGCGTATGTTGCTGAGGATGCCGGTGAGGTCGAGCTTCCGTTGCAGCACCGGGCCCGAAGTGGTGGTGAACTCGGCTTCGAGTTCTTCGGCGATGATGGCCGCGAGCGTGGTTTTGCCCAAGCCGGGCGGGCCATACAGCAGCACGTGGTCCATGGCTTCGCCGCGCTGACGGGCGGCCTGGATGGCAATATCCAGGTTCTCTTTGAGCTTGCTCTGTCCGGTGAATTCGGCCAGCCGCCGCGGGCGGAGCCCCGCTTCGAATTGCAGATCTTCGGCCTGGCGATCGCCGGAAACCAGTTTCCGGTCGGGCACTGTTACCAGCTTACCGTACCAGTTCCAGGGCGCGGCGGAAAAGCGGCTCGAAGTCGGCGGGCGCGCCGGCGGACTTGGCCTTGCGCACCGCCGCTTCGGCCTGCGGGCGGGCACAGCCCAGGTTGAGGAGGGCGGAAAGCACGTCCTGGTCCACTTGGCTGAGTGCGACGCCGGTGGGCGTTTCCGGCAGCTCCCCGCTCACTGCGGGCATTTTGTCGCGCAGTTCCAGCACCATGCGCTCAGCGGTTTTCTTGCCGACGCCGGGAATGCGGACCAGGCGGTCGACTTCGCCGCGGATGATGGCGCGAATCAGGTCGGGCGCGGCGACTCCGGAAAGCACCTTCACCGCCAACGTGGGGCCGATGCCGCTGACCGAGATCAGCTTCTCGAACAGCACCTTTTCCTCGCCGGTCAGAAAGCCGTAGAGCGAAAGCGCGTCTTCGCGAACGTGCGTGTGAATGCGCAGGCGGACCTCGGCGCCGGTGCCGGGCAGGTGGGTGAAAGTGGAGACCGGAATGGTCACGTCATACCCGACGCCGCCGGCCTCGACGATGGCCTGGTTGGGATGCTTCTCGATCAAAACGCCACGCAGCAGAGCAATCATAGGTCCGGCAACGATCAAGTTAGCACAGTGGGCAAACGGATTTGGGCCACGAATAAACACGGATAAACACAAATGGAAGACAAGAGGCCCATTGAAACCAAGAGGATTTGTTCGTGTTTATTCGTGTCCATTCGTGGCCCAAACGGTTTTGCGTGGCCTGCTACAGCAGCTCTTCCAGCTTCTTTCGCAAATCGGCGGCGAGGCGCGGGTTTTCGCCGCCGGTTGAAATGGCAAGGTGAAAGCCATGGCGCGACACGCGCGCCGGGAGGATGAAATCGCACTCGCGTGCGGAATCGGCGATGTTGGCGAAAATGCCACGGCCCTTGGCGGCTACGCCGATGCGATGGTTGGTGAGGCGGTCGTTGGTGGCGGCAAAGACGAGCACGCAACCGGCCAGGTCGGCCGCGCAGAAAGGACGGCGCACCAGCCGCAGGGGGAGAGATTCGAATTCGCTTTCCCACTCCGGCGCAACCACGGTGACGCGCGCGCCCGCCTCGAGCAGCCCTTTGGTCTTGCGCAGCGCCACTTTGCCCGCGCCCACCACCAGCACCGGGCGGCCTTGCAGGGTTAGGAAGATCGGATAGTGCTTCAACTCCAAACTGTAACACGGCAGGCGCTGGCCGGCGGCGAAATCGAGCCGGACGTCGAGGCCCGTTCGGGCGCGCCTGCTATGATTGATGTGCCATGCCGAACCCTATCCCCACGGTGGTCATTGTGGGACGTCCGAACGTAGGCAAATCGACCCTTTTCAATCGCATCACGGGCCAGCGCCGCGCCATAGTCGGCGACGAGCCTGGGATTACGCGCGACCGTATGCACGGGCAGGCCGAGCATCGCGGACGCCGCTTCGAGGTGATCGATACCGGCGGCATCGTGGTGGAAGACCAGGAGTACATCCCCAGCCAGATACTGCGCCAGGCCCAGTTTGTGCTGGAAAGCGCAGCGCAGATCATTCTGCTGGTGGACGGGCGCGCGGAAATCACCGGCGCCGATCGCGACCTGGCGCGCATGCTGCAACGCCTGGGACGGCCGCTCACGCTTGCCGTCAACAAAGCCGACACCGCCTCGCACGAGGACCTGGCAAACGCGTTCTACGAGCTTGGCATCGCCGATGTCTACCCGGTTTCCGCGGAGCATGCCACTGGAATGGAGGCTCTGCTCGATCATGTGACGGCGGGATTCGCGGCCGGCGAGGCCACACCCAACGCTGAGGCCGAATCGATCAAAGTGGCCATCATCGGCCGCCCGAACGTGGGCAAATCGACGCTGCTGAACATGCTCACAGGGCAGGAGCGCGCCATCGTTTCCCCGGTGGCCGGCACCACGCGCGACTCGGTGAACGAAACCGTCGTGCGCGACGGCGTCGAGTATGTTTTCGTCGACACCGCCGGCATACGCCGCAAGGGCAAGACCAAGCTGATGGCGGAAAAGCTGAGCGTGGTGATGGCACGCCGCAATATTCGCATGGCGCACGTGGTGCTGCTGGTGCTCGATGCGGTGGAAGGCGTCTCCACCAACGACGCCACCATCGCCGGCTACGCTCACGAAGGCGGCCGCGCGCTGATCATTTGCGTGAACAAGTGGGACGAGCTGAGGAACAGCTCGAAGAACGAATTCGAGCAGGATATCCGCGACATGTTCAAGTTTCTCGAATACGCGCCGGTCAAGTTCATTTCAGCCAAGACGGGCGCCGGCGTGGCCGCGCTTTTCCCGCTCATCCGCGAGGTATATGAGGCGGCTTCGCGGCGCATCCCCACCGGCGAATTGAACCGTTGGGTGGAACAACTGCAATTCGAGGAACGCAAGATTCTCTACGCCACGCAGGCCTCGATTCGCCCGCCGGAGTTCGTCATCTTCACCGGCGGCAAAGGCGGCCCATTGCACTTCTCCCACGAGCGTTACCTGGTCAATCAACTCCGCCGCAGCTTCGGCTTCAAGGGCACGCCGATTGTGCTGAAGACGAAGGCCAAGGGCGAGGGGAAGAAGAAGAGGTAGACGTGTGGGGCGGGCGCCCGCGCCCGCGCGGAGGCCCCAGCCTCCGCATCCGGCAGCGGAACGGGGGAGTTCCGCGCGGACCAAGGGGTCCGCCCCACCAGCCGAATTCGGCGCGAAAGGTCACCCGCGTAAGTTCTTTTCGATATTAATCGCCTCCCATTTGTGATATGCTCAACCCACTCCGGGGAGGGGTGTGGCAATGTCCCTTGTGCGTGACATTCTGCAACAGCGCAACAGCCTTTTCTACGTTGAAGAGGGCGACTCCGTAGCCGCGGTGGTTCGGCGAATGGCGGAACTGAACCTTGGCGCCATTATGGTTATGGGCGGCGGCGAGTTGCGCGGCGTCTTCAGCGAGCGGGATCTAATGCGTCGCGTGGTGCTCGAAGGTCGCGAACCGGAACGAACCGCGGTCGATCAGGTGATGACCACCAACGTGGCCACTATTGAAGATTCGGCTTCGATGGAGCAGGCCATGGCGGCCATGGAATCTCACGGCTGCCGCCACCTGCCGGTGATGCGTGGCGGGGTGGTGGCTGGATTCCTTTCCATGCGCGACGTGATCCATCATGAGTTGATGCAAAAGACCGAAGAGCTGCATCATATGCAGGCGTACATTCACGGAACTTGACCACCGGAATCATCGTTTTCGCCCACGGCTCGCGCCTGGAACCGGCTAATGAGTCAGTGCGCGCCGTAGCCCGCCAACTCGCCGCCGCCGGGCGGTTCGAAGCCGTGGAATCGGCATTTTTGGAGTTGGGCGAGCCCAGCCTGGAAGGCGCCGTGGAAGCCCTGGCGGCGCGGGGTATTCACGACATCCTGGTGGTTCCGTATTTCCTCACCCTTGGCATCCATCTTGAGCGGGATTTACCTCGTATTATCAATCAGATAGCTGACAAGTTCGGGCATGTGAAGATCCGCGCCACGCCTCCTTTGGATGGCCACTCTGCGTTGGTGGGAGCCATGCTGGATCGAATCAAGGCCGAGTTGGCTACTTGAGCGGAACGCACTCAATTAGGACTTGACAATATCACGCTAAGGTTTGATAATAGATTTGGACTAAAACGCCGCACCTTCAGCGGCGAAAACGCCATTGTTCAAAGACAGACAAAGATTGACTTGAGCGAGGGAGGATCAGCAGAGGTATGGGCAAAATCATCGGTATTGATCTGGGCACAACCAACTCCGTGGTGTCAGTGATTGAGGCCGGCCAACCCACCGTCATCGCCAACCAGGAAGGCACGCGCACCACGCCTTCGGTGGTGGCATTCACCAAGAGCGGCGAGCGACTGGTGGGTCAGGTGGCGAAGCGCCAGGCGATCACCAATCCGGAGAACACGGTTTTTTCGATCAAGCGGTTCATGGGGCGCCGCTTCGACGAAGTCAGCGAAGAAATGAAGATGGTCCCCTACAAAGTGGTGCGCGGCGACAACGGCGACGCGCGCGTGGATATTAGCGGCAAGAAATACTCGCCGCCGGAAATCTCGGCCATGATTTTGACCAAGCTGAAGGAAGCGGCCGAATCGTACCTCGGCGAGAAGATCACGCAGGCGGTGATCACGGTGCCCGCGTACTTCAACGACGCGCAGCGGCAAGCCACCAAGGACGCCGGCAAAATTGCGGGCCTGGAAGTGATGCGCATCATCAATGAGCCGACCGCGGCGGCGCTGGCCTACGGGCTGGACAAGAAGAAGAACGAAACCATCGCGGTCTACGATTTCGGCGGCGGCACCTTCGACATCTCGATCCTCGAGGTGGGCGAGGGCGTGGTGGAAGTGAAATCCACCAACGGCGATACTCACCTGGGCGGCGACAACATCGACCAGCGGATCATCGACTGGATCGTGAGCGAGTTCAAGAAGGAAAACGGCATCGATCTTTCGCGCGACCAGATGGCTCTGCAACGCCTCAAGGAAGCCGCCGAAAAGGCCAAGATGGAGCTGTCGACGCTGCTCGAGAGCGAAATCAATCTGCCCTTCATCACCGCCGACGCCTCCGGTCCCAAGCACCTGCAGATGAAGCTGACGCGGGCGCGTTTCGAGCAGATGGTGGAAGACATTGTGCAACGCTCGGTGGGGCCGTGCAAACAGGCGCTGGCCGATGCCCAAGTGAATCCGGCGCAGATCAATGAAGTGGTGATGGTGGGCGGCCAGACGCGCATGCCGCGCATCCAGCAACTGGTGCGCGACCTGTTCGGCAGGGAGCCCCACAAGGGCGTCAACCCGGATGAAGTGGTCGCCGTGGGCGCCGCTGTGCAAGGCGGCGTGCTGGCGGGCGAAGTGAAAGACGTGCTGCTGCTGGATGTGACCCCGCTCTCGCTCGGCATCGAAACCATGGGCGGCGTGTTCACCAAGCTGATCGAGCGCAACACTACCATACCCACGCGCAAGACCGACGTGTTCTCCACAGCCAGCGACAACCAGTCTTCGGTGGAGATCAAGGTCTACCAGGGCGAGCGCGCCATGGCGCATGACAACCGGCTGCTGGGGGTGTTCCAGTTGGGCAATATTCCGCCGGCGCCCCGCGGCGTGCCGCAGATTGAAGTAACCTTCGACATCGATGCCAACGGCATCCTCAACGTCACCGCCAAGGACCGGGCCACCAACAACGAGCAGAAGATCACCATCACTTCCTCTTCCGGCCTGGCCAAGGACGAAGTGGAAAAGATGGCGCGGGACGCCGAATCGCACGCGGCCGACGACCGCAAGCAGCGCGACACCATCGAGGCGCGCAATCGCGCCGATGCGATGGTCTACAACGTCGAGAAAACGCTGAAGGATCACCGCTCGAAAATCGGCGACGCGGAAGCCAAGGAGATCGATGCGGCGCTCGAAGAGACCAAGAAGGCGATGGCCGAAAACGACCCGGATCGCATCAACTCCGCGACCGACCGGCTGACCACCGCCAGCCACAAGCTGGCCGAGGCCATGTACAAGGCTTCCTCGCAGCCAGGTGCCGGAGCGGCTCCGGGCGGCGATGGCGGTGGCTCGGCTTCCGGTGGCCCGGGCGGTAAAGACGCCGGCGGCAAAGGCAAAGACAACGTGGTGGACGCCGAGTTCGTCGACGTCGACGACAAACAAAAATAAGCGGCTCGTGGGCCGGGCGATGAGCCATTCGATTGGGCGCGTCCGGCCCACGCGTATAGGAGCCGCTCGCCATCAGGGAGCGGTTTTTCGGAGCCGGGCCCTGAGGGCACCCCGTGAGGGAGCGGTTGGGGCGGTAATTACTTAACGGGTCCAAACACTCTGTTATGTCTCCTCCCAAGCACGAATATTACGAGACGCTGGGCGTACCGCGAACGGCGACGGCGGACGAACTCCGCAAGGCCTACCGCAAGCTGGCGCGTAAGCACCATCCGGATCTGAACCCCGGAGACAAAGCCGCCGAGGACCGTTTTAAGAACGTTCAGGAAGCCTACGACGTGCTGGGCGACCCCAAGAAGCGCAAGATGTACGACCAGTATGGCTTCTACTCCGAAAGCGGATTCGCTGGCGCCGGGCCGGAGGGCGCATCGGGAGCCGGTCCGACGCCCAACATGGATTTCTCCGGCTTCGATTTTTCCGATTTTGCCGGCGGCGCTGGCGCTGGCGCCGGCGGGCGGCGCACCGAAACGGGCGGCGGCTTTCGCGATATTTTTTCCCAGTTCTTTTCCGGCCACGGCGCCGCGCACGAGCCGGAGCCGGAAAAGGGCGGCGACCTTGAATACGTGATGGATATCGATTTCTGGCAGGCCATCAAAGGCACGCAGACGCGGCTCAGCATCACCCGTTATGACACCTGCGGCACCTGCCACGGAACGGGCACAACCGGCGCCGGCGAGGTGAATTGCCCGCAATGCAAGGGAACCGGCCACGTCAGCCAGATGGCGGGCGCCATGCGATTCAATCTCACCTGCCCGCGCTGCAACGGCAGCGGGCGTCTGCGCAATGTCTGCCCCACCTGCGGCGGCGATGGGCGTGTCACCCGCACGGAACTGGTGGACATACGCATTCCGCCGGGCGCGCGCAACGGTTCCCGGCTGAGGGTACCGGGCAAGGGCAATGCCGGGACCAAGGGCGCGCCGCCGGGCGATCTTTACATCACCACCAAAGTGGAAGAGCACCCGTTCTTTCACCGCGAGGGCGACAATATCGAAATCAAAGTACCGGTTGCCGTGTGGGAGGCCGCGCTGGGCGCCAAAATCGAGGTGCCCACCATCGATGGCCGTACCCTGCTCAAGATTCCCCACGGCACCAAAAACGGACAGCGCTTCCGCCTGCGCGAAAAGGGAGTGCAGGGTTCGCGCTCGGGCGAGCGCGGCGACCAGATCGTGGAAGTAGCCGTGGAAGCACCCGATCCGCGCGACGAACGGACCCGCGAGTTGCTCGGCCAGTTGCGGGACCTCCACCACGACGAAGATCCCCGCGCCGAGCTGTGGAGCAAGGTCTAGCGCATGGCGAAAAAATCCAAAGCGGCTTACATGATCTCCGCGGTGGCGGAGCAATACGCCATCCATCCGCAGACTCTCCGGCTGTATGAGCGTGAAGGCCTGCTCAAGCCCTCGCGCAGCGAAGGCAACACGCGGCTCTACACCGGCGAAGACCTGGAGCGCCTGGAAGTGATCCTGCACCTGACGCGCGACCTGGGCGTCAACCTGGCGGGTGTCGATATCATTCTCAACATGCGCGAAAAGATGGGGCAAATGCACGCCCAGATCCAGGAATTCGTGGCCACCCTGAACCGCGAGCTGGTGGCGCGCACGGCGCACCCCTTCGAGTCCGACGAGCGCAACACGCTGGTTCCGGTCGTCAACGCCCGCCCACCCGCGCCGGCTGCACGCCGCCGGTAAGCACGGACCTCCCAAATCGAAAGTACTCCGGTAACCCCGGGCGGTCTTGCCGCCGGTGCGGGCGGGGCAGGGCTTCCGCCTGCCAACTCCCTCCTAACTAAATCGAAGGTACTCCAGTACCCGCTGTGCCGGATTCCCGTTTCCATCGAGTTTTCCTGGCGGCAGCCGATTAGAATGGGAAGGTCCTTGCCCACCCAGCCCGAGTTCGAAACCCGAGGCCGTGCCACTGCGGCCTACATTGCGCCCTTCCTGATTTTCGTGGCCCTGTTGGCGCTGGAGCAGGCCTTGCGTCTCAACCCCTTATGGGCCTATCCGCTCCGTCTGGCGGCGGTTTTGGCGACCCTCGCCGCGTTTTCGCGCCCGCTGCTCAAGTTTCGTTTCGCGTTGCCGGCGGCCAGCATCGGCGTTGGGGTGATGGTGTTCGCGGTTTGGGTGGCGCCCGACATTCTCTTCCATTACCGGCATCACTGGCTCTTTGAAAACTCACTGACGCACGTCGCGGCAAGCTCGCTGCCGTACGAGCTGCGGCGCAGCTTCTGGTTTTTGGCGGTGCGGATCGTCGGCTCCGCTCTCGTGGTTCCGGTGGTCGAGGAGCTGTTCTGGCGCGGCTGGCTGATGCGATGGCTACTGGAACGCGACTGGCAGAAGGTACCGCTGGGAACCTACCGAGCCGGCTCGTTCTGGCTGGTGGCGCTGATGTTCGGTTCCGAGCATGGCCCATATTGGGAAGTGGGCCTGGTGGCGGGTGTGGTCTTCAACTGGTGGCTGGTACGTACCAAGTCGCTCGCCGACTGCGTGTTGGCGCACGCTGTAACCAATCTGGCGCTGGGAATTTACGTGGTCGCCGCCGGCCAGTGGCAATACTGGCTATAACCGAATTCCCTCCGCCCGCGTCTCACCGTTTAGACGGGCTCAGAAGCTTTTCCTTCTCCTCGTCGGAAAGCTCCGGCCTCCGCGGGAGTCGGGCCCCGCGGCCGGAGCTTCGTACGGGCGGCGGCTCATCGGGCTAGACAGCCTGCGCCACGCACTTGGCCACGATCAGAGTGATGTCGTCGTGCTGTTCGCGCGGGCTGAATTGCCGTACCTCATCGACGATCGAGCTCAGCATGGCCTGCGAAGACAGTTCGCGGTGAGCGAGCAACGCCTCGATCAAGCGCTGTTCTCCGAATTCTTCCCCTCCACCATTTAGCGCCTCGGTTACGCCATCGGTATAGAGCGCCAGCATATCCCCGGCAAAGAGCCGCGCCTCCTCAATCAGGCAGTCCCATTGCTCGAAGAGTCCCAGGACGGTGGCCGTGGAAGGGAGCCGTTCCAGAGTGTCGTCGCGACGCAGGAGGAGCGCCGAGAGATGGCCGCAGTTGACGTAGCGTAGCCGCTGCGTCCCGTCGTCATATTGGGCAAAGAAGAGAGTGGCATAGGCGCTGTCCGTGGTGTTCTCGCAAAAAAGCTCATTCACGGCCTGCAGGAAGCACCGCGGCTTGTCAAACGCGATCGCGCACTGGCTGCGGAAGTTCGCTTGCAGATTGGCCATCAATAGCGCGGCGGCGATTCCTTTGCCTGCAATGTCGCCGATCACCAGGCCGAAGCGGTCTCTGCCGAGGTCCAGGAAATCGTAGTAGTCGCCGCCAACCTCGCGGGCCTGAATGCAGATGCCGGCGTATTCGAGTGTTTTCAGAAGCGGCGGTTTCTGCGGGAAGAGGCGCGCCTGTACCTGCTTGGCGATTTCCAGTTCTTGCGCCGCGCGGCGCTCGGATTCCAGCTTCTCCGCGGCCGCGCGGCGTCGCGCTACCAGCGCCAGACTGACCTCGTCGAAGCTCACCAGTTCAAACGTATTACCATCCGCATCTTCGAAGCGCGTGAACACTCCGCCCCAGATTGACGGCCGCGCCTCCGGCAGTTTCGAAGGCGCAGTTGGGTGCTGCGCCGATTCGTGCTGCTCATAGCTCACGCGCCTCAGGCGCGGCACGAACCGAAAGCGCACTCCGCGCTTGCTCCATTCGCGGTACTTGGCAAGGACGTCTTCGGTGACAAACACGACTTGCGTTCGACGGCCGATCAGCGCGTATTGGCGGGAGTCCGGCTCAGGTGCGATCAGCGCCAGCACCGCGGTGCCGTCCGGCGGGGAGACCGCGACCCAGCGCTCGCCGGATTGCAGGCGGGCATCGAAGGCGAGACGGAACCCAAGTTGATCGAGATAGAACCGCAGGCTTCGCTCCTGATCTCGAACGAATATGTTGACGGCGTTAATCCCGAGGTAGGGGGCTTGCCGATCGGCGCCGTGGGGTGACGGAGAGTTGCCCATGGGCGTCATTATAGGCCAGCGGGATAATGAGGTAGGACAGGCCATCGTCTTTTGTGGCCTGTCGCTCCGCGTCGAAGCACGAACCCCGACAGACGACAAAAACCGATCGTCTGTCCTACCTCCGATTACGGTTTCGCCGCGGGCAGCGGCTCATACTCGACAAACGCGAACTGGCGCGAATCCGGCGACCAGGAATTGACGTTGATGGTGCCTTGCCCGCCGAAAAAGCGAAGCAGGGTTTCCGGATTCGCCGGTTCGAGTTTCTCGCCCGGCGCCGGCATCAGGCGCAGCGCCACGCCATCCATGCGGTCGTTGTGGGTCTTGGTGCCTTTGGGGAAGGAGAACACCAGTAGTTGCTTTCCGTCCGGCGAAAAGTGCGGGAACCAGTCTTCCCATTCGTCGCTGGTGACTTTCTCGGCCTTGGCATCGACGGGGCCGGCGCCATCGGCCGGCATGCGCCAGACATGCCAACTGCCGGAGCGGTTGGAGTTGAAATAGATCCACTTACCATCGGGAGTGTATTCGGTGCCGTCGTCGTAGGTGCCTTGGGACGTGAGCTGCTGCTCGGCGCCGCCATCGGCGGAGACGCGGTAGAGATGGAACGCGGCGCCCTCGCGCTGGCCCACGAAGGCCAGCCACTTGCCATCGGGCGACCAGCCATGGAAGTAACTCGGCGCGGCCGGCGTCATCAGGCGCACGCCGGAGCCATCGGCCTTGGCCAAATAAACCTGCGACTGGTGCGACGTCGGGCTGGAGGCGGAAAAGGCCAGCCATTTCCCATCGCGTGATAGGTCATGATCGTTGTTGCACATGTAGCTGCCCGGACTAAGTTCGATTTGCTCGGGCGTGGGCCCACCGGAGCTCTGTAACGGCAGCCGGTACAGGTGGCCCTCGGTATTGATCAACAGAAACTTGCCGTCGCGCGACCAGTTAGGCGCTTCAATCACCTGGTCGGCCTGGTACACCACGCGGGTGGAGCGGGTGGCGAGATCGTAAATGGTGATCTTGCTGCGATAGTGCGAAGCGGGCGGGAGGAATCGTTGTGAGTCAACCATAATCATTGACCGTTTGCGGTACACGTAAAGTTCCACATTTGCAAAAATGGCGGTCTCCAGCACGCCTGCGTCGTGCGAACATACACCGAGCCCGACGTAGACATTCTCGGGCAGGTTCACTTCCCGCCTGGCGAAGCCCCTCGGCGCTCCGCTCGCTTCGAGGGTCATTGCCGTGAAGGAGTTGCCATCGCGCATAATGCGGATGCCTGAGGGAGCCGTCACCGTGAGCCGGATCTCCTGAGTCTCGGCGCCGGCTGCGGGACGAAACTGCAGCGCGGCGAGTCCATCGCCGTGAAACGCGACATCGACGTAGGCGGAATCAGGCGTGAGATCCTGCCGCACCATCAGAACGGCTTTGCGGTGGGCCACAGCCCCCGCTCCAAGGAAGCGCACCAAGGTCTTGAAGTCGAGATCGCCGGAAACGCGCCCCCACACGAAGTGAAATGCGTCTGTCCCAGCCCAGATGCTCGCGCCGCCGCCGGTGACGCGGTATTCGCCGGTCGCGGCATCGTACGTCCCAGAGCCGGCCATCGGATTAACGCCCACGTCCTGCTGGGCTTCGAAAATGCCCAGCGGGGAATTGCCGGTCTGGGCCGGAAGCGCCGTTACCAACGCGAACAGAGAAATCGCTGCGAGCGGAAATGCAATGCGCATGACGGAATCAGCATATCACCGCGCGGTGGGGAGCGTTTCGTAATAGCGACGTGACCGCTCCCTGAAGGTCGCGGCTCCGAAAGAAAAGCCGAGATGACTCTCGGCTCAGCAGGCCGGACGGCCCGCGCCACGGCACGCCTATCGAAGCCGCGACCGTCAGGGAGCGGCCGTCGCCGCTTGAGCTGCCCATCTCCACCGGCGCTTAGTGTCCGGCGGGCCTCGGCGTCGCGTCGCCGGCAGTCAGGCCGAGCGTCCACTTGACGGCTTCGATCCACATTTTCTGGATGTCCGGCATGTCCCAGACTTCGTCGCGATGGCCGAGCGACGAATAGAAGACGCGACCCTTGCCATAGTTGCGCACCCAGGTGACGGCGAAATCCTTATCGGTGCGATGTACCTTCGGATTAGTCAAATCCACCGAGTCCGGGTCCACGCTCATCAGGACGCGTAGCTTATCGCGCGAGTACGGCTCTTTGAACTGGTAGATCTCGTCGTAGAAGGGGAACTTGTCCGGAAAATGCGCGGTGGCGGGGAAGGTCTTATCCTCCGTGCGAATGATGCAGTGCACCTGCATCCACGGATGTTCGTTGAAGTATGCCCCGATCAAATCGCCGTATTCGGGCCAGTTGTAATAAGTATCGGTTGCGCTGTGCGCGCCCAAAAAACCCTTGCCATCGTCGCGCACGAAGGAGAGCAGATCCGCCTTCTGCTGATCGGTGAGGCCGAGGTCGCCGGTGGTGTAGAACCAGACGGCGTCGAAATAGTTCAGGTTCTTCGAATTGTTAGTGAGCTTGGCCTTGGTGAGCAGCTCGGCGTCGGTGCGGATGTAGGTGTCCCACAAGCCGGTCTGGCGGCCCAGCTTCTCGATGGTGGCCATGGCGTGCGACACCGAATCGTGCTCGTATCCTTTTACCTCGCCGATCACCAACAGTTTCTTGGCGGGCGGCTGCACCTGCGCGGAAACACCGGCGGCAAGCGACAACAAAACGAAGGCGTACAGGGATTTCGTTTTCATGGTTACGATGATACTCCCTGGCGCGGAGTTTTACGCGGCAGCGGCGGCGGGAGCAGGCTGGCCACCAGGCTCCGGCGGCTTCCGGTAGAGGTTACGCAGGGCCGCCAACAAAAGCAGGATCACCGCGACCTGCAACGCGCCAGGCGGCAGGATCGGGATGATCGCCACAATGGCGAGAGCGCGCGCAGGCGCTGAGGCGAAGCGGCGCGCCTCCAGGATCAGCGGAAGGAAAAGAAGACCGTCGGAGATGGTGTTGTGCGGAACGATGAGAACGCCGCCCGCCAGCACGGCGGCCAGGGCCAGTTCCAACGAGGCTCTGCGGTTGATGAAGTACGCGAGTAGGGCCACCGCAACGGCAGCGGCGATCCAGATGGGATGGCCGTGAAACAAGCCGTTGAGGCTGTCCATATTGTGGAAAGCCGGGTTCCCACGCGCGTCGCGCAAAGCGTTCCGGTAGACAACGAGGCAACCCGGGCCGTACTCGACCAGCGCGACTCCCAGCAGCAGAGCGACAGTACAGCAGGCCGCTGCAATGGTTCGCCACAGTTTGCGCCGCAGCACCACCAGCGGCAGCAACACGAAAAGGTGAAACTTGATGGCGCACAAACCGAAGAGTACGCCGGCGGCAACGGAACGGCCGGTCTTCAGGCAATAGTAAGCGCCCGCAACCAATGCCAGCACGAATGCGACATCCTGCCCGGCGGTGAAGTTGGAGGCCTCGGGCAGAAACCAGGCGCACGCAGCGGCGGCCACCAGGCGGTCGCAGGGCCAAAGCCAGAGGAAGACGCCCAACGCGGCCAGCCCGAGAATCCGCCACAGCCAGAGCGCCGTCGCGAAGGGCAACTGCGCCAGCGGCCACATCATGGGCGCGTAGAAAGGCGGCTTGATGAAAATGATGTAGTCCTTGTGGCAACCCATGGCGCGGTCTTGCGCGGCGAACACCGCATTTTGCGAATACATGTCCAGGCTGCCGGCCAGCTTCCCGCCCGCGTAGAAGGCGCCGAAATCCACGCTGCACACGCTCAGATCGCGGCTGAGATGGCTGAAGATCCAAAAACGCAGGAGGATGCCGGCGACCAGGAAGGCGATCGCGACCGCGTGGCGCACTTTCATAAGGTGCGTAGGGCAGCGCGCCGGGGGAGTGCGAGCAAACATGGGTGCGCGGCACAGGAGCGGATCTCATGACCCAACCTTGCGCTCGGGTCAAGCTCCGAAGGAGCGAAAGATAGTAGCCCACGGCGCGAGCCGTGGGGGAACCCGATCCCGTGTGGCAGCCCCGGAACGGGGCGGAACATCGGGAGCGTCTTACGCCCCGTTCCGGGGCTGTCCTCGCGACCGTCTGTTCCCCACGGCTTACGCCGTGGGCTATTTTCTGACGCCCTTACGGACTTACGGCGTCGGGTTTCGTATCTGCACGGTCGGATTCCCGTAGATTGACTCGGGATCATCCGACGCCCCGCCATCTTCATGTCGCGCACCTAGCAGACACTCAGTATAGCGGCCGTGCGGGCAGCCTGCGGTACGCTGAAGAGTGGTCGTGGCCGGCATGACGGTGGCGTTACTCGCGGCGGGATCGCCGAACGCCGTCGTGTTGCGGCCGGTGGCAAATATGTTCTCCCAGCCGTCGGCGGACGCCGGTGTGGTTTCGCAGGCAATCTACGGCTCGAATGTAGCCGTAATGGAGCAGCGCGCGGGCTGGGCACAAATTCGCACGGCGGACGATTACACCGGCTGGACGCCGCTCGACGCGCTGAAGATTGGCCCGCCGTACGCCGCCGCGGGGCAGGTGGCAATGGTCTCCAGCCTCTTCGCGCACATCTATCGCGAGCCCGATGTCACCGCGCATGCGCCCCTGCTGACCATGCCGTTCGAAACCAAATTGGAAATCGCCGGCAGCGACCACGTGCGCTGGTATCAGGCCCGGTTGGCGGACGGGCGCGCAGGCTGGGTGCAGGCGGGCGATCTGACTTTCCGCGACGCGCCCCTCAGCACCGCGGACATGCTCGCGCTGAGCCGGCGCTTTCTCGGCCTGCCCTACACCTGGGGCGGAACTTCGAGCTTCGGCTACGATTGTTCCGGCTTCATGCAAATGCTCGAGCGCCGCCATGGCGTGATGTTGCCGCGCGATGCGCAGCCGCAGGCGGATTCGAGCGTCCTCAAGCCGGTGAGCAGCCGCACGGATCTCGAGCCGGGCGACCTGCTGTATTTCGGCGTCTCGCCGCAGCACATCACGCACACCGGAATGTACCTGGGCGAAGGCCAATTCATCAGCGCCACCACTTATCAGACGCCCATGGTGCGCATCGACCGTCTGGATGACCCGCACTGGTCGCATCTGCTGGTAGCCATGAGGAGAGTGAAATGAATCGGAGAAACTTCGTGACGATGGCGGCCGCGGCCAGTCCGCTGAGCCGGATGGCGGCGGCGACTGGGGGCACGGCGCTCGAAGCCAAGATCGTCCGCCTCAACTTGCGGCACACCTGGACCACCACCATGTCGTCGAGCCAGTTCCGCGACACGCTGTACTTGAGCTACACGCGCGACGGCATCACCGGCCACGGCGAAGGCGCGCCCATCGTCCGCTATCACGAGGACGCCGAAGGCGCGCGGCAGGCCGTCGAATCCGTACGCGGCTTGCTGCTGGCGGCGGATCCGATGCAATTCGACAAGGTGATGGCGGCGGTTTTCGCGCGCGTGGAAGGGGCATGGGCGGGCAAGGCGGCGATCGATATCGCGCTGATGGATTGGGTGGGCCAGAAGCTGGGAATCCCTCTCTACTCGTATTTCGGACTCGACCCCAAGGACGCGCCGGTGACCACGTTTTCGATCGGCATCGACACGCCCGAGATCACGCGGCAGAAGACGCGCGAGGCCGCGGAATACCCGGTGCTTAAGGTGAAGGTTGGCCTAGCGACCGATGAGCCGACCATCGAGGCCGTGCGCAGCGTGACTTCCAAACCGCTTCGCGTGGACGCCAACGAAGGCTGGAAAGACAAGGAAGAGGCGGTGCGCAAGATCAACTGGCTGGAAAAGCAGGGCGTCGAATTCATCGAGCAGCCGATGCCGGCAGAGATGCTGGAAGAAACCCGCTGGGTGCACGAGCGCGTGCACATCCCGATCATCGCCGACGAGGTCTGCCGCCACGCCTCCGACATCCCGAAACTCAAAGGCGCATACGACGGCGTCAACATCAAGCTGGATAAGAGCGGCGGATTGCTGGAAGCCTGGCGCATGATCGCGGTGGCGAAATCGCTCGGCATGAAGACGATGCTCGGCTGCATGATATCGAGCTCGGTCACGGTAACCGCCGCCGCGCACCTATCGCCGCTCGTGGACTACGCCGATCTCGACGGCAACCTGCTCATCGCGAATGACCCGTTCGTTGGCGTGAGGGTGGAAAAGGGCAAGCTGATTTTGCCGGAGCGGGCGGGGTTGGGGCTGAGAGCAGCGCTATAATCGTGTCCGGCACGTGTTCGCCTATGCATGTTTTCCTCAGTGGCCTAGAGGGCTTTCTCTTTCTGGCCGCGCTTCCAGTTGTGCTCATAACGCCGGCATACCTGTTCTATCGCTGGGCCCGGCGCCGCGAGCAGGAGAGTCTCGCGCCCAACTACATCATCTTCGTTGCATACTGCACAGAGTTCGACAGATTGGCCGTCGGGCGACGCCGGCGTGCCTTCGCGCTACGCGGCTGGGGCAAGTCACTTTCGCTGCGTGCCGCAAGGAAATCGGGTCCAGGAGCCGACGTGGTGTACGCCCGGGAGGATGATAGATGTTCTGCCGCCCTGGCACTCACTCCGGACGACCTATTGCTGGCCTCGAAATTGATCTTGTTGTTGTATTACCGCGGGGAAAGGAACGGCGGGGAAGCGGGGCGCCAGTGCCTCATTCGCGCGTGTGACCTGGCCGAGCGTATCGCCGAAAGGGATCCCAACCTTCGCCTCTCTGCGCTGTTCTTCTGGGGCGCCGCGCTCCGCATGCTTGGCGGAGGAGCGGGACATCCAGAAGCAGCCGGACTCTACGCCCTGGCGGCGGAAAAGTATTCTACTGCCTTGGGCCTCGCTCCAGACGACGACAATCTTGCGTTCAACAAGGCCAGCGCGGTTCTGCAACAGGCACTTGAACACCCAGGAGAAGCCGGATATTCCTTCCTAGCACAGGCCCGCGATGGTTTCGAGCGGTTGGTCGTCAGGAATCCCAGGGACACACGCGCCCTTGCCGCGTGGACGGCATCGCTCTTGCTCCAGGGTGCGCGCTCACCGGACGTCACGGCGGATAGCCTTTATTCCGAGGTGGAGCAGAAATGCAGCTCTGGCTTGGAAGCTTCTCCGACTGACGAGGGCCTCCTGACAGCCCTGTCATCCGCTCTCTACCATCGCGCGGACGTGCGTTCGGGCGAAGACGCCAACGAAATTCTGGCACGGGCGAGCGTACTGGTGGAGACCACCCTGCGAATCCATCCCCGTTACTATCATCTTCTTCCGGTTTGGTCGTCGGTGCTGTCTCTCCGCGCCCAGCGCATGCCTGGCGAGGAAACCAACCGTCTTCTCAAGGAAGGGGCACGCCAATTCGAGGAGGCAGCGAAGGCGGGCCTCGATCCCGGCATGATTCTGGGAGGCTGGGCCACTGTGCTCTTTGCGCAGGCCCGCGTGACAGAAGGCCCGGAGTCTACAAAACTCTTCGAGGCAGCCAGGGAAAAATACCTGGATGCCGAATCGCGTGCTCCGGGGTCGGCCGCATACAATCTGGCCTGTGTGGCTACGCGGCTTGGCGAACTCGACGAGTGCAAGTCCTGGATCGTGAAGAGCCGCGAGCCGGGGATCTTAATCAGCCGGGATCGGATGGCGCGAGACCCGGATCTCGCCAATGTTCGTGAGTGCGACTGGTTCCGCGAACTGCTGGCGAAATAGGCGGCTGGCCGGGCATGCCCGGCTCCTACGCAGGCCGGGGGCCTGCGCCACTAGGCTGCGCCGTTGATCTCCTCTAACAGGCGGTCGACTTCGGCGGCGGGATCTGGGGCTCTGGTTACTTGGCGGCCGATTACCAGGTAGCTGGCGCCGTCGCGCAGGGCTTCGGCGGGGGTGGCGACTCGCTTCTGGTCGCCGCGATTGGCGCCGGGCGAGCGCACGCCTGGGGTGACCAGGATGGGCGCGGGGCCGAAGAGGCGGCGCAGGTCGGCGGCCTCGAGCGGCGATGCCACTATCCCGTCTACGCCGCACTCCATCGCCAGACGCGCGCGGCGGCCCACCAGTTCGGCAATCTCGCCCTGGTAGCCCATCTCTTCCATATCTTCGCGGCCAAAGCTGGTGAGCACGGTGACCGCAAGCAGCTTCAAATCCGCGGCGGCGCGGCCTTCCACCGCCGCGCGCATCACCGAACCGACCGCGTGCACGGTCAGGAACCGCACGCCCATGCGCGCGACCTGCGCCACCGCGCGCTTCACGGTTTCCGGGATATCGTACATTTTGTGGGCAGACCGGGGACAGACCGCTCTGTCCACGCGGCGCAAAAAGGCGGCGCCTTGGGGCAGAGAGGTCCGTCCCCCGCGTCAGGCATAATTGTTCTTATGGTGGATCGCACCGATCGCAGGCCGGACCCGGAAGAGTTGCTGCGCCGCGTGCAGGCGGGCGAGCGGCGGGAACGGCGCGGGCGCCTGAAGGTCTTCCTCGGCTACGCGCCGCGCGTCGGCAAATCGTTCCGCATGTTCGACGAGGGGCGGCGCCGCAAGCAGCGCGGGCAGGACGTGGTAATCGGCTCCCTGCAAGGAACGCTGACGCCCGACCTGGAGACCATTCTGGCCAATCTCGAAGTCATCCCTCCGGTGCGCGAGCATCACGCCGGCCGCGTGTGGGACGTGATCAACCTCGCCGCCATTTTCCGCCGCCACCCGAGCACGTGCCTGATCGACGGCCTGGCTTTCGACAATCCGCCGGGCAGCCGCAATCCGCATCGCTGGGAGGATGTCGAGGAACTGCTCGATCGCGGCATTGCCGTCATCACCGCCGTCAACCTGCAACACATCGGCGAGAAGCAGGATGCGGTGGAGCGCGTTACGGGCAAGCGCGCGGCCAACAGCGTGCCCGAGGATTTTCTGCTCGAAGCCGACGAAATCGAAGTGGTGGATGCGCCCACCGAGGCGCTGATCGGCCGCGCCCAGGACGTCAGCATGCCGGACCCGCGCCAACTGGCGGAACTGCGCGAAATGGCGCTGCTGCTGGCGGCCGACGTCGTGGAGCGGCAACTCCAGAGCTACCTCGACGGTCACGGCATCGCCGTGCGCTGGGGCGCGCAGGAGCGCATCCTGGTGTGCCTCACGGCGCGCTCCAACGCCAGGCCCATGCTGGAGAGCGGGCATCGCAACGCGCTGCGCTTCCACGGCGCGCTGATGGCCGCTTACGTCGAACAGTCCCGGCTGGACGCTGCGGATCGCCAGCGGCTCGACGCCAATCTGGATCTGGCGCGCCAGTTGGGCGCCGACGTGCACCGCCTGAGCAACGACGATTTCGTCGAGGCCATTATCGATTTCGCGCGCGAGCAGCGCGTCACCCAGGTGTTCCTCGGCCACACCGGCCGCGAGCGGCGTTGGTGGGAGCCGCGCAGCTCGGTCGACCGGCTGATCGACGCCGCCGAGGATTTCGATCTCCGGCTGTTTCCGCACCGCGAGGGCCGATGAGCGAACGCCACAAGGGTCGTCTCAAGGTCTATCTCGGGTACGCGGCCGGCGTCGGCAAAACGTACCGCATGCTGGAGGAGGCGCAGGCGCTCAAGCGGCAGGGCGTGGACATCGTGGTCGGCTATTTCGAGCCGCACGGCCGCAAGGAAACCATCGCCATGACCGAGGGCCTGGAGTTCGTCCCGCGCCGCGTGATTCCGTACAACAACACCACCTTCGAGGAGATGGATACCGACGCCATTCTGCGGCGCCGGCCCGCGGTGGCCGTGGTCGACGAGTTCGCCCATACCAACGTGCCGGGAAGCGAGCGGCTCAAACGGTGGCAGGACGTGCACGCCTTGCTCGACGCCGGCATTGACGTGATCGCTACCATGAACGTTCAACACCTGGAGAGCCTCAACGATCAGGTCTGGCACGTCACCGGAGTGCGCGTGCGCGAGACCGTGCCGGATTGGGTGATCGACGATGCCGATGAGATCGTATTCGTCGACCTGACGCCGCAGGCCCTGCGCAACCGGCTGGAGCGCGGCGTGGTCTACGCGTCCGACAAGGCGCAGAAGGCGATGGACAATTTCTTCACCGAAACCAATCTTTCGGCGCTGCGCGAAATGGCCATGCGGCACACCGCGCACGAGGTCGAGGAAAAGCTGTCCGCCGGCCCGCAGCCCGCCGTCGTGGACATCCTCGCTCCAGCGAGGAGCGACCTGCGGCCACAGGCGGACGCGGAGCCGCAGCGCAAAGAACGCATTTTGATCTGCCTCACCGGTAATCCGTTTTCAGCCGTGCTGATTCGCAGAGGCAAGCGGGTGGCGGACTATTTGCAGGCCGATTGCCTGGCCATTCACGTTGCCGCGCCCGGCGAGGACCGCGAGGGCGTCGAACGGCACTTGAGTTTCGCCCGCAACCTGCGCATCGAGACTCACACCGTGTACGCCGCGGAGATTCCCCGCGCGATCGCCGATTTCGCCCGCCAGCAGCTCATCACGCAAATCTTCATGGGCCGTTCCGCCCCGCGCCCGTGGTACCGCCTGCGCGACACAGTGGTGCAAGCCGTCGCCACCCACTCCCGCGAAATGCAAGTCATCATCGTGGCGTCGAGGAGAAGGTAGCGGCATAGATGTGGTTTTCTCTTGGTCTTTTGTTTGTTGTGTCCGAATTTGGTGCTTAGTCATGAAGAGACCCCTCAGCGAATTCTATTGTCTGGCCGATCCTGACTCGGATCGGCTATTGGCTACGCCCGAGGACAAGTTCGGCCCAGCCGGTCCAGACTTCACTCCATGCCCCGCGAACCCTGGGCACCGGCGCTGCACTACGCCGCCAGGGGATGAGTATCTCGACGCAATAGCTAACGTGCGAGTCAGCCATAACAAGCGCGATCAGACGCTAATCTGGACCTGGCCGCCTTGGCCATTCGTCGTCATCCACGACCGCCTCACTGAGAATCTCAAGGCAGAGGGCTTCTCCGGGTACTCCCTGCGGCCCGCGACAGTGCGCTTTCGCGACGGGTTTCTGAGCCACGAGTTCAAGAAACTGCTTGTAGTCGGATGGGGAGGGCTCGCGAGGCCGGAATCGGGAATACGACTCGACCATGCGTGCTCCGGCTGCCTCTACAAGTCCTACACCGAACTGTCCGACGCAGGCGAATTGGTCGACAAGAACCAATGGACCGGTGAGGACTTGTTTGTCGTGTGGCCGATGCCGTACTTCATATTCATCACGAGCCGGCTGGCAGAGTTTTTGACAACCTCCAAGATAAAGAGCTTTAGCTTGCGCGCCCTGGAAAAGACGGCCGAACCATTTGCTGGGAAGGGTGGGTTTGGTGTCGGAAGCCTCGGCGACAACTTTCCAAGGGCGTTGGCCCTCAAGTACGGGCGGCCGTTGGGAATCGCGTAGAACATCGAGAACGGTGATTCATGATCGCTCGAGGGCCTTGCGCGGGCGGAGCATCGCGCAGCCCTTTGGAACCGGGAGAAGACCGCCGGCCCTCAAAGCCCTTCAAGCCGCATCCCTGACTTCGACAATCATCTGCTTGCCGAGAGCCGCCAGCGCGGCCTGGATTTTCACGGCTTTCGTCGCGTGCGCGGGATCGAGCATGCGGCGGACCACTCGCTCATGGACGCCAAGGCGGCGGGCCAGTTCGGAGTTGTTGACTCGGCCGTCGCGCATCGCCAGATAGAGCGCCAGTTTCGGCGCCAGCCAAAGCGGCACGGGCACCAGCCGCTGACCACGCTTTGCAGGTGAAGGCGCCGGAATCTCTTCCCGGCGCGACAGGCGGATCGAGAGATCCGATCCAAGGGCGTCCATGGCTTCTTCCATTGCCTCACGGTCATCTTCGCCGTCGGTCGAGGCGCGTGGCAGATCGGCAAATTCAACCAGCACTCGGCCATCGCCGCCGGTCGTGAATTTCGCGGGATACGTAAAGGCGGACATAGTGCGTCTCCTACAGGTCGTGCGGATCGATCTTGAGATCCCTGCACATCTTGGCCAGCAGATCGTGGCCGATCTCTTTCTTCCGATCCTTGAGGGTTGTGAATTCGTTGCCAAAGTACAGGCGGCCGTGGCTTCCCTTTCCCCGGTCAGCGACGAATTCACAGGCGACCTTTCTGCTCCGCGCCAACCTCTGCACGTGCCGCTCGAATTCCGAGCCCTTCATTTGTCCAGTATCGGACAGTTCTGTCCGAGCGTCAAGCCCCCTTCACCCTCGCTGGTGTTCCTCGCGTCGCGCCCTCACGACGCTACACTAGTCCTTTCATGCGTCGCATTCTTACGGCTCTGGCGGCGGTTCTCTCCGGTTGCGGGTATGTGGCTGGGCCGCTTACGCCGTTGGCCAACATTCCGGCGCGGGTCACCGACCTCGCGGCGGTGCAGCGCGGCGGCAAGCTGATCGTCCAGTTCACCGCGCCGCAACTGACCACCGAGGGCGTCGCCAATAAAGAACCGCCATCGTTCGACCTCCGCATCGGGCCCGGCCCGGTTCCCTTCACGGCCACGCAGTGGGCCAGACAAGCGAAGCGGATTCCGCCGTTTGCGGCCGCGGGCGTGCTGGTGCGTCATGACGTTCCGTGCGCGGAATGGACGGGCAAGGGCGTCTCCATCGCGGTGCGCGTGGTGGGAGCCAACGGGAAGGACGCGGGATGGTCGAACTTCGCCAACGTGGAGGTGATTGTGCCGCCGGACGAGCCCGCGGACGTGCACGCGGAAATGACGCGGGGCGGCCTGCGGCTCGCCTGGCGCGCGCAAGGCGAGCACTTCCGCGTGCTGCGCGCGCCGGCGACAGCGGAGAAATATGACTTGGTCGCCGAGGTGACCGTGCCCGAGTGGACCGACAAGGCCGCCGAAATCGGCACCCGCTACCGTTACCTGGTCCAAACCTTCGTACCGCAGAGCGACAACCGGGTGGCCGAAAGCGATCTCTCCGCGCCGCTCGAAGTAACGCCGGAGCCGGTGGTTCCCGCCGCACCCACCGGACTGCGCGCGGTGGCCGGCCCCAATTCCATCGAGCTGGCGTGGGATCCCGCCGATGAATCCGGCGTCAAAGGCTACCGCGTGTACCGCGCGCCCGCCGAAGGCGCCTTCGAGCGGATTGCCGAAAGCGGCGCGGTTCCCACCTATTCCGACCACGCCGCCGAGCATGGCAAGACGTACCGTTATGCCGTCTCCGCCGTCGGCGCAACCGGGAAAGAGGGGCCGCAATCGGCGCCACTCGAGATCATGCTGCCCTGATCGCGGCAGCAGGCTTGTGCTGGTGGCCTGAGCCCGCTGGTTGGTGAAGGACCTGCTCAGCTACCAGCGTCGCCGCTCCCTTTGGTCGCGGCTCTGATGCGCTGGCCGCGGCCATCGGGAACCGTCGCTGGCAAGGGCACCGGCGGCAGAGACCGCTGGCGTTACGCGGTTTCGGGAGCGGAAGAACGCTTTCGGAGCGGCCTACTTCTTCGCCGGCGCCTTGGGATCCAGCGTTTCGCCGTACTTGATGGTGGACCTGCCCTCGAAGCGCTTGTAGTCCTGGTATTTCACCACCAGGCGAATGCGCTGGCTCATGTCTTTGAAGTGCAGTGTATCATCCGCGTGGGTGTATGTGGGAAACCAGTACTTGCCATCGATCTGCTCGCGGTAGGTCTCGAACTTCGGAAACTGCTGGTCGGCGTTTCTCTTCTGGAGGCCAACCCCTTTGCCGTAGGTCTTGACGATCTGCAGATCGTGATCGTCCACCCACGCCTGGCCTTCGAAGTAGCGTTTGCCCGGCAGCATCTTCTTGGGCTTCACCGAGAAAAGGTAACAGTCGATCTCGTCGATCTTCTCCTTGCCCAGATAGTTGATGTCGTAGTTCGGCACTTCGTCGGAGGTCAGGACGAAAGGCTGCACGTTGTGCAGGTCGTCAATGTCCTCTTTCGACAGCCCGATGTGCTGCAGGTTCATCACCGGGGCGTATACCACTTTCTCGATGCGCTTGCCATCGGGAGTGAAGATGATGTCGTCTATTTCTTCCCATTTCCCGCCGGTGGGGTTTCCGCCGGGATCCAGCTCCTCGAGCTTCAGGCTCTGGCGGTAGGTGTAGTTGCCGCGCGCCTCGGAGAACTCACTCTCCTTGGCGGCGAACTTGCGGATGATCTCGTCGGCATTGACAGAATCGGCGGCGGCGGCCCAGATGGGCGCGCTCAGCGTGGCCAGTGCGGATGTCAGGATAAGCGCTCGCATTTTCCCCCAATATACTGCAAGACGGGATTACTTGCTCAACAGTTTCTTGGCGATGGTCAGCAACTGGATGTTGCCGGTGCCTTCGTAGATGCGGCCGATCTTCGCATCGCGGTAGAGCTTTTCCACCGGGTAATCGCGGGTAACTCCCACGCCACCGTGGACTTCGACGGCCTTGGATGCCGCCCGTTCGGCCACCTCGGAGCTGTAGTATTTGGCCATCGCGGCTTCCGCCAGGAAAGGCATCCCGGCGTCGCGCAGGCGTGCGGCGTTGTACACCAGCAGCCGCGCCGCTTCGATTTCGGTGGCCATTTTGGCCAGCTCGAACCGCACCCCCTGAAATTCGGCAATCGCTTTCCCGAACTGCTTGCGTTGTTTGGCGTACCCGGTCGCGTGTTCGAGCGCCGCGCGCGCCAAGCCGATCATCTGCGCGCCGATGGCAATGCGCCCTTCGTTCAGCGATTCGATGGCGATCCTGTATCCCTGGCCCAGCTCGCCCATCACGTTTTCGCGCGGCACGCGGCAGTTATCGAGGATCAATTCACAGGTGGACGACGCGCGCAGGCCAAGCTTGTCTTCCTTCTTGCCCACCTGAAAGCCCGGGAAATCGCGCTCCACCAGGAACGCCGTGATGCCCTTATAGCCGGCCGCCGGGTTGGCGTTGGCGAACAACAGGAACAGGCCGGCTTCGGCGGCGTTGGTGATCCACAGTTTGCGGCCGTTGAGCAGAAAGTGGCCGCCGTGGTCCTCCGCGCGGGTGGCCAGCGCGAAGGCGTCCGAGCCGGCGCCAGCTTCCGACAGCGCATAGGACGCCACGGTGTTGTCCGCCAGCCGCGGAAGATAGCGGGCTTTTTGCGCGGCATCGCCCCAGCGCAGCACGGCGTTGTTGCAGATGGTGTTCTGCACATCCACGATCACGCCGGCCGAAGGGTCCACCGCGGAAAGCTCCTCCACCGCCAGAATGGCCTGAAAGAAGGTGCCGCCCTGCCCGCCATATTCTTCGGGGATCTCGATCGCCATCAGGCCCATGGCAAAAAGCTGCCGGAGGATATCCTTGCGGAAAACGCCCGCTTCGTCCATTTCGCGCACGTGGGGGCGAATTTCCTCGCGCGCGAACTTGCGGACAGTGGATTGGAAGAGCTTCTCGTCCTCGCTCAACGCGGTCAAAGGCCGCGGAGCTGCCTCGGGCTTTTCGGCCGGCATCTCCCGAGCCTACTCCACCTCGGCCAGCGCGCGCCAGTGGCGGCCCTGCGACCCGGCCACGCCGCGGTGCGTCACATGACCCTGGTAGGTGTTAACGCCCTCGCGCAGCGAGGCGTGCCTTTCGCAGGCGCCTTCCAGGCCATGGTTGGCCAATTCCAACAGATAGGGAAAGGTGGCGTTTGTGAGAGCGAAAGTGGAAGTGTGCGGCACCGCCGCGGGCATGTTCGAGACGCAATAATGAACCACGCCGTCCACCACGTATACGGGATCGCTGTGCGTGGTGGCGCGCGCCGTCTCCAGGCACCCGCCCTGATCGATAGCGACATCCACCACCACCGCCCCGCGCTTCATGCCGGCGATCATCTCGCGCTTCACCAGCTTGGGCGCCGATGCTCCGGGAATCAGCACCGCACCCACCACCAGGTCCGCGGTCTTGAGATTCTCGCGGATGGTCAAGGCGTTGGAGGCCAGCGTCACGACCTGGCCGTTGAAGATGTCGTCGAGATCGCGCAGCCGGTTCAAGTTGCGGTCGATGATGGTGACGTGCGCGCCCAGCCCCAGCGCCATCTTGGCGGCGTTGGTGCCCACCACGCCGCCGCCCAGAATCACCGCGTTGGCCGGCGCCACGCCCGGCACGCCGCCCAGCAGAATGCCACGGCCGCCGTTGGGTTTTTCCAGATACTGCGCGCCCACTTGCACGCTCATGCGGCCGGCCACTTCGCTCATCGGCGTCAACAGCGGCAGCGAGCCATCGGCTTCGCGAATCGTTTCATAAGCCACGCCGCTGACCTTCGATTCGAGCAAGCGATTGGTCAACTCCGGCAGCGGCGCCAGGTGCAGATACGTGAACAGCACGAGGCCAGGCCGGAAGAATGCATATTCGGCAGGCTGCGGCTCCTTCACCTTGGCGACCAGGTCGGCCTTGGTCCACACCTCGGCGGCGCTTTCCACAATCCGCGCGCCGGCGTGCGCGTATTCTTCGTCCGAGATGGAGCTGCCCTCGCCAGCCCGCGCCTCTACCAGGACATGGTGCCCCACCTCGCGGAGAGCGATGACGCCGCTCGGGACCAGCCCCACCCGTGTCTCGTGGTCCTTAATCTCCCTGGCAACGCCGACGACCATAAAATGGCCTCCGATTCATGTTAACACCACATCTAGGTGGGGCATGCTCTAGCTTGCCTTGGGCCAGGGTTTTAGGCCCACGGGGGGAGCCGGATGCGGCAATCAGGCGCGCCGCAGCCGCAATGGAAAGCGTCAGCCAGATGCAAACACGCTCGGTCACTCGCGCCACAACCCTCAGTTTATCCCTTATCGGTGAGGACACCGCTGCCCTCAACACACGCTAAACTGTGGTTATGCCGCCTACTGAGCGCATTGTCGTCGATCCCGATGTCCTGGCGGGCAAACCCGTAATTCGAGGAACGAGGCTCGCCGTCGAATTCATTCTCGAACTGCTCGCTGCCGGCCAGAACGAAAATGAGATTCTGGCCAACTACCCCGGCCTCGCGCGCGAGGACATCCTCGCTTGCCTAGCGTACGCCAGCTACCTGGCCCACGAATACAAGGCGTTTCCGATTCCCGCATAGATGCGCTTTCTAGCTGACGAGAATTTTCCGAAGCCGATTGTCGAGGCGCTTCGCAGCAGCGGCCACGATATCCTTTGGGCCCGGACTGATTGCGCCGGATGGAAGGACGTTGACCTCCTGAACCTCGCCGAATCCGAGGCTCGCATCCTATTGACACTAGACAAGGATTTCTGGCAGATTGCCGTCCAGCGCCGGGCGCCTCTCGAACAGTCCGGCGTCGTTCTGTTCCGGGTTCATCCCGCCACGCCAGGGAATCTCGACCCGCTCGTGCGGGCGCTGGTCGCGGCGAAGAGGGCGTGGGCCGGACACATCAGCATCGCCACCGCCGACGGGTTTCAGATGCTGGCTGCCCGGAGGAAATGACGGAGCGTGGGCGGCGGGCGAATTGTTTTCAGTCAGTCCGGGCAGGCTAAAGCGTGCTTCACCCGTCAGAACATCACCCGGAATGCCACCTGCATGCGCCGCGCGTTGGTGCCATCCATCGGGCCCCAGCTCGCGTTGCCCACACCCACGCCGGGAACCGGCTTCAATACGCCCAACTGAGCGGTATAGGCAATGTTGTTCACGCTGGTATTGAACTGTGAGTTGAGCGCGTTAAAAGCCTCGAAAATCAGCTCGCCGTGGAGCCGGTTCGTGAAAGGCAGGCTGCGGCTGAGACGCGCATTCACCGGGTGCTGGCTGCCCGTCGACAAGCTGTTGATCTGGTCCAGCGGCATGCGATTCCATCCGCCCGTGCCCGTCATCGAATTGGTATAGACCATTGTGATGCCGGCAAACTGCTGGCCGACGACCTGTACCAGCGCCGTCTCCGGCAGCCCCGTCGCCACCGTCGCGATCCCGGAGAGTTGCCAGCCATTCAGCACGAAGCGCGCCAGCGAAGACGTGCTTCGAGTGAGCGTTGGCTGCCACACCAATTCCACCACCCCGCGCTGCGTCTGGTCGAGATTCGACTTGCCCTTGTCCAGTATGTAGTCGCCGTTGTAAGAACTGAGCGGCACGCTGTTGAAGATTAGCGGTCCGCTCTCGGTGTCCAGCGCCTGCTGCCACGTGTAAGAACCGTCCAGCGACAGCCCGTGCCACATCCGCTTGCGGAATTGCGCCACCCCGGCGGTGTACCACGAGGCTCCGTTGTTCACGATGTTATATACCTGGCCGTAAAACGCGCTGCCCTTGCTGGTCGTCATCGGCAGGAGCACGGAATTGACGGCGGCGCCGGCGGCGTTGTCGACCGTGTACGTCTTGTCGATGGTCGAGGGATTCAGATTCAGATCTTCCGCCGTCCACAAGTGCAGGCCGCGGCCGTAGACGTAGCTGATCGTGACGGTGGTGTCCTTGCCCAGACTGCGCTCGATGGCGAACGTTCCGCTCTGTTCATTCTCATTGCGAAACTTGCCATTGGCGAAAGCGATGTTGCTGGTCGAATTGGGGATGGTGGTGGCGCTGGAGACCACCTTGGAAAACACCGGTGCGCCGCTCTGATACGGGTTCACGCTGATGCTGGTCTGGTACATGCCATTGCCCAGAAACAGCGCGTCGATCAGTTGCATCGGGAACGGCGTGTAGAACATGCCGAAACCGGCGCGAATCACCGTCTTATCGTTCAACAGGTAGGAGAGGCCGCCGCGCGGCTGCAGCGTCATGTTGGGCGAGGTGATGTACTGGGTCAGGTAGAAGCTGGTGTTGTATTCGGTCGGCTGCGGCAAGAACACCTTATCCCAGCGCAGGCCGAGCTCCACTTGCAGCCGGCGCGAAACCTTCCAATCGTCCTGCGCGTAAACGCCGGCCGATTTCGATCGCAGGTTGCGCGTCGGATTGCCGAACTGCTGCGTAAACAGGGTGTAGTCCTTGGCATTGTTCTTGTTGGAGCTGAAGTCCTGCGCGAAGGCCGTCAGCGAGGGGTACGTGTATGTGCCGTCCTGGTTGTACACCTGTTGGATCCAGTCCTCGCCGCGCGACCCGTCGGCGCCGATCCGCAGGATGTTGGGGCCCGTGGCCACGGTGAAATTCTCCGCGGCCTGATAACGCTGCTCGCTGGGCACCACGCCCGGATAGTTCGGGTTCGCGCCCAGACTCACCCCTGCTACCGTCAGCCCCAGCCCTCCGGTTGACGGCCACTGTTTAGTCTCCGGCGGCACTGAGATACGGTCCTTGTACCAACCGAAGCGCAGTTGGTTGACCTTGTTCGATCCCAATTCCGCCGTCCAGCCGGCATTCGCGTAGCGCGTCTCCTCGCCCACGTTGCCGTTGCCGCCCAGCAGGCCGCCTTCGGCCGAGACGGCCAGTTGGTCGGCTCCGTTGGGCGAACGGTAATGCTGCGCGTCCGCCACCAGGCTGAGGCTGTTGTGCTCGGTCCAGTGATAGTCGGCGCGCGCCAGACCGGTAAAGGCTTTTTGGGAGCGCGCTACGATCGCGTTCATCTGCGACTGGATGAACTTATCGGCCGCCGCGCACTGCGCCGACGTCGCGGGCGCGCCGCAGCGAGAGGGCAGCACCTCAACGCTATTGGCATCGGCGACGAGCGGGTTGGTGATGCGATTGACGGCTTGCGAGCTGCCGCTCGACGCTTCCAGGCCCACAAAGTAGTACAGCCGGTCGATCGCCTGGCCGCCCACGTTCCCGCCCTCCGTCTCCTGTTTATCGTCGGGCCGGAAACTCGGATCGTAGCGGTCGGGCGAATCGAAACTGCCGTTGCGGTAGAACGCGTACACTTCGCCGTGAAAATCTTCCGTGCCGGTGCGCGTGGCCGCGTTGGCGATTCCGCCGGTGGCTTTGAACTCGAGCGGCGCCGTGGAAGCGATCACCTGCACGCTGTCCACCGCTTCCGCCGGAAAGGCGCGCAGCGGGTCCGCCTTATTGAGAAAGAAACCGTCGGTCGCGTCCAACCCGTCCACCACCGCGACGTCGGAGGACGGGCTGCCGCGGAAGCCAATGGTGTCGGGCGTTCCGCCCAGCGTCGCCAGCGGCGACTCCGCCAGCAGCGATTCCACGCGACGCCCGCTCAGCGGCAAATCCAAAATCGCGTCGCGGCTGATCAGGTCGGTGACGCCGTTCTTAGTGTCCTGCACCCCCGGCGCTTTGCCGGTTTGCGGTTTCACCCCCGGCGCGGTCTGCTGCAGCGTGATGTGGAAGTTCACCGTTTCGCCGACCGGAACCCGCAGATTGGACGCGTCCCATCCGGCAAACCCCTTGCGCGTCACTTTCACCGCGTAGCCGGCGGCCGGCGCCAGCGCGGGCGCGTAGAATACGCCGTCGTCGGTCGTCATCAAAACCAGCCGCAATCCCAGCGCCCGGTTGGTGATGGTCACGGTTGTATCCGGGATGCCATCTCCGTATATGTCACGCACCTTTCCCGTAATCGCGCCGAACCCGGCAACGGCCTGCGCGTAGGCTCCCTCGGAGCACATCAGAACGAATAGACATAGAGCGGCTGGGATTCGCATTCAACAAAACCTCGGCAAGATAAGTACCTATTGTAAAGGGTTTTTGCCTTCAACAGGTTACGCTATCCGCCGCGCGCGTTTCCGTGTGGGCTTGCGGGTCACATCTGGCCTTGCTTGGCACACCTGTTGCGAATCGCGGTTTCGGCCGATAACTGTGCAGGATGAGACAGTCCAGGATGAGGCGGTCGTCGAAGCCGGGGGCGCGAATTATCCGCTGGGTGTATGCGCACACGCGGGCGTTTGCTGGGTGGATCGTCCCGGTTGTTCTCATGCTTCTGAATAGCGTGCTGAATAGGCTGCCGGCGCAGACTCCGCCGGCGCCGTCGAGCGCAGCCGCCGTGACGAATGTGCCGGCCGCGCCGGTCGCTGCAAACCCGCCGGCCGCTGGGAATTCGCCGCCGGCCGCCGCCGTTGACGCCAAACCGCCTCCCACCGCCGCGGAACTACAGCGAGCGGCCATCGCGCAGCAGCGGGCCGCCATTCGCAAACAAGCCCAAAACCTCGGACTGTGGCTGATGCCGCTCGATGGAAAATCGCAGCCCGAAACGGCCGAGCCGGATTGCGATCCACTGGACGACAATCTAGTCAACCCGCTGATTGAAGACGCCGCCAAACAGCAGAGCCTCGATCCCAAACTGCTCCGCGCCATGATCGGGCAGGAGTCCGCCTTCCGCCCTTGCGCCGTGTCCGCCAAAGGAGCCCAGGGATTGATGCAACTCATGCCGGAAACCGCGGCCGAGCTGGGCGTCGCGAACCCGTTCGATCCCAAACAGAATCTCGATGGCGGCGCCCGCTTCCTCAAGCAGCTCATCGATAAATACAAGGGCGATCTGCCGCAGGCTCTGGGCGCCTATAACGCTGGGCCGAGGACGGCCGACGAATCCGGCGGTGTGCCGGACCTTCAGGAGACCCGGGAGTACGTGGACGCGATCCTAGCCAAAGCCGGCCTCAAGCCGGCGGATCCGCCGGCGAAACCCGCGGATCCGGCGCCCAAATCTTCGGACGCGGCGGCCAAACCGGGTGAACCGCCGGTCAAACCTTCGGATATTCCTGTCAAACCTGCTGGCGCGCCCGCCAAACCTGCCGACCCGTCTGCCAACTCGCCCACCAAGCCTGGCGGGAATATGTGATCTGCTGGCCGGTTGGCGTGGCTGAACATCTCGATGTGCCGGTAAGCTTCGAGTTAGAATCAGGAGCGGATTCGGCGATGACCAGGGGTATTCGGTTGTCATGGACCGCCTCACCCACGCATCCTGCACGCCCTCCGCGCTAAACTGGAACTCTTATGGCCATCAGTAAAGATCTGCTGGAGATTCTCGTGTGTCCCGTGTGCAAGGCAACGGTGGAGCTCACGGCCGGCGGGAGCGGGTTGAAGTGCGTGCAGTGCCATCGCGTCTATCCGGTTCGGGACGACATACCGGTAATGCTGGTGGACGAGGCCAAGATCGAAGAATAGACCCGTGCAGAACGTGCTGGAAGAGCTGCCGCGTCCGGGCCGGGTGGCCGTCGTCCGGCTGCGTTCGCTGGGGGACTGCGTTCTCTCGACGCCCGCTCTCGCCCTATTGAAACGCGCGCGCGCGGACCTGCGCGTCGCGGTGGTCGCCGAAGCCCGATTCCACGCGCTGTTCGAGCACAACCCGGATGTGGACGATATCCTGCGGCCCGACCCGCGTGCGCTGCGGCGCTGGCGGCCGGATTTGTGCCTCAACCTGCACGGCGGCACGCGCAGCGCTTTGTTGACGCTGGTTTCCGGCGCCCGCTGGCGCGCGGGCTTCGGCCATTTCCGTCACCAGTTCGCCTACAACGTTCACATCCCCAGGGCGCAGGAAATCCTCGGGGCTGAACGCACCGTGCATACGGCCGAGCACCTGGCCAGCGCGATCTTCTACCTGGGCGCCCCAGTTGGGGAAATTCCGCGCGCGCGGCTTGGGGCCGAGGGGCAACCACCGCCGGCGCGGCCGTACGCGGTGCTGCACGCCGTGGCAACCGCGCCCGATAAAACCTGGCGCGCCGACGGATTTCTGCAAGTGGCGCGGCACATCGAAGAAAGCGGCCTGGAAGCGGTGTTTATCGGAGCTGCCGGCGACGACTTGCAGCCCTTCTCGCGCTACCGCACCGTGCAAGGCGCGCCGCTCGGGCAGGTGAAAACGCTGCTGGCCGGGGCCTCTTTGTTTGTGGGTAACGATAGCGGCCCCGCGCACATGGCCGCTGCCTTCGGGCTTCCCTCGGTAGTGATCTTCGGCACGTCGGACCCCGCCATTTGGGCCCCGTGGCGCGCGCGTTCCGAAGTGGTGAAGGTGCCCGGCGGCATGGCCGAGGTGACGGTGGCGCAGGTAGTAAACGCGCTCCTGCGGCTGCGGGTACAGGCATGAAGGAGTTGCTGCGGCTGTTCGGTTACGCGCGGCGGTACACGGGACACCTGGCAGTCTCGGTGGTGCTGATGGCGGTAGCCGGGGGCGGAACGGGCTTGATGGCGCTGCTGATCGGCCCGCTGCTCTACACCGGGCTTGACCCCCACGCGGCGGAAGAACGCGTCAAGATCTACACCATCCCCATTTTCAAGCACACCATCTATCTCGACCAGCTTGTCCCCTCCTTCTTCCGCAACATCCACAACTTCCACAACGTGTTCAGCATCATGGCGTTCGCCACGCTCGCGGTGTTCGTCACCAAGGGGCTGTGCGATTATTGCGCCAATTACCTGGTCAACTACGTCGGATTCTCGGCGGTCACCAACCTGCGCAACCGGGTTTTCGACAAGGTGCTGCGGCAGGGGGCGGAGTTCTTCGAATCCCACTCCACGGGTAAGCTGATGTCGGCCATCATGAACGATATCGACAAGGTCCAGCTTGCCACGTCGCACATTCTCGCGGACCTGCTGCGGCAGACGTTCACGCTGCTGGCGCTGCTGGCGGTGGTGATCGGCACGGACTGGAAGCTGGCGCTGATCAGCCTGCTGCTGGTTCCGGTGGTGATCTACCCGGTGACCACCATCGGCAGGCGGATCCGCCGCACCACGCGGCGCACGCAGGACAACCAGGGCGAGTTGAGCCAGGTGCTGCAGGAAACGCTCAGCGGCCACATGGTGGTGAAGGCCTTCAGCGCGGAAGGGTACGAATCGCGGCGCTTCCACGATGCGGCGCGCAGGCTGCTGAAAACCAACCTGCAATACGTGCGGCAACAGGCGCTCTCCTCGCCGCTGATCGAGGTGGTGGGCGCGGCCACCGTGGTCGGCTTCATCTGGTACGCGCGGACGCAGATCGTAAGAGGCGAGCTGACGCGAAACGAATTCGCCAGTTTTGCCGCGGCGCTGGTTTTCCTTCTGGAGCCTCTCAAGCGCCTGGTGGGGATTCACAATATCTTCGAGCAGGCGCTGGGCGCGTCGCAGAAGGTCTTCGAGTATCTCGACAATATCGAAAAAATCGCCGAAAAACCGGGCGCCACGAAACTCGATCGCTTCTCCCAGCGGATTGTTTTCGACAACGTGGGGTTTCACTACCTGTCGGCGGACGGTTTTCGGATTGAGGGAGTTTCGCTGACGGTGGAAGCGGGCGAAGTGGTGGCGCTGGTGGGACCGAGCGGCGGCGGCAAGACCACGCTGGTCAACCTGGTGCCGCGCTTCTGGGACGTAACCGCTGGAGCCGTCCGCATGGATGGCTACGACGTGCGGGAACTGACGCTGGATTCGCTGCGCGCGCAGATCGGGATCGTGGCGCAGGATACGTTTCTGTTCAACGATACGGTGGCCCGCAATATCGCCTACGCGCGGCCGGGCACGCCATTCGAGGAAATCCAGCGCGTGGCCGAGACCGCGCTGGCGCATGAATTCGTGGAACGCCTGCCGCAAGGCTACCAGACCGTGATCGGCGACCGCGGCGTGCGCTTGAGCGGCGGCCAGCGGCAGCGCATCGCCATCGCCCGCGCGCTGCTGAAGAACGCGCCTATCCTGATCCTCGACGAAGCCACCTCGCACCTCGACACCGAATCGGAGCTATTGGTGCAGAAGGCACTGGCCAACCTGATGGAGCACCGCACGGTGATCGTGATCGCGCACCGGCTCTCGACGATCCGCCGGGCCGATAAAATCGCGGTGATCGAGCAGGGCCGCCTGCGCGAGACCGGTACGCACGAGGAGCTGATGGCACAGGGCGGAATCTATCAGCGCCTGCATGAGCTGCAGTTCGTGGATGCGGCGGTGGGAGACTTATGAGCGTACGCAGCATGACGGGCTTCTCGAGCGTTCGAAAAGCCGCCGGGCCGGACGAGATTTCGATCAGCCTGAAGAGCGTCAACCATCGCGGCCTGGACCTGCACTTTCATCTGCCGCCGGAATTGGACGCGATCGAGACCGATCTGCGCGCCATTTTGAAGGGCGCTATCGCGCGCGGCCACGTGCAGATTCAAGTGACGCTGACCCGCACGGCCGGGAGCGCGGCCGGGCTGAACGGCAAACTGCTGTCCGAGTATGTAGCCGCGTTTCGCGAGGCGCAGAAGCTTTTTGGGTTGCCCAACCAGGAACCCGATCTCAACGCCGCGCTGCGCATGCCCGGCATGCTGCAAATGGGCGGGGACGCGGAGGCCAGCCAAGAAGTGGCTGCGGCCGCGCTGGCCGGCGCCCACGAAGCGCTGGCCGTCTTCAACCAATGCCGGGAAAC